>JAESGM010000408.1_pt1 | contig 39627 bp, 42 predicted proteins | sample 9269721 | NCBI WGS metagenome assembly JAESGM01 (sample SAMN15720920, study PRJNA650825) | algae metagenome | isolation source: Komarekiella atlantica HA4396-MV6 and co-occurring heterotrophs from... | place: USA: Theobald House, Kauai, HI | collected 2009-07-29
TGCGCTGGCCGCCACAAGGTGCTCACCGTGTGCTGCAAGTCCGCGCAGCTGTGGTCGACGGCCGGCTCTCGGGCGGTCAGCTTCGTCTGACAGGTTGATCACCCCCACGTTTGTTCCGCTCCCAACGTAATCAGCGCATTCTTACAATTAACTGCCAAGCGACACCAGCCTTCGGCATCTGCCCAGCCATGCGAAGGTCCGCTCGACGACCCATCGGCGCGGCAGGACTTCGAAACCTTTGGCGCTGTCCGACCGCTTGACGATCTCCATCGTGAACCTTCCGATCTTTTGCAGGGCGCCCCGCAGTTTCGGCCCGGCATAGCCACCATCGGCAAAGATATGGCGCAGCCACGGCCAACGCCTGCGTATGGTCTTCAGAACTGCTGCCGCGCCGTCGCGATCCTGGATGTCGGCGGCGTGAACGACGACACCGACCAGCAGGCCCAGCGTGTCGACGACGATGTGCCGCTTGCGGCACTTGACCTTCTTGCCGGCGTCGAAGCCACGAACGCCGCCGCTTTCGGTGGTCTTCACGCTCGGCTGTCGATGACGCCGGCGGACGGGCTTGCCTCCCGGCCTTCCCGTTCGCGCGCCGACATGACGAGTTCATTGTTGATGGCGCGCAGCAGGCCTTCGTCACGCCAGCGCCAGAAGTATTTCTGCACCATCGAGAACGGCGGGAAGTCCTTCGGCAACAGGCGCCATGCTCCGCCCGACGAAGCCATGTAAAGCAGCGCGTTCACGACCTCGCGCAGGTCCGTCTTCCGGGGCCGGCCGATGCGGTTCAGCGCCGGCATCAGTGACTCGGTCAGCGACCACTCCGCGTCCGTCACGTCGTTTGCGTAGCACCGGCAGCGCCTTTCATAGTGAGGGCAAGTGGTTTCGGTCCAGGGCATCGTGATCTCCGTCGAATCTCAGCAATCCGACTGAATCACAACCCGCTGAAATCACTCACTTCTTTCTGGAGCAGACACTCAGCATCGTCACATTCGTCGCTGGTATCGAGGCTCTGAAACTCGCGGGCATTCCGTCGTCCGGATATATGGTGGCCGTGTTGGCGTTGATGGAGACACCTGCGATCATCGTAGGACTCCTGCTTGCCCGTCGGGCTACAGGGGCATCGCCGGTCGGCAATGCCGGCCTCCTTCACGACACCTTGCTTAACGGATCGGTCGTCCTTCTGATTGGCAGCTTCATGATAGGAATGCTGATCGGAACGACAGTTTCGCGCAGATCGCCATCAAAGCTAAACTGGCTCATTCTCGCAATTGAGCGCCGAGCGACATCAGCGGCGGCGTGAGCCAAGCGCAGCGGATTGCCTCACCTGATGAAGCGTAGTCCGCCGATGACGAACAAGGCGATGAAGACCGTCTCGGCAACGATCAAGACGATCGCCGTCGGGCCGACGTCCCTGATGCTCTTCATCGACGTCTTCATGCCGACGGCGGCGATGCCGAAGAGAAGCGCCCAGCGCGAGACGTCGACCAGCAGCGTGGAAAGTGCGGCCGGCACAAGGCCGGTCGAGTTGATGGCGGCGAGCGCGATGAAGCCGAGCACGAAACCCGGCACCAGCGGCGGGCGCTTTGCGCCCGGCTCGGCCGGCGCGGCATTGCGCAGCGCCAGCGAGAAGATCAGCACCACAGGCGCCAAGAGCGTCACGCGGACGAGCTTGACCAAAGTCGCCGTCTCGCCCGCCTCCTCCGAAATCGAAAAGCCCGCGCCGACCACCTGCGCGACATCATGGATCGTCGCACCGATGAAAATGCCCGCGGCGCGGTCGTCCATGCCGAAGGCGGCGACGACGATCGGGTAAGCGATCATGGCGATGGTGGAGAGGACGGTGACGCCGATCACCGTGAAGATCAGATTGCGCTCCGAATGCTCGTTGCGCGGCAGGACGGCGGCGATCACCATCGCCGCCGACGCGCCGCAGATCGCAACCGAACCGCCCGTGAGGAGCGCCAGCCGCCAGCCGCGGCCGAGAAGCTTCGCGCCTGCGAGGCCAAACAGGATGGTGGCTGCAACGGCCGCGACGATAAGGCCGATCGTCGCCGGACCGATGCCGACCAGAAGCTCCGCGCTCATGCGCACGCCCAGAAGAGCCACGCCGAGCCGCAAGACGGTGCGCGAGGTGAACGCGATGCCGGGCACCGCCCGCCCCTCCTCGGCCATGAAATGAAAGGCGATGCCGATCAGCAGCGCCATCAGCATGGCCGGCGCGCCGTAGTGATCCGACAGGAACTGCGCGGCGAGCGCCACCGTCGCGCAGACGGCCACACCCGGCGCAAGGCGCCTCGGCGGGGCGGCAAACCGCTCAGCGGCCGACGCGGAACCAGATGGCAGGTCGATCATCCGTCAATGCCCGGCTGGGGACCGAGGCGACCATCCAGAAGCGCGCGGATCGTCTCGATCAGCCGCAAGGGCTGATCGAGCATCACATGATGGGCGGCGTCGGGAATGACGACGATCCGGGCATCCGGCCGGAGTTCGGCCCAATCGTGCTCGATCTTGTCGGTACAGAGGCTGCTCAGCTCGCCCCTGATGAAGTCGACAGTCGGCGTCGCATCGCGCAGCGCGCCGGCCATCCACGGCCAGAAATCATCGCCGGAAAAACCGTCATGGTGCCACGGATTGGTCTGGTACTTCCAGCTCCAGCCGCCATCGTGGGGACCGAGCGAAAGCGCCGCGACGTGCCGGACCAGGAAATCGTTCTCGCATTCCTGTGGCGGCAGCAGCCGGTATGCCGCCATCGCCGCCGCCTCGGAGGGGAATATGCGCCGTGGCGTCCCGGGCCGCGAGCGCCAGCTTGGCCTGAAGGACCGATCGCCGATGGGCGTGTCGACGAGGACGAGGTGATCGACCCTGTCGGCAAATTTGAAGGCGCAGGCAATCGACACCAACCCACCGAAACTATGGCTTACGAGGCGCGCGAGGCCATTGTCTGCGTGGTGCGCAATCACGTCGGCGATGTCCTCCGCGTAGGAGGTGGGAGAACAGGCCGTCTGGGGAGGACTGTCGCCCATGCCGGCGAGGTCGAGCGCGATGACGTGCCATCTCGGCAAAAGGAAGGGTGCCAGGAAACTCCACCAACCCCAATGCGCGCTGTTTCCATGAACCAGAACGACAGCGGGCCGGCTAGGTTCGCCCCATGCAGCCGTTCGGATCACCCCATTTCGGGTTTCGACGTCGGCAATACGCGGCCGTACCAGCAGCGCCTCAGAAAACCACGCTGGCACGCTGGCACCTTCAGATTCCGGCACGACGCAGCGCCGGTGCGATTTCCTCCAGGGAACTAACGACGCGCGCGCCGCAGCGGGCCAGCATTGCCCTTTTTGCGGTCGCTGTATCAGCTTCGCCCGCGATCATTGCCGCAACGTGGCCAAACGAGACGCCTGCCGGATAGGCCTCCTGAAACGCGCCTGCCACGAGAGCGACGACTGGCTTGGTGATGCGCCCTTCTTCGATGGCGCGCCCGACTTCGGCTTCATTCGACGTGCCGGGCTCGCCGTAGATCACCATCGCGTCGGTTTCCGGATCGGACTCGAACAACTCGAGATATTCACACATCGATCGGCCAGTGGTCCGGTCGCCACCCATCGAAACGGCCGTCGAGATACCCATTCCCGCTCGGGCAATCGTCCAGGACAGTTCGGCCGACATGCCGCCCGAACGCGACACGATACCGATCCGGCCCGGCTTGAAGATCCCGTCTGGATTGTCGCCACCGATGCCGCCCAGCTTGCATTTGCCCGGCGAGATGATCCCATTGGTGTTGAAGCCGACCAGCCAGGCACCGGCCTGACGCGCGCTAGCAACGGCTATGGCCGCATCATGGCGCGGCACGTTTTCCGTGGTGGCCAGAAGCACCTTGCACCCCGCTTCGACGGCCTCCACGACTGCGTCGCCAATGCCGGCTAGCGGCACATAGAGTACGGCCGCATCGGCCCTCATCTCCTCAACGGCTTGCCGCACAGTATCGAAGACCGGCACGGTTTCGACGTGTTCGCCGCCCCGGCCCGGCGTGACGCCGGCAACGATCGACACGCCATAGGCGATCGAAAGTCTGGTATCGAAGCGGCCCTGATTGCCGGTGATGCCCTGCACGACAACCCGGGTCTTCTCGTCGATGAGAATGCTCATGCTCCGGTCACTCCGGTCTGCGGGGCCGTCACGCGCCGTGTGGCTTCGACAATCGCGCGGACACCCTCCTCGAGCGTCGCGCCATGCGCAAGATAGTTGATGCCGGGAATGGTCGCGGCGAGCTCTCGCGCCTCCTTTTCCTTCGGCCCGAATAGCCGGATCACGATGGGAAAACGACGCGCATCCACCTTGTTGCGGATTGCCGAATTGACCAGCGCCTTGATGACCTGATCGCAGGGCGCCATCTGGAGGTAATTGTAGCCGATCAGAAGGCTGCGTGCCCGCGGATTGGTAAAGACGCCGTCAAGTACCGCCTCCATCTTTTCGGTCCCCGGCGCAGGGCTCATATCTGAGTGATTTGCCGGTCGCCCGCCCATCTGGACGATCAGATCGTGCTGGAGAAGACCGGCGCCGCCGCCGGCAACCAGCAGGCCGATGTCGCCATCCAGTTCCGTGTAGCGCGAAGCACCTCCGGGATAGCTGCGGTTCGCTTCCAGCACGGCACGCTCACGCGGGTTGACTGTCGATATTTCCTCGAAAGCAATCCCAAGATTCGGATGTCGGGATGCAGCATCGTCGTCAATCTCGATCATCGCGCCGACAAGCTGGGGAATGCCGTCCGGGTCTATCGCGAGGGGATTGATTTCCAGCATCTGTGCGTCGGCGGCAACGAAAACGTCGTAGAGACGAGAGGTCATCCTTGCGACGGAGGCCAGTGTGCGCCCCGAAAGTCCGGACATCTTCCAGATTTCCAGCGCTTCCCAGATTCTCAGCCCCCGCAGGGGATCGATCGAGGCACGTATCACCGCGGACGGGTCCGTCGCGAACACCTCTTCGATGTCGACGCCACCTGAACATGATACGATGATCTGCGGCTCGCGGTCGCCGAATGCGAAGCTCAGATAGAGCTCGCGAGCGATCTGGACCTGGCGTTCGACATAGACCCGATTGACTGGACGGCCATCGAAGCGCTTGTCAAAAATTGCAGCAGCAGCCTTGCTGCCTTCGGCCGCATCGTCCGCAAGGGCAACGAGGCCGGCCTTGCCGCGTCGACCGGCCGCCACGAGGGCCTTAAGCGCGATCGGACCGTTCAGGCTGCGCGCTGCATCTTCCACTTCTGCAATGGTCCGCGCGACATGTCCATCGGGAACGGGGAGCGCGTGCTCCCTGAGCAGCGCCTTCGCGCGGTCTTCGGTCAGCTTCACTCGCCTCTCCCCCTTCTGATGCCAAGCACTATAGACAAGCCCCTCCGATTAAATCAAGATTGTTGACAAAATTACTGTCATACAAAAATGAAGGATTCGCCATGTCATGGAACGAAGAAGTCGGCGAAATCAACCAGAGACTGGCCTGGGCGCGCGAGATGGGAGGGGCGGACAGGGTGGTCCGCCAGCATGAGCGCGGTCGCCAGACAATTCGCGAACGCATCGACGGGCTCGTCGACCCCGGCTCCTTCCGGGAGGTGGGTGCGCTGGCAGGCCAGGGCCGGTATGTGGATGGCAAGATCGCTGGCGTAACCCCCAATTTTTACGTCATGGGGCTGGCAAAGCTCGACGGACGCGACGTAGCAATCGGCGGAGAGGACTTTACCGTGCGCGGCGGCACGGGATCGAGCCAGAGGCGAAAAGGCGGCCAGGGTGGCTTTGTCGAGGATCTCGCCCATGAATATCGAATACCCCTGATCAATCTCATCGACGGCGCGGGCGGCGCAGTCACCAGCCTCAAGCGGCGCGGCTATTCCGCGATGCCGGGGGTCGACGATTTTGGTCGTTCGGCGGAATTGCTGGGAGAGGTGCCGGTGATCACTTCCGTGATGGGCACTGCGGCCGGCGGTCCGGCCGCCCGCGCCATGCTGGCTCATTTTTCGATGATGGTCCGCGGCAAGTCGCAGATTTTTGCAGCCGGCCCGGCCGTGATCGAGCGCGCGCTCGGCGAGAAGCTCACCTCGGAGGAACTGGGTGGAGCGGAGGTGGCGGTCGACACGGCCGGTTCCATCGACAATGCCTATGATTCGGAAGCCGACTGCTTCGCGGCCATTCGCCGTTATCTGTCCTACATGCCGCAGAATGTCTGGTCGGCCACGCCCTTCGTCGAGACCGATGATCCGCTCGAGCGCCGCGATGAACGCCTTCTGAAGATCGTTCCCCGAAACCGCCGTCAGCCCTACAATATGCGCAAGCTGATTGAAATGGTGGTCGACGAAGGGTCGTGCTTCGAGATCCAGCCGACCTTCGGAAAGGCGGTGATCGTCATGCTGACCCGGATCGGCGGCCATGTCACCGGCGTCATTGCGAACAATCCCATGTTCTATGGCGGTGCACTCGACTCGAACGGCGCGTCGAAGATGGAGCACTTCATCAGCATGTGCGACATGTTCGGCATCCCGATCGTCTACTTCTCCGATGTACCGGGCTTCATGATCGGCTCGAAGGCGGAGCGATCGGGTGTTCTGCGCGCTGGCGTTCGCGCGGTCTATGCAGGCCTCCGTGCAACCGTGCCCTGCGTGACCGTGATTATACGCAAATGCTACGGGATGGCGGGCATGGCGATGGTCAACCAGAAGGGCCTCAACCTCAAGATGGCATGGCCATCGGGTGAATGGGGATCGCTTCCGGTCGAAGGCGGGGTCGCGGTTGCATTTCGTCGTGAGATCGAGTCAGCCCCCGATCCGAAGGAGCGCGAAGCCGAACTCGAGGCCGAATTCCGCGAATTCGCCTCTCCGTTCCGCACGGCGGAAGCCTTCGCAATCGAGGACATCATCGATCCGCGCGATACGAGGCCCATCCTCGGACGCTTCATCGCTGCGGCACAGGAGCGCTTGCGCCTCGATCGCGGTCAGCGCCGCTACGCAGGCGTCAGCCCGTAGATGAAAATTGCGGCCGAGCCGGACGCCGTGTCGCGTCCGGCCAGTAATGCACCAGCTTAATGCGCAGCCTTTTCTAAGCGGAACTGGCGCCATGTCGCAAGCGCCGCCAGAGCCGCAGCCGCCTCCGGCAATTCGTCGAAGACCGGGATCCCGCTTTTAAGTGCCCTGTCGCGATCCACGCGCTTGCGGTCCTCGACCCGTTGCGTGCCGTCGGAGCGCAAGACCAGCGCCAGCGGGGTGGCGCCCTTGCCTGAGCCGCGGATACGAAGACATTCCCGCACGATGTTGCCGACGACATCGACCTCCTGGTTCGCCGACGAAGCGAATACGGTCAGATTAACGTGGACGATGAGCGCGTCGAATTCGCTCTCTTCCGTGAGAATGTCCAGTATCTCGCCGGCCACTGCACCCTGACGGTGGCGCAATGTCCCGGCCGGTGTGTCGATCGGGTTATCCAGCCCCGTGCCCGGCGGCAGGGCGAGCGCGGCGAGGCGCGCGCGGGTCTGCGAACTTACCGCCGGAAGTGACAGCCCGAGCCGTCCGAGTGCATCGGCTGCAAGGACGCTCGTACCCCCGCCGTTTCCGAAAAGCGCGACATTGCGTATCGGGCCCGTGCCGGCCGCAAGCATCTGGAACGCCAGCAGGGCGTCGAGAAATTCGTTCAGAGTTTCCGTGAGAATGACACCGGTCTGGCGTGCGAGGCCTTCCCACAGGCGGCTGTCGGCGGCCAGTGAGCCGGTATGGGAAGCGGCCGCGCGTTGCCCGGCGGAGGTGCGCCCTCCGGCGAGCACCACGATCGGCTTGTCGGCACCCGCCTCGCGAAGTCTCGAAACGAAGCGGCGACCGTCACGAACATCCTCGATATAGAGGCCGATCACCTCGGTTCCCGAGTCGCTCAGGTGATATTCGAGAAGATCGACAGGTGCGAGATCGGCGCTGTTGCCGAGCGTGGTGACGGCGGCAAAACGCAGGCCCTTGGACTGCCCGCGCAGGATGACGTCGACCGCCAGACCGCCGGACTGCGAGATGATCCCCACGGGACCGCTTTCCGATGAGGCGTCGCCCACGAAGGTCAGGCCGCCCCCAGGACTGTGGACGCCGAGACAGTTAGGCCCTATCAGCCGCATCCCGCCATTACGAGCCGCCTCTACCAATCGTTGTTGATTGCGTTCGCCTTCGGGTGTCTCTCCGAAGCCTGAAGACATTACTTGCACAAAACGAACCTTGCCCTTTGCCTCTTCGAGCGCCGCTATGGCAGCCTCCGCCCCGATCGCGACATAGGCGAAATCGACCGGTTCTGAGAGATCTCCCAGCGATGCGACCGCGCGCGCACCCTCCACGATGTCTGCCTTCGGATGGATCGGTATGACGCGGCCGGAAAAGCCCATGGCGCGACTGTGACGAATGACCTCGTTGCCGAAATTTGTGCCGGACGCAGACGCGCCGATAACCGCGATGCTGCGCGGTGAAAACAGCGGCCGGAAAGTCTCGGCGCATCGTGGCCGATCGAGCGGATCGGGAGCCGCAAACGCCTGCCCGGGATTGCCTGTCTTGACGATGCGTGCATCGACCGCAACGCCCCCTTTCCCGTGCAGTATGAAAGGGTTGATGTCGATCTCGGCGATCGCGCCGTCATTTCGGCAAAGCAGACCGTCGGCACCACCGATTGCCATTAGTAGATCGACGACCGCCTCCTCGTCGTAGGGCGACCGGCCGCGCGCGCCCTTAAGCATGGGCGCCGCCTTCAATTCCGCCAGCATCTGGCGCGCATCGTGGCGGTCGATCGGTGCGATGCGAAACGATACGTCCTCGAGCATCTCGACGAAGATGCCGCCAAGTCCGACCATGACACATGGGCCGAAGCGGGGATCGAGCAGCCCTCCGACCACCAATTCCAGACCCGGCTCTGCCTGTTCTTCGACGAGGAACCCTTCGGGCTCAAGTCCGTGGGCCTGGCATGCCGCGCCGATTTCCCCGATCGCGGCGACGACGGCCGCATGGGCTTCCAATCCCAGCTTCACCCCGCCAATGTCGCTCTTGTGTACCGCCTGCCCCGCAAGCAGCTTGCAGACATAAGGCGGCCTGAGTTCGTCGAGCCGAACTGGATCGAGCCGTTCGCCCCTTTCGACGACAAGCGAACGTGGTACAGCCACGCCGAATTCGGCCAGCAAACTTTTTGCTTTGGCTTCGGTCATGGCGGCGGGGCTCGCAGCGTCGCTGGCGCTTCGATCGTGAATGGTCATGGGAAGCCTGTCAGTCGTTGCGCCAGACCGGCGGCCGCTTCTCGTTGAAGGCAGCGATGCCCTCCACACGATCCGCGGACGCAACCAGGCGCTGGTGGATGGAAACTTCGAGAGCCAGGCCGGTTGCCAGTCCTGCCTGGAGGCCGTGCGTGACGGCACGCTTGGCGCCTGCGACCGAGAGCGGCCCGCTCAGAACGATCTCGCGTGCGGCATCGATCGTGGCCGTCAGGAGGTCTTCTGCGGAGAGGACGCGGTTGACCATCCCCCATTCGAGCGCCTGTCGCGCGGAAAAGCGGCGACCGGTGTAGAGCAGCTCCCGCGCCCGCCGCTCGGGTATGGCGCGCGGCAGGAGCTGGGTCCCGCCTGCACCGGGCATGATGCCGAGCCGGATTTCCGGCAGGGCAAATTCCGCCCCCTCGGCGGCATAGATGAAGTCGCAGGCAAGCGCCAGTTCACAGCCACCTCCGAGCGCATATCCCTTGACCGCGGCAAGGATCGGAAGAGGAAAGTTCCAGACAGCTTCGAAGGCTTGGCGGAAGGTCACATGCTGGCCGCGAAAGGCAGCCTCTGAAAAGTCCTTCCGCTCCTTGAGGTCTGCACCAACGCAGAACGCACGATCCCCTGCGCCCGTGACGACGATGCAGCGGAGCCCTTCCATTCTGCGCAGGTCGCGGGAGAAGAGCTGCAGCATCTCCTCTCCCGTGGCGGTGTCGATCGCGTTCAGCGCGTCCGCGCGATCGATCGTCAGCAACATGATCCCGTCGCCGACATCTTCCCGTCGAAAGCGGGCGCTCATCTGAGAACCGTGGGCAGCCAGGTCGCCAGCCAAGGCATGAAGATCATGAGCGAGCCGTAGAATATCCCTACTCCGATGAAGAGCGGGATCTCGGGGAACGCCTTCTCCGCCGACATCTTCACCACGCTTGCGGCGGTGTAGACGCCCACGCAGACCGGCGGCGTCAGAAGGCCGATCCCGGCAAAAGCGGTGAAGACGATGTAGAGGTGGGTCAAGGGTATATCCATGCCTAACGCTACCGCCATGAAGACCGGAACGGTCAGGTAGAAAACCGGTACGATCTCCACGAAAGTGCCCAGGATCAGGCAGACAACGGCTACGACGAAAAGGAAAGTGATCGGGCTGACGCCGAACTCCAGGAAGTATGTAGTGAGGTTTTGCGGTGCTTGCGTGTAGGTCAGGATGACCGAGAGGAAAGTTGCCATGGCGATAATCGAGAAGATCACAGCCGTTGTGACACCCGTCGCTTTTAACGCATCCCACAATCCCTGGAAACTGAGTTCCCTATGAATGAAGAAGCCCAAAAAAATCGCCCAGATGCCTGCGACCGCCGCACTTTCTGAAGGCGTCATCAGTCCCGAGTAGATGCCACCGAGAATGATGACCGGCGTGAATAGGCCGGGAATGGCAGCGATCAGTGCACCGCGCCTCGTTGTCCAGTTTGCCTTCGGCGCACGCTCGAAGTTCCAGCAGCGAAGCATGACGACAATAATAAGGACGAACATCAGCGCGATGCCCGGCAGAATGCCCGCAGAAAATGTTTGGGACACGGGAACGCCGGTCAGGGACGAGAATATGATCGCCGCATTCGACGGTGGGATCAAAGCTTCGAGCAGGCCGGCTGCCGCCGCCAGAACCACGACAAAGGGACGCGGGTAACCGTTGCGGATCATTTCGGGCATCATGATCGCGCCGACAGCGGTAATCGCAGCTAGGATCGAACCGCAGAAGGCTGCAAAGAAGCCCATGGTGAGAACCATGGCGACACCGAGCCCTCCTGGCCAGTGACCGACCAGGGCCTTCGCCAGATCGACAAGCCTCTTGGCCACCCCGCTGCGCAGCATAATGAGGCCGGTGAAGATGAAAAGTGGGATTGCTAGCAGGACGTGTTTGGTGACGGCGCCGAATGACACCTGGATCAGAGTCGACCAGGGAAGGTTCAGCCCCATCAGCGCGACCATGCCCGAACCCAAGCCGAAAACCAGGAAGACAGGGACCGACAGGACGAGGAGGAGAAGAGAAAGGCCTACAGCGACAAGAACCATGATCTCAGCCCTTAAATATCTTTGGCGATACTGGCGCCGACAGGAGCGTCGTTGAGGTGAACTTCGTCACCGAGGGCTGCGGCAAGCAGGTTTTCGAATGCGAAACTGATAAGGATGGCAAATCCGACGGGAAATGAGAGGTAGACCCACCAAATCGGGAACGACCACTCCATCTCGGTGACCTGACCGGTCAGATGGAAAAGCTGCACTGACTGCCAGCCTGCGATGAAGAAGATGGCCCCTGCCACGATAGCGATCGCCGACACGATGAGACGCAGAATCCTCGCTCGCGGCGGAGAGAGGATCGCGGGAAGGAAATCGACGGTGATATGGGCATCAAAGCGAAGCAGCACGCCGGCCATCGGGAAGATCAGCCATGGCATCAGCATCGGTGGCAACTCCTGAACCATCGAGTATCCGATCCCCGAAATGTTGCGCGTCGCCGCCCCGCCGGAGACGACAAGAAGCATCACGGCAACAATGACCCCGGCAAGGATACCGATCGCCGTATAGATGACGTCATTCACGGCCCGCAGGGCGCGAAGGAATTTTCGCATGATCTGGCTCCGGATCTGTGTGTGCGCAGTCGGAAAATGCCCTTCCGGATGACCGGAAAGGCGCGATGACGTCAGCAGCTACTGGGTCGCGTAGGCTTTCACAGCCTCCAGAACCTCAGGGTCGACAAGATCGGAAACGGCCGGAAGAACCTTTTCCGTGTCAATCTGCTGGAACCGCTGGAGCGCTTCGCCGGTCACCTCGTCAACCTGACCACCCCTGCTCTCGAACTCTGCGAGAACCTCTTCTGAGAACGCCATGATCGATTCGGTTGATTCCGCGGAAATCTCCGCGCCGACTTCCGTGATGATCGCTTTCACATCGTCCGGCAGACCATCCCACCAGTCCTGATTGGCGAGGATGTAGGCATCGGCGAAGAACTGGTACGGCTTTTGCCCGTATTTCAACTGCTCCCACCAGCTATAGGCCTTGATGGCTGAGGGGACGGTTGAGAGCGTGTCAATCATGCCACTCTGAAGGGACGTATAGATTTCTTCGGTCGGCAGCGAGATGGCATTGGCGCCAAGTGCCTCCCAACGCGGGCGTTCGATGCCGGCCAGATAGCGCGCCTTCAGCCCCTGGTAGGCTTCCGGCGTATCCAATGGCCGCACGGACGTGAATGCCATGTAGGGACCGGTTGGATTGTAAGCCACGAAGTGCGTGCGGGTACGCCTCAGCAGATCCGCCCAGATCGCCGATCCGGCTTCTGTGTCGTTGAAGAAGCCGCGGAGATGCTCAAAGCTCTTGAACATACCGGGCAGGCCTTCGACGTTGTAGTTCTTGTTAACCGGCGGGAAGGTAACGGTGCCGACCACGCCTCCAAGCTCAACCGCGCCCGAGGTGAGCGCACCGCCGATTTCCCGAATTCCGAAGAGCTGCGCGGACGGGTATGTTTCGATGCGGATCTTGCCTGCGCCACGCTCGTTCACGCGGTCGGCAAAGGTCTGACAATAAATGGCGCTATGGTGGGCAGGCGCCCAGTGATAGCTCAGGCGCGCAACGATTTCCTCGGCCTGGGCCGTGATGGCACTGAGTGAGAGTGCGGCTGCTGCCGCAGCCGCTCCCAAAATACTCCGACCAATAAGCCTCTTGATGTTGATCACGATTTTCCTCCCGTGAGTTTGGTTCGAACCATCGCCTGAAGTGAGAGGCAACCTCCTTGCCGCCCTACCTCATGCGGAATGTTGACAATGCGAATTACAAAATGTCAATCGTTGGGGAGTGGAAACTTCCCTAACGAGAGAAAGTGCGACGATGCATCAACACACAGCATTCGTCACCGGAGCAACATCCGGTTTCGGCCTCGCGATCGCCCATCGCCTTGCAAATGCCGGGGCACGCGTGGTCGTTGCCGGCCGCAGGCGCGATCGGCTCGAGGCCCTGTCCGCAGAGTTTGGCGGACTTGGGCATCCGCTCGAACTTGATATTTCCGATCGGTCCGCGGTAGGGACCGCCATTGCAGGACTTCCTGCAGAGTTTCGAAACCTCACCATTCTCGTCAATAATGCGGGACTCGGCACAGATCGCGGGCCGTCGCAAACGGCATCGCTGGATGATTGGAACGAAATGATCGACACCAACATCAAAGGCCTGCTCTACTGCACGCACGGGGTTCTCGGCGGAATGATCGCTCGCGGCCGGGGGCATATCGTCAATATCGGCTCCATCGCTGGTCGCGCATCAGGAACCGGCAGCACCGTCTACGGAGCCACGAAGGCGTTTGTCCTTCAGTTCTCCAAGAATCTGAAATCCGATCTCATCGGCACGGGCGTCCGCACAACCTACATCGCGCCCGGCGCTGCACATACCGAATTCTCCTTGGTACGCTGGAAGGGCGACAAGGCTCGTGCGGAGGGCATCTATGCAGGCTACGAACCGCTTCAGGCCGACGATATCGCAGATGCGGTACTATTTGCGCTTAACATGCCTGCGCATGTTGACGTCACCGAACTCGAACTGATGCCTCATGCTCAAGGGTTCGGTCCCCGCATCTTCAGCAAGATGTGAAGCGCCGCGCGTTCTTCGCCGGCACAATCGACGCTCCGGATTAATCATCGGGCATTGGACGCTGCAATTGGTCTGAAAATCGGATTTTCCTTTCGATCCGATTTCTTAGGCGCCTCCGCCCACGTCCATTATCGTTCCGGTAACGTAGGAAGCCCTTTCCGATGCAAGCCAGATGATGGCCTCGGCCACTTCTTCCGGGCGGCCGGAACGTCCCATGGGCATCCGAGGACCGACCTTGTCGATCCGGTCCGGCATTCCCGCACGCGCGTGCACTTCGGTATCGATGAGGCCCGGGCGGACGGCGTTGACGCGGACACCATGACCGGCCAATTCCAATGCTGCACCGTAGGTGAACGTGTCGACAGCCCCCTTCGACGCAGCGTAATGCACAAAGAGATTGGGTGCGCCGTGTTTTGCCGACAGCGACGACACGTTGATGATGGACCCGCCCTGCCCGCCTCTGTTGGTAGCCATGCGCCGTGCAGCTTCCCGGGTGGCGATAATAGTGCCGGTGACATTCACGGCCAGCAGGCTGTTGATCTCCTGAGCATCGAGGCGGTCGAGGCTGATCTTTTCGGGAGCCACCCGGGCTGCATTGTTGACGAGGCAACCGAGCAATGGCAACCGGACGTCTATCTCGGCAAACATTGCGACGATCTCCGATTCCACCTGCATGTCGGCATATATTGCGATGGCCTGTCCGCCGGACTCGACTATCTCATTCACAAGCTCTTGCGCGGCATTAGGCTGCGTGCGGTAGTTTACGACCACCGCCCATCCCTCGCCGGCAGCGAGCCGGGCCGTAGCCGCCCCTATCCCGCGCGATGCTCCTGTAATAAGAATCGTTCGTGACGCTGTCATGATTTGGGTTCCTCCCTTGTACTCGCGAACAGCAGGATTGCGGCAACTCCAAGCCAGGCAGCAATCATGACTAGGCCCGGCACGTAGCTGCCAATCATGCCGGCCGAGAGGCTGAGAAGGGCGGGCCCTGCTATTCCGCCGGTATAGGCAAACACCATCGTTGCGGCAGTGGTGCTCAGTATGGCTTCCGATCCACCCCTTGCTGCACCGGCGTTGGCGATCTCTGACATGAGGACACCGCTCCAGCTCAGCGGACCCAGCCCGAGGGCGGCGCTAAGGGAAAACGCAGCCAGCGTGCTCCAGGCCGGTGTCATGAAGAGAAACGTCGCCAGCACAAATACGCCGACGGCTGCAAGCCCCCCAAGGATCCCCCGGGGGCTGACGCCATCCGCCCTCCACCCCCAGAAGATCCGACCCGGTATACTTGCGCCGAGCACTACGGCCAGCATTGCCGCTGCCAGTTCAGGAGCCATGTTCATCTGCGTCCACAGCAAGGTGACGTAGATCGACATCAACCCGAACTGTGCCATGGAGAACGCGAGGACGCTGATCCCAAGACAGCGCAGCAATGGATCGGCCAGCATCAGCCGAACCGGCGCTATCGGACCCTTGAAGCGGATGGATGCGAGCCGGTTGGCATCATCGCCCAGACGCCGCCGGCTGCCAATACTCAGGAGCGCTACGAGCGCACAAAAAAGAGCCATGAAAGCTACGCTCGCGCGCCATCCAAAAGCGACGGCAATAGCAGGAAGAAGCAGGCCGGCCGATGCACCGCCGATGGCTACGCTCGTCTGTTTGATCGAGAATATCAGGTTCTGCCGACGGCCTTCGCTCACTCGCGCCAGAAGCCGAGATCCCACTGGATTGACTGGGCCGTAGGCCATACCCATAACGACCGCACCTACGACCAGGCCGACAACGGTTGTCGAGAGGGAAACGATCAGGGCGCCTACGCCTGCGCAGCCGAGCGCTGCAGCCGCGGTCGTGAACGAGCCGTATCGTGCCATTAGCCCCGACGTTCCGTTAGAAGCCAGCAAGGCCGATCCGTAAACGATTGCGCTGAAATAGCCGACGTACTCGGCCGGGAGACGGAAATCCATCACCGCGAACGGCGCGATGACCGGGAGAGCCTGCGCCGAAGCGACCACTGCCATCTGGAACAGAAGCACGAAGCTCAGTCCCCTGACGGTCGCGCTGATATTTGCCATTTTCCCGCCTCATCCGCATGAACGGATCAGCGTAATCTCGACATTGATATTGTCAACAATCTATTGATCGTTGTTTGATCCCAGGATTTGATGGTCCATTCTTGTCGTCCGAATCAAAGGATGCGCTATGGGCCAGGTTCTTCACGGCAGCGCCACGACGACTGAGTCGGTCCGTCGAGCGATACAGCATAGTCAAGAGAGCCTGAGAGCGCTTTCGAAGCGTTACGGGATCAAAGCCCAAGCACCCGTGGACGAACGGCCAGGTCGAAAGAATGAACCGGACCATCAAGGAAGCCACGGTCAGACGCTTCCACTACCAAAGCCACGACCAGCCCCGCCAGCATCTCCGCGACTTCGTTGCCGCCTACAACTTCGCCCGCAGACTCAAGACGCTCAAGGGCCTCACACCGTACGAGTCCATCTGCAGAACATGGGCCTCTCAGCCGGAACGCTTTACCCTCGATCCGCTCCATCAAATGCCGGGACTGAACACCTAGAGCGCGTCCCGCGATCGATGAATCGATTGTGATGTGACGCAGGGCTTTTCGACTGATTCAACGTTCACTTTTATGAGGTGGGCAATGGCAAGGGCACTCAGCGACGATCTTCGATCTCGGGTTCTACAGGTTTCTGCGAGCGGCATGTCCGCACGACAGGCTGCTGCGCGGTTCGGGATCGGAATATCGACTGCGATCCGGTGGATCGCGCGGGAGAAGATCGGCGAGCGGACGCAGCGTCCTCAAGGCCGACGACGCGCTTCCAGTTGAACCGCGCCGGGTTGATCGGAGGCTCCAATCCTTGAGAAGGTGGAGCCATGTCAAGCAAGACGACGAACAGATTTTCTCCCGAGGTCCGTGCCCGCGCGGTGCGGCTGGTTCTGAATCACGAAGGCGAGCACACCTCGCGGTGGGCGGCGGTCTCATCGATCGCCGCCAAGATCGGCTGCACGGCGCAGACGCTGCATGAGTGGGTGAAGAAGGCCCAGCGCGACAGCGGTTCGCGTGCCGGTGTTCCCACGGATGTAACGACGAAGCTGAAGGCTCTGGAACGCGAGAACCGCGAGCTTCGACAGGCCAACGAGATCCTGCGCAAGGCGAGCGCGTATTTTGCCCAGGCGGAGCTCGACCGCCGGTTCAGGCCATGATCGCGTTCATCGACGATCATCGTGGGGCGTATGGGGTCGAGCCGATCTGCAAGGTTCTGCCGATCGCCCCGTCCACCTACCACGACCATGTCGCCAAGCGCCTCGATCCCTCCCGGCTGTCGGTTCGGGCAAGACGGGATGCAGCCTTGAAGGATGAGGTCCGCCGCGTGTTCGAGGCGAACTTCCGCGTCTACGGCGTTCGCAAGGTCTGGCGGCAGTTGCGGCGCGAAGGCTTCGATGTCGCTCGCTGCACGGTTGCCCGCCTGATGAAGGCCATGGGTCTCGAAGGCATCATCCGCGGCAAACCGCTCCGCACCACGGTGAGCGACAGAGCCGCACCTTGCCCTCTCGATCACGTCAATCGCCAGTTCCATGCCCCGGCGCCGAACATGCTGTGGGTCTCCGACTTCACCTACGTCGCGACCTGGGCGGGCTTCGTCTATGTCGCCTTCGTCATCGACACCTATGCCCGCCGTATCGTCGGCTGGCGGGTGAGCCGAACGGCGCATGCAAACTTCGTTCTGGACGCTCTGGACCAGGCTCTCCACGATCGGCGGCCGATCCATCGCGGCGGGCTCGTGCACCACAGCGATAGAGGCAGCCAATACGTCAGCATTCGATACACCGAGCGTCTGGCTGAGGCCGGCGTCGAGCCATCGGTGGGTAGTGTCGGCGACAGCTATGATAATGCTCTCGCCGAAACCATCAACGGCCTCTACAAAGCCGAGGTCATTCACCGCAGGGGTCCTTGGCGCAACTTCGAAGCCGTCGAGTTCGCGACGCTGGAATGGGTCGACTGGTTCAACAATCGCCGGCTGCTGGAGCCTATCGGCAACATCCCGCCGGCCGAAGCCGAGGAGCGCTATTACGCCATGCTGGAAGAACCAGCCATGGCCGCGTGACTCAAACGAAACGGCCTCCGGAAAACCCGGCGCGGTTCAAGTCTCGATGCGCATGAAGCCTTCATCGTCGGGCTGATCGAGGAACGGAAGGACATCACGCTGAACGAGATGGTGGAGCAACTGGCGACCGAGCGGTCGGCACCCATCAGTCGCAGCGCCTTGAGCGCCTGGCTTTGCAGGCACGGCTGGTCGTTCAAAAAAAATCCGCACACGCACTGGAGCAGGATCGTCCCGATGTCTTGAAGCGCCGTCGCGCCTGGTTCAACGGCCAGCTCGACCTCGATCCGACGGAAGCTGGTGTTCATCGATGAGACGGGCCTGTCGACGAAGATGGCGCGTTTGCGGGGGCGTGCACCACGCGGTGAACGCTGCCGGGCCGGCGTGCCTCACGGCCATTGGAAAACGACAACGTTCACCGGCGGATTGCGGCTGACCGGCATGACTGCACCCTTCGTCTACGACGGCGCTATGAACGGCAACGTGTTCCTCGTCTATGTCGAGCAGGTTCTGGGTCCGACCCTGACGCCGGGTGACGTCGTCGTGATGGACAACCTGCCCGCCCACAAGGCGGCTGGCGTGCGCGACGCGATCGAGAAGGCCGGCGCGAGGCTCCTGTTCCTGCCGCCCTATTCCCCGGATTTCAACCCGATCGAGAACGCCTTCTCCAAGCTCAAGGCGCTGCTACGCGCCAAAGCCGAGAGGACGATCAAAGCGTTGTGGGATGCCGTCGGCCCGCTCCTCGACCAGTTCACACCAGCCGAATGGCAAACTACTTCAAGGCAGCCGGATACGACCCGGAGTAAAGCCGGACGTGCTCTAGCATCACGCGAATGGTCTGTGCCGTCACCGGCACCGCTATAACCGGCAGTACGAAATAGCGGGGACGCCCCAAAGGCGGCCACGATGGCAGCGAACAGCGCGATGTAGACACGCGCTCATGTCGATTCCTCGTTCGGCGGCGGAAGTGGCGTCCTCAGCGTTTTGCTGCATTCTTGTCGTGCGCGAGCATTTTCATCGCTTGCGTCTTCGAATCCTCGACGAGTTGTTTGGCCATCGCCTCGGCGGCGTCCGCATTCCCCTCTTCAGTGAACTTTGCAATCTTCTTCCAGTTTGTGAGCGACTGAAGCCGCCGCTCAGGCGTCGATAGACCAAGCCTAGAATACCGCAGTGTCTGGTGGAAAAGCGAATAGATCATTGACGTCAGGCGAACACTACCAGTGCTCTCGCTGAAGTGTAGGTTAAGTTCCTGCACTGCCGCGACATATGCCGTGTCAGGAACAGAAGAAGTATCTGCCTTGGCGATTTCCTCCAAAACATCCACCCTGCGGCGAATTTCAGCGACAGCTACAGGGTCACGCGTGGTCGCGACCCGGCGCGCCGCCAGGCCGATTAGAACCGCCCTGATTTCAAATATGTCGCGCACCTCATCAATCGACAGCTTCGTGACCACCGCACCGCGACGCGGAAGGATGGTGATGAGGCCCTCGCGCTCGAGGATGCGAAGCGCCTCGCGCACAGGGCCGCGACTGACCTTGAACCGTTCCGAGACCGCGACCTCGTGCACGCGGGCACCGGGTTCATACTCGTCCCGAACGATCATCTCCGCCAGCTTCGAAGCGATTTGCTCGGCAAGCGACAGGGTCTCGTCGTCGCTACCTTGAGGGCGTATAGATGCGAGCGGTATGCGCCGACCCGGATCCTTTTCAGTTAGCACAGCAACCTCTCCCGCAAGCCAAGCGAAACGACCGTTTCTCAAACTTCGATGATCGCCAGCGTCTCTCCCTCCGACACATTGGCGCCCTCTTTGATGGTGATCTCTTTCAGGACTCCCGCTTCGGGAACCAATACCGGAATCTCCATCTTCATCGACTCCAGTATCATGATGACATCGTCTTCTTCTACACGACTTCCGGCGGTCATTTCAATTTTCCACACAGTACCGGTGATTTCGGAAGCGACTTTCAACTCAGCCATTTTGGCGTCCTTTGCTTTTATCAGAAGGTGGTCGGCCAGTTGGCCAGGAGCCGATCGGAGCGGCCCTGCGAACGCGCACGGTTATGAACGGACAACATGTCCGAAAGCCATTTACGCGTCGCGCGTGGATCGAGGACTTCTTGGCTCGAATAAATTGCGGCCAAATCGTACGCCGATGTCTCGCGACTGATCTCCGCCTTCAGTTCCTCGAATTTCTGTGGATCGCTCTCCGCCGTCACGCCATAGACCACGTTGACCCCGATATTCGGGTCCATGAACCCTACGTCGGCCGTGAACCACGCTGCCATCTCATCTGAGTTTCGGGAGCCTCCCATATTCAAGTACGCTTGCCCGTAGGATTTGCGGGTAACGATTGAGATCTTGGGAACCGAGCATAACTGCAAGGCAGTCATGAAATTCATGATCTTGCCGGGCGCTTTGCGGCGCTCGCCCTCTACCCCGATCAGGAAGCCTGGCGTGTCGGTCAGAAAGATGATCGGAATGTGGAAGCTGTCGCAAAGAACGAGGAAGCTCGTGATTTTGTCACAGCCGTCGGGATCGAGCGCGCCGCCCTTGAACATCGGGTTGGTGGCAACGAAGCCGACGACCTTGCCGTTCATGCGCGCAAGCGCCGTCGTCGCGACCCTGGCATAGCGGGGCTTCAACTCGAAGACGCTGTCCCGGTCGGCGATCGCCGAAATCAGCTTCCTGACATCATAGGTCTTCTGCCGCTCGGCAGGCACGAGGTCGAGAATGGTTTCGGGATCAGCTCCCGCCACGCCCGGCTCGCGATCCGGGGGTAAATCTCCTGAATGCAAGGGCAGATAGGAAAGGAACTTCTTCAAAAGGTCGAGCGCCGCCTCGTCGCTGTCGACGGCGTAGTCGACCAGACCAGTCCGTTCGGTATGAAGCTTCCAGCCTCCCAGTTCTTCAGGATCGACTGCTTCATTGATCGCTAGCGACGTAACCTTCGGGCTGGAAACGGCAAGGCAGGCACCCTTCCGCATCACCACGAAATCCGACAGCATCGTATACCAGGTGCCCGTGCCGTAGCTCGGCCCGAGGCAGGCGGACACGTAGGGGATTTCGCGGTTGCGCACGAACTGCGTCGGATCTTGACCGAGCGCTCCCGTACCATGGGCTCCCATCGTGTCGGGTATGCGCGCGCCCGACGTCTCGTTGAGGAAGACGAGCGGCATGCCATTGCGGATCGCGGTACGTCGAAGATGGCCCATCTTCTTCACGTTGTTGAGGCTCGATGAGGCTCCAAGGACCGTCAGGTCGCACGAGACCACGGCCGCCTTGCGACCATCGATGCGGCCGTAGCCGGTGACTTTTCCATCGGCCTGCGACCGGTCGCTGACCTCCGATCTGTGCGAGGTGACGAACATCCCGGTTTCGACGAAGCTTTTCGCGTCGAACAGATAGTCTATGCGTTCGCGTGCATTGAGTTGGTTGGCCTCGCGTCGCTTGGCCAGCTTCTCGTCACCGCCCATCGCCAATGCATGCGCCTTCGCGCGCTCATGCGCTGCGAGCAGTTGATCATAGCCCATCTTTGCCTCTCTCGTTGTATCCCAGCATTCATTTTCGAAATCATTCAGATTGTCAACAATGCTTGTTGCCGCTATGACGATCAAGGACGAGGGAGTGCACTGATGAACTGGGAAGCCGAGATCGGACAAATCCAAAGAAGGCGCGAGATCGCGCGGGCGCTGGGTGGGCAGGAAGCCGTTCGCAAACAGCACGAGGCCGGTCGCCTTACTGTGCGTGAACGCATCGACCGGCTGGTCGACACCGGCTCCTTTCGCGAACTCGGCATCCTTGCGGGCAAGGCGAAATACGGCGCCGACCACGCGCTGGAAAGCGTGCGGCCGGCAAATGCGGTGATCGGCACGGCCAAGGTCGGTGGGCGCAAGATCGCGGTCGACGGCGACGACTACACCATCCGCGGCGGCTCCTCGGAAGCGACGATATCGGAGAAGTGGATCTACGCGGAAAACTATGCGCTGCAGATGCGCATGCCCCTCGTCAGGATCGTGGAAAGCGCAGGCGGCAGCGTCCGGCTGCTCGAGCAGCAAGGCTCGACGAAGATCCCGGGATATCCCACCTGGCAGATGGCCAACATGCTCGGCTACATTCCCGTTGCATCGCTTGCCATGGGGCCGTGTGCCGGCCTCGGCGCCCTGAAGGCGGCGTGCGCCCATTTCTCGGTCATGGTCAAGGACACCGCGCAGGTCTTCGCAGGCGGCCCGCCCGTCGTCGAACGCGCGATGGGCAAACGCGTTGACAAGAACGAACTCGGCGGCTCGGACATCCACACGCGTGAATCCGGCGTCATCAACAACGAGGCCAAGGACGAGCAGGATGCGCTCGACATGGTCAGGCGGTTTTTGTCCTACATGCCCTCCTCCGTGTTCGAGATTCCACCCCGCGCGACGTGCGACGACCCGGTCGACCGCCGCGAGCAGGAGCTTCTGTCGATCATCCCGCGCGAGAAGCGCAAGGTCTACAAATCGCGCCGCATCCTCGAACTCGTCATGGACAAGGGGTCAGTCTTCGAGATCTCGCCGCGCTACGGCCGTTCGGTGATCACGTGCCTGGCGCGGCTGAACGGCTATCCGGTCGGCGTCATCGCCAATGATCCCGTCCACTATGGCGGCGGGCTGACCCGCGCGGCGGCGGAGAAGATGGAAAGCTTCATCGACATCTGCGACACTTTTCACCTGCCCATCATCAACTTCGTCGACCAGCCCGGAACGATCGTCGGTCCCGAGGCCGAGCGGATGGGCACGGTCAAGGGATCGGTGCGTGTGGTCTCGGCAATCGAGCAGAGCCGCGTGCCCTGGTGCGCGATCGTCGTCAGGCGGCTCTACGGCCTGGCGGGCTCCGCCTATGGCCGGCTGCAGGACATCAACCTCCACTTTGCCTGGCCGTCGGCGCGCTGGGGGTCGATCCCGATCAGCGGCGGCGTCGAGGCTGCCTACAGGGCCGAGCTCGAGTCCCTGCCCGCCGAGGAAAGGGCCGTACGGCTCGCCGAGCTCGAAGCCTATTACGACCATCTTGAATCACCGTTCCTGACGGCCGAACGATTCCGGGTTCCCGACATCATCGATCCGCGGGATACGCGGGCCGTGCTGTGCGACTGGCTCGAGGACGCCTGGCGCGTACTGCCCGAACAAGTCGGTCTCAAGCCGCGCACGATCCGTTTGTGAGGAGGACGACATGAAGCGCATTTTGATCGCGAACCGGGGGGAAATCGCATGCCGGATCATCCGCGCCGCCAAGACGCTCGGGATCGAAACGGTGGCGGTGCACTCAGACGCCGATGCCCAGGCGGCCCATGTCCAAAGCGCGGATATCGCCATACGCGTCGGGCCGCCGCCTGCGTCGGCAAGCTATCTCGATCTTGAAGCCATCTTGAATGCGGCGCGGTCGAGCGGCGCGGACGCCATTCATCCAGGCTACGGCTTCCTGGCCGAAAACGCCGCATTCGCGCGGCAGGTTCGCGATCAAGGTCTGATATGGATCGGCCCCGATCCGGAGTCGATCGACGCCATGGGCGACAAGGGCCGGGCACGCGCCTTGGCACGCGAAGCGGGCGTTCCAATCCTGCAGGGTTCGCGCCGGTTCGAAGTGGGCCAGCTCGACGGCCTTGAGGAGGCGGCCGAGGCGACCGGCTTTCCCCTTCTCGTCAAGGCCTCGGCTGGCGGCGGCGGCATCGGCATGCGCCGCGTGGATCGGCTGGACCAACTCGCCAAGATCGTCGAAGCGACGCAGGGAATGGCCGCGCGCAGTTTCGGTGACGGGACAATCTATCTCGAGCGATACATTCCGCGGGCAAGGCACGTGGAAATCCAGATTTTCGGCCATGGCGACGGGCGGGCACATCATCTGTTCGAGCGGGATTGCTCGACGCAGCGCAGGTTCCAGAAGATCATCGAGGAAAGCCCCGCGCCCGGCCTCGACCCGCAGGTCGTCGCGACGATGGCCGAAGCGGCCCGACGCCTGGCCGCATCCCAGAACTACTGCGGCGCCGGCACGATCGAGTTCATCGTCGATGCGGAAACGCAAGAGTTCTTCTTCCTGGAGATGAACACCCGGATCCAGGTGGAGCATCCGGTTACCGAACTGGTTTGCGGGGTCGACCTCGTCGGCATGCAGATTCGGTTCGCGCGCGGCGAGGACGTCTCGCCAGAACTCGACGGTCTCAAGAAAACGGGCCACGCGATCGAGTGCCGTCTCTATGCCGAAAACCCCGCAAAGATGTTCCTGCCGCAGCCGGGCACGCTTTCGCGTTTCGACCTTCCGGCCGAGAGGAACGGCATCCGCATCGACACCGGCGTGCGTGCCGGCGATACGATCACGCAATTCTACGATCCCATGATCGCGAAGATCATCGCGCACGGAGCGGACCGGCCGGCGGCCATCCAGAAAGCCGTCGCCGCGCTCAAGGCCATCCACATCGAGGGTCTCGTGACCAATCGCGACTTCCTCATCGCGGCACTGCTCGACCCCGATTTCGCCTCGGGCAAGGTGTGGACCGGATTCGTGGAGGAACGGCGCCAGCGTCTTGTCGCCTGATGCACAAGCGTCTCGCCATCGGGATCATCGGTGGCGGTTTCTGCGGAGCCGCCGCCACAATCCATCTGCTGCGCAGCGCGCGCGCCCCCATCGACCTCACGATCTTCGAACCCCGCCCCACACTCGGTGCGGGGCTCGCCTATTCGACGAGCGAGCCCGACCATCGCATCAATGGCCCAATCGACATCCTGTCGATCTTTCCCGATGACATCGGTCATTTTCCCCGCTGGTTCGCGGAGTCCGGCGAGGCAGCGGCGGATCCGGGCGCGCTCGCCAGAACTGGTCAGTTTTACTGCCGACGTGCCGCCTTCGGTCGTTACATGGCCGAAATGGTTCGGATTCACAGGGCCACGAGCAATGCGCGATACCGCCATGTCCGCTCACCAGTCGATGACGTCTCCGTCGATGGCGATCGATACCGGATCGTCGCCGGCGGCACGTCGCACCGGATGGACGTCGCCCTCCTGTGCCTTGGGCACGAGAAACCGGCGCTGCCGCGTGAGCTTCGCCCGCTGGCGGGTCATCCACAGCTTCTCGCCGATCCATGGGCGATGGACGCGATCGACGCGATCCCAAATGATTGGGACGTAACCTTGCTTGGAAGCGGACTGACGGCAGTCGACGTCGTGGCCAGCCTGATCCATCGAGGCCATCGCGGACGCATCGTCGCAATTTCGCGACGGGGGCTGCTGCCGCGGCCGCAGGGCGTCCTGCCGCCCGTCGAAGGACGGCTCGAGAAGCTGTTTCGGGCCACGCCGATTTTCATCGAACGCCATGGCCGGCTGGCGAAGGTCAAACAGATCCTCCGCGCCGTGCGATCAGATATCCAGCATGGCCGCGAGGCCGGCTGTTCGTGGCAGGACGCCTTCGATGACCTACGCGATGCCGCGCCCCATTTGTGGCAGGGGCTGAGCCTGGCTGAGCGGCGCTCTGCGCTGCGCCACCTGCAGACCTGGTACGACATTCATCGCTTCCGCATGGCGCCGCAACTCTGGGAACTGCTGCAGGCAGCGAGAGGGCGCGACCAGTTCCGCAACCTGCGCGGCAGGGTCGTCGATGCCGCGGCGGACAGGAGCGGCGGCGTCCGGCTGGATATCATGCGTCGCGACGGCGCCTGGTCGTTGCGCACGCATGCCGTGATCAATTGCACCGGTCCCGCGGTCAATCCGTCACGATCGATAAACCCGCTTCTGCAAGGGCTTTTGAAGCGCGGTCTCGTCTCGCCTCATCCGACAGGCGTCGGACTTGCGGTGAATGACGAATGCCGCGCCCTCGGCGCGGACGGACGACCGCAGGAAAATCTGCGTGTGCTCGGGGTTCTCAGCCGCGGCCATGTCGGTGACCTGATAGCCGTACCGCAAATTGCCGGCCAAGTGCGAAATGTATTGTCCGCACTGGCCTGACCTGCAAGATAACGTAAGGACATGCGTTTGATATCTGAATTTGCGGTTGGAGATTGCTCACTTCCTGCGCGGCAAGTTCCTGCCATCCGGCCTTCGGAAAACGCACGGTGGCCGTTCTTGATCTTGAAGGCGGATGTGGAGCCCTTCGTCGTGGCGCGGGCCGCGCGCCGGCCAGCCGCTGTCGGAGAGGGACGCGATGGCGTCATCGAGCCAAGCCAGTTTGCGCCCGTCGGTCAGGCAAATGGGCGCGTCGAAATACTTGGTCATGGTGATGCTCCCTTCGCCAGAATGAACTTGCATGGTGTGGACAGGTTGCCGCCCAATCTATCCACGCGTGGAAGATTTGAACCCAAAGAGCTACGGAACGAGCTCAAAACGAGCCGGAACCCGGGCTGAAACTCGAGCAGGACGAACCGAAATGAACACCAAAGACATCGTTTTCATCGCGCTTTTCGCCGCACTGACGGCAGCGCTTGGAGTTTTCCCCCCGCTCACACTGCCGGTCATCGGCGTGCCGATCACCGCGCAGTCGATGGGCGCGATGCTCGCCGGTTCGGTACTCGGCGCCAAGCGCGGCGGCGCGGCGCTGGCACTCTTCGTCGTGTTGGTCGCAGCCGGCCTGCCGCTTCTCGCGGGCGGCCGCGGCGGTCTCGCAGTCATCGCCGGACCGGGCGGCGGGTTCATCCTGTCCTGGATTCTCGTAGCCTTCGTCGTTGGCCTGATCTGCGAGCGGCTGTGGCAAAATCTCGGCTTCTTCCAGGCACTTGGCGCGAATATCGTCGGCGGTATCCTGGTGCTCTACCCGATCGGCATCGCCTGGATTTCGATCGTCACCGGATTGTCCTATTTCGAGGCGGCGGCAAGCTCGCTCGGCTTCATTCCCGGCGACCTGATCAAGGCGGCGATTGCCGCGACCGTGGCCGTCACGGTGCGCCGGTCCTATCCGCTGATCGAGGCCTCCCGTCGCGCATGATCCAATTCGAAGGCGTCAGCCACCGTTTAGGCGCGCGCGATGACCTTAAACCGTTCAGCCTCGAACTCACCGGCGGCGCATTGCGATCATGAGGTGTGCCTTACCGAGAGCTGTCTCGGCAGCTCGTTTCGCTTTGGGAGCATCGGCTCGCCTGGCTGAACCAGCGGTTGGACGAGCATGCGATGTCCGCCGCGATCGAGAAGATAGCGTTTGGAAGCGTCGCATTGCGGCATTCGCAATGCGGCTGCATCGATGCGAATGGAAACCGCATGCGTTGTTCTGACAGAAAGCGATGGGTCGCTGTCATCCTGATCTATGCCGGTGCGATCATCGCCGGCTACATCATGTCGTGGCTTGGGGTTCCGCTGCCGTGGATGATCGGGCCGATGGTCTTGGCCGGCGCAGTCAGTGCGCTGAGTGACTATGGCAGCGTTCCCAAGATTACACGCCCGGTGGGCCAAATGGTCGTCGCGGGTGTCGTGGGGCTTGCCTTCACGCCCTCGGCGGTCACCGCCGTCGTCGAACAGATCGTACCGATGCTGTCAGTTGCGCTGATGACGATCCTCGCCGGCTTCATCGTGGCCGCTGTCCTGATGCGGCTCACGCACATGGACGTCATCTCGGCCAGCCTCGCCAGCATACCCGGCGGTCCGGTTGAAATGGCGGCGCTTGCCTCGCGCTATGGTGTTGCTCCCGGTCCGGTCGCGTTTGCGCAGACCTTGCGGATCGCTTTGCTGGTGCTGGTCATTCCGCCGGCCCTGCTGGCGATCAACGGCGGGCGAGGCGCCGCGCTCGTGTTGACAGGAGCTGAAGTAAACCATGCCGGCACTGCATTATTGCTGGCCGTTGCTGTAGCGGGCGGATTTCTTTTTTGCTGGATTCGCGTATCCAACCCGTTCTTCCTCGGCCCTCTGGCCTTTGCCGCGATCGCCTCGGCCCTGTCACTCCCGGTTTCGATGCCGCCATCCTGGGTTCTGGCGAGCGCTCAGGTTCTGCTGGGGGTCTGGCTTGGTTGCATGTTCGATCGCGAAATGCTTCTCAACTCTCGCACCTTTATTCCGGCCGCGGTCATCTCGACTGCTCTGCTTTTGGTCTTATGTGTCGGAATGGCTTTCGGCGTGAGCGCACTGACCGGAATAGAATGGCAGACGATGGTGCTCGCCACCGCGCCCGGCAGCGTCACCGAGATGGCGCTGACCGCCAGCATCCTGCAGCAAGGCGTCGCCATTGTGACCGCGTTTCACGTCGTGCGGATCTTCATCATTATTCCCTCAGCGCCGTTCATCTTCGCCATCACCGCCCGCCTGGCAAAACGCGCCGCAGGGGGGACGGAGAACTGATGCACAATCTGTTCTGGAGCGGCCTTCCGCCTCCGCCTGGACTAAACACCTATAGGAGTCAGCAACGGTAACGCTGTCGCTTCACATGGCATGCCAGGCGTCATCGTCTCTCGCAACCAGACATTCTTTTTCAAGCTTCAGGAGATGCGCAAGCTCATTTCGTTGGGCGGCGGGCTGCAATCCGATGTCGCGTTCATCGGAAGAGTCAGCCAGCAGTTGAAGTTTGCGCATACTGCTTGACAAACCGCCGGGTGCTAGCCCGAAAGCAACATGATACTGTTGACGTCCCTGTCTGGCCGATCCGACCGAATCCCAGCGACAGGCCGTGCACCGTCGCTGCGCGAAAGGCGAGGCGTCAGACAACTGAAGCTGCCGATGTGTGAGAATTGGGACGAATCTTGCCGCGGCGCAACTCTATCCACCTCTGCGGGCGACTAATTCTCGGAACAGCGGGGCGAGATCATTCGGAACAAGGGGGCGACATCCCGCGGAATCAGCATGCATTTGATCGCCCCTCGTAAAGCGCATTCACAGACGGTCGCTACGCGCTGCTGGATACCAAGTCGTGCTGTGTGCGCTGCTTCGTCCGCGCGACATTGGCGGCGAACTTGGACTGCCAGTACTTCGGCTCGTCGCTGGGGCATCCCGCCACGATTGCCAACGGGCTTTCAGTCGAAGCAGGCGCTTGCCGTCTTGAGCGGATGAAGGCAAAGGCTTCGGAGACAAATAGATCAGTATTCTTTCGTGTCCGCTGCCTCAGGGACCGAGTAGCGACGCGTGCGCTGGCCGTTGCGTCAATCTGGCGTTGTCAACAGCCGGCCGCTACTCATCGGGCCGTCACCGACGATACATAGTGGGCGACGGCGTCGACCTCCTCGTCCGACAAGATCTCATTGGGCTGCATCGGCCCGATGCCATCGACGACCGCCTTCTTCACACGGTCGTAGTCGGGGCGAAGTTGATCCAGGACCGGACCGATCTCACCGGAGGCGTCGGCATCCGCCAGCGTGTGGCAAAGTGCGCACTGCGGCTGTGCGATATCGGTGAAGACTTGACGGCCGAGGTCCATCCGCGCTTGGTCGTCCGCATCTTCGGCGGCAGCGGGCAAGGCGATGATCGTGGCAACCAGAAGTGATGCAGCAAGGCGCATGGGCGAGGCTCCGGATGGGGAAGGGGAACCGCCTTCCGGTGAAGGAAGGCGGGATGTGGTTTAGCTGACGGCGATCTCGACACCGTGCGCACGCCAGCCATTGTGGTTGTAGCCGGGTTCATTCGGCTCGAACTCCTCGGGCTGGACGTTGCCGTCGGTGTCCGTGGCGCGGCTGACGATCGTATGGCTGCCGGCGGGCAGATCGGCTGCGAGCGCAAAAGTACGCCAGGCATAGCGACCCATGTCGGGTCCGATGAACTCGGCCGCCTCCCAGGTCGCACCGCCATCGATGGACACTTCCACCGATTCCACGGCGTTGATCCCGCCGAAAGCCACGCCAGTGACCTGTACAGTTCCCGCACTCGCGGTCTCGAGCGGGCTGGTGACGAACGACTTGACGTTCATCTGCCAGACGGAGGGATGCTCGGGGCCGCCTTCCTCGCCGACAGGTTGGAGGCGGTAGCGGGTGCGCTGGATCGCGGCCTGCGTCTCTTCGGCCGTCAGGGCAACGGTCTTGACGTATTTGACGTTGTTCACGCCGGTGAAGCCGGGAACGATCATCCGCAACGGCCCGCCATGGGCAAGCGAGATCGGCTCGCCATTTATATCCCAGGCGAGCATCACGGTATCAAGCACGTCGATCGGCACGGAGCGCTCGACCATCACGTCGTTGGCGTCCAGCCCCTCGGGAATGATCTCGCCGCCCGTGCCCGTGATGAAGTTGGCACCGTCGGCCGGGCCACCGAGAGCATCGACGACAGCACGCAGCGGCACACCGGTCCACACCACGTTGCCGGCGGCGCCAACCTGCCATGGCGTCCCGCTGGGCGCGTGCTCGAAGTAGCTGCGGCCATTGCCGGAGCATTGCAGGACCATCGTCACCGTATCGACGCCCAATGTCTTCAGTTCACCGACGGTCAGCATGCGCGGCTCGGCAACACCCTCGATGGAAACCTCCCAGGCGTCGCGGTCCTCGAGGATCGACGCATCGGGCGGATTGACATTGTTGCGGATGTATAGCTTGTCCTCTGGCGTGATGATACTCGTGCCGAACGCGTCGCGGCGGGTCTCCAGCGTGTTGTTGCTGTGGACGATCACCGCCTCCGGCTCTTTCCAGTTCACGTAGTCGGGCAGGGGATTGTCCTGTGCCGTAACGCGCACTCCGGACGCCAGAAGCCCCGTTGCCGCGACGGATCCCGCCATCAGATAGCGGCGCTTGAGATCGATTGTGTCGGTCATGGTTTCCTCCCGCTGTGGCGACCGGAGCGCTTGGCCCGGCGCCGTCACCGCCGACAGGAAGCCGACGACTAACAGATGAGACGATCCAGTATCGCCGAAAATTCCCTCCTCCGGAGATAATTCTCAGCCGAGGCAGGCTTGGCGGGCAGCACTCAGGGAAGCGATGAGTTCTTCCATGGGCGGCGCGGCATCGAGCGAGCCCATCTCGCGCAACGCGCCGGCAATGGTCGCGAAGCGGACGGGGTCCATGTCGCGCGCAACCACGACGAAGGCCAGGCGACCGTCCGTCCAGCGCGCGAGGCGCAGGGCCCCATCGTGGCCGATATCCATGCGCTCCGGGTCGGCTGATCTGGATGCCACGCTTTCAAAAAAGCTCAGGCGGCAGCCGCGCTCGCCGACGAAACGACTGTGCACGGCCTCAATGCCGTCATCCAGCTCTGTCCGGTCCTTGAGGACGAGGCGTAAGCCTGTCGCGGCCAGCAACCGGTCGAGCGGGACTGCAGCGACTGCTTCCAATGGCATCGCAGGCTGGCTGCTCTCAAGCCAGCGATCGTGGATGGCCACCGCAGGCGCTAGCTCCTTTGCAAGTCGAGGCGTCTGCTCGCCCGATTGATTGATGAAGACGGCAAGGCCACCGAGCAGCAGGATGGCAACGCTGGCGGCAATCGCTATTCGGTGCAAGCGGCGCCATCTGACCTTGGCCTGCCGTACGGATGCCGTTGGCAAATGGACGAACTCCGGGATGCCGGCTGCGACCGAGGCTCGCAGGCCCTGCAATCGGGCAATTGCCGTAGCAAGTGCGGGATTGGAAGCGGCGGCATCGGCAACGCGCGCCGCGTTAGCCGCGTCCAGCTCACCGTCCACATAGGCGCTCAGCATCTCGAATGGTATCGCCTCCTTACTCATCGAGCGAGTCTTCCTGCGGTTGCTGGATGCATCGCGACGTTGTCGTCGGCAAGCAGGGCGCACAGCGCCTGGCGCGCACGGCTGACCCGGCTCATCACCGTTCCACGCGATACATCGAGCATCGCCGCGGCTTCCTCATAACTGAACCCGCCGACATCGACGATTGTCAAAACGTCGCGATGGTGAACGCTGAGCCGCTCGAAGGCCTGGCGGACGGCAAGCTGGTTGACGATCACGGTTTCGAGCGAAACCGGCATGAAGGCGGATGCGAGCGTCTCGTCGTCAAGTGTATCGATCTCGGGCTGTCGGCATTCGGCGCGCAGCCGATCGATCCAATGGTTGCGCATGATGGTGAACATCCAAGCACGGAACGGTCGCTCGCCATTTGGCGGCACCGGACTGGCGACTGCGCGCATGACCGTGTCCTGGTACAGATCGGCAGCAGCGTCCACATCGCGAGCCAGCGCACGCGCATAGGCGTAGAGACGCCGCGCTATCGGGCGCAGGCGGTCATCGAAGCTTTGCCGGGAACGCTGCATGGTCACCGTGATGCTGATCGTGGGGGATGTATGCCACGATCGTATGGCAATGGATAGCAGGAGGGAGGCCACGAGTGGTGTGCTGGTCATGCAGTACGGTTCGACCGAGGTCACCATCGTACAACCCAAGAAAGGTAGCATCGTGTTGCTGCGCGGCCGCGCAGGCGACCTCTGCCTCCTTCGCGTGGCCAACGCCGCGATTCCGCGCATAGGCGTTCCCCGACGAATGGAGCATGTGCCCCTCCGGCCCAATCAAGAGGCCTCGAAGTGATGCTTGCCATTGGCGCGGCTCTGGGTGGCGATCTTCACGGGCGCCTCCTCTGGGTGCCACTTCGTTGGATTTCTCGCGATCGCCTGCAATTTAAAGCTGATTGTCCAACTGGCCTGTTGATTTCCGCTGAAAAGTGACCCTGGTTTTCCATCGAAATTTGACCCGGCAGAAGTTTATGTTCCGAGGTTCATGCTGGGGTCAATGGCCTTGGGCTCTCCTTCCTCTTGGCTGCCGCCTGAAGCGTAAACTGTCGTTTCCGGTTTCCAGGATGTGGCAGCGGTGGGTGAGGCGATCGAGCGGCGCGGTGATCATCGGGGCTGGCTTCATCATGCGCGACATCAGCACCAAGACGAAACTGGTACCATCGTCCACTGTGTCAAAACAGTCGTCGTCGAAAGCCGGCAACTGTTCCTCAATTCGGCCCGGCAATTGCCGGGCCGTTTTTATTGTTGAATCCGATCGGCGCTGCTTGGTCAAGCTCGCCAATTCCTCGGAAGGACGGCCCTTCCCGGCCTACAACCTGGAACACGCCCTTGACGATGAGCCCGATGACGAATGCAGGAAAAAGTGGGTCTCACCTCAAGCGCATAAATCACCTCGGCACAGACATCCGTGGCTGCTGAAAAATTCAGCTGCGGAACCGGGTCAGGTTCAGAATTTCCGCATGCAGGACGATTAGCAGACAGGTCGACCGGAGGTTCCAGCGACCAGCGCGCCGACTCGGTTTTAGTCGCCAGGCTCGGCGTCACTGTTGCGGCCGAGGAATGAATCGAACGCCGCCCGGAGCGAAAACGTCGCCTGCGGCGAGGCTGGTGTTGTGCCGACAACATTCAGCGCTTTCTCCAACCCTCGCGTGGCGGGGTCTTTGGCTGCCACCGACGTTGCCTGTCCTTGGCCCTGAGAGTGGGACCCAGATGATTGTGATCCGGCACTGGCCGAACTGCCGCCGTTGCCGTTGCTCGCGCCATTCCCATTTCCACCGCCGTTGCCGCCGGGGCCGGCAAATGTTGGCGAGCCGAGAAGCGCGAATGCAGCAAGGCCAACCAGAAGTTTGTTTCGGACTGTCATGTTTCTTCCTTTTCACCGGGCCCGCCACCGCGGGCGAGACTAACGGTAGAGTGTGACCAAAACTGTTTCAATGTTTCTGGTCGCTTCTGACCAATTGGTCTGCTTTGGTGACGCGTGCCGGACGACAACAACTATCCGCTCACAACACGTCGTCCTCAGCGACATCGTCCACGGCATCGACATCTTCATCGTCACCCGTCGCGCCGGCCAGCCCAGCCGGAATATCCCCTGCCAACAGCTTTTCCTTCGACAGTAGCCCGGCGTCTTCGAGCGCCTCGAAATCCGGCAGGTCGCGCAGCGTATCGAGACCGAACTCCAGCAGGAATTCTTTCGTCGTCACATAGGTGTAGGGCGCGCCAAGCGTCGGGCTGCGCGGACCGGACGCGATCAGCATTGCACCGCGCAGATGACCAATAAAATCACGACTGATTTCCTTGCCGAAGAACGACGACAGCTCTCCACGCGTGATCGGCTGGAAGTAAGCGATGCACATCAGCACCAGCACCTCGGACTGCGTCAGGTCTTTGGCACGCCCGCTCCCGCCGACGGCTGTGCCAAATGCACTGCGGATGGCGTCGGCATAGGCCGGCCGGGTGAGATGCTTCCAGCCGCCGGCGACCCCGACCAAATCGTAGGGCCGACCGCGCAGCTCCTCGCGGATATCGTCGATGAGAAGATCGATGCTGCAGGTCTTGCCGACGATCCGCGCCAGCGTCTCGCGCGTCACTGGTTCGCTAGCCGCGAAAATGGTTGCCTCGACGCGGTGCATCCACTCGCGCCAGCGCGCCTGCGGCGGCAGATGATCCAACTCTCTATCAAACAAATAGTCGTCTGACCGGCCGTCGCCTGGTCGTCCCTTCCTCTGTTTCGCGCGTGCCTCAACCATTGTCACAGCCCATAGATGCGAAAAGTCGGCCGGCCTGAAAGCTCGCGCACGGCGCCGAGTTCGACCAGCCGATCGAACAGACGTCGCAGGCCGCGGTCGCTCATGCCGGCGATTTTTTCCGAACCGACGACAGAGTCATCGGACAACAGCCTGCCGACGACGGCGTCCGCCGCCTTGGCCCTCAGCTTCGGCGCGACCGCAAGCAGTTTTTCCGCGCGACGCCCGAGCTCCGCCGATAAATCGATCGCGCGCAGGGCAGCGCGCGCCTGCGCGGCAAGCACACTCTTGACACTCTCAGAATCTATCTCAACGTTTGTGGCCACGGAACTGCCTGTCGATCGACGCGGGCGAGCGCTTGTGCCCAGGGCCGCCTCAGTGCCCAGCAGCGGCACCGCGTGCGTCCAACCCAGCCGCTGTGCCAGCAGCGCGTCGGCAAACCAGCACCCGACAGCGCGCGGAAGGTTTCGGCGCTCGATGACTGCGAAGGCGCCGACCAGCGTTCCGACTGCACCTTCGCCCGCCGCAAGCTGCCGCAGCTCGTCGGCCAGGTCGACTACCGTCTCCTCATCCCGGGGCAGCCCCAGACCTGCGAAAATTTCGGCGATGCTCGCCGGCGTCAGCAGGTCCTCAATTGGCCGTGTTGCCAGCCCGCGCCAGCACCAAAAAATGCGGCCACCAGGGCCGGCATCATCGCCGGCTTTTGTGAGTAGCACGGCATCGCGCAGCGCCGCTTCATCCTCGACACGGCCCGCCTGTCGCGCCGTTGCCGCGGCCGCCGCAAGCGCCAGCCGCTGCCGCCAAGCGCCAGCCCATCGCTCCTGCCGGCGCACCACCGCATCGAGCGCGTAGAGGGCGGCACCTGCAGTGACAGCGATGTCCTCAACGTCCGTTCCCGCAAGGCTTTGCGCGTCGGGGACGGCCCGGCGCAGCCAGGCCGGCACCGCCGTCATCGGCGCGGTAACCGTGGCGCCGGGAAAGGTGCCGTGATGGCGTGGAGAGGGTTTGGATCGCAGAATCATCGCAAGCACAATGAATCACGGCGGCGCTTTTGGCAATTGAAATGATTAATATCCGCCGCGCCTGTCGTGGATAAACAACGAATGATAATGTTGCATTATCGTTCATTATGTGAGACCCCTCCAAAATGGCCTCTGCCGTCGACCAAAAGCCCGAAAAACCGACCCGGCACCGCTCTGCTCAATCCTCGGGCGCGGCACCGGCCGCCGACGGACACGCAGCCGTGGCCCCGGCTGACACGACCGCGCGCGCGACCCCGATCGCCGACGACTGGGTCGCCAGCGACATGCCGGATATCATCGACATCGTCATGGCGATGGACCGACAAAACGAGAATCCGGACGAGGCCCTCCGCCATGGCTCCGGGCGTTCGTCGTTCGGAAAGCCAAACCGTTGGCTTTCCGCCGGCGATGTCGACCGCTCCTCACCCCCTCCCCTGCCCGTTCCGACAGAAGGCGCCAAGCAGCTTCTGGGCCATCTCGACGCATTGGCCGGCCGGGCGCGCGACTATGTCGAGGCTGCGAGCTCCCAAAACACGCGGCGCGCCTATGCGTCGGACTGGAAACAGTTTGCCAGCTGGTGCCGCCGCCAGGGGTTTTCGCTCACGTCGCCCGATCCGCAGGTCGTTGGGCTCTACATCACGGCACTGGCCTCCGGCAGTGCGACAGGCGCGGTCTCCGGCGACAAAAAAGCGGTGGCAACGATCGAGCGGCGGCTGTCCTCCCTGTCCTGGAATTATGCGCAGCGCGGCCAGCCGCTCGACCGCAAGGACCGCCATATCGCCACCGTCATCGCCGGCATCCGCAACAGGCACGGCGCCCCGCCGCGGCAGAAGGAAGCGATCCTGCCCGAAGAGCTGATCGCGATGCTGGAAACGCTCGACAGGGGAACCCTGCGCGGCCTGCGCGATCGGGCGATGCTGCTGCTGGGCTTCGCCGGGGGGCTACGTCGCTCCGAGATCGTCGGCCTCGATGTTGGCCGCGACCAGACCGAGGATGCCTGCGGCTGGATTGAGATTTTCGACAAGGGCCTGCTGGTCATCCTGCGCGGCAAGACCGGCTGGCGCGAGGTCGAGATCGGCCGCGGTTCGTCCGACGCGACCTGCCCGGTGGTCGCGCTCCAAACCTGGCTGATGCTCGGCCGCATCGCCCATGGCCCGCTGTTCCGCCGCGTTTCCGGGCAAGGCAAAAATGTTGGCGCGGATCGGCTCCACGACCAGGAGGTCGCCCGGCTGGTCAAGCGCGCCGCCCTGGCCGCCGGCGTGCGCGGCGATCTTTCGGAAGGCGAACGCGCAAAGCTCTTTGCCGGCCATTCGCTGCGCGCCGGCCTCGCCTCCTCGGCCGAGGTCGATGAGCGCTACGTCCAGAAACAGCTTGGCCACACGAGCGCCGAGATGACCCGAAAATATCAGCGCCGCCGCGACCGCTTCCGCGTCAATCTCACCAAGGCGTCTGGGCTGTAAGGAGCCCCCTCCCCTGCCCCCGTAAGTTTCGTTAATTGGGAGGACTGTGAGAACTGCGGCCGGGCGATCAGTTGCTCTGACCCTCCGTGTTTGAACGGACGCCTTGCTAGAGCGTCTATATGTCGATAAAAGCGAATTATGGCGACATGAATTCCTCATATGTCGATGCCGGCGACATATCCCAGAGACGTGTCGAGAAAAAGAGGATTGATCGACATGCCTTTCAGCCCGGATTGTCCCTATAACGACCTTCCTCCCTTTCCCCCGCAAGAGGATGTCGAAACCAAGGCGATCCTCAAGGCCTGCATCGCTGCACGAGCAGCACTCGCCGAGCTGCGGGTATCAGGCCAGCTCATTCCAAATCAGTCCGTGCTGATCAACTCGATTCCGCTGCTCGAAGCCCAAGCAAGTTCCGAGATCGAAAACATCGTGACCACCACAGACAGGCTTTTTCGATTTGCCAATGAGGCGGGCAATCAGGCCGATCCGGCGACGAAGGAAGCCCTGCGCTACCGCACGGCGCTCAGCGAGGGATTCCAGTCGCTCAAGGCCCGTCCAGTCTCGACCGCCACTGCGATTGCTGTGTGCCGCACGATCAAGGGCGTCGAGTTGGACATTCGTTCGACGCCCGGCACCGCTTTGATGAACGAGACAACGGGCGCCGTCATCTATACGCCGCCAGAGGGGGAAAAGACGCTCCGCGACAAGCTGGCCAACTGGGAACGATACATCCACGAGGCCGAAGACATTGACCCTTTGATCCGCCTGGCCGTGATGCACTACCAGTTTGAGGCCATACATCCGTTCACGGACGGCAACGGCCGCACGGGTCGGATTCTCAACCTGCTCTACCTCGTTGACCAGGGCCTCCTCGACATCCCGGTGCTGTACCTCAGCCGCTACATCATCGGCAACAAACAGGCGTACTATGACCGCCTCCTGGGCGTCACCACGCACTCGGCCTGGGAGGATTGGATACTCTACATGTTGGAAGCGGTGCGCGAGACCGCGGACTGGTCGACCGCGCGCATTCGCGCCATCCGCGATCTCCTCGATCAGACGGCTGAGCAGATGCGGCGTGAACTGCCCAAGATTTACTCGAGGGAATTGGCCGAGGTGATTTTCGTCCACCCCTATTGTCGCATCGGCGACTTGGTGGAAGCGGGCATTGCCAAGCGGCAAGCCGCGTCTGTCTATCTCAAGGCGCTCGTCGAGACTGGCCTCCTTCAGGAAATGAAGTCGGGTCGGGAGAACCTCTACATCAACCCAGCGCTCCTCGCCCTCCTCAGTGATCGGCCGGCTGCCAGGTCCACGCCATGAAAGCGCGCGCGGGAAAGTCGCGGCTCATCGGCTATGCCCCGTCTCAACCGACGGACAGACTGCGCAAATACAGGAAATGACGCTCCCCGCGGCCGGCTGCGTGAACGGGGAACACGCGGCTGACGAGGCTTCCCCAATGACCGAGCATAAAACCTTCTCCCTACCCTGGCCGCCAACGACCCTCGAGGCGGCACGCGTCTAGCTAGAGTACGATCATTCATAATAGCTCGGACGATCGACGGCTTCGGCTCTTCCGGCACCAGTTCGAAAACCTGGATCAGGCATACGAAGGCTGCTACCGCCGTGATAAGAACACAATATCCATTTCCGGTTGAAATCATTGCCTAAAAGCTGAAATTAGACTGCCGTCTATATCCGTGGCTGCTGGGTGCAATGACATTCGTACCGTGGAGTACACCTTGCACAAAGCAGCCCACTGCCACTAGCTTACGAGGTGCCGCTCGTTCCGCATCTGCTTGATCCTTTCGCCCTGTCTGCGATGTCCCATTCAGCCTATGGTGCCGGCACTGAACCGTGGTCGTGAAGGCCCGGAGTTCCGGCGGAACTCAAGATTCTCGTTAATGTTCTGTTAACCTTAAACTTCTTGTGAGCGGAGCAGAATCAGGCATAATGACGGCAATCTGGCGTTTTTGTGCGAAATGCCGTCATTTGAGGTCTCGACGAGATGAATGCTCCCGTCACTGCCGTCAACAAGCAGCGATTTGACGACACCATTTCAGCCCAAGGCCGCGAAATCAGCCGCAAGCTGAACCTCCTTAGGCTGGAGACGTTTCCTCCAAACGCCACGAAAACGCTACGCGACTTTTCCCTTGGAGAGGCAGCATATTTTCTTGGAGTCTCCACCAGCAATCTGAAAAAGCTGCATTTAGAAGGAAAGGCGGTACCGCCGACGGTCCATGCTGGGGGACGGAGAACGTATTCCGCCGAGCAACTCTTGCAGCTTCGCCACTGGCTGGATCGCCACGGACGTGCTGAGAGTAAAAACTATGTTCCCCATCGCAGACCGGGCGACAAGCTGCAGGTAATCGCGGTAGTCAATTTTAAGGGGGGTTCGGGAAAAACGACAACGGCAGCGCACCTCGGTCAGCATCTTGCGCTCACAGGTCACCGTGTGCTTGCTGTTGATCTTGATCCCCAAGCCTCTCTTTCGGCCCTTCATGGCGTCCAGCCTGAGCTGGATCGGTATCCCTCGATCTACGAGGCGATCCGGTATGACGATGAACGCAAGCCTGTTTCGAGCGTAATCAGAAAGACAAACTTCCCGGATCTCGATTTGATTCCGGCCTCCCTTGAGCTGCAGGAGTACGAGTACGACACCCCGCTCGCGATGCAAAATAAGGCTTCGCTCGATGGAAAGACTTTCTGGAACCGCATTGAAAATGCCTTGCAACCGGTCGACAGTGATTACGATGTCGTCGTAATCGATTGCCCTCCTCAACTAGGCTATTTGACGCTTACGGCGCTTGCGGCCGCCACCTCAGTTCTTATTA
>JAESGM010000409.1_pt1 | contig 38966 bp, 39 predicted proteins | sample 9269721 | NCBI WGS metagenome assembly JAESGM01 (sample SAMN15720920, study PRJNA650825) | algae metagenome | isolation source: Komarekiella atlantica HA4396-MV6 and co-occurring heterotrophs from... | place: USA: Theobald House, Kauai, HI | collected 2009-07-29
TGGTCCCGCGTTCCTCGCCTATGCCGAACAGGTACTCGCACCCGAGCTCCGCCCCGGGGACGTCGTGGTCATGGACAATCTGCCCGCTCACAAGATCAGCGGCGTGCGCGAGGCCATCGAGAGGGTCCGAGCGCGGCTCGTGTTCCTGCCGCCATACTCGCCCGACTTCAACCCGATCGAGATGGACGATGGTTTCTTCGAGCTTCAGGACGTGTCGCGCGTACCAGGTGTAGAAGTGCCGCAAGCCATGGAGTGAAGCGCCGGGCGTGTGCGGTTCTATCCCGGCCCGGTGAAATGCCGCCGCAAGCGCCCTGCGGACGTTGGGTATCTTGAGTGGTTCGCCCAGATGCTCGTCGTTCCTGTAGTTGACGAAGAGGTATGGATGACGGCGGTAAGTTTCCTCTTCGCCGTGGAAGCGCCGTATGTGGGCGAGCAGATCCGCGAACTCAGCGGCACGCCGCCGACAGGTCCAGGTGCCATGGGTGATCCTGAGGTTAGGCTCGAACACCGCCATGCCCTTCCAGCCGGCGCGTTGATTTTTGCCCTCGTGATCAGGGCGAGGGATGAGTCCGAAAGTTTTCAGGTATTCCGTGCGGTTCTGGATCGAGAGCTTCCCGTTCACACGGCCCAGAAACGTCGAACTTTTCGGATCAGCGAATATCGGTACCGGATCGTTGAAGTCGGCCCTGAACAGCTTCTTGGCTACGTCCGGACCTACGAAATCGCAATGATACATGTTGAGGGCTTCGGAATACCTCGGTCCGCACCAGGCGAGCAGGATCCAAAGCGCACGGAACATCAGGTTCCGCTCGCGGTCGATCACCGTGTTGATCTGGTCCGTCGCGAGAGCGGTGTCGTTGGCGCTCTTCGGGGCAGGCGCATTCACGGCAAGGCGCTTTAACAAAGGAGGCAGCGTCGGAACATCGGCCTCCCCGAACAGGAAGTCCCAATGTGCTCTTTGTTCGTCCAGATGTGAGAAGAAGCTCTCAGGTGACCAAGCGCGCTTGGACATCGTCCAGATCGTGGACGATCGTTTGAACGCTTGGCCCATCACCGACCCAGGCCCGGTGTAAGCCTGACAGAACCTGGCGAACTGGACGAGGTCCCGGAACTCGGTTTTTACCCACTCGTAGCCCACGCGATTCCAGTGCGGGAAAACCCGCTGCGCGATGTCACGAGGTGTCTCCGCCCGGGCGCACAGGTATGCCCAGACCACGTTATCGATCATGCCCTCCTGGCTGATCCGATCAGGTGCCGTTGACTGCGCGAATTCGCTCAGCCTCCCAACCGTGCTGAGTCTCCTGCGAATTTGGTCCACGTCAGTCATCTCGTCGACCATCTGACGCGCCCACATCAACGTCTCGTCGGGCACGACTACGGAGCCGTCAGCTAACCGCACCGCCAAGATCGGATGCAGACGCCGCACCGGTGCCTTTTTCGACTTGTCGCCATAGACCTGCCGAAAATGCAGGAAAGGCAGATCGAACACGCAGAAGCCAGGCCGTTGGAAATCATCAACCTTATCTTCCGCTCCCATGCATTCCCTCCGATCCTTGTCCGGGATCTGAGATACGGCGTCGGAACTTAAGGATGTGCCGGCCCGGATGGTGAACAAGTGACCGGCGAACATGGTGAACGAATCCTTCAGATCGCGTCCGGCAGCCATGATATGAGTAAGACCCGCCCTGGCAGCCCCTGCCCAAATCGTTGCGGGACGATCCGACCCGGTGACACGAACTTTCGCCGCAGTTGGCGGGTGACCATCGCGCTAACGCGAAGCGCAGCTGCTGCTCTTCCTGATGGGGTTGGGCATCGACACCGAGCTGGGATCCGGGATGCTTCATGGGTCGGAAGGGATCAAGCCGCGTGACATGTCTGCAGCGGCTTTGCCGGCCATGCGCGGACCGGCGCGATCGTTCGCATCGCACGGGGCAAAATGGCATCTATCCCATATCTGCAGCCGCCTTAGCAGGAAGGTATAATCGCCCGAAGATCTCTATCGCCCGTCTTGAGCGATCCGCAATTTCGCTCGTTCCGGGGAACTTGAGGGAGCGGTTTACGCGACGCACCTGCAGATCGCCTGCGAGCAGCCCGATGAAGACCTCGGCAGCTTCGACCGCGGCGGGAGCGACCAGATTCCCCGAGTCCAGCCCGCGCTGCATCACCTGCCTGATGAGGGGCATGACGGCGTCGCGTCTTGCGGCAGCGAGAGCCGCGCCCACTTGGCCGCTAATGTCGGATGCAGCTGCGCGGTTGAGACAAACGGCACGCCTCCCGAGCAGCATCGAAAGCAGCAATGGAGCGATATATTCAAGCGTCTTGAGGGGATCGGAGTTTTCTTGGACCGACTTCTCCAGAATTTCTCTTGTGGCGGCTGCGTTGCGGGCCACGAGGGCCGTGATCAATCCCGCCTTGTCGCCGTACCAACGATAGAGCGTTTCGTTGGACGCGCCAGCTGCCTTGGCGATCGATAGCATGGAGGTCGCAGCATAGCCCTTCTCCTCGAGCAGCCGATAAGTTGCATCCTCGATATAACCCTCGCGTTCGAGGCGGCTTTGCTTATCCATGTGAATTCGAACCTCTTGACGCCAACCGTACACACAAGTACGGATATGACGCGTACATAGATGTACGCCTGCTGGAGAATTACGCAATGGCCTCTGTTCTCACCGCGCTCGCCATCACTTCAATTACGTTGAGCGGAGCGATATTCGGATTCTTTTATGCGTGGGTCTGTTCGACGATGTGGGGTCTCGATCAAGCAGACCCCAGAGTGGCGATAGCATCGATGCAGGCGATGAACGCATCCGTCCGCAATGCAGTTGGACACCTCGAAGAACTCCCATTTCGTCATTAACAAATGCGCGCTCAACGCTCGCTCGACCGACACTGGCGGTTGCGGACAGGTCGAGAGCAGCCGATCGCGTAGTCCAGTCATATCGACCTTGGCTCTGCGGTACTTCGTGGTTGCCAACTCAGGCAAAAGTCGACGTGCCGCATCACTGACGGCTTCAGGTTCCCAGCGCAGATGACGCTGTGCACCGAGGAGCGACTCGAGCAGCCCAGCAGCCAGGCGGAAATAGACGTGCGCGAGCTGCCCGATAATCGGATCGTCCCGGAGCCCGACATGATAGAGCTGGTTGCGGTACTCGTGCAGGATTGCCATCGCCCGGACCTGATCAGGCGGAATGTGACCGAGCTCTTTTAGAAACTGGATCTTCCTGTCGAAGGCGCGGCCACGCGCGTCGCTGCGCTGTTCCGGCGAGAGCCGGCGGGAGTTCCCGTGCCGATCCTCGAACAGTAGGTCAGCGCATTTTTGATGGCACATCAGCTCAAGGCCATTGTCGACGAGGATCAGTGCGATCCGCCCATTGAGCGGGTGATCAATTCCCAGTTCGGCAAGTGCGCGGTCCAGTTGTTCTGCAATGGGAACGATCGATCGCACGGATCTTCTGCTAACGCGCGTCGTAGCCGTGACATTACAGCTCGCCGCACCCTACATTATTCGACCCGCCGCATTCGGACAGCTTCCGATAGTCAAAAGGAGTTCGCGTCCTGAACAACCCGCTCCCCTTTGAGCTAGTGTCTGCGGTCGACGCGTTCTGGCGTCACGATGGTCCGGTAGTTGGCAATCTATATGCCTCTCCCGTCTTTGTGAGGCTTCGTGAAACCTGTCAGCGACTCTATCAATCAGCGGGATCGAAGGACGCCGTGAACTTCGCCCTTAGCCAGGCTCTCTACGGTCTCGGATTTCACTGGAGCGACGACACACCGGCTCGCTCTGCTCTCTCCCCTGCTATCGCAGCGACCGCCTTGACCAAGCCTTCAGACAGACGGAAGTGCACCTGGTACATCTCTGTCCGCTTGATCTCGGCGACGAGGGTCCCCGAATTGCGTTTTGGACCCAATGCCATTCGAAACTTCACGGCAGAAGAGCTGGACGATCTCCTCGACCCCGATGGGTTGTCGCGAAAACGGCCCGGCTGGCGTTTCGATAGTCAGCGCTTCAGCCGGTTTGCCTGGCTTGTCGTCGAAGAGATCGTGGTGCTCCCCGGAAAATCTAGCGGCCGCGTTCTCCCCGGACTGTTCCCCGATCTGCGACAGGATTTCGGGCGGATCGAACCGCACAAAAGGCACTTTCCCGCTCCGGTCGAAGCCGCGCTCTTCGCGCTACTGACGGCCCCCTGGGAGGAAGTCACCAGCTATTCCGACTTGGATTGGCGTCCCTTTCGCGTGCCATGGGTCCATACGCTGTCGGACGACCTGTTTGCGCGCCGAGCGACGCCGCCCGATGCCGACACATTGTCGTGGGAACCGGACTTCTACGAAGATGAGGACGGTGCCATGGAGGAGATTGAACGACCTGCGCGGTTGCCCCTGACCGACGCTGCGATCCCCAAACAGCCTATCTGGATGATACAGCCTGGACTGAACTCTCGGAAGCTCGGCGTCCCCGCTATTTCATCGCCCGATCGAGCACTTCGCGATCCGGGCGTTCGCGAGCGATGGGATCGACGGATTTCTCGCGCATGTCACCGTGATCGAGGCAGCGCTGGGACAACCAATCGACCATGACTCCAGGAAGCGCCCGAAAATCAGCGGACAACGGCGTCAGGGCGCGACCGCCCGGGTCGCATGGCGCTTGGCGGCGTTGCTGGACGACTCCTCCGCCGGCGAGCGATACCTCGCACTTTTCAAGGAGAGGAGCGACTTCCTCCATGGCCAGGCGATGCAGGACATACCAAGTCAAGTGCGACTGGACGCTCGACGGCTTGCGCGTCGATGCGTGTTCCTTGATCGGCGTAGCAAACTCACCGTCGCCTCCAGAAAACCAGGATGCTTCCTGAACGAGCTATTGCAGCGCGATTCATCGCGGGCTTCGAGCTAGAACGCCGCAGATGACGGCTTCGACACGCGCATATTGGATTGGAGGTTCAGTGTGACGGACGATGTCGATTTGGCCAATGTTGGCGCAGCGTCCGAAAGGTTCTTTCGGCTCTACCGGACACATTGCGTTTCGCCGAACCGCGACACCCTGTTTTCGCTCCTCGAGGCGGCACACAGTCTCAATGATCGACTGAAGGTCGGAGCGGCCACCGATTTCTTCGACGTCCAGGAATTTGCTGCGCTCAAGTGCCTCCGCAACTACTTCCACCATCAACAGGAACTGCGGCACGTCGTCAGACTCATTCCGATCGGCGGCTACCCGATAACGACGGATCTGATGACGATTTGCCTCGTCCCCCGCGACAACGTCGTCGCGGCGATAGAGACGACAAAGCGGTATCAGGAAGAGGCTCGGCAGGCCTGCCAGCAGACGTTCCATTGGTATGGTCCGGTCGTGAACATCAACCCCGCTCTGTTCAACTTTGTCGTCGCTGCCTATGAGCGCCTGAGGGAGCGGAGCGTCCCCCTGTCAGGGGAAGCCGTTGAGGAATTCGCAGCCAGCTATGGCTATGAAGAAGAGAACGACCTTTCACATGTTGTCGATGGCAGGCTTGCTACATCGGCTGGCAGCATCGACCAGCTCCTGACGGACATTATGAAATCCACGCCGAGCCGCGACGCGACTGGGAATCTTTGAGCTATGCGCTCCAGGCGCGCACTGCGGTGCAGCGCTTCACGCTGCTCCCGTTGAAGTCGCTTCGAGATCGGCACCAGCGCGGATGCCATCGCCTTGTCGATCCCGCGTTGCAACTATGATACAATTTGCAATCAAGTATTTTATTGTAGCAACATACAGCCATGCCAATGGTCGCTGGGCTGACATTCCGACCGCGCTCACTCATCGACCAGCCGAATACGCGCCGAAAGCGGCCCGCGTGATAACCGTATTCCCGGTTATCGAGATGACATCGCGAGGACATTTACGGCAACCATGCCCGCAAGCATCCGCGACGAACGGCGATCCGACATGCTGGGGGCCAGAGGGCGAAGTGGCGAGAGAGAGGTCACTGCGTAGGAATCCCTCTTATATACCTCTGCACCTGTGAACCTGCAGCAGTCCGCAACGTGTCAACCTTTTGCATCCGAAATCATATTGCGGGCGATTACTAGCTGCTGGATCTGGCTGGTTCCTTCATAGATGCGAAACAACCTGACATCGCGATATAGCCGTTCGACAGCATAGTCGGCCATGTAGCCAGCGCCGCCGTGGATCTGCACCGCACGATCCGCGACGCGGCCCACCATCTCCGAGCAGAACAGCTTGCAGCAGCTGGTCTCCGTCGACACCGACTCGCCTCCGTCGCGCCGTCGGGCGGCATCGCGCACCATAGACTGGCCGGCATAGAGTTCGGTGCGGCTGTCGGCGAGCATCGCCTGCACTAGCTGGAACTCCGCAATCGGCCGGCCGAACTGTCGTCGCTCGATGGCGAAGGCGAGCGCATCGTCGATCAGCCGCGAAGCGACACCAACACAGATCGCTGAAATATGCAGTCTGCCGCGGTCGAGCACCTTCATTGCCGTGGAGAAGCCGTGGCCGGGCACACCGCCGATGATAGCGGAAGCAGGGACGCGACATTCCTCAAACACAATGTCGGCTGTGAGTGCACCGCGCTGACCCATCTTTCGATCAGGCTTGCCGACGATGAGCCCGGGCGTATCTGCCTCGACGAGGAACGGGGAAATACCCTTGGCGCCCTTCATCCCAATTTCGGTGCGAGCCATCACCGTAAAAAGGCCGGCCACCGGCGCGTTGGTGATATAGCGCTTAGTGCCGTTGAGCACGTAATGCTCACCGTCGCGCCTGGCCGCCAGCGAAATGGAGGCCGCATCGGAACCCGCGTCGGGCTCGGTCAGCGCGAATGAACTGATCGTCTCGCCGCTGGCGAGACGTGGCAGCCATCGCGCCTTCTGCTCATCGGTGCCGTCTATGACGATGCCCTGCGAGCCGATGCCATTATTTGTGCCGATCAGCGAGCGAAAGGCGGGCGCGGCGCGGCCAAGGACAAAGGCGATCTCCACCTCCTCCGCCATGCTGAGACCGAGCCCTCCATGTTCTTCCGGAATCGACATGCCGAACAGTCCGAGTTCGCGCATTTCCGCCGCAATATCGTTCGGAATCGCATTGTCTGCCTCCACACGGGCTTCAGCCGGAACCAGCCGATTATCCACGAAACGGCGGATGGTATCGATGAGCTGCGCAAGAGTGTCACTGTCGAGTGCCAAATGCCTGTCTTTCCTCAGTCGCCGTCGGCAGGCCGTGCTGCTGTGGCATAATCCGCTTCATCCTCGAGCCGCATCAGGACCTGCCCTGCTCTCACCTGTTCGCCAACGGCGCAGCTGATTTCGGCGATGACACCGTCGCGCGGCGCGATCACTGGATTCTCGAACTTCATCGCCTCTACAACGGCCAGCACCTGTCCGCGCGAGATTGTTTCCCCGACCCTAGCGCCAAGTGCCACGATGACACCAGGCATTTGCGCGGTCGCCACATCCGCGGCGGCTTCTGCTATCTGGGATGCCGCCGGTCTGCGCTCGAACCGAAAGCGTGTGCCGGCGATCGTGACATCGACCGCATCGGCATCGACGAGCGCATGCCATTTCCGGCCGCCGACGCTGCCCTCAACAAGGCCGTCATTCCATTGAACCGAGACCGCGCAGAACTCTGCCCCGCCGATGGCAATCAGAGCATAGGCGCCATCGATCAGGCGAAGCCTCGCAATGTGCATACCATCGCCGTCGAATAGCGCTATACGACCGAGCGGCGCGTCAGCGTCGAGTATCGCGCGGTCATGGGGCAGCGTCGCCTGCCACGGTGAATGCGCCGCCCGAGGATCGGGCATCGCCGAGAAGGCGACCGCCGCAGCGGCGGCGGCTAGACCATGGTTGCCCAGAGGTTTGTCGAGCAGGCGCGGCAGGGTGCCGTCGATAAAACCCGTACTTGCTTCTCCGACTATGACCTCCGGTGCTGCCATCAGGGATTGCAGGAAACCCAGATTGGTAGTCAGTCCGATGATCGCCGTACCTTCTATCGCAGTCCGCATTTTCGCAACGGCTGCCATTCGGTCCTCTGCATGGACGATCAGCTTGGCAATCATCGGATCGTAATCGGACGGCACGGGGGTGCCATCCTCAACCGCACTCTCGATACGCACGCCTTTTGGCCACCGTACCTTTGCGACCCGCCCCGGAGCCGGCCGGAAGCCGGCTGCAGGATCTTCAGCATAGACCCTGCACTCGATCGCGTGACCGACGCTGCGGACTTCGTCCTGCGACAGCGGCAGCGACTCTCCTGCCGCGATGCGCAACTGCCATTCGACCAGATCGAGGCCCGTGATCGCCTCCGTCACCGGATGCTCGACCTGAAGGCGTGTGTTCACCTCAAGGAAGAAGAAGGCGCCGTCTTCGTCGACGATGAATTCGAAGGTGCCTGCGTTGCGATAAGAGATGGCGCGGGCACCGCGCACGGCGGCTTCTATAAGCGCCTCGCGCAGCGGCGGAGGCAGCATCACGGCCGGCGCTTCCTCGACGATCTTCTGATGCCGGCGCTGCAGCGAACATTCGCGCTCGAACAGATGGACGACGTCGTCGTGACCGTCGCCGAATATCTGCACCTCGACATGGCGCGGATTGCGCACGAAGCGTTCGACCAGAAGCCGCCCATCGCCAAACGCGGCGCGTGCCGTGCGAATGGCAGATTCGATCGCGCCCCTTCCGTTGCCGCTTTCAATTACCGTCATGCCCTTGCCGCCGCCGCCGGCGACGGGCTTCAGCAGTGCCGGGTAGCCGACCTCCGCCAGCAGTGCTTTGATCACCGCCGGATCGTCGCTCGCATTTGTCGATCCCGGCACAACTGGCACTCCGGCGCGAGACATAATGCTCTTGGCCTTGGCCTTGTCGCCCATCGCGCCGATTGTAGTTGACGTTGGTCCGATGAATTCGAGCCCGGCCGCTTCGACCGCTGCCGTGAAGCCCGCATTCTCCGACAGGAAGCCATAACCGGGATGGATGGCTTCGCAACGTGTGGACAACGCGGTGCGGATCAGCGCATCGCCATCGAGATAGGACTGTGCGGCAGGTGCCTGCCCTATATGCATCCGAGCGACCGCCCCTTGCAGATGCGGCGCCACACAATCCGCATCGGAGTAGACGGCGACAAAGTCGATGCCCATTCGCCTGCAGGTGCGGGCGATACGTCTAGCGATCTCGCCTCGATTGGCGATGAGGATGCGCTTGAACATGCCTACATCCGGAACACACCGAAGCGTGTCTCCTCTTTCGGCGAAGCGGCAGCCATGGCGAGCGCGAGCGTCAGCCATTCGCGTGTATCGACCGGATCAACGACCGCGTCGACCCACAGCCGCGCGGCAGCGTTGACCGGATGGCTGGCGCGTTCGTAGGCCTCACGCACCGGTGCCTCGAATGCACGCCGCTCGTCGTCGGTGAAGCCGCGACCGGCCTTGCGCATTTGTTCCTCGCGGACAAGGCTCAGTACTGTTGCGGCCTGCTCGCCCCCCATCACCGAGGTGCGGGCATTCGGCCACATCGCCATCAGCCGCGGTCCGAACGCACGGCCGCACATGGCGAAATTACCGGCGCCATAGCTGCCGCCGATCAGCAAGCTGAACTTCGGCACCCGAGCGGTGGAGACCGCATTGACCAACTTCGCGCCGTGGCGGGCGATACCGTCGGCCTCGTATTCTCGGCCGACCATGAAACCGCTGATGTCATGCAGGAAAAGAAGCGGTATGTCGCGCTGGCAACACAACTCGATGAAGTTGGTGGCCTTTTGCGCACTCTGCGAGAAGAGCACGCCGTCATTCATCACGATGCCGACCGGATAGCCGCCGATCGCAGCGGTGCCGCAGATGATCGTCGTGCCATAGCGCGCCCGGTATTCCTCAAAGTGACCGGCATCAAGCAGACGATCGAGGATATCGCGGGAAGGCATCCGCTGCCTGCTGTCCGTGGGGATCAACCCGGCAATGGTTGAGGGTGGCTGATCTGGCTCCTGCGGCGTCAGTGGCGGAACCGGCAGCGGCCGCGCCGGTGCGCGGGCCAAGATTGCGCGCACCAGTGCGATGGCGTGGTGGTCGTCGCGAGCCATATGGTCCGCTACCGCCGAACTCGTCGTATGTACGTCTGCGCCGCCGAGCGTCTGGGCGTCGACGATTTCTCCGGTGGCCGCCTGGACAAGCTGCGGTCCGCCGAGGAAAATCGTGCCGGTGCCGCGAACGATGACCGTTTCATCGCACATTGCGGGAATGTAGGCACCGCCGGCCGTGCAGGAGCCCATCACCGCCGCTATCTGGGGCAGCCCGAGGGCGGACATCTCGGCGATGTTGCGGAATATGCGGCCGAAATGGTGCTCGTCGGGAAACAAATCTTCCTGCAGTGGCAGGAAGGCGCCACCAGAATCGACCATATAGATCGAAGCCAGCCCGTTCTCGCGAGCTACCTGCTGGGCGCGGATCTGCTTTTTCACCGTGATGGGATAGTAGGTGCCTCCCTTCACGGTCGCGTCGTTGACCATCACCATTGCGAGGCGCCCTTCGACCATGCCGATGCCGGTGACCAGCCCGGCAGACGGTACCGGCTCGTCGTACAGACCGTGGCCCGCGAGCTGACCTATCTCCATGAACGGGGTGCTGGGATCGAGCAGTTGCGAGATACGCTCCCGGGCAGTCAACTTGCCGCGATGGCGATGACGAGCCATGGACGCGGAAGAGCCTCCTGCAACGGCAATCCGTCGCGCCTCCGCAACAGCGTGACGGTGTCGGCTGTAGCCCCCCTCAGCTGGCAGCGGAGCGCCCGTCGCAGCCTTGGTCTCGGGCTCGGAGTTCATCTACGCCTCGGCGACGATCGGCAGGCGCAACAGGCCGTTGCCCATTGACTTGCCAGTCTGGTCCAGGCGTAGCGTACGGGTAGCGCCGCCGCCGAGCGCGCCGCGCATGATGACGACGACAGCTTCGATATTCTCCATCGGATAGATTTCGACGTCGCCTTTTACCCAGTCGCCGAACAGGCTCTTGACGGCCTGCGGCGTCAGGCTGCGCAGCAGCGCGGGGTAGTGCTCGGGCGCGTGGGCGATTACACCAACGGAGACTACATCCCCTTTGTCACCGGACCGGACGTAAGCGATGTCGCGAAGAAGCTGCACGGTCATGCCTCCAGAATTTCGGCCGTCTGTGTGATGAAGGAGCGCGGCACCAGCGTCGGCCAAAGGCCGTAGACCGGCCGTGGCTTGATCGGCGTGCCGAAGGCAGTGCCCCCCGGACCCATGATCCAGAGCTGCGAACAGGCGCGGCGAACTTTTTCCGCCTCGGATTTAGTGTCGGTATGAACGGCAACGCGCAGGCCGATCTCGGCCGGCTCGTAATCGGGCCGCGGCGATGCCGGCCCATGCAGCATGTCAACGCCGACAAAGTCGAAATGCACATCGTTTGGCTCAAGCCCCAACCGCTCGAAGCGCTCCATCAGCGTCTGCTTCGCCTTTTCGGCGCGCTCCAACGCATAGGGCCATGGGAAAAACAGCATTCCTTCGCCGATCCAGCCGTCCTCATAGCCAACGACGAGCTTGAGCAGATCCGGGCGGCCGCCGCCGGTCATGTTCGACAGGCGAACGCGGTCGGTGGCGACCTCTTCGATTCGCACGCTGGTGAAGTCGGCGACACCGTCGGGCATCAGGTAGCGCGAGGGATCACCGATTTCGTAGACGAGATGTTCCTTGACGGTGAACGGATCGACGCGGCCGCCCGATCCTTCTACCTTTGTGATAATTGCGTCACCATCCTCGCCAAACTCGACGATCGGGAAGCCGGCTCGGCCCATGCTGGGCATTTCGGCGAAGCGCGAAGACATACCGCCTGTCGTCGCGGCGGCGCACTCGACGACATGGCCGACTGTGATCGCCGCTGCGATCCGCTCAGCATGGGTATCGTCATACGACCAGCCGAATTCATGCATCAGCGGCCCGACATAGAGTGCGTTATCCGAAACGCGGCCAGCAATGACCACATGCGCATCCTGCTCCAGCGCCGATACGATCGCCGAGGAGTCCGTGTAGACATTGGCGGCAACGACGCGGTTGCGGATGGCCGCGAAGTTCTTCTCGCCGGTGTCGAGATTGGTGAGGTCAGTACCCGAGTCGATCAATTCGTCGAGACGGGAAAGCAGGTCATCACCTTCGATGACCGCAATGCGCGTGCCCTGCAACCCGAGTTCGCGAGCGAGGTCACGGATTCGCTCGGCCCCGGCTCGCGGATTGGCGCCGCCGCCGTTGCAGACGATGCGGGTGCCCGCCTTGCGTGCCAGAGGCAGCAACGCGCGCATGTGAGCCGGCAGGTCGGGAATATAGCCGGAACTCCCATCCTTAAGCTTCTGGCGCTGAAGCAGCGCCATGGTCAGCTCGGCCAGATAGTCCATCGAAAGATAGTCGAGCTTGCCCTTCTCAAGCAGTTCGACCGCTGGGTCGAGCGCATCACCCCAGAAGCCTGAACCTGCGCCGAGCCTTACGTTTCTTGTCATCCGATGCTCCAGATCTTGCTGCCAGATCGTCCGTCGGCGCAACCGCGCACATCGGGACGTCGGCCCGCCGCAACCTCACCTCTTGACGAGTTCGAGTTCCGTTTTGTCACGCAGCAAGAGGCCCGTCAACGGTTTTTCGGAATTGTGTTCCGCAAGATGGAAATTTTATTGACCCGCTTCGCACAGCCTCTTAAGCTGTGCGGCAGGTCAGACAAACGCGCTTGCCGCCGCCCTACGACCACTGGAGGAAGCTCCTACCGATGGAAGAAGTGATAAGAATCGGCGTCGATGCCGGAGTGCTGTTCACGATCGAGGACGGAATTGCGCGCATCACGCTTGACCGGCCGAATCGGCGGAACGCGGTCGACGTCGCGATGGCCAATGCGCTTACGGCGATCTGGCGACGCATTGACGAGGATGAGAACGTACTTGCGGCCGTCCTTGATGCGGCCGAGTGCGGTACGTTCTGCGCCGGGATGGACCTGAAGGACATGGCCGCCATTCGTGCCGAGGGCGACGATCCGCTCGACCGAATGGAAGATCCCTTCCAGACGCGCATGCGCGCCGTGTCGAAGCCGATCGTCTGCGCGCTCGTCGGCCACTTCACCGGCGCGGGGATGCTGCTCGCCATGGGTGCCGACATCCGCGTCGGGCTGGCGGGAACGACCGCCGCGATCTCGGAGGTTCGATTCGGTCGTGGCACGTCGTGGGCAGTTCCGCTTCTGTGGATGCTGCCGCAACCGGTATTGTCGGAGATGATTCTGACCGGCGATCCCTATCCCGTCGAGGAGCTCGCTCGACACGGATTCGTTAATCATGTCGAAGACAACGTCGAAGCCGTCCGCGCGAAGGCGCTGATGCTTGCGCGGCGTGTCGTCCAGAACGCGCCACTCTCGATCCGTGCCGCCAAGGCAAGCATCGCCGCCGGAATGGATCTCGGCTGCGCCGCAGGACTTGTCCGCGCGACCGAACTGCATCGCCCCGTCTACTCAAGCGACGACGCAGGCGAAGGCGCTCGCGCCTTCGCCGAGAAACGCGCGCCGCGTTGGACCGGCCGCTAACCATCGTCAATCACAGGACGGAAAGATGATCGACCAAATCTTCGGCGAACTGACAATCGGTCAGGTCCGCACCTCGCGCGGACGCACTCTGACTGAATCCGACGTAGTCAATTTCTGTATGCTGACGGGCAATTGGCTCGAGATCCATTCCAATACCGAATTCGCCCGCAGTGCCCTTTACGGCCAAAGGCTCGTGCAGGGCTCGCTGATCTTCTCGATTGTCAACGCCTTGATCCCCTTCGATTCCGCCGTGGTGGAAGCATTCTACGGTGTCGACCGGCTGCGCTTCCTTAAGCCCAGCTTCATCGGTGACACGGTTTGGGCACGCTCCAAAGTGATCGGACTGAGGCCGAAGGACGACGGCGCAGGCGTCGCCATTTGCGAGCTGATCGGCGTCAACCAGCGGCACGAGGAAATCCTGCGCTGCGAGTTCAGTCTGCTGATCCGCGGAGAGAGGCTTGCTCCGCCCGAAAGCGATCCCTTTTCTTCGATGGAGTTTGGACAGCGATGAATTTCCTCAGCAGCGAACAGCGTGCCTGGCACGAGACGGTCGACCGCTTCATGGAGAAGGAGGTCACCCGTGAATATATTCGCGAGCACGACATGGAGCGCGCATATCCCTATGAGGCCTACGAGAAGATCGCCAACGAAGGATGGCTGCGACTGCTGATCCCCGAGGATCACGGCGGCTTTGGCGGCGACATTTTCGACTATGCGCTGATGTGCGAGGGGCTCGGCAAGTTCGGCTTTGACTTTGCGACCTCCGTTCTGGTGCCTACTTTCACCGCCATGAACATCGTCAAGTTCGGCTCCGACGCGCAGAAGGAAGCCTATCTCGAAGCGTTCATGAGCGGCGCTATCCGCTTCTCGATCTCGATCTCAGAACCGAATGCCGGTTCGGACGCTGCCTCGACGCGTACCCGCGCGCGCCGTGACGGCGACGAATACGTCATCAAGGGTCAGAAGCTGTGGTGCAGCGGCGCGGCCGCCCGCGACGTAAAGATCGCCATGCTGGTTCGCACTGATCCCGAAGCTGCCAAGCACAAGGGACTGTCGGTGCTGATCGTGCCCAATCACACACCCGGCCTGGACATCCGCAAGCTCCCGACTCTGGCGCGGCGCTCCACCGGAACGACGGAGATTTTCGTCGACGATGCCCGGGTGCCCGTCGCCAATCGGCTTGGTGCCGAGGGTCAGGGTTGGGAGATCATTACCGACCACCTCGAGCTAGAGCGCATCGCCGTCGCGGCGGCCTATGTCGGCAACGCACAGACGGCGGTCGACGATGCCCTCGCCTATGCGCACCAGCGCGTGCAGTTCGACCAGCCGATCTTCGATTTCCAGGTGATCCGCCACATGCTGGCCGACATGCAGACGCAGGTCGACGCAGCCCGGCTGCTCGTCTATCGCGCGGCGGAACTGGCGGCACGGCACGAACGCTGCGCCAAGGAGGTGGCAATGGCCAAACTGTTCGCATCGGAGACGCTGCAGACGGTGTCTCGCCAGGGGATGCAGATCCTCGGCGGTCATTCCATGCTGCCGGAATCTGATATGGAGCGTTATTTCCGAGAGGGCATGCAGTGCACCATCGGTGGCGGCACTTCGCAGATCCAGCGCGCCATCATCAGCAAGGCGATGCGGATGAAGAGATGACGGCATCGCTGTTCCGGCCGTTTGAGCTGCGTGGCCTTCGGCTGCAAAATCGCATCGTGGTTTCGCCCATGCAGACCTATTCGGCACCCGACGCTTTGGCTACCGCCTGGCATCGCACGCATCTGGCCCGTTTCGCCCTCGGCGGAGCAGGCCTCGTCATAATCGAGGCTACCGCTGTCAGCCCGGAGGGTCGTTCGACCTATGCCGATCTCGGCCTCTGGAACGACGAGCAGACAGAAGCTCTCCAGGCATTGACCGAGGCGATCCGCACATGCGGCGCGGCGGTCGGCATCCAGCTTCAGCATGCCGGACGGAAGGCTTCGACCTCGGCACCGTGGCAGGGCTTCGCGCCAGTCCCGTTCGAGCCGGGCATTGAGGTGATAGGTCCCACGGCAGATCCCGCCGTCGGCGGCGGTCATACGCCGCGCGCGATGGAGGAGGTCGACATGGACCGTCTCGTGGCGGCCTATGTCGCGGCCGCGCGGCGCGCCGACCTGGGTGGCGTCGATCTGGTCGAGATCCACATGGCGCATGGCTACCTGCTGCACAGCTTCCTGTCGCCGCTGTCGAACCGCCGTACCGATGCGTTCGGCGGCAGCCTGAGGAACCGCATGCGCTTTCCGCTGCGGGTCGTCGGCGCCGTGCGCGAGGCTTGGCCGGCCAACAAGCCGCTCGCCTGCCGCATCTCGTCAGTTGACGGCCTCGGCATCGGCTGGTCGCTCGAGGATTCGCAGCTTCTGGCAGCGCGTCTTCGAGACCTGGGTGTCGATCTCGTCGACTGCTCGTCGGGCGGCATGACAATGCCGCGTAAAGAAATGCTCGTCCCCCGTGGCCCCGGGTTCCAGGTTCCTTTCGCCGCCCGCATACGTGCCGAGGCGGACGTCGCTACCCTCGCAGTTGGTGGCATAACCGACGCCGAGCAGGCGGACGCGATTATCGCGGAGGGAAAAGCCGACCTCGTCGCGCTGGGCCGCCAGATGCTGGCCAATCCAAACTGGGCGCTCAACGCGGCCGACACGCTGCTGGATGACGATCGGTGGGGCCAGTGGCCGGTTCCTTTCGGCTGGTGGCTTGAGAGATTGCATCGCGGCAATTCCCGCTGAATCCAGCTTCCAGATCACCAAAGAAGAAGGGCGGCAGGAAAACTGCCGCCCTTCTTCTTTGTCTTCTGATTCGAACCGCAACTATCCCTGCGCAGTCTCACGCGGGCGCGCAGGCAACGTTTCGCTGCGCCGTAAACTTGCCGCTGCGACCAGTGCCATGGTCGCCGCGCCCGCGATGTCGCTCCATGTGGAAGGGAAGAATAGCAAGGCGCCGCCGACATAAAGCAGTATCCGCAGCGGCCAGTTGAGCGTTCCGAGCAGGTAGCCCATCGAGGCCCCGGTGATCGCAATGACGGCGAGCGAGGTGAACGACGTGTCGTAGACGATCTTGAATAAGCTTCCTTCCATAAGGACCCCTGTCCGATAGATGAAAAGAAAAGGGATTAGGTAGAGAGCGATCGCCATCACGCAGGCATGTCCTGCTACCCGCCAGAAATTCTCCTTCGCAATCGATGCCGCCGCGAACACGCTGGCACATACCGGCGGAGTGATCGCTGACATGATCGCGAAGTAGAAGATGAACATGTGCGCGTTTAGCGGCTCAATACCCAGCCCGATGAGGATCGGCGCCGCGACGGCGGAGGCAAGGATGTAGGATGCCGTTGTCGGAACGTCCATGCCGAGCAGGATCGCCAGCGCTGCGGTCAGCACCAGCACCAGGACGAGGCTCTGCCCGGAGAAGGAAAGAATCAGACTCGACACCTTGACACCCGCGCCCGTTGCTGTGAGCACCTTGACCACGATCGCGGCACAGGCCAGCAGGACCGCAATCATGGCGATTGCCTTGCCGCCCTCATAGAGCCCTTCGAGCAGTTCGCGCACCAAGGTGCGATAGGTTGCGCCGAGTTCGCCGATACGGCCGTCGACGGCGCATTTTAGCGTCCGCAGCACGAACAGCGTTGCGATAAGCGTCAGCACCGCAACGGCGCCCGCAAAAGTCGGCGTATACCCGGCCGACAGCATGCCGATCAGACCGAACACTGGCAGATACATCGGCAACGCCTGGAACGGATCCACCAAGTCTTGCCAGTTCGGCATTTCGCTCTTGTCGAGCGGACGGATGCCGAGACGACGTGCTCGCATGCCGACGCTGCACCAGATGACCATGAAGTAGAGCAGTGCCGGAATAATCGCAGCGACCATCACGGTGGCATACGGAATGTTCAGGATTTCGGCCATGATGAAGGCGCCCGCGCCCATCACGGGAGGCATGATCTGGCCGCCTGCCGATGAGACCGCCTCGATCGCCGCGGCGTTGCTGTTGCTATAGCCCGAGCGGCGCATGGCCGGAATGGTCACCGGTCCCATCGCCATGACGTTGGCGACGGCAGAGCCTGTGACGGTACCAAACAGCGCGGACGAGACCGCGCACACCTTGGCCTGCCCGCCATAAGTGCGACCGGCTACGACAGTTGCCAGCTTGATGAAGATTTCGGTCGCGCCGGTGCTGAGAAGCAATGCGCCGAGTATGATGAAGACGGCGATCACCCGCGCGCCCATGTCAACCATGTAGCCGAAAATGGTCTCGGTTGAGGCATAGTACGTCTCGATGAAGGTCAGCGCCGAAACGCGCGGCGGCTGCCAGGTGCCGGAGATCAGGTCGTGACCGAAATAGTAGTAGCCGACGCCTGCCAGCGCGAGCAGTGGCAGGAAGATGCCTATCGTGCGCCGCGCCGCTTCGAGGACGAGCACCAGCGCTACGAGACCGAGCGTCATGTCCCAGCCGGTGAGTTCCACCATGAAGTTAGACAGGCGCTGAGAACTGAAGACGATGTGGAAGCAGACATAGTAGCCCGCAGTCGCCAATACGATGTTGAGGATGGCGGTAGACAGAGACTTCCGCGCATCGAGCCTGTTGAGCGCGGCGAGCAGGAACACGGAGCCAAGACCCAGACCCAGGAAAACACCGCGTTGAACCAGCGGCTCCAGCATGCCGAAGAAGGACGTATGCAACTGGAACAGGGCATAGGCAATGAGGATCACGCGTAGGGCGAGATCGACACCCCGGCGCAGCGGGTTGACGGGAAGAGCATCGGCCATGATCGTATCCGACTAGAGTGGGTCATCGCAAGCGACCGCGCAGCTCGCTGGCAGCGCGGTCGCTTCGAGAAAAAGGCTACTCAGCCGATTCCCAGTAGGACAGGGCGCCCGGGTGGACGGCTATGCCGATGTCGACGGTCGACAGGATCGACTTCTTGAAGTCGTAATCGGCGAGCTGCGGCCAGACATTGACCAGGATTTGTTTGTTCTCGCCGATCGCTTCGGCCACCTGGCGCGCGGTCTCGTCATCCATCAACGACAGGCGAGTGGCATAGACGATTGGCACCGACGGGGTCGTGACCGCGGGATTTCCTTCAATGAAGCCTTCCGGGAGGGTCGTGAAGCCGACGCCCGGAACATTGTCGACGACCAACTTTTGCTCTTCCGGCGTGAAGCCGAGGATACGCATATCGGTCGACGTCATCAGCTCTTGAAGCGTTGCATCGACGCGAGCAGCAGCAGCGTACTTGCTGTAGCCGACCATCTGGTTGTTGACCACGCCTTCGATCGCATCGGTCACTGTACCGTAGATATAGTTTGGCTCAATGCCGAACAGCTTGAAGCTTTGGGTGATCAGCAGTTCGCCACCCGAACCGCGAATGCCGGGTGTGAACGGTTTACCGTTGAGCTCTTCCAGCGTCGTTATACCAGAATCTGCGCGAACCGCGATGTTGATCACTGAGTTATCATAGGGGTAGAGCGCCACCAGATCTTCGACGGCGTTGCCTTCGAACTGCCCGATCCCCTGCCGCGCCTGCACGAAGACATCGCCGGCTACCAAGCCAAGATCGATTTCTTCGCGCACCAGACGGCGGACATTGTCGACGCTCGCGCCGGTTTCCACCACCGTTGCGGTCGCACCGGGTATGCCCGCCTCGATCGCCTGCCCCATGGCGACTGCGATCTGGTAATGGCTGGATGTCGCGTTGGTGGAACCCAGGCTCAGATTTTGCGCGGCGGCTGGCATGGCCGCGGCCGCCAGAATCAACGCCGCGCCAGCGATCGTCCCATTCAGGTTTCTGTACATTAACTTCCTCCCTATCATTGGCGGTCGCCTCATGGCGAACGGTAAGAAGCAGAAGCGACACCTCCGTAGCATCGCCGCAATTGCCTGTTGCTCCCCGGACAGCGCACCTTCGACGATGCGCATCAATGCTGCCGAACAGATTGTCAGCGGGCTCACGATTACACATCGCCACAGAGCTGACAAGACTTTTTTGGAATGTTGTTCCGCACTATGAAATTCTGCTATAGATGTCGCAGCCCGCACGAAGCGCCCATAGCGAGGAAAAAACAGCATGCCGGCAGACGAAATCGTGCTCTTCGAGGAATCGGAGGGCGTTGCCACCATCACCCTTAACCGCCCTGAACGCCGCAACGCGCTCTCAGTCGCTGCCGCCGAGCGGCTGTACGATCTTTGGGAGAAAGTCGACCGCCGCGACGACATCCGCGTGGTCATTCTGACTGCTGCCGCCTGCGGCACCTTTTGCGCGGGAATGGACTTGAAGGAGGCAAGCGAACTGCGGGCTAACCGCGGCGTTGATGTGCTGACGCTGATCCGCGACCCGTTCCACCAGCGGATGCGAGAGGTTCGCGTACCGATTATCGCGGCCATGACCGGTCATTTCGCTGCCGGCGGTTTCATGATTTCGCTGAACGCGGACCTACGTGTCGGTTTAGCCGGCACCAGCGGCGGCATCACGGAGGCGAAGCGCGGCAGGGGTTCTCCATGGGCAATGCCGCTGCTGTGGCAGATGCCGCAACCGGTGCTAATGGAGATGGTGCTGACAGGCGAACTGAAAACGGTCGAGCGGCTCCAATCGCTCGGATTTGTCAATTATGTGGAACCTACCGTGGAAGCCGTTCTAGCTAGGGCACAGGCTCTCGCGGAAACGATTCGCGACAATGCTCCCCTTTCGGTTTCGGCCGGGAAGCAGTCAATCCTGCGGACGATGGACGTGGGTTGCGCCGAAGGCTTTGAGCAAGCAAAACGGATATATGAGCATGTCTATGCGAGCGACGATGCGCAAGAAGGACCCCGAGCCTTTGCCGAGAAACGCCCGCCCGTATGGACCGGGAAATAGGTAAACGGAGAGCGACGCGCCGATGACAGCCAGGGCAAATGACGCAGCGGAAGTCGTCTCGCTGACGCGTGGGCTGCAAATCCTGCGCGCCTTCCGGGCCCTCGACGCTCCGCTCGGCAACAAGGAGATTGCCAAGCGCACGGGTCTTCCCAAAGCAACCGTCGCCAGGCTGTCCTACACGCTGTCGAAGATGGGTTATCTGCGCCAGATCGGCGCCCACGGCCAATACCATCTCGGCGACAAGGTGACCGCGCTCGGCCATGCCCTTCTGCGCACCCTCCCCGTCCGCCGGGTGGCCGAGCCGCTGATGCAGGCATTGGCCGACAAGCACGAGATGTCCGTGGCGCTTGGTATCGGCGACGGTGCCGACATGGTCTATATCCATTATTGTTCCGGACCGGAAACGGTGACGTTGCGGCTGCGCGTCGGCACGCTGGTGCCTATCGCCCAATCGGCCATGGGGCGTGCCTATATGTGGGCGTTGGACGAGCAGAAGCGCGCGACTCACATGCAGGCGATTCGCGACGCCGCCGGCGAGGATGCCGACGCCGTCGAGAAAGAACTGGATGCTGAAATCGCAAAGGTGGACCAGCGAGGCTTCTCGGTGGCATTCGGCGCTTGGCGGCGAGAGATCTACGCAGTGGGGGCGCCAGTCTGGCTGGACCGGGGCGAAACGATCCTTGCACTCAACTGTGGCACCCGTCGGCGCGGCCTTGAGGAGGCGCATTTCCACGAGACAATCGGTCCTGAGTTAATGGCGCTTTCAAGCGAACTCGGCCACAGGATGGATCAGGTTGGGGCCAACTTCTGGGATGAATGACATGAGCACGAGCCAAGACGTTAACGCTACGGCAGAGCAGCAGACCGAAACGGATGCGCCTGAATTGCCGCCGCGCGAACGCGTGCGGCGTCGGCGCTCCAGCGGCGTCGTCTCCAATGACCGGGATTTCGTCAACGCCCTCGGCCGCGGACTGGTGGTGCTAGAAGCGTTTAGCGCGACTCGGCAAGTATGGATGGCTGGCATGGAGGTCGCGCAGACCGTAGGCCTGCCTAAGCCGACGACGTCACGCCTTCTGCAAGCGCTGACGCGGCTAGGCTACCTCCACTATTCGACGCGGCGGCGGCAATATCGGCTGGGTACCTCGGTGTTGAGCCTCGGATTCGCGGCACGCGAACCCTTCAGTCTGGGCGATCTTGTCCGACCTTACCTTAAGGAACTCGCAGACACCTACAACGTCCATGCCTCGCTAGCCGGTCGAGATAGGCTTGACGTGATCGAACTTGAAGTGAGCCACAGCCTCAACACGCTGATGACTCTGAGACTGGAGGTCGGCTCGCGCATCCCGCTGGCCGGCACCGCGACGGGTCATGCGCTGATTGCGGCGCTTCCCGAAGCCGAGCTTGATTATCTATTCAGCCATCTCAAAGTGCGGCACGAAAAGCACTGGGACGAGATCAAGGCAAGCATTGAGAAGGGACGCCGCGAGGTCGCTGAACAAGGCTACACCACGGCCTCGGCGAGTTGGAACACCGACATCAACGGTGTCGCGGTCCCGCTCATCTTTCCGGGCGGTTCGCCTGTCTACGCGCTCGCCTGCGGCGCGCCGGCTAGGCATCTGCCTGTGGTCAAGCAGCGCGCCATCGGACAGCGTCTTCTATCCATGACGAAAGCCATTGAGAAGCAGCTCCTCGATGGCGACATCGTCATAGATCCGGTTGATATGGAGAAGGCGCCTTGAGCGATACGTCGGTTTTGGTCGAGAAGCGTTTCGACGGCGTCGTGCTTCTCACACTCAACGATGCGCAGCATCGCAATCCGCTGTCAGATGCAGCGATGATAACCGCGCTGATCGAGGCTCTTCGCGCTGTCGAGGGCGACGGCGATGCACGCGTCCTGGTGTTGACCGGCGCCGGTTCGGCCTTTTCCGCCGGCGGCAATGTGAAGGAGATGCATGAGCGAACCGGCATCTTCGCCGGCTCGGCGGCCGAGATTGCCGAGGCGTACAGGTCGGCCGTCCAACAATTGCCGCTGATCCTGTCGCGCATCGACATACCGACGATCGCTGCGGTCAACGGCCCTGCGATGGGAGCAGGCTGCGACCTGGCGCTGATGTGCGACCTTCGTATTGCTTCCACCGACGCCCTTTTCGGGGAGGTCTTCGTTGATCTCGGCCTCGTTTCGGGCGACGGCGGCGGCTGGTTCCTAGTGCGCCATGTCGGTTACCAGCGCGCAGCCGAGATTAGCTTCCGGGCGCGTCCCGTGGATGCCGAGGAGGCGCTGTCGCTCGGCCTGGTCCTCGCCGTGCACGAACCAGACGAGCTCATGGAGCGCACGCTCGGTCTGGCGACGGAAATCGCCTCCAAGCCGGCACCCGCGATACGCATGACCAAGCGGCTGCTGCGTATGGCCGAGCGAACCCACCTGCAGGATTATCTTGCTGCCGTGGGCACGATGCAGGCGGCCATGCACGGCACTGAAGAGCATTCCGCCGCCGTAGCCGCTTTCGTCGAAAGGCGATCAGGGCGACGTTGACCGACGGCTCAGAGGTGGCCGCGGAGCAACCCCTTCGGGTCAACCTCCTCCCGTAGCAGAGTAAGCTCTTCCACAGTCGGCGGCTCTGTCTCGGGTACCGCGCTCGATGCGCCGAGATCGAAGCCCGTTTTTTCCGCCACCTCGTCTGCCGTGCTCCACGGATGCACCGACTTCAGCCGCATGCGCAGCGTATCGGGATCGAAATCCATCACCGAGAGCGGGGTCACGCACAGGTGCGGCCCGCCAACGAGGCCAACTGCGCGAACGCTCTCGGGTCCATCGAGATAGCCTGGCGACGTGATGAAATCGACGCGAGGCACGAAGGTGCGCGTCGTGTGGTTTGAGGTGCAAATATAGAACCGTCGCGATGTCGCCGCATAAGAGATGTTTGCCGCTCCGGGGCCGCGCATCGTCGGCTGGTCGATCGTGCCGCCGATGTGGTGCAGGTTGATGTTCCCGTAGGCATCGACCTGCATCCCGTTGTGGAAGAAGAAGTCTAGCCCGCGATGCGAATGGCCGAACAGTTCGAGAAAGGTTTCCGCCGCTTCGCACGCGCCCAGTGAACGATCGTCGAGCATCGAATTCCAAAGCTGCTTCGGACGCGGATTGACAAACATCTCGCCGGCGATCTGGAGGTCGGGTGCATGGGTGAGTCGCGCCAGCATCATAGCCGCCATCGGGATTGCGGCGGACGCACCGGCCGCTCCCAATTCACCGTCCTTCAACTCGCGCGCAAGAACCACCGCCTGCATCTCGGCGGGTGAACAGGAATCACTCATAGTTTGCCGCCTCCTTCTCGAGTTCGGCCATCCGCACCGCACCGCCTACGGCTTCCAGGTAGGCTTGCTGATCGGGAGCGTCGTGGACATGGCGAGATAGGTAGGATTGCAACGGAGCGCGATCCGCGTCGCCACCCCGACGCGCCTCTTCGGCAAGCATGGCGTATTGCTCAATATGATCCTCGTCGATCGTGTAGAGCGGAAAGCTGCCGGTCGGATGCGCTCCATAGGGCTGTTCCACGACAGCGTCCACGTAAATGCAGGGGATAGTCGTCTCGCGAGAGCGGGCGACGATGTCGTCGGTATCCACAATGCGATCGACGCTGACTATCACCTTGTCGGCCGCTCGCGCGATCATCTGATCGGCGTAGGTCATGGTTGAGAGATGACGGATGTTGCCGTACACGTCCCCCTCCTGCGCGTGCAGTAGCGCCAGCCGAGGCCGGATGGCTCGCGTGGCGTATAGTTTTTCGCGGGTGAAGGGACATTCGATCGGCGCGATCAGCGGATTGTGCGCCGGCACGTCCGAGCCTTTCCAGGCAGCAACTGGCTGAAACGGAACACCGTTGGCCGCCGCCAGATAGCCGCCCACCACCGACAGCGCGTCAACGCAATGCGCTTTGATGGTGCCTGTCTCGACGGCGGCCCTGAAGGAGGGGCACATGCGGTCTTCCAGCGTCACCGCCGGCAGAAAGGTTTCAGCGACGCAGCCCGCCGCAATCATCAGGTCAATGTCGAAACCCGAGCCCGGCGAGGAAATGAGCTTAAGCTTCTTGCGTCCTGAACGGATCACTTCTCTTACAAGGCTCATCGGTCGGCCTTGCTTGAAAAGCCCGCCCAGTGCCAGAAGGTCGCCGTCCGCGAGCCACTCACCGAGCAGTTCGCCAATCCGGTCCGGAGCGACGAGCTTCTGCCGTCTTGTGAGGGATGTCGTCATGAGTCTGCCTTTACCTTGAACACCGTCGCATCCAGCGGCCAGGAGCCCTCGCCCGCCAGTCCGACTCCGATCGGATTGAACTCAAGCCCGGCGAAATCCGGTGCCAGCCGCGGTGCCAGCGCAGCGATGTCCATCACCCGCGCGACCAAGGCATCGATGTCCAGTCTGGGGCCTCCGCGCGCGCCATGCAGGATCTTGGCGATGCGGCAGCTCTCGATCATGGTTCGTATCTCGTCCTCGTCCAGCGGCAGGATACGGATTGCCACGTCCTGCATGATCTCGGTGAAAATGCCGCCCGCACCGAAGGTAAGCGTCGGCCCGAATTCCGGATCGAGACCCAGCCCGACGATAACTTCGACACGTGGTCGCACCGTCTCGGCTACGAGAAAGCCTTCAAAGCTCAGACCGTGCCGGGCCGCGCTATCGGCCATGCCCTGCGCTCGGGACGACAGCGCATCGGCATCCGGCAGAGCAACCGCTACTAGTCCCAGTTCTGACTTGTGGATTACGCCCTGTGCGATCCCCTTGAGGGTCACGGGATAGCCAATCGTTGTGGCCGCTGCGTCCAGCGCCACCATGTCGCCGGCAGGCACGAAGGTTTCCTTCGGGAAGCTGATACCGGCAGCTTTCAGTAAATCTTTGCTGGCGGATTCGTCGAGTGCTTCTACGTCACCCTCGATGCGCGGCGTCCCTCCGGACCGGCCTTCCCGAATCAGGTGCGATGGCTTCGCGCGGGCGTCTGCGGCGGCGGCTGCCCCTGCGACGGCGGCAGTGAACGTGTCGACCCGCGTGAAGGTCGGAACACCGGCGCCGCGTAGCATCTCAAGTGCTTCCGCGTTGAATATCTCGGATGGCCACACCGCCGAAATCGGCTTACCGGTGCGGGCGCGCGTCGCCTTTACGGCTTCCGCCACATCCCTTGCCCATGGCGGGACGATCGGCGTGTTGGCGACGGCGATCGCTTCAAGGGCGGGATCGTCGGCCAAGGCATCGAGGCAGTCGGCAAAACCGCCCTGTCGCCGGAATGGGGTTCCACCGATATCGATTGGATTGTTGGCTGAAAGGAATGCCGGTACGTCGCCGCGCATCCGCTCGACCGTCGCCGCGCCCGGTGTCGGCAGCTTGACCGCGCCGGTTTCCTCCAACGCATCGGCAACACAGCCCCCGAACCCGCCGGAAACGGTGATGATGCCCATAGTGCTTGCCGCGCCTGAACGGGCAACGTAATGCGCGACCGGCAGCAGATCTTCGATCGAACGCACGTCAATCCATCCGAACTGACGAACCGCTGCCTCGTATACGCCTCGGGAGCCGACCAGCGCCCCTGTATGGCCGGCTGCCATGCGGCGCCCTGCATCCGACCGTCCGGTCTTGTATATGACGATCGGCTTGCCGGCCTCATGTGCCTTGCGCGCCGCCTCCAGCATCCTGTCAGGCTGGCGAAAGCCTTCAACATAAAGCGCGATGGCCTTGGTATGCGGATCGTCAGCGAGACGCTCGACAAAATCAGCGAGGCCGGAAACGGCTTCGTTGCCGGTCGAGATCAGGTGGCTGAGCCCGATGCCGCCGCGAGCAGCTTCTTCAAGCAGCGCGCTGCCGAGCGCCCCGCTTTGAACGATCAACCCGACATCGCCAGTTGGAGCAAGCGTGCTGCTGATACGGCTGGTGGAACTCATCGCCACATGGTCAGCGAAGTTCACGAAGCCCGTCGTATTCGGGCCGAGCATGGCCGCGCCACGGCCCGAGACCAACGCCTCAAGCTTAGCCTGGCGTGCCGCTCCTTCCGCTCCGGCTTCCGAGAAGCCTCCGGTGATGACCACGAAAGCACGGCAGCCGAGATCCAGCGCCCGCTCTATCGTTCCGTAGACGTCATCGGCGGGAACGGAAACGAGAAGACAGTCCGGTACATGCCCGAGCGATGCGAGATCGGTGACGCTCGCCACTCCGTCGACCATCACCGCTTCACGCGTCACAAGGTCGATTCTGTGAGGATAACCGTGCAGTCGCAGATGATCGTAGACGGCGCGGCCCCCCACTTGGAAGGTTGCCTTCTTAGTGGACACTCCGACGATCGCAATGGAGCGTGGATTGAAAAGCTTATGGAGTGACACCGTTTCTCGCTTCGTTTGATGACGCAGACGACGCGAATTGATACGCGATCGGCCCGAAAGATCAAGGCAAAAACGGATTTTAGTTCCGCATAGTGATACCCGTCCTTTGCACGGTAGGGGGCCTAGGTGACGAGTGCCACAAGATCTTGGCCGAGAGGACACTGCAACACCGCCAGACATCGAATGGACGATCCTGCGGTTGTCGAAGGTTTTTTGGAGGATAATCGCGATCTCGGGACCGTCTACACGGCTTTGCCGCCATTCCCGACTGGCGAGGGACCCATGGCCAGGTGCGCAACGTCGCGTGGGCGGTCGCTACGGCTACGGTCCACCCAGCGTTCCCTATGCGCCCGACCACGGTCCTGATCGGGGCCGTGTCTGGACGGTCCGCCTTCGGGAAGCGCTTGGCGGTTAGCGGGCGTTCCTATTTGTCTTGCTAGGCAAAAGTTTGCCTGGTCAGCACACGGCTCCATTTGGAACACCGTGTCCGGCGCGTCGACAACTCCTTGGGCTATCGGGGCTCATGCGATAAATTGCGAAGACGATGCGTTCAAGAGCGCGCGCAGGCGCTTCTCGCTTTCCGCAACCCGTCTTTCCGCCACATGCCGATCCGTCACCTCAAAAACCGTCACCAGCACGCCAGCGATGTCGCTGCTTTCTTCCCCGAGAGGGCCGTAGGATAGTGTGAACCAAGCGTCCTGGAGGGCACCGTTGCGCGTGATCGAAAAGTGCTTGTCTTCGAAAATCAGCGTTTCGCCGGACAAGACACGTCGGTAGATCGGCTCATTGATCTCCCAGACTTCGGGCCAACAGGCTCGCGTCGGCATCCCGAGCCCGGCCGGATGCTTTTGCGCCATGATGACCCGATAACCTTCATTGTAGATTTGAACGAGTTCCGGCCCCCACAACGCGACAGCTGGAAAACCACCGACCAAGATCGTCTCAACCACCGTCTTCAAGCTTTGAGGCCAACCATGGGTCGGCCCGAGGGGCGTGGCGGCCCAGTCGTGCGCATGGGACCGGACGAGTTGCGATTGGCGGATGCGGAGTTTCGCCCAGGGATCTACCGCTGGCATTTTACCGGCTCGGGCTCGAGTGATCGCCGCGATCTGACGGTAAAGGTCGAGTTTCGTATTCAAACGGCGGCGGTGTCCTGACACTGGGCTGTTCGCTGACGCCAACTGCCGCCACGTTTTTCCAGTTTGCCAACTCCCGCCGATCGCTCTGTTGGGATGGAACATGCCAACGGATTGATTGGTTGGGGTCACTCCAGAACAAGGAGACATGAAATGGCCCAAGATCCCGACATCCATGAAACACAAGACCTGATCGCCAGCGACAAGGTTGTGGGGACGGACGTTTACGGAACCGGCGACGAGCATGTCGGCAAGATCGAGCGGCTGATCTTGGAAAAACGAAGCGGACAGGTCGCGTATGCGGTCATGAGCTTCGGCGGTTTCCTTGGCATGGGGCATGAGCATTACCCGCTGCCTTGGCGAAAACTGACCTATGACGAACGGCTGGGCGGATTTCGCACCGACGTGACCAAGGAGCAGGTCGAAGGAGCCCCGCGCTACCAACCCGAGGACGAATACGACTGGTCAAGCGAGAACGGTCGGCGGGTGAACGATTATTACGGCATCGCGCCATACGTTTGATTGCTACGTCACGATTGGCCGGGGGGCAACCGGCGGCCAGTTCGATCGGGTAGCTCGATTTCGAAAGATGGCGCGTTGGTGCATCCCACCTATCCAATCAGGTGAGCGTTCGATGCTTGATTTCGCGGATGCGCGTCGCCGCATGGTCGACCGCCAACTCAGGCAACGAGGCGTCAGGGACACAGCGGTCCTCCACGCCATGGCGTCCGTACCTCGCGAGCGGTTTGTCGAGCCCGGCATGGCCGAGTTCGCCTACGAGGATTCGCTGCTTCCCATAGGCCATGGCCAGACGATCTCTCAGCCATACATCGTGGCGCGCATGATCGAACTTGCGGAGATAGCTTCCGGAGACAACGTGCTCGAAGTCGGCGCTGGTTCCGGCTATGCGGCGGCGATCATGAGCCAGGTTTCGGATCGAGTGGTGGCGATCGAACGGCACGACGGCTTGGCCGATCAGGCGCGCCTAAGGCTCAACTCGCTAGGCTGTAAGAACGTCCGCGTAGTGTCTGGCGACGGGAGCCGCGGTCACGCGGACAACGCGCCCTTCGATGCCATCGTCGTTTCCGCCGGCGGCCCGGCCGTGCCGCCGGCGCTGAAAGATCAATTGGACATCGGCGGCCGTCTTGTGATGCCCGTCGGCGAGCATGGCCAAGTCCAGCGGTTGCTGCGTCTGACCCGCGCGGCGGCAATGCGGTTCGAAGAGGAGGATTTCGGCGGCGTCGTATTCGTTCCGCTGGTCTCTGATCATGCGACTGACGAACCGGAGGCCCCCAGCATTGTCCGGCGGAAGACCCTGCCGGAGCATATCGCCGCGTCGATCGAGCAACTGCCTCCTCTGGATCGCGAAGAGGCTTTCGCCGAACCCTTCGAGCGCTTCGCGGAACGGAAGGTGGTTCTTCTAGGAGAGGCGAGCCATGGCACGTCGGAATTCTATCGGGCACGCGCCGCGATAACGAAACGCTTGATCGAGCGACATGGGTTCTCGATCGTCGCCGTCGAGGCGGACTGGCCGGATGCGGCGTCCGTCGACCGCTACGTCCACGGCCGAGCCGCCGACGGGCACCCGCCGTTCCGGCGATTTCCGACATGGATGTGGCGGAATGTCGAAACCGAACGGTTCCTCACGTGGCTGCGCCATCACAACGCCTCGCGCGCCGATGACCGCCAGGCAAGCTTCTACGGGCTCGATCTCTACAACCTGACCGGCTCCATAGCGACCGTGCTGGCCTATCTGGATGATGTAGACCCCGAAGCGGCTTCGGTGGCCAGACAGAGATACGGGTGCTTGACCCCTTGGCAGAACGAACCGTCGCTCTATGGCCGGGCGGCGCTTTCGGCCGGTTACGGCGAGTGCGAGGAGGCTGTGATCCGGCAGTGCCGGGACGTGTTGGAGCGCCAGCCGCGCTATGCGCATGGAGACGGCGAAGCCTTCCTGGACGCGGCGCAAAGCGCGCGGCTTATCGCATCCGCCGAACGATACTATCGTGTCATGTACTATGGAGGGGCGCAGGCATGGAACCTGCGCGACAGGCACATGTTCGACACGCTCGAACATCTGCTCGATGCAAAGGGCAGTGGATCCAAAGCGGTTGTTTGGGCCCACAACTCGCATATCGGCGACGCGCGCCAGACGGAAATGGGCCGCGTGCGCGAGGAAATCAACATCGGCCAGCTTTGCCGCGAGCGTTATGGGGACGCCGCGGCCTTGATCGGTTTCGGAACCCATTCAGGAACGGTCGCGGCGGCGTCCGAGTGGGACGGCGTCATGGAGGTCGAGAAGGTACGTCCGGCGCTCGACGAAAGCGTGGAATGCTGCTTCCATCTTTCCGGCGCGCTTCGTGGCTTGATGGATTTCGCGCGCCATGACGGTTTGTCGGAAGAACTGGCGACCGACCGCTTGGAGCGGTTTATTGGGGTAATCTATCGGCCGGAAACCGAGCGCCTCAGCCACTATATCGAGGCGTCTCTTTCCAGACAGTTCGACACCTATGTCTGGTTTGACGAAACCATGGCTGTAACGCCTCTCGATGCCGAACGGCGAAATGGGTCTCCGGACATGTTTCCGTTCGGGGTATGAAAAGGAAACTCGTGATGACGAAATCCGTCAACAAATGGTCCGCCGAGGTTACCGACCACAGCGATGCGCTCGAGCTTGAAGAAGGCATCTTCGAATCCGACGATCCAAGGAAGATCGCGCTTTCGCTCAAGAGGTCGGCAGAGCAATCGAAGAAGCGCAACGCCGAGCCCTTCCGCTCCGCCATGGCAATGCTGACCTTCTACAAAAACAGGGCGGGCAAGAGCCTTTCTGCGGATCGCAGGGAGGTCCTGGAAAGCGCCAAGAACGAACCGCGCGAGGTTTTCGGACGGAATGTTTCGCGATAGGCGGCTTTCGTTAGTTCGCGCGGTCAACCACGGATCCTGCACCGCTTTGCGAGGCGCAATGCGCGCAGCAATAGATGACGTCGCCTTCCTCAACCCCATGACCGACGATGCGGGTCGAGCAATGGGGGCACGTCGGCGCTAGCTTCGTCACGGCGCATTCGAAGCTGTCGAACGTGTAGGTCTCGCCTCCCATCTTGATCTCGAAAGCCTTGTCATAGTCGTTGCCGCACTGGTCGCAGCGTGCCATTACCGATCTCCTCGTCGAAGCTTTTTCGACTAATCCCAGCAGCGGTGGAATTGTTCCGATGAAGCCGGGAACACGTCCGTCGATTGTCGGTTGGATAGGCCGGATGAATCGATGGAGGTCATAATGCCCCGTGGAGACAAATCGAAATACACGGACAAGCAGGAAAGCAATGCGGATCACATCGCGGAAGGTTATGAAAAGCGCGGTGTGTCCGAGAAGGAAGCAGAACGCCGGGCTTGGGTTCTCGACCTGACCCTTCTCCCAGCCTGACGCCGGGGTGCATCCGAAGGAGATTGCGAATGCCGTGCTCTGGCTGCTGTCTCCTGAGGCATCTTACATGACAGGGAGCGTCCGTCGTACGAGTGTCCGGCGGGATTTAAGTCGATCCGGAAGCACTGTCAGGTTGAAAGGCTGCCCGTCTGCGCTGCTTTATCAGCGTCTTCCCAACGACGACCGGTCCGCGATCATCCTCCCTGTCGGCGAGCCTCCGTTCGAGACCTTCGAGCCCGGGTGGCGTTTTTGAACAACGTTCATTTTCTTCGAGTATATTCGAGCATATGGATTGATATGTCAATAATGATCGATACAGATCAAGATAAAGGATGCCCATTCAAAAATAAGACTTGAAACTAGGCCACTGCGGCGTCACTCCCTCTCTGCGTCACAGTGTGGGGAATGACTTGTTCTTAGAGATGAATGAAGCGCAACAGGACGTCCTTGCTGGCTGTCCGCAATGCAGCGCTCGCATGACGGCTGTAGAACTGTACGCGGGAGCCGGAGGCATGTCGCTGGGCCTGCATCGCGCAGGCTTCCACATTCTGAAGGCCTACGATTTCGATCTGGCCGCAACCGAGATCTATAACCGGAACATCGGTTACTCTGCCGAACGTGTCGATCTTTTCGACGTGGCGGTCATCGCCGTCCCGATCGCGGCCATGCGGCCGCGCATAATTGTCGGGTGTCCCCCATGCCAGGATTTTTCATCCGCCGGTTCCCGCACCGAAGGTGTCCGCGCAAATCACACCCGCATCTTCGCGCTTTACGTCTGCGCGATATCTCCTGAATGGTTCCTGATGGAGAACGTCCAGCGGGCCAAGAGGTCGGCTGCATGGCGCGATGCAAAGGCTTTGTTGGCCCGCGCGGGATACGGAATCTCGGAGGTCGTTGTCGATGCGTCCTTCTACGGCGTGCCTCAGCGCCGCAAGCGCCTGATCGTCGTAGGCCGACGGGGCGAGCGGGACGGGTTTATGAACTCGGCGATTCAGCAGGCGGCCTCCCCTGCCCCGATGACGCTCCGGCAATTGTTCGGGAACAAGATTGGTGACCACGTCTATAACCACCCCAGAGCAGCAGACAGACGAGGGGTCTGGTCGGTGGACGAGCCGGGACCAACGGTCAGGAACGCCCGTCGGCCGCAGCCCAAGACCTACCAGCCGCATCCGAACGACTCGAACTACACGGAAGCGCTCTATTTCCGCCCCTACTACAGCGGCCGTGGGGTCTACGGCCTCGACGAACCCGCTCCGACAGTTTTGACAACCTCGCGTGAACGGCCAAAGCAAAGCTATCTAGCCAATCCGCATCCGAGCGACCCGATCCCGGCGGCGAAAGCCACCATCCTCAGCCAGAGCAATGTATCCAGCATCCAAGGCTTTCCGCATAGCTGGGACTGGTCGGGTCAGCGAAGCAAGGACATCGACCAGATGATCGCCAACGCTGTTCCGCCACCTCTGGCGGAGAGGATAGGTCGCGTGATCATACAACGACATCGTGGACAATCCAGACCGGAAATACCGGGCAGTTTCACGCGATGGCTCGCCAGAGAGCGCCAGATGACACCGCAGGTCATAGCTAATGTGAAATGGCGGGTGAACAGGGCAAGGCAGCTGCTCGGAGGACGCGACTTGCGATGCCGGGGAGCAGAGGCCCGCGCGCTCGAGGAAGCGATGGCGCGCGAGGGGTTGTCAGCCGGAACCAAGTCCGACATCCGCAGAGCAATCGCAACCTTTCGGGACTGGCAGGAAAAGCAACGATGAAATGGCTGCACAACCCCTCGGACTCGGAAAGCTGGTAAAGCTCGTAGCGCGGGCAGCTTGGCAACTTGATCCTCACGGGGTTGTCCTATGCGGAGGCGCGCTGGAGCGAGACGCTAGCGGACTGGATCGGCTGCCATGTGCATGCGCTGGAGGCGTTTGGCGGCGCGCCGGCGCTGTTCGTTACCTGGCAAGCGGCATTCAGGAGCGCTCGAAAGGAAGGATCAACTTCAGGCACAGCCCTCTCGATGCCACCTCGGGCTATCCGTGGGACGCCGACATCGCGACGTTGCCGATCGCCGGGGATTTTATGACCGAAGTGGAATTTTTCCATCGAACAAGTCGCACGCTCATCCTGACCGACTTCATCGAGAACTTCGAGCCTGGCAAGCTCTCGTTGTGGATGCGCATTCTGACGAAGCTCGGAGGCGTTTCGGATCCGGACGGCCAGATGCCACGAGACATGCGGTGGACCTTCAAGCGACAGAAACAGGAGCTGCGCCTGGCTGTGGAGCAGATGATCGCGTGGTCTCCGGAGCGTGTCATCCTCGCCCACGGGCGGTGGTACGCGGAAGACGGCGAAGCCCAGCTGCGACGGGCTTTCAGGTGGCTGACGGGCGGGTCGGAAGTTAGAGGCTTAGCAACCGAGGAGTGATGTAAGCCCCTCGCCCCAGCCCTCTTGCAAGGCTAACCCTGCCGGCACCACTTCCGCCGCGATCTATGATTAAGGCGATAGACTGGCTCATGGCCCGGATCGACGGAGCCGTCTGGGCGATGAGCGACGGCGGGCAACGCGACCTGCTGCTGAGATGCTCAAGAACGTTATAGCGCTCCGGATGAGGGCGCTCGAGGCGTTGAAGAAAGAGGACACGGCCGCCCTGAAGACACCGCCTGCTGGCGCTCAACCGATGCTTCGGCTCATCCAAAGACGCTTGGGAAACCGTCACTCGGCATCTTCACCGCATCCGATCGTGGCCGTATTGGGCCGACGAAAAAAAACCGATGAGGCATCTTGAACCGGATTTTTCCCGTTACCAAATCGATCTCCGCCGAGGCCAGAAGGCTCGACGGACCAGGCACCGCAAGAGCGGTGTCCTTGTACCCATGTTGCTTCAAGGAGGATATGGCTATGAGAACTATCGACTTTGCACCCTTCTACCGCTCCACGGTAGGTTTCGACCGCCTCTTCGACATGTTGGATAGCACCGCGCGCCCAGACTGGCCGCCTTACAACATCGAGAAGATGAGCGATAACGAATACCGCATCTCCATGGCCGTGGCCGGCTTCGGTCCGGATGAGATCGAACTTACCCAGCACGGCGCTGAACTTCAGGTGACGGGCGAGAAGAAGGTCGAGCAGGACGGGCGGCAGGTCCTTCACCAAGGGCTCGCGCTCCGGAACTTCAAGCAGACGTTCAAGCTCGCCGACCACGTGAAGGTGGCAGCCGCTCAGCTGGAGAACGGCCTGCTAGCCGTCGATCTCGTGAGGGAGGTTCCCGAGGAGATGAAGCCCCGCAAGATCGAGATTGCCGCGTCCGGTGATGCCCTGAAGCCGGACAGGCAGCGGAAGCAGATCGAACATGAACCGGAGCGGCAGAAGGAAGCCGCATGAGCGTGCTGTAGGCTATAGCCGCCTCCCTCCTGGGAGGCGGCGATTTACCTTCGGGCGGGATAGGTAACGGTGAAGCATGATCCGCGACTGTGCACGGCGGTGACAAATTGGGCCATTGGAGCGCCGGCGTGATGTCGGTGCGGGCGGAGTAAAAACCGTCCAGTGGCTAGGCTGGTCCCTTTGGGGGTCGGCCGGGAATGTTTGCCGTGGAAGTCTATGCCGCCGCCCTGCGTGTTTCACTAAATCGCGGACACGGATTCCGGTAATTCGCGGACAGCGATTTCAGTAAATACGGGACAGTGATTCCGCAAATTCCCGGACAGTTTCGGGCGGGTATGACGGTCGGTTCTCGCGAGCGCCGTTCTGGCATCTTGCCCTCTCATCATCGGGTTGAGAGGGGCAATGCCAAGACGGAAGCAAGCGAGACGAACGAGCGTGAAGGACAACCGCGCCGACAAGCGTTTGACCAATCGGCTCTTCGAGCGGCTGCGCGACGAGCATGGGTTCACCGGCGGCTATACGGTGGTGATCTCAAGCCGGTAAGTTCAGATATGGATAATCCGGCGAGGGGCTGCGCTTTGCGGCGACGGACCAGCGGCCGCTGGTGTCGGCACTAAGAGTTAGTGTGCCCTACACATCGAAGTCGCGCGAGCAGGGAGAGCCGAAGGATTTCTCGACCGAAGATGAAACAATCTGTGACGCAGTGCGTCCTCTTCTCAGGTCGACGCAAGCTCCGAATGCAAGTATCCGGGGCAGAAGCAGAGGAATGCCATGACCGTCGTCTACACGATCGGATACGAAGGAACGGACATCGACCGTTTCGTCGCCAGCCTGATAGCCGCTGGCGTACAGCGTGTCGCCGACGTCCGCGCCGTCGCCCTGTCGCGCAAGAAGGGCTTCTCCAAGAAGTCCCTTGCGGCTCGTCTTGAGGCGGAAGGCATCGAATACTTGCACTTCGTCGAACTCGGCGACCCAAAGCCGGGGAGAGAGGCCGCGAGAGCGGGACTTTTCGATCAGTTCCGTGCTATCTACTCATCACACCTTGATTCCGACGGCGCCCAGTCGTCCCTCAAGGAGCTGGTGGCCGTGGCGGGGGAAAGGCCAACGTGCCTGCTGTGCTTCGAACGCGACCCGGTGACCTGCCATAGGTCTATCGTCGCGGAGGCGATGGCTGACGTGGACGACTTCGAGGTGTTCGACCTCTACGGAGACGATCCCGAACGCTATGTCCGTAACGCCTCAAGAATGCCGCGTTACCATCCTCGTGAAGGCGCTGCCCCACCCCAGTAAGACGCATGGCGAGACCGTGTGCTGCGCGGGGATGACCGCGGGGGGCGAATGGAAACGCCTGTTCCCCGTGCGCTTCCGACACCTGTCTGGTGACAGCAGCTTCGGGCGGTGGGACTGGGTGAAATACCGCTACACGCGGCCCTCCAAGGATGACCGCACCGAAAGCTGCCGCGTCCATGAGGAGAGCCTCGAGCGCGACGGCGAGCTGTCGAAAACCAAGCAGGCGGCCTTCCTCAACCCCCATGTGCTGCCGTCCATCAACGAGGCCATCGCCCGCGGCCAGTCCCTCGCGCTGATCCGGCCCAGGAACACGCGGTTCAGGTGGAAGCGGAAATCGGTTGCCAAGATTCAGGCCGAGAAGGCAGGATTCGAAAAGGCCGCCGCGCAGACCTCCCTCTTCGATAAGGAGTTGGCCGCGCTGGAGCCTACGCCATTCGAGTTCCGGTTCAAGTTCGAGGATGACGTGCCCCACGACTTCGAGAACGGGGACTGGGAGGCGCACGCCATGTTCTACAAAGCCCGCAAGAAGCTCGGCATGACCGAGCAGGAGGCGCTGGGGTGGATGGACCACAAGTTCAACGACGAGTACCCGGCCAAGGGCATGCTGTTCGCCGTCGGCAACCAGGCGAAGCGCCGACATGTGTGGCAGCTGCTCGGGGTGCTGCGCGTCGATCCGCCCACCGAAGCAGAGATGGCGCAGACGAGCCTTTTCTAAAGGCCGACCGGGGAGACAGGATGGAGGAGTTCGGGCTTGGGTGGGCGCTTGGCGGAATAGCGATGACAGCGCTGGTGACGACAGTGGGAACGTGGTTCGTCACCCGCTACCAGCTGCGCCAGAAGGCCGAAACGCAGGCAACCGCCCGCAAGGAGGAACTCGACCGCCACGGCACCTACCTGGCGGTTCGCGTGGCCACAGTCCTCGATCCTTTCGTCATGGCCTGCGTCGAGGTCGTCAACGACAGGGGTTACCGGGACCAAGAAGGAATTCTTGAGCCGGAGCACTCGCCTCCCGGGCTGAACCTGCCGCAGGACGTCGACTGGCAGAGCATCGACCCGCACCTCATGGATCGAATCCTATCCATGCCGAACGACATCGCCAGCGCGGAGAAGACGATCTCCTTTGTCGGTGAGATCACCTCCGGCCCTCCCGACTACGACGAATGGTTCGACGAGCGGCGCTACCAGTGGGCAGGGATCGGCTTGAAGGCGCTGGACCTCGCCCGGGATCTCAGGGAACGCTACAAGCTGCCCCAGCGCGACTACAGCCGTTACGATCCGCGCGACACACTCGAAGCGGCCTTCCGCAGGGAGGACGATATGCAGACGAAAGGCGCCGCCACTGCCAAGAGGATCGCGATGAAGGCTAAGGCGGCCAAGCGGACTACCTGAAACGAATCCTTTTTCGTCTCCGGACATAACGACCGAGGGCATCTGGAAGGGCGCGCAGGAGGCGGCGAAGAGGACGGAGCGCGAGGTGGGCAGCGAGAACCTCGGCCCATGGTCTGATTTCGAATGGGGGATAATCAACGGCAAGCTGTCGGCGCTTCGCTGGGTCACGGGCGACGATTGGGACATGCTCGATACCTAGCTAGGTGTTCGTCTCGCTATCCGACCGCCTGCACGCCCACTGCAGATGCATCGCCGCACATCCGAGAGCCAAGGGCTTCAACCTATCTAAAGAAGTGGGCATTCGCTCCTGCAACGGTGTCAACGAGCAGCGTTCGATCCAGAAAATTGTTACGGCTCTCGCAACTCGTTTCTGGAACAAGGGCGCATGCATGGCACGCGGCTCCAATTAGGGAGCGTTCGTCCCCCGCGACGGAGGGATCGTGATCGGCACAGACAGGATCGTTGGAGCACTTCCTCCTGACCCTCTCTGATCGAGTCCGTGGTTCCCAGCGACGTAGACGCAGGGCATGGCGGGTGCGATGTATTCCGCCAGCCAGCGGAACGCCGTTGGCGACGCCGCGGCAGAGGTCGCCGGCCACGACGCAGATGTCTGCTTTGGGAATGGCGAGCGGTTCCGGAAGCGGCGCCACTTCCAGGTGGAGGTCGGACAGGATCCAGATCTTCATGGAACGACCTTGCTGCGGATCCGCTCGACGATGCGTTGGAGCCGGTCACCTTCGAGCGGTCTATCATGGAGGATCATCGCCGCCGTGTACTTCACCGCCGCCTGCTGACGGCGGACCAGAGCGCGTGCTTCCTCATATGCTTTTTCGAGCCGTTGATGGATTCGCCCAGCAAGCTCCTTGTCCATGGTGAGGAGCATCGTGCGGTCGGTAGTAGGCAGGTGCAGCAGCGGCAGCGTCGTCCCGAATCCCAACACCGTCTCCATGCGCAATGCGAGGTCGTTCGCCTGTGCCAGATCGCTGAACTCGGGCCCGCCGGAATAAGCAGATACCGATCCGACCAGGACATCCTCGGCCGCCCGGCCCGCCAGCATGATGATGAGTTCATTGGTCAGGCGCGTCTCGATCGCTTCGTCATCATCGTCGGGAACCCACGAGACGCCGCCGCCGCGCTCCCGTGCGAGGTCCAACGTGATCAGCTCGAGGGTACCGGCATTGAGCCGAATCCTTGCCACCGCGTGTCCCGCCTCGTGCATGGCGAGCCGGTAGAGGAGCGCGTTCGACGGCAGCGCGCGTGGCCTCAAAGAGGATTGCTGTTCCGAGACAGTGTCCGCTTGTGCCCGTCCTGACGTTGTCGATGGTTTCGTCATTGCGGCGCCTGCGCCTGATCGCGGGCCGCGATCAGTCCTTCCACGAGCCGTTCGAGCTTGCGGATCGAACCACCCCGCCAGGCTTCGCGGAGCGCCGTACGCTCGGCTCCATCGAGCGGCGTGGCCCAACGTCGGTCATGGCCGGTGTCTTCATAGAGCCGCTGAAGGATCCGCTGAGCCAGCATGTCGAGGTCGTCGGGGCCGGGATCAGGAAAGCGAAGGATCCGGCATCGGTCCCGCAGGACAGAGG
>JAESGM010000410.1_pt1 | contig 38961 bp, 46 predicted proteins | sample 9269721 | NCBI WGS metagenome assembly JAESGM01 (sample SAMN15720920, study PRJNA650825) | algae metagenome | isolation source: Komarekiella atlantica HA4396-MV6 and co-occurring heterotrophs from... | place: USA: Theobald House, Kauai, HI | collected 2009-07-29
ACCTCCTTGCCTGTGACCTTGTTGATGCGCTTGTAGCCCACGGGCTGCATGTTGCGCTTGTCCAGCCAGTCGAAGTCGATGTCCGTGCTGGCCGTGGCTGCATACAGGCCTATCGGGATGTGGACCAGGCCAAAGCTGATGGCCCCCTTCCACAGGCTGCGCGAGGAGACGGCCGGGGCCGTGCGGGGAGATGTGGCTTTCCTGGTCATCGTTGTGCTTTCCTCGTTGGCGGCGCTTCGCGGGCCGGTGCCTCGAAGCCCAGCGCCTTCATGGCGCGGCCCAGGCTGGTGGCCGCCGTGCCATAGTGCTCCCAGGGCGAGTTGCCCAGGCGCAGGCGCTGGTACACCGAGCGAATGGTCCAGTGCGCGCCGCCCGTGAGCCTGTCGAGCTCGTTCCAGCCCACGGGCACGGAGATGCCCATGCCGGGCCGCGCACGCGCTGTCCACGCGCAGGCCGTGGTGGCGCCAAAGCCGTTGCGCAGGTAGTCCACGAAGATTTTTCCCACGCGGTTGCGTGGCCCGCTCTTGGCCACGAAGCGCTGGGGCACGGTGCTGGCCAGGTGCTGGACCACGGCCTGGGAGAAGGCCTTGACCGTGTCCCAGTCCAGCAGCCGCTTGATCGGCACGACCACATGCAGGCCCTTGCCGCCGCTGGTTTTGAGGAAGGCCGGCAGCTCCAGCTCCTGCAGCAGCACATGCAGCAAGGTGGCCGCTTCCTGCACCTGCGTCCAGGGCACGCCCTCGCCGGGGTCCAGGTCGAAGGTCATGCGGTCGGGCCGGTCGATGCGGTCCCGGCGGGCATTCCAGGTGTGCCATTCGATGGTGTTCATCTGCGCGGCCGCCACCAGGCCTTCACGCCGCGCCACCTCCATCAGCGGCGCATGGCCGGGATCGAGTTCGGGCGCCAGGGCGGCAATGCCCTGCAGCGGCGTCTGGTCCATGTGTTTCTGGAAGAACAGCTCGCCCTCGATGCCCTCCGGCGCGCGCACCATGGCCACGGGCCGGGCCTTGAGGTGGGTGATCATGAAGGGGGCCACCGTGGCGTAGTAGCGCGCCAGCTCCATCTTGTGAACGGCAGTGAGATAAAGAAAGAGGGAGAGGTGCGATAAATCGGGAAAACCGGGGCAGAAATGGGAAGAGATGGGACGGCACTCTGCAAATCTATTTCCCACTACGAAACACGATGATGTCGGCGCTTCTGGCCCCTCTACGGGGCGACCGCTACTCGTCCAGCAAGTATGAACGCACCAGGTTGACGACGTTGTCTCGGCCGGCCTGGGACATGCCCAGGAATCGCCGAGCAGGGATGTCGCCCCAGGGGATCGGAAAGCTGCCATTGCGGCTTGCGTAGATCCCGAAACCGAGTTCGCCGGACTTGGCGCCGAAGTGGAACGTGCCGGCGTAGACCATAGGGCTACCGATGCCCACCGCGTCCTCCCCCTGCACCTGGTAGTTGATCGTTGTACCCAGCATGCGCGTCTCGCCAGTACCTGGCTTCTTGTTTGCGAGCTTGGCCTGGCTACCTTTGGTCAGCGTACCGTCTTTCTTGCGGGCGAAGAGCGCGCTGTACCGTGCCATCGTGACGGGCTTGTTGGGCGCCCAGGCATTGCCATCTGGATCGGTGGCCGTCGCAAAGCGCTGTTTCGTCTCCTGGGCCTGGTCTTCGCCGATTTCCTTGAGAACGGGCAGCAGGTTGCGGCTGCGTTCGACCAGGCCGTGCAGGTAGTCCAGACCGCTGCGGTCGGTCAGCGTGATGATTTGCGGCATTTCGGCCCCTTCGGTAAAATCTCACTGCCTTGCACAGCATCAACCCCCGGGTCTTCAAACCCGGTCTCGTCCTCGGACGTTCTAGGTTGGGGGGTGCAAGGCTTTTTCATTGGCCGGTCTTGATCACCAAGCTGGTGAGCGACAGCGAGCGATTGCGCCGCCCCGACAGCACCTCCCATACAGCCCGGAACACCTCACCGTTGATCGTCTTGGTCGCCACCAGCGTGGCATTGCCGTGGCGTGAAGGGTTTCCAGCCCGCAACTGGTCGGGCTCGTTGAGCACGCTCTCAAGCAGCGCGAAATCCTCCGGCGACGCCGGGCGCTGTCCAGCGCCGTCGAAGCCATGCGATGACTGCACATGACGTGGTGCATCAGCTGGCAGCAGCGCTGTGTAGCCCCGGGCATCCACACCGATCAAGGGCGCGATCGCGTCGGGCTTTTCCACGAATCCCAGCCACAGGGGGTCTCGGCGCTGGCGATCACCCAGCACCTCGCGCACAAAGTCGGGCACCAGCTGCTCGGCATTGATGTAGCGATTGACGTCGCGCGACAGCGCCGTACTGATCGCAGGGGGGTAGTTGATCAGCTTGTCTTGCACGAAGCTGCGTAAATCGTCGTTGACCCGTGCGCCAGGCGCGTAGTCCCACCCTTCATCAATGCCCGCAGGGGCACCCGTGGCCGCATCGATGTCATCCCATCCGTCGGGCGGCTCGGTCGCATCGTCTGGGCCAGGTGTGGCAGCCGCAACCACGCTGCACTGGCAGCCCCAGCCGTTGGGGCCGAAATGCGTGTCCCAGAACGGGTGGTCATATCGGAGCGTGAGACGAATGTCACCCCAGTGCTTATGCAGCGGCCGGGGATGTGACACGCTGTCGTTGTGCACATAGCGCCAGTAGGGCCGGCGCTTAAGTAGGTCGGGGTCCAGCAGCTGCGCGCGCCGGCCGGCTGCATAGGAGGCCGTGATGTTGGTGCGGTAGATCACCCGCGTGCGCCAAGCCTCGCCTGCCGCGCTGCCCTGGCCGGTCCAGCCGGTCCATCCGTGCTTGGCCACGATCTCTGCAAAAGTCTTGCGGAACTCTCCAATGGAGCCACCCTGCACGGCCTGCTCCACCGCAGTACGCAGATCTGCGAGCAGATCGGCTTTCATTGCGCCGGCCACCATGAACGCCCGATCGTGCGCCGCGCGCTGGATGTCGCGCCATGTTTCGCTGGGCAGGTTCAGCTTTTTGCGCAGGAAATCGATCTGCTCCGCGAACTGCTGGCGCACGCCGTCGACGGTGTTGTCATCAGGCACGGGCGCTCTCCTGTTCGACCTTGTCACGCCCCTGCAGGTGCGCCAGCTCAAACGCCATGCCCATCAGCTCGGTCAGCTCCTGCGTGGGCAGATCGCTATAGGCATCGAGCAGCGCCTTCTGCAGGGCCTGGGGGTCGCTGTGCGTATTGACCAGGCCGTGCAACTGCGCCACCCAGCCGGCCACGGTTGGTGCCGTCCCGGTGCCCAGCGTTTGCGCGGAATCAGGCGGGACTGTGCCTGCTGCTTCGGCAAACTCGGCTGGTGTGTTGACCGTTGCAGGGGGCTGGTCGGCCACAGCCTCCTCAATGTCGCCATCCTGGAGCCTGTAGGTGCGCTTCCAATAGGCCGGTTTGAACTTCACACCCGATTCGGTGAGTGACTTGTCCCGCGCAGCCTGCGCTTGATTGACTTCCTCCTCCTCGTACAGCTCCACCTTGGGCGCCGGAGCCTGGGGGCCTTCGTTGAGGTCTACCACCCAACGCAGCATCTGGTTGAGCGTGGCCTCGACCATGCGTGCATCGCCGTCGCGGATTTCGGCCGCGACTTCCAGACCGGCCACCGCGCTGGCGCGCGTTGAGCTGGCTTCGGTGCTCTGGTTTTGCCCGAGCAGCGCGATCGACACCTCGGAGCGGCAGAACATCAGCAGCTCCTTGTAGAGGTCGGTGCTGCCCGCGCGATCTCCGGCCTCCAGGGTGTCCACGCTCGCGTCGTCAGGGATCACCGCGACGGCGTCCTGGATCATGGATTCCAGACTGTCGAGCAGCTCGTCATTCTGGTGTTTGGGCGTGCCGCGCGGAGTTTTCGCAACCAGCCAAGGCGTGCCGTATTTCTCGGTGAAGGTCACCCAGAACTTGAGGCCTCCGCGCTTGAAGACCGTGGGCCAAAAGCACATGGACAGGTCCGCAAAACCATAAGGGTTGGCGTAGCTCGCCTCCTGGCGCGCCAGCAGGAATTTACGGGCCGGCAGTTCCTCGCCGGTCATGGGCTGCTGGCGGCTACGAAACCGCAGCTGTGCCTCCTGGTCGAACATGAACCACTCGCCCGGCTTTCCCACCACCGACAAAGGCGCCAGGGCACCGCCAAGCATCCCCCAATTGAGCTCCAGCGGCTGCCAGCCGTACAAGACTGCGTCCAAAACCTCATTGAGCAGCGTATCGGTGTCAAGGCTGCTGAAGATGTCGCGGGCCAGTCGAGTGGACCGGGCGCTGGCCTTTTCGCGGTTCACTCGCAGCTCAAGGTTCTTGACTGCTGCCTTGCGGCGCCGGATGCAGCCGCCCACATGGGCGTCGCTGCGCAGGTCGCGGTACACGCTAATGTCCTTGCCCTGCCTCTTGAGGATCGGGTCGGGGTTGGGCAGCAAAAAGCCCAGGCCGAACAGATCGCCCGAGCGGGCGCGCGTCGCGATCTCATCGACCAACGGTGCAGTAGGTTTTTTCGCCTCGGCAAACGAGACGAATTCGGTGGGAGAAACGTAGATTCCGCGAGTCATTTAGTAGCCTTCCAGGGACGCATCGAGGCGGCTGCCGCGCGGGCGGCTGCTGACGTGCACAGGCCCCCACTGCATGCGTGCGGCGGCATGCGAATAAATACAGGCCATGGTCGAGTCGCCATGGCTGCCATCGGTGGTTTTGCCTTCGGGCATGCGCGGCACACCCCGCACAAGCCGGATGGCCCGGTGGCCTTGCAGCAGGCCGTCATGTTGGGGAATCCACAGCGTGCCGTCCTCCAGTGCGGCCTTGTACGCCGGCATGTTGTCGCGGTACCAGCCTTCGGTCGGCATCAGTCGGTGCACCAACGAGCCATATTTGTCATGCGCTGCCTCGCCGACATAGCTGCCGTTGCCTCTGCTGTCGATCACCATGCCGCTCTTTCGAGGCAGTACATCGCCGATGGCGAAAAGCACCTGCAGCTGCTGGTTGTAGGGCACGTTTTTCATTTCCACGAGGAAAGGAATGCGCTGGTGCAGATTGGTGGCGACCTCGTTGGGCGCGATCGACGACAAGTCGCCAGTGCGTGCGAAGTCCATGCCCAGGGCATGGCGCAGGCCCGGGTCGAACTTCAGCAGCGGCTGCAGCTTCTCGACAATCCAGTCCTGCATGACCCGCGCACGCAGATCGGGCGTGGCGTTGTTGAAATCCTGCGTGCCGTTGAAGCGGATCACCGGGTAGGGGCGCATGCGGCTTTCGACCAGGGCGCGCGTAAGCCAAGAGCCGCCGCCCTGGGCTGGAATGCAGAACAGCTCCTCGTCTTCGTTCGGCCGGTAGCGGTCGATTGTGGCCTTGCGCCAAGCAGCCTCCGCCTCGGGCGACCACACGCGCCCCGTGACGGCCGAGATCTTCCGGTACAGGCCATCGCGTAGCGCATCGTCCAGCGTGACACGGTGCAGGCTGTAGTCGTAGCGGCCCGCGCGCACGTCGTTGATCAGCTCGGCAAACGGGTTGTCCGCGCCATCGTGCGTACTGATGATGCGGATCTGCCCGCCCCACATCGTCATGGCCATGGCCGCCTTCAGCAGCTCCTGGATATCGTCCACGAAAGCCGCCTCATCGATCACCAGGCGCTCTCCAGGCCGGCCCTTGGAGCGCAGGTTGCGCGGGTTGCTGGTGAAGGCCTGGATCATGTGACCGGAGTCGAATTTGATCGTGTACGTGAGGATCTGCTTGTCCTCGACTTCTATCAGCGACTCTTCAATCTGGCCCGCAGCCGCATTGAACGCCTTGGCCCAGGTCGCGCAGTCGTTGATGAAGCCGGCCGTCATGTCCTTGTTGTAGGAGATGTAGTAGACGTTCGCCCCCTCGGCGCTGGCGGCATAAAGCACGTCGTCTGCGGCTTCGGCGTAGCTGATGCCGATGCGGCGCGACTTCTCAATGATCTTGACGGGCGACTGGTCCTTGATCCAGTCCACCTGGTACTGCATCAGAATGCCCGAGGCCTTTGCGACGGCGGTCTGCTCCATCACAGGGCTCCCATGATCGCCTCGCGCAGCGCAGCGACGCCATTGGCGGACAGGCCCTGCTGCTTCGCCGACTCCGCTGCCTTCTGGCTCGCATCCTCCAGCGCCTTGCGGCGTGCGGCAGCCTCTATGGCGGCACGGGCCTCCAGGCTGAATTTCTTGTTCGCCGCGCTGGCTTTGCCGATCTCGGCGGCGTTCTTGAACAACTTGTTGACGTCGACATCCTCGGCGTCAATATCCAGGTCCATCAACAAATTGAGGATCTTCTCCTGTGTGATGCGAATGACGGCCGAGCTCAGTTTGTCCTCATCGTCAGGCGCGGCGTCGACCAACGCGCAGGCCTGCTCCGTGGCCATCTTCACCCTCGCCATGGCACGCTCGAAGGGTGAGCCATAGCGCTGCAGGGCGGATTTGGAGATGTCTGCGCCGCGCGCCTTCAGGTCGGCCGCGAGCTGCACATAGTCGCCAAAGCCGCGCTTGACCAGCTCGGAATCCAGCCACTCCTTGAGCTCGGGCGGCAATCCATGGACTTTGCTGCGAGGGGGCATGTCAAACCTGCGTGATCTTGGGCCGAGCGATACCGGGCTGGGCGTCGATCGTGTACTCGACAAAATCGATGCCGGTGCGTGTCAGGTCTACGCTCCAGCGGTCCATCGGGTCCTTGGCGATGCCGACCATCTCGCGGGCTTCCAGATAGTCGAGGTTGACGCGCACCTCCTGGTGCGTGGCGTCTGGATAGACGGCACGGATGATGGCGAGCAGCGGCTCGGTATAGATGCCGGCAGGCCGGCTCAGGTTAACGGCGGACAGAAGATGCCAGCGGATCTCCTCACGACGGATTTTGGCCAGGTCGATGCTCACTTATTCCCCCCTTTCAGAATCTGTTCCAGGTAGCGCTCCATACGCAGCGCGAAGTTGTCGATGCGCGCTTCGATGATCCCGATGTGCCTCACGAAGTCCTCCCGAAGCACGTAGTCGCGTGCTACATCGGCCTGGTGCTTGCGGAACTCCCGCTCCAGTTGCTGGGTCGCCTTGTCCGTGTCCCTTTGCGCGGAAAGCATCGACTCCATGGTTTTTCCCAGGGCATCGAATCGCTCCGCAAGGCGGCGCTCCTGCTGGCCGCTGATCACCTTCATCAGCGCCCACAGGGCGGCAACGAAGAGGGCCAGCACCGTGATCACGTTTCCCAGCGTCAACTCAAAAACCATCTGTGCCTCGCTGCGTTGTTGTGCCAGCGTCTTGGAGGACGCCCACGAAATCCTGCAAGCCTCTCACCTGGACGGCGAGTCCATCAGCGACTGCTGCCACTGCTGTGTATCGGCTGCTGCACTGTCCGAGTGCGTTGCGGGCGGCGGTGGCAGCATCAACGTCGGCGGCGGTGCAGGCACTCGCGGCGCTGCTGGACAAGCGGGCGGCAGCGTCGGCATTGAGCTGGGCGATAGAGGTGTGCAGGCTGCGATTGCGAGCATCGGCAGCAGACACAGCAGTGCGAAGCGTGGCCTCGCGGTTGGCTTGTTCATGGGCAATCCTTTCGGCTTCTCGTTGCTTGGCTTGCTCCTGCTCGCGTGCCTGGCGCTCCCGCAGCGCGTGCTCCAATGTCGCCTTGGCTTCGGCTTTGGCCTGGGCCTGCTCACGCTTCAGGTCGGCGGCCACCCATTGGCCTTTCACGCGCTGTTCTCCCTGGGCATTGCCGAGGGCGACCAGGTGTGCATTCCAGGCGCGCAGGCCCAGCACGGCGGCCATCACCAGGACGGCAGTAATCCAGATCCGCGCACTCATGGCATGGGCTCCCCGAGGCACATGGCACGCAGGCGCTGGCGGTCAGTCCAGACGCCCCTGCATGTGCGGTTGTCGGGATGGCTGCAGCGGTCCTGCGGCTTGCTGACCGGGCCTGCACGGTCATAAAGCAGGATCGCCTCGCAAGCGCCCTTGTGATCACTGGCCTGCAGGCGCCGCACGATGGTGCTGGGGCCGGTGCGCTCGTTGTTCATGCAGACCGAGGTGGCGCCCGCGTTGTGCGCCAGGCCCACGAAGGCATCCCACTCGCGCGGATACAGCCGCACATCGCCGAAGCAGCGGCGCAGCGCAACCTCTTTTTCAGCGGCATCGGCGCGCAGTCGAATCAGCGCGCGCACGGGTGTGGTCTTGTCGCCCACCTTGACGCCCTCGGTGGTGCCAAAGCCCACCGTGGGCACCTTCGCACCATGCACAGGGTCGGGATATGCGACATCGCTGTAGCCCTCGCGCTGGGCTATGTAGACAAGACCAGAGGCCGAGAGCACGACGGCCAGGATGCCAAGACGGCCGTCAATTGCCATAGAGCCTCCGCGCGCCGGGGAGGCCTACACAAAGCTGAAATGGAGTATTCATGCACGGCAGAATGCCGCGCGCGCGTGAAAGGCGCTATTTATGCAACCTATAAGAAAGTGCGTTGAAACAGACTATAGAAGGCTTAGCTTTTGAAGTCCGCAAGCTCAGCGTTGGATGGCACTCACTACTCCGGCGCGAGTGTAGACGTAGCGAATCTCTCTACCTGTGGGATACACAAATTGCTTGGTATCGCCTGCAGTGGTTTTCGTTTCATTCACTGTGTCAGGCTGCACCAAAAGTCCCCAAGTTGTACAGTTTCTAAAGTTGTACTCCGTCATGCCTATAGACGGATATGTTTGCATAGCTCCTCCGCACTTTGCTTGCGCCTCTGCTAGGAGCTCATCATCGGTCTTAAAGCCAGTTGCCTTTTTCTTAACCTCCCAGGCCTTAATTTCGGCATCCACTTTGGCCTTGCGTTGCTCTTGCTGCTGGACTGCTACGCGATCCCTCCGAGCTGCGTCTTCGGCGCCGGTTGACCCTCCTTGGCAGGGAGCATCCTGGAACGCGATTTGTCCGCTCGGGGTGGTGCACTTGTTCACCGCCCAAGTTGGACTGATGGCGAAGGCAAGCAAAAAAATAGCAATATGACTATTCATGCGCTCTCCTTTGATTCATTGTTTAAAACTACTTCGACGTAGCAGCGAAGTCGGTGTACCTGGTTTGGGGCCAGTTCAATGACGAGTGCTGTGTCAAACTCTCGACGCATGAAGTCAAGCACTCGTATACGAGCTTGCTTGTCCAAGCATCTCATAAGGGCAAGAGCTTGCTTTTGAGCCTCAGTTACTTGACGACGTCCTTCATTCGCGGCTGGAGCACCCGCCGTGTCGCCGTAGAAATGTTGGTGCGTTACATGAGTGATATGCACGGCTCCTGCAGCTTGGCCAACCAGGACATTGCCGGAACCATCAAGCACCCGCTGCTGGAGCGAATCTTGTTCGCTGCCTTGGGGCTCAATTAAACCAGTCCGTAGCCCATTTTCAGCTTTAGTGCGGCACCAAGGTGCTGTCCAGATGCTGAACCATTTCCACATTGCCTCCCACATCGCTTGATCCCTCTACTGAAACCCACCCAGCTTTCGGTCGCTATTTTTTGACAGTCACCTTGCCACCAGCGTAGCCAACTTGGACAGTACCGTCCTTGTTGCTCACCTGGCTGATCGAACCTACCCGAGGCCCTGCTTCCAGAGTCTTGCGCGAGGCCTTGCTCTTTGAGGGCACAACTGCGCCCGGTGTGAGCCCAGCGGCAAACAGGGCGGCTGTCTGGATGAGGTTTTGGCGAGCCTCGGGACCGCACAAACGGAAGCCATTTAGGAGCTTTTTCTCCTCCTCAGGTGCTTCGACGACGGCCTGCCGCTGGCCAGTCAGGACAAACAAGACGTCAACACCTTGCCCAGCCAGCGCGGCCAGTTGAAAGCCGTCAGGCGCGGTCCGGCCAGATTCCCAAGAAAAGAGGGTTTGCTTCGTCGTGCCAGCAAGGGCGGCGAAGCTGGGCTGGCTCATCCCCAAGCGGGTTCTTTCCTCTCGTAGCCGGTCTCCGATGGACATGAAAATTTTCCTTGAATTGCTTGCATGGGAAAGTTTTCTTTCCCATAATGGAGTCCACACAGCAATTCGCTGTTGTCACCTAAACATGTTGAGTCAAAGGGTAACAGACGATGCACCCCGAACAAATCAAAGCGGCTATCCGTATGCGCGGAACAACGCCCACGGCGATAGCGGAGGAACTGAAAGTCTCTCGGTCCATGGTTTCCCATGTGATCAACGGACATGCAAAGTCCGAGCGAATTGCCAAGCGCATAGCCGAAGTCATTGGCGACACAGTTGAGGCGATTTGGCCTGCCAATGAGAACAAGCCTGCGTTGCGTCGTATCCGTGTGAATCACCCCGACAGCGCGAGGGCGCCGGCGTGACACGAGCAACCGACTACACCAACGCAGCGCAGCAGCGCATCTTGCAGCTGACCATCGCTCTATTCGGGGATGTGGTCCACGGCTACCCCCCCAGCAAGCTGGCTGAGCTGCTCCAGCAGCCTGCCAGCACGATCACCAAAGACCTCGACAACCTGCGCACAGCGGGCTGGGCCGAGCGCGACGAGGCCACTGGCCACTGGCGCCTGTCGCCCCGACTGCCGCAGCAGTCCATCAAGGTCTTCAACGCCATTGACGCGGCCAGCCGCCGCGTCGAGGAAGCCCGCAACCGTTACACCCGCAACCCCGACTGAACACCATGGCACGCCCACAAACCACTGACATCGAGAAGAAGATTTCTGCGAAGGACACAGCAAATGCGCCGACGTCGTCGCATTTGCCAACCCATGAAGCAGCGGTCGACCAAGAGCGCTTTGCTGCCGACATGGAGCTGATGCGCCAGCAAGAGGGCGCGCTGACTGTGCAACGCAAGGAACAGAACGAGCGAGTCTTGACGCTGGCGCGCGAGCTGAATTACCAGGGAAGCACTGACCTGGCAGTGCTCGAAAACTCGGCACGTGATGTGATCAAGCGGATCGGGCTGGGCATTTTCGAGCTGGGTGGCTATCTCCTGCTGCTCAAGGAAGGATGCGAACACGGTGAATTCCTGCCGGCATTGGAGCGCCTGGGCCTGGCCCCGCGCGCCGCGCAGAACTACATGAACCTGACCCGCCGCTTTGCAAATGCGTCGACGTCAGCGCATTTGGAAAAGCTCGGCTACTCCAAGATGGTGGAACTCCTCCCCCTGGACGACGGCCAGGTCGACGGTCTCATCACCGAGGGCCAGACCGGCGAACTCGAACTGGACGACGTGTCCCGCATGTCTGTTAAAGAACTGCGCGCCGCCGTGCGCAAGGAACGCGCCGAGGCGGCGAAGCAGAAGAACCGCGCAGAGCGTCAAGAAGCGGTGAACGCCGAGATGCACGAAGAGGTGCGCCAGATCAAGCTGCTGCCCGAGCCTGAACAAGCGAAACGCCTGCACGCCGAGGCCGGGAAAATCCAAGACGAGGTCATGGGCACGGTCCGAGGCAACCTGCGCCGCGCCCTCGAAAAGCTCAATGAGAGCGGCCAGGACCAAAGCCTGTTCATGGCAGGCATGGTGGGCCAGTTGATCGCGGAGCTGACCATGCTGCGCGACGAATTCAACCTGGTCGAAGTGGGCAGCACGCCCGAATGGGAAAAGTGGAGCCAGGCCCAAGGCGCCGCCTCCACATCGACCGCTCCCAACTGATTGAACCAGCATGAGCCCCGCCCTGATTGAAGCACTGCTGGAGGTGCATGCCCGCGCCCAGGCGGCAGGCCATGGCGGCAAGGAAGCCGTCTATGCATCGGCCTGCCAACTCCTGGGCCTGTCTCGCGCCACGCTCATGCGCCGCCTCAAGGAGGTCTCCGTGAAACCCGAACGCAAGCGCCGCACCGACGCCGGCAAGATGAGCCTGGGCCTGGCCGATGCACAGCGGCTGTCGGCCCAGATGATGGAAGGCTACCGCGCCAACGACAAGAGCATCCAGGCGATGCGCCTGTCGCTGCAGCAGCTGCGCGCCGAAAACCCGCTGTTCGCCAGCGTGGTGGACCCAGAAACTGGAGAAACCCGCCAGCTGTCTGAAAGCGCCTGCGCACGGGCGCTGCGCGAGTACGCGCTGCACCCTGAGCAGTTGCGCCGCCCCGAGCCCGTGCAACAGCTCGCCAGCGACCACCCGAACGACGTCTGGCAGTTGGACTTCTCGATCAGCACGCTGTATTACGTCCCGGGCCAGGGCCAGAGTGGCGTTCAGGACATGGCGCCCAGCGAGTTCTATAAGAACAAGCCTGAGAACTTCGAGAAGATCAAGCGCCAGCGCCTGCTGCGTGGCGCCATCACCGACCACACCAGCGGCAGCATCTTTGTGCTCTACCTGGAGGGCGGCGAATCCATGGCGAACATGGCCGAGTTGCTGCTGGCTGCCATCGCCCAACGACCGGATCAGCAGATGTACGGCGTGCCCTTCCACCTGATGGTGGACCCGGGCAGCGGCGCTGGCGGCGCCTTCCGCAACCTGCTGCGCCGCCTGCAGGTCAAGCTGATCGTGAACGAGGCCGGCAACCCGCGCGCCAAGGGCCAGGTCGAGAACGCGCACAACATCATCGAGACATCTTTCGAGAGCGGTTTCAAGTTCACGCATGTCCCCGACATTGCCTGGATCAACGAAAAGGCAATGCAGTGGATGCGCTGGTACAACAGCACGCGCATGCACCGCCGCCATGGTCTGACGCGCTGGGCCAAGTGGATGGAGATCACCCAGGCGCAGCTGCGGCTGGTGGACGCGGCGCTGGCACGCCAGCTCCTCACGCATTCGCCAGAGACGCCCAAGGTGCAGCCGAACCTGACCGTGCGCTTTGCGGGCCGCGAGTGGGATCTGCGCGACGTGCCGGGCGTGCTGATCGGCGAGCGCACCGAGATCACCTACAACCCCTTCGATGCCGCTGTGGCCTATGTGGTCCAGCACGGCGCCGATGGGCAGGAGCTGCTGATCCCGGTGCCCCAGGTCAAGGAAGGCCTGCACGGGTTCCGGGAGGGCGCTGCCCACATCGGGCGCGAACACAAGGCGCTGCCCGATACCGTGGCACTCACCAACCGCAAGGCTGTGGAGCGCCTGGCAACGGGCACGGACACCGACGAGGCAGCAGCGGCGGCGCGCAAGGCCAAGGCGCTGCCTTTCGGCGGCAAGCATGACCCCTATAAGCACCATGAGGAGCTGCCGGCCGCGACCATGCTGCCGCGCCGGGGCACCGAGCTGGAGCCCGCTACCCGTGTCGCCCATGCCGCGCCCGAGCTGCTCACGCACTTCGAGGTCGCCAAAGTCCTGGTGGCTCGCGGCATGCAGATGTCGCCCGAGCTCCTGGCCACGATCAAGCACCTGCACCCCGAGGGCGTACCAGACGACCAGGTCGTCGCCCTTGAGGCGCGGCTGAAGGTCCGCACAGGGCTGCGCGTCGTCGCAGGAGGCCAGTGATGCACGCCTATACCGCCGTCGCCGTCATGCCTCCCCTGCAGCCCGTGCTGGAGGCCCACGAAATCACCCAGAGCGACCTCGCGCGCGCCGTGGGCCTGTCGGCTGCCGCTGCCTGCCGCCTGGTCAAGCACGGCCTGCTGCCCGCGCGCCGGGCCGGCGAGGTGCGCAAGCGCGCCCTGGACTACCTCAAGGGCCGTGGCGTGTCCATGGCCCATCTGCGCAACCTGGTGCTGCCGGTCCTGGCAGCACCTACCAAAGAAGTTGGCCCCGCCGAGTTGCACCTCGGCGAGGCCGTCCCCGAGAGCCCGAATGCCGACCAGGCAGAACCCAAGGAGGAAAGCATGCTACTACGCAACGAGACATTGACCACGGCGGCCAAGCGGCATTTCAAGCTGATGCGCAGCCCGTTCGTTGATGACATCCAGTCGCGGGACGACGTCTTCGCCAGCCAGCACGGCCGCTACGTGCGCGCCGCGCTGATGGACGCCGCGACAAATCACGGCTTCATCGCCGTGGTCGGCGAGAGCGGTAGCGGCAAGTCCACGCTGCGCGAAGACCTGGAAGAGCGCATCCGGGAGGAGCGCAAGCCCATCATCGTCATCAAGCCCTACGTGCTTGCGATGGAGCCCAACGACACACGCGGCAAGGCGATGAAAGCCGGCCAGATCGCGGAGAGCATCGCGCGCACTCTGGCACCCAACATCCAGCTCAAGAGCAGCCCCGATGCCCGGTATCGCCAAGTCCATGATCTGCTCAAGGCCAGCCGGGCAGCGGGCTATTCGCACCTGCTCATGATCGAGGAGGCTCACCGCATGCCCATGCCGACCTTGAAGCACCTGAAGAACTTCATGGAGCTCAAAGACGGCCTGCGCCGCCTCCTGGGCGTGTGCCTGGTCGGCCAGCCCGAGCTGCAGCTGCTGCTGTCCGAGCAGAACCCGGAAGTGCGCGAGATCGTCCAGCGCTGCGAGCAGATCGTCATGGAGCCGCTGGACAACGACCTGGAGGGCTACCTCACGCACAAGCTGGATCGCGCTGGCGCACGCCTGACCGACCTCTTCGAGGCCGATGCCCTGGACGCCATCCGCGCCCGCCTGATCAGCATGCCGCGCGGCGGCAGGGCCAGCGATGCCGTGAGCATGTGCTACCCCCTGGTGGTCAACAACCTGGTCTGCCGCGCCCTCAACGCTGCAGCGGTTGTGGGCTTTCCCAAAGTCGATGCCCAGGTCATCGCGGGGTGCTGACATGACGTTCTCCCTCTCCATCACGATCTGCCTGGGCCAGCGTCCCATCGTGCACATCGGCGACTTCGCCCATGTACAAGCCGCCACGGACTACGCACTCCAGACATGGCCCGGTGCAGCCCTGGTGACCGTCAAGCCGGTCAAGGTCATCAATCTGTGCAAGGAGGCCCTGTAATGCGCCAGCGCACCTACATCGAAATGGAGCGCTACAGCTGCGGCATGGGCCTGGCCGAGCGCATCGCCCTGTGGCTGCTCATCGCGTTCTGCATCTTCGGCAGCGGCGCCGCCGTCGCTCTGGCGTGGGGCTTCATCGAGTACCCGGGGAGCTGGCCGCTATGACCGATCTCTCATGCCCGGCATGCGGCAGCGAGTTCGACCTCGCTACTGCATTCGCCAGCGAGGAGGACCGCCAGGCGCTCGCCCGCCTGGTAGCCGTCAGCGTACCCATGGGCGCCCGCGTGCTGCAGTACGTCGCGCTGCACACGCCGGCAAAGCAGCGCCTGACCTCGGCCAAGAAGATCAAGCTGATCCTGCAGCTGCTGCCCGACTTGGAGCGCCAGGCCGTCGCGCACAAGGGCCGCGACTGGTCGGTGCCGCTGACCGTCTGGGCCGCAGCCATCGACCAGTTGCTCGCCCAGCGCGACGCTGGCCGGCTGGAGCTCCCGCTCAAGGGCCACGGCTATCTCTACGCCGTGCTCGCTGGCATGGCCGACAAGGTTGGTGAGCAGGCCGAGCAGCAACGCGATCAGGACCTGCGCCACGCAGTTCGTCCCAACGCTGCGGCGCCGATGGACTTGGCCCAACTGGCGAACGCCCAAGACCCAGCGCTGGTTGCGCTCCAAGAGCGCGACCGCAAGGCCGCACCGATCCCTGAACACCTGCGTCTACGGATGGCCGCTATCAGCGGCAGGAAAGGAACATGACCATGGCACGGAAAACCAATATGAGCGCCGAGAGCGCTGCCATCGTGGTGTACCTGCGTAAGTTCGGCCCTCAGACCCGCCAGAAATTGACCGAGGTCGTGCCCACCGACACGCCTGGTGGCCTGGCCAAGCGGCTGTCCAACCTGCGCGCCAATGGCTGGGTGCAGATCGAGGAGGCCGAGGGCATGCCTGTCCTGTACGCCATCAAGCCGTGTGTGCGTGGCCTGTTCCCCGAACTGGACGCACGACCGAGCAAGGTCGCGGGCGCCACGGCACAGGATGGCGCCCCGGCCGCTCCTGCCACACAGGCGCTGGAGCCGGCACCTCGGCCTGCACCCGTCGAGCGGTACATCCCCGGCCCAATGGTCATTTCTGCCATCCCTCGGATGGGCACGGCACGTCCTGGTGCCCTGGCTTTTCTCGCTGTCCCCAGCCGGGGCGTCCGTTGCTGATCACCGAAAAGAGAACGCAATCAACATGACCACAGAAACCATCCCCCCAGGCTACTGGCAAGACGCCCGTGGCAACCTGGTCCCCGAGTCCAAGGTCAAGCCCATCGACAAGCTGCGCGACCAGTGCGTGCGCGACCTTTGTGGCATGGCAGAGGCTCAGATGCGTGGCCTGGCGAAATTCAAGCTGCAGGCCATGCAAGACGTGGCCGCTCTCGTCACGGCGAGTCTGGAGCAGTACGGCGTGAAGAGCGGCGGCGACAAGGGCAACGTCACGCTGACCAGCTTTGACGGCGAGTACAAGATCCTGCGCCAGATGCAGGATCAGATCGTCTTCAGCGAGCAGTTGCAGGGAGCCAAGGTATTGATCGACCAGTGCGTCACGCGCTGGGCCGAGGGCGCCAATGACAACATCAAGGTGCTCATCAACGATGCGTTCCAGGTCGACAAGGCCGGCAAGATCAATACCGACCGCGTGCTGGGCTTGCGCCGCCTGGACATCCAGGACGAGGACTGGCTGCAGGCCATGCAGGCGATCTCGGACAGCATCCAGGTGGCCAGCACCAAGCCCTACATACGCTTTTACAAGCGCAATGCCACGGGCGGCTATGACCCGATCACTCTGGATCTTGCAGCTGTATGACGCGCGACGAAGCACTCCTCAAAATCAAGAAGTGCCTGGCTCTGGCAGCGAGTCCAGAACCGCACGAAGCCGCAGCAGCGCTGCGTCAGGCTCAAAAGCTCATGGAGCAATTCGGCTTGTCGGAGACAGAGGTCAGTCTTGCGGATGTATCGGAATCACCTCGGAAGGCACCGAGCGTGCCACTGGTGATATGGGAGGCCGCGTTGGCGCAGGCGGTGGCTGAGGTGTTCGCCTGTGAGTACTTCACCCAGATGCATCCGGTTTTGGCTCCGAATCGAACTTGGCGCAAAGAGCGTCAGTTCGTATTCGTCGGTGTGGGCATGGCTGCAGAAGTCGCCGGCTATGCCTTCGAAGTGCTGGCTCGCCAGTGCGCCAGGGACCGCCGAGCGCATATGGGCCTGCAGTCGAAGAACTGCAAACCGAAGACCAAAGTCGCCCGGGGAGACCTGTATGCCACGGGGTGGGTTTCAGGCGTGCGCGGTCTGCTGCAGGCCTTCGCTGGCAACTCAGACGACCAGGCTCTGGTGACGCGCTATATGGCGCACCAGCATCCCGAGATGAAGAAAGCTAAGTTCAAAGACCGCACCACGGGAAAGAACGTCAAGCACGACGATTTCGAGCGCGGCCACAAGGCTGGCCGAAGCGCTGAACTCAATCACGGTATCCCGGCAAGCGCGGCACTCAAACAAATCGAAGGGCGCCCATGATCAAGAACGCCATCATCTATCGCATCTCCGGGTCCTGGATGCCCGACCTGCAGGCACTCGAAGCCGCCCTCGCCAAGAGCCCGTTTGCCGCGTGCGGCGCCACACAGGAGCGCAGCGCGGGCTGGGTACCGCCGCGTGGTGAGGAGCATGGCCTGCTGGTCGAGTCCGTGGCCGGGCAGTGGGTCATGCGCTTCATGACCGAGGCCAAGGTGCTGCCCGCCAGCGTGCTCAATCGCCGCGTGGAGGAGAAGGCCGATGCCATCGAGAAGAACGAAGGCCGCAGGCCAGGCAAGAAAGAAAAGAAGGAACTCAAGGACGAGGCCAGGCTGGACCTGCTGCCCATGGCCTTCACCAAGCAGGGCGCCATGTGGGTCTGGCTGGACCCCCAGGCCCGCACCCTGGTGCTGGACACGGGCAGCCAGGCGCGTGCCGACGAGGTGGTGAGCGCACTGGTCGATGGCCTGACCGGCTTTGCGCTGGCCCTGCTTGACACGCAGACCAGCCCCCAGGCCGCCATGGCGCATTGGCTTACCACGCAGGAGCCTCCTGCCGACTTCGCCATCGACCGCGAGTGCGAGCTCAAGGCAGCTGACGAATCCAAGGCCGTGGTGCGCTACGGCCGGCACCCTCTGGACATCGCCGAGGTCCGCCAGCACATCGAGCACGGCAAGCTGCCCACCCGCCTGGCGCTGACCTGGGACGACCGGGTGAGCTTCGTGCTGACTGAGCAGTTGCAGGTACGCAAGATCACGCTGCTGGACGCGGTGACCGAGGGCCAGTCTCAGGACGATGGCGGCTTCGATGCTGACGTGGCGATCACAACGGGCGAGCTGTCCCGGCTGATCCCCGACCTGATTGACGCGCTGGACGGCGAGGGACGAACGGGGTTGGGCCGGGTCCTGCCGGCATCGCTGCAAAAAGCTGGCGCGATGACCGGGCCAGGCCATGCACCTGCGGATGCCGATCCTGATAGCGCTCCGTTTTAGGCCTGCGAGGGCCGCAGAGGCCTTCCAATTCATTCCAAAAGAAAAATCCAGGGGGATGCCGCTGTCAGGGCGCTCCCCCGCTCAGATCGCCGGAAATCCAAACATGCCATCCGATGCCGAAAAACACTGCCCGCTGTGCAACGAGAGCTGGCCGGCAGATACGGAGTTCTTCTACCCGGATATCGCCAAGAAAGATGGGCTGTGCTTTTGCTGCAGAGCTTGCTACAAGAGCCGCTATCGCCCGACAGGCAATCGCACCAAGCAGCCGCTGCCTCCCCAAGTCCGCCCCACTGATGCAATCGCCCAAGTCTGGAGCCTGCAATGACCGCCAACCACATCGCCGCAATCCACGCGCTCAAGTCCAAGCTGCAGCTGACCGACGATGACTACCGCGCCCTGCTGCGCAATCTGACGGGCCTGGCCAGCAGCAAGGACATGACGCCCACGCAGCGCGAAGCCGTGCGCGACCACATGCAGGGCCTGGCCGAGCGCGCAGGCGTGGCCAAGCCGACGCGCAGCCGCCGCAACACGTTCGCGCAGTCCAAGGAATCCGCTTCGCCGAGGGAGCGCAAGGTGTGGGCGCTGTGGCACCAGCTCTACCGTGACGGCAAGCTGCGCGACAACAGCGCTGCTTCCCTCAATGCATTCGTGCAGCGCACGGTCAGCGTCTCGGCGCTGCGCTTCGCCACCAGCGCGCAGCTGGACACGGTCATTGAAGCGCTCAAGGCTTGGCAACAGCGAGGAGGTGCCGATGTCTCCTGACACGCGTGATCTGGAGCTGCTGCTGCCCACCGAGTACCCTGGCCTCTGGCGCGACATGGCTGCCGCCATCTATCTGCGGCTGCGCAGCGGGGGCGAGATCCCCGGAGATCCACGCGCGCATGCCCGCCTGGCAATGGCCTTGGCAGAGACCGTCGCCGAGGCCATCGGCGGTGACACGATCTATATTCCTGTCGGCCACTTCTTCCACAACGACACCCGTTCCCGCGCCTTGATTGCAGATTGCACACCGGGCACAAACCTGGCAGAGGTTGCCAGGCGCCACGGCTACACACCGGCCCGTGCCAAGCAGATCCTGCGCGATTGGGCGCGCGAGGATTTCCAGGCCCGCCAGGGCCACCTCTCGCTGGATTGATGCAGAGCGGCGTCCCGCGCCCTGACGCCGCTCCCTAGAAGCTGCCCTTCTAACACCCGCGCGCATGCACTCCGAAGATTCGGGGCATGACGCACACCACGGCTACCCCCAAACCCCTGCACATTTTCAAGCCCGGCCAATGGACCACCACGGCCGGCGAAAAGATCGAGTTCAGCGAAGCCGATCTGCAGGCCAGTGCGCGGGCCTACGACCCCAAGAAATCCAAGGCCCCCATCGTGGTGGGCCACCCCAAGACGGACGACCCAGCGCAGGGTTGGGCCGCTGGTTTGACCGTTGGCGAGCGCGGCCTCTACGCACTCCCCGAAAAGATTGACCCTGAATTCGCCGAGGCGGTCCGCGCTGGCCGCTACGGCACCGTCTCGTCCAAGTTCTACCGGCCCGACGACGCCAACAACCCCGTCCCCGGTGTCTGGTACCTGCGCCACATCGGCTTTCTGGGCGCGCAGCCGCCGGCAGTAAAGGGCCTGGACGCCCCCGAATTCGCTGATAGCGACGACGGATGTGTGTGCTTTCAGGAGGGCATCGCTTTCGGCGAATGGGATGCCATGACCTCCGCCAACCTGTGGCGCGGTCTGCGCGACTGGATCGTCTCCAAGTTCGGCCTGGAGGAGGCAGACAAGGTGCTGCCCAGTTACCAGGTCAGCTCCCTCGAAATCAACGCCAACCAGGACCTGCGCACACAAGGCAATGCCGTGGCGTTCGCAGAAACCTCCGTACTTTCCCGTCCCTCTCATCCACCCAAGGAGTCTGCTGTGAATGAACAAGAAGCCGCGCAGCTGCGCGAACAAAACGCCGCGCTGCAGCGGCAGGTCCAGGACGCGCAACAGCGCGAACACGAGCGCCAGGTCGAAGCCATCCGCCAGGACAACGTGGCTTTCGCCGAATCGCTGGTGGGCCAGGCGCGCATCCCATCCTCCATGAAGGACCAGGTCGCCGCCATCGGCGCCCAGCTGCAGTCCACGCCCGACGTCGAGTTCGGCGAAGGCGACGACAAGAAGCCGCTGCATGCGCTTTTCCGCGAGCTCCTGCAGGCCTTGCCAGCTCAGGTCGAGTTCTCGGAGACCGCCACCCGTGAACGCGCCGCTGCCGAGGCCGCCAGCACAGCCAGCACGCCGGCCGAGTTTGCCGAAGGCGCTGACCCTGAGCGCGTGCAGCAGGACCAGCGCATCCGCGCCTACGCCAAGAAGCACAGCGTGTCCTATGCGACGGCTGCGCACGCAGTGATGCGCCAAAAGTAATCCACCCCCATACCTCAAGGAGAAACACATGGGACGTTTGAGCAAACTGCGCGTGGTGGACCCGGTCCTCAGCGCGCTGGCCTTGGGCTACAGCAATGCCGCCTTCGTGGGCGAGCAGTTGCTGCCCTTCGTGACGCTGGACAAAGAGGGCGGCAAGATTCCAACATTCGGTAAGGATGCCTTCCGCATCTACGCGACCGAGCGTGCATTGCGCGCCAAGTCCAACCGGATCAGCCCCGAGGACGTCGACGGCATTGACATCGCGCTGGACGAGCACGATCTGGAGTATCCGATCGACTACCGCGAAGACGCCGAAGCTGCGTTCCCGCTGCAGGCCCACGCGACCAATCGCGTCGTGGAAGGCATCCGCCTGCGCCACGAAGCCATGGTGGCCAGCATGACGCAGAACCCCAACAACTACCCGGTGGGCAACAAGATCGCGCTGTCGGGCTCCAGCGTGTTCACAGACCCCGACAGCGACCCCGAGGGAGTCGTGGATGACGGCAAAGCTGCTGTCCGCAACAAGATCGTCAAGGAACCGAACACCATGGTGCTCGGCTACAAGACCTGGCGCGCGCTCAAGCGCCATCCCAAGCTCAAGGCGATCCTGAGCGACCAACGCTCCCGCCTGGTGCAACTGGCTGACCTGCGCGAGATCTTCGAGATCGAGAACATCGTGGTGGGCAAGGGCATCTACGCCACCGACAGCGGCGCCGTGATCGACCTGTGGGGCGGCACTCTGGTCATGGCCTACGTGCCCACGGCCGCACCGGCTGCTGCCGGCGATGCCCCCGTGCGCTCCGCCTACGAGCCCAGCTACGGCTACACGCTGCGCAAGCGCGGCAACCCGGTGGTCGACACCCGCACCGAAGACGGCAAGCTGGAAATCATCCGCAACACCGACATCTTCCGCCCCTACATGCTGGGCGCTGAAGCTGGCTACCTCGTGACGGGAGCGGCATGACCATGGCCAAAAGCAATCCACCCCAAAAGCCGGCAGCTGCAGTGTCAGCCGCCACCGATGTGGCCAAGGGCACGCCCGATACCACGGGGCAACTGCAGCAAGACGGCCAGAACACTGCCGGCAGCGCCGCAGACATCGGGCAAGTCACCGCAGCAGAGCCCGGCGCCGGTTCGGCCGGCAACGCTGCTGGCCTCGGCGACAACGCCCAGCTTGTCCCGACAGGCGCCTCCGACCAGACCCCCCTGCTGCATCCCGACCAGGTGCAGCAGGGAGATCCCATAAGGGCCTACATCGTGGACTCCGTCCCGATCCGGCACAACGGCGAGTACTTCGGTCTCGGCGAGCGCATCGAGCTCGCGGAGAGCGATGCATTCCGCCTGGGTGGCTTGGTCACGCTCGCCTCCCCTGACACAAAGGAATGACGTCCATGCAAACCGAACAGATCCTCATGGCCACCAGCGAAAAGGCCACCACAGCTCTCAAGCGCCAGCGCCTGGTGAATTTCCTGGGCGGCCAGGCCGGGGATGGCGAGGCCACGCTGGGAACGGCCAATGCCGACTACTCGCCAGGCGAGCAGGCCGGCGTCAACACCCACGGCTCGTTGCTGGTCGAAGCTGGTGCCGCTATCGCCCGTGGCGCGCAGGTCCAGTCCGACGCCCAGGGCCGCGCCATCACGCTGGCCGCAGGCGTGGCGGCCGGCCGCACCCGCGACGCTGCCACGGCAGCTGGTGAAATCATCCGCATCATGCGCTGACCGCCATGGCCGCCTATGCATCCATCGCCGACCTGGTCAGCGCCGCCACTGGCGGCTGGACCGAGCTGGCGCAGCGCGCCGCGCCCGAGCAGGTGCTCGACGGCGCGCTGCTGCAGATCGTGGCCGCAGACGGCGACACCAGCGAGTGGACGCCCGATGCCGTGGTGGTCGCCACGGCCGCGCTGGCCCGACTGCAGGATGCGCTGGAGCGCGCCAGCAGGCATGCCGACACCTACCTGTTCCCCCGCTACCGCGTTCGCATGCCGCTGTCCCTGGACCTAGTCCAGGGCAGCAGCCTGCCTGCGGCGGTGGCCGCGATCGCGCTCAAGCGCCTCTACGGCACGTCGGTGCCCGAGGATCTGCGCCGTGGTTCCGCCTGGGCGGATGACTACCTGGCCGGGTTGTCGAAGGGTACGGTCAGCCTGGGCGGTGGAGATGCCGACGTCGCGCAGCCGCCCGGCCGAATGGTTACACGTGCCCCGTCCAGTGCCTTCGATTGGGGAGCGTACTGATGTCTACGACCACCGCAGCCGCCACGGCGCACCCCAACAACTTCCTGGAGCCCGAGCCTCATATCGTCGCGCGCATCAAGTCGCTCCTGCCAGGCGTGCATGTCCTGACCGGCGCGGATCTGGCCGCAACGAAAGAGGAGTCGCAGCCGGTCCCTGCTGTGCATGTGATCTGGAACGGCTTTCGGGTACTGGAGACGCGGATTGACGGGCGAGTTTCTCGCCTCGATCACGAATGGCTGATCGTGTCGGCCGTTCGCAATGTGCGCGGGCTCAAGTCCGGCGCCGATGCGCGCGTCGAAGCCGGCGAACTGTCAGCCCGGGCTGGCGCCGCCGTGATGGGGTTTCGTCCGCCGAACGTCGCCGGGCCGATGCGCCTGGCGCCGTCGCCCGGCTCGGGCTACAGCCAGGCCGGCTATCTCTACCTGCCGCTCGCCTTCCTGGTGGAGTCGGTTTTCCAAAGCGCTGAATATTTCAAAGGAGCCTGACATGGCCGTCGAAGTCACCAAGCAAATCTACAAACCGTCCATGACCGTGGGGCAAGTCTATGCACGCGTCTATGGCTCTGCCGGACTGCCGCTGCCGATCGGCAACGTCCTGGAGCTGGCCCTGGAGCATTCCGAGGATGTTCAGACGCAGGAAGACATGACGCGCCTGGGCGGCGGCACGCACGCCGAAGTGCGCCGCGTCAAAGAAGTGAAGCTCAAGGCCAAGCTGGCGGACCTGAACGTCGTCAACATGGCTCGCAGTGTCTTCGGCACCGTGGAAGCGATCGGCGCCGGCACGGTGCAGGCTGCGCCCTACATCGCCACGCGCGGCGGCCTGCTGCCGATCGCCCACATCAGCCCCACGGCCGTGGAGGTCAAGAAAGGCACCGATGCGGCCAGTGCGACTCCCGTGCCCATGGCCGGCAACTACGAAGTCCGACCTGAGGGCATCTTCCTGCTCGCAGATGCGCCGGGCATCGCCGACTCGGACAAGCTCTGGGTGGACTACAGCTATGGGGCATATGCGGCGATCGAGGCCCTGACAACCAAGGCCGTGGAGCTGAACCTGGTGTTCGGCGGCTTGAACGAGGCCGACAGTGGCAATCCGCAGGTCGTGGACATCTTCCGCGCCAGCCAGGGCATCACCAAGGCCCTGACCCTCATCGGCAAGGGCTTCAACGCGCTCGACGTCGAGGGGACCGTGCTCATGGACCCGACGAAATCGGGGGACGGCGTCAGCCGCTACTACCGCACCCGCATGGGCTGATCACCACCGTCCGGCACCCGGGCCGCCGCCGCTGCATAGGCGGTGTGCGGCCCATCTTCTTTTTCTTGTTCGCCTTTCCCCATGTCCAACGACAACAAGCTCGAATTCCAAGTCAGCATCAAGCGCGACGGCGTGGGCGAGCTCGCGCAGGACCTGACAAAAGTCGAGTCGAGTGCTGAGGGCGCAGGCAAGGCTGGCGCGCAAGCCGGTACCGCGCTCGACAGGCTTGAGGACGCGGCCAAGCAAGCAGGGACTGGGCTGGACCAACTGGCCGCAGCAGAGGGCAAGGCAGAGCAGCAAGGCGCGCAGCTCAGCGCGGGAGCGAGCACAGCAGGCCAAGGCATGGCCGCGATGGGCCAGACTGCGGCTCAAGCCGGCCAGGGCCTGGCAGAAGTGGGTGGTGCGGCAAATAATGCCGAAGGCGAATTGGCCGGACTGCGTAAAGCGGTGGATGCCAAGACGCAGGCCATCAAGGCGGGACTGCAGGTCGAGCAAAGCGAGATCGAGCTGCAGCGGCAGCACCTGGCTGCCACCCGTGCCGAGCAGCAGGCGCGCCTACAGGCGGCCCAGGCCCAGGGCGATGAGGCTGCGGCAACGCAGGCGGGCAATGCCCTGCGCCAGATCGAGTCCGATCAGCTGGCGCTTGTGGCTCGGGCCAAGCGCGCAGAAGCCACGGCCATCCAGCAGGCCACAGATGCGCGGCGCGAGGAGCTTGGCGCTGTAGGTCCGTTGACAGCGGCACAAGACAAGGAGCTCCAGGCTGCCGAGAACCTAGCCAAGGCTCTGCGTGTAGAGGCAGCCGCAGCTGATCAAGCATCCCAACGTGCACGAGAGCTGGGCACAGCACACCAACGCAGCGCCTCGGCAGCCGATCAGTTGAACGGCCGGATCGCGAACCTCACCCAGATGCTGGGCCAGATGGCAGCGGCTCTGGGTGCTGCATTCACGTTCCGTGAGATGGTCACCGCCGCAGCGCAAATGGAGCAGTTGCGCAGCGGCCTGGCGGCAGTCACAGGTGATGCCGAGAAGGCCGGGAAAGAGCTGGAGTTCGTCCGCGTCGTGGCGTCGCGTATTGGCTCCGATGTCACCGAGGTTGGTAAAGCGTTCCTGGGGCTTTCTGCCGCAACGCGTGGCACAGCGGTCGAAGGAGAGCCGACGCGGCAAGTGTTTGAAGCCGTGGCAGCAGCTATGGGCAAGGCGGGCAAGTCGAGCGCAGAAACTGGCAACGCGCTCATGGCACTGTCGCAGATGGCAAGCAAGGGCGTTGTGCAGTCCGAAGAGCTGCGCGGCCAGCTCGGCGAAGCTCTGCCTGGCGCGCTGAATGCCGCAGCCAAGGGGCTGGGCCTGACAACGGCCGAGATGATGAAGCTGGTGGAAGAGGGCAAGATCACCGCTCAGGACATCTTCCCGGCTCTGGCACAAGGCCTAAACGAGCTGTATGGCGGCGCCCCGCAAGCGCAGACGCTGAGCCAAGAGTTCGTGAACGTCAAGAACGCCGCTGTCGATATGTCCGACCGTATTGGCCAAGCGGGCGGCCTGCGTGTGCTGAAGGTGGGCGCGGAGTTGGCACAAACGGCCATCCTTTTGCTGGGCGAGGGATTGGTCTCCACAGGTCAGCGCATTGGCGTGCTCATGGGCGCCCTGGCAACGCTGGACTTCAAGGGCGTCAAGCAGGCCTTTGCAGACATCGAAGCCGAGAGCCGCGACAAGCTGCTCAAGGCAGCCCAACACAACGGTGTGCTGCGAGACGCGATCATGGTGCTGGGGTCGGATGCAGAGAAGACCGCGCTCGCTCAACGGGAGCAGGCCCAGGCAACGATTTCTTCGGCCGCTGCTGCCAACCAGGCGAGTCCATCCTGGGTGAAGCTGCAGAGCGACTACGGCAAGGTCACGGAGTCCATCCGCGAGCAAATTGCCGAGACCGACAAGAGCGTCATTGCCCGCAATGCTGAAGGCAAGGCAGCGGTTGCGCTCGCAGATGCCTTTGGAACAGAACGCGAGCAGCGGGTCGCGCAAGTCAAAGCATCCGAGGACAACGCGGCCGCTCTGAACAAACTGGCAGCCCTCAAGGCGACAGAGCTGGCTGTGATGAAAGCAGAGCTTGAAGCCTTGCAGATGCTCTACAAGGAGAAAGCCAACCAATCGCCAGAACGCAAGAAAGAGCTGGAGGAACTGCAAAAGAAGATCGACCTGCGGCAGCAGGACACGGACAAAGCCGTTGCACAGGCTCAGGCATCGCGCCTGGCTGTCGAGCAGTCGAAGGCCGAAGCCGAGGCGAACAAAGACAACAGCAAACGCGTCATCGAGCTACGTGAAGCCTGGGAGCGTGCTCGGCAGGAGCTGGATCGTGTCCGTGCTGCGAAAGCTGCGGGCAAAGCCACCACAGAAGAACTAGAAAAGGCCGAGCTGGCGGCGGGCAAGGCTGCGTATGTCTACCGCGATGCCCTGCAGGACCAGCTCAAGACCATTGAGGCCAAGCGCAACCTGGCGCAGGCCGACATCGATGTCCAGTCGGCAACTGTGCGCGTCGCCATCGAACATCAGCGCGCAATCTATGAAGTCGCCAAGGCCCGAGGTGATGAGCAGACCGCCATGGCCGCTCAGAACGAGATCCGCCGCTTGGAGATCGAGTTGCTCACACTCACGGCACAGGCCAAGCGCCTGGAGGCGGATGCGGCCATCGCCGCCGCCGAAGCCAAGAAGGCCGAGCTGATCGCCTCGGGCGAGTACACGGGCGCCAAGAAACTGGAGATCGAAGCCGCAATCAAGGCCGCAGAAGTGAAACGCAAGGAGGGTGACATTGCCGAGATCACCGCCAACAAGCTGCGAAATCTTGCTCGCGTGCAAGACGATGTCAAAAACTCGGCGGACAAATCGACAGATTCCATCAACAAGCAGGCTGATGCCATGGAGCGCCTGGGCGACGGCGTGGAGAAAGTCGGTTCCGGATACCGCAACAAAGATGGCTTCACTTCGGATGCCAAGGGCAACGTCCAGTCCCAGTTCGTCTGGACGCGCGCCATGATCATCGACTACCTCAAGCAGGCTGGGCTCGACGAAAAGGTCGCCGCCGAGTTGTCCAAGCAGTTTGTGGATGCCAACGGCAATGTGCCCTACGAAGCCTCGGATGTGCAAAAGAAATGGGGCGGCAACTACGGCACGCTTGCGACAGCACTGGGCAAGATGGCCGAGTACTACAAGTACGACGACTCCGGCAAGCACGAAGCCGCGTACATGCTTGAGCAAGCCAACGGCAAAGACAAGCCCACGAAGCCCGCACCTGGTCCATCGCCAGCCCCCGGCCCGGCACCCGCACCTGGCCCAGCACCAGCCCCTGGCCAGGGCGGCAACACCTACGTCAACAACATCACGATCAACGGCGTGGAGCCCTGGGGCTTCTTGAGCGGCACGACGAGCCACACCAGCAAGCAGAGTGCAGACACCGAGGTCGATCTCATGCGCAAGCTGGCACAGGCGAAGGGAGTGGCCCAATGATCACGCTCACCCGCGCCGGAACGACGCTGGACCTGTCTGACCGCCTGATCTGGACGGACGAGTACGCCTGGAGCCCGGCCGTCACCGAGACACGCTACAGCACTAGCGGCGCGCTGCATGTGCATGTAGGGCTGCGCCAGGCCGGGCGGCCGATCACGCTCGATGGCCGCGATTCTCAGGCCTGGATCTCCCGTGCGCTGTGCGACCAGCTCAGGGCCTGGCAAGCCCTGCCCGGCGAGACGTTCCGGCTTGTGGTGCGGGGCGCACCGCGCACGGTGCTGTTCATGGAGTTTCTGGCCAATCCTATTTGGCGCCTGCTCGACGCCGAGCACACGGCCGAACTGCAGTACGTGCCGTCCTTTAAGTTCATGGAGATTTGATATGCCGCTACTCGCAGGCGATATCCGTTTTGCGCGCTCGGCGAATATGGCCGACGTCCCCGAGGGAGGAGGTCCGCCGTCCGCGCGGCTGCTCACATCGGGCAAATCGAATGAGATATTCCCCGACATTTCCGAAGAGACCCGGACCACGGGCCGGGTCGAGATCTATCAAATCTTCGGCGTGTTGCGCAATACGGATCGCACGCAATTCCTGGGCAGCAACGTGATTCTTGCGGAGCCACCTGCAGACCCGAATGTGTCGGTCACCCTGTTGTCGCTCAAGAACCCCTTTGCGACACGCGCTGATATCGCACGGCGCATTGAGTCCGGCATGGCAGCTGGCAGTGAGTTCGCGGGCTACTTGCTCGAAAACCACTACACGACGATGCGCAGCATCCAGATTTTTCAACGTCCCGGCATGCCGCCTCCGGCTATCGGACGCACCTTCGTGCTGGTCTATAACGAAGGGCTTGCTGGCGAGCGCCGGCAGCGCATCCGCGTGAAGGCCACGGACACGGTGATCCGCATGTTCACCGAACTGGTGGGTGGGCAACTGGTGGATTTCCAGGCCCAGGTGACCACATGTGAGCTGTTCGATGGGCTCCTATTTGACTTCCCCGGCTCCCCTGCAACGCGCACTTTCGCCCGTGCTGCAGGCAAGACGCTGTTGCGCGAGACCGTCTATAGCGACTCTGGACTGTTTTACAGCGCTACGCGCCTGACGGCCGCGACCGGTATCAATGACGCATGGCTCCAGCTGGCAAGCATCTACACGCAAGTGGTGCCCAACAGCCGCAGCGAAGTGGCCTCCGTCGACCAGATGCCAGCGGCACGGCGCAGCATCGTGCTTGCCGAGGCCCCCCGGCGCGTGGAAGTCGGTATCACGCCGCACACGCAAAGGTATGTGATCGACGAGGCGAGCGCTGGGCTGACATTCGTCTGGCAGTGCAACCCCTTGCCGGAGCCGGGCACGGTCTTCATCGACTTCTGGGCGCTGGGACAGCGCTACACATTGACTGATGACGGCGCGGGAAAGCTCGTAGGAGCAGGCGGCGGCGCGGTCAACTACCTGACCGGCAGCATCAGCGCCACGCTCAAATCCATCCCTGACATCGGCAGTTCGATCGCGCTGACCCATGGCGCCCGCGTGTCGTACACCTCGCGTGCAAACCAGGGCGCTGCGATCCGCCCCCCGGAGTATTGCTGGGTGGTCGGAGGGCAGGACGAAGCAACAAAGCACGACCGCATTGTTCCCGGCACGTTGGTGGTCAAGTACCCAAGTGCCGGCGTGGTGCGGACTGTCTCCGAGGCCGGCGCGGGCAAGCTGGCGGGCGATGCTGCAGGCGTTGTCGACTACCACAGCCGCACCGTGTTGCTGCGGCCGAACTTCATGCCCGACCCGGGCGCGGAGTTGCAGGTCGACTGCAAGCTGGAGACGATGGTGACCGAGATCATTCCCGGGGTCGGTCCTGATGCCGCCGGTTTCGCCGCATTTGGCCTGGCGCAACAACCGGCGGCCGGCACGCTGCAAATCGAGTGGTGCGTCGCGCGTGCGGTGAGCCAGACCGCAGGCGGAAGTTTGACAACCACCACAGCGAGCAAGACCGCAGACACCTCTTATGTGTTCAAGGCGGTCCCCGAGTGGCAGGAGCCGCAGTCACCGGGCCAGAACATCGCCATCAGAGCCGCATACGCATAGGACACCCCAATGGCTTACGAAATGATTTCTCGGCCTTTTGCCGTGACGACCACAAACGCCAGCAGCGCGAGTCTGACAGAACAAAGCGGCACCACCGCTGACAACCGTCTGGTCTCAATCAAGACCGTCACCGATGACGGCGCCGGCCGATTTGCCGCGGGCCTGGGCACTGTGGATTACGTGGGCAAACAGGTCTCGCTCAAGATGATCGAGTTCGACCGCAGAACTGAGGCCTACCGAAGCGACTATGAGGATGCAAAGCAGTTCTCGCGTGCCGTGAGCGATGGTGCGGGCGCGTGGCAGGACAACGGCCGCAAGGGCGGCACCTATGGCACGGCCGGGGTGGGCGAGGAAATGCTTGGAGGCTCCAGCATCGTCGCGCGCTACCGTGTCGGCGCCAGCGCACCACGCAACCACAGCGAAACATACAAGCCCGCCGAGGTCACGATGGACTTGTGCCCTTACACGTCGCAGCGCATCGTCGCGGGTAGCGTGCAGTTCAGGTGGATGGGCCAGGTCTACACGGACTTCGACGGCCTGATCTATCGAGGGCGCACCGCCATCGACCCGGGCATTGCAAGCGGCAAGATCGATTACGAGGCCGGCACCGTGGGCATGTACGACTATGTCGTGGGCGGAAGCGGTGCAACGGACTTCCAGCTGCAGAGCCTTTGGACGCAGGCGGGCCAATGGTCCACCGCCAGCGTGTTTTTCAACACAGATGCTGCGCCGCTACGGGCAGGAGCAGGCGGCTTCGTCCTGACCGTTGTAGACACGCGAGGCAACACGCTGACGGCCAACGTCGACGGGCAAGGCAATGTCACAGGCTCGCATATGTGGGGCCGCGTCGATTTCTCGCGCGGCGGTGTGCAGTTGATGTTCGGCGACTTCGTGTTCGACGCGGACCTCAGTGCCGAGGAAAAGGCCGAGTGGTGGTACAACGCGGCCGACGTAGGCGCGGTCCAACCTGGCCGGATCTGGCGGCCGTGGCCGGTCGACCCGACGACGCTGCGCTACAGCGCAGTGAGCTACATCTATCTGCCCGTCGACGTGACGCTGATGGGCATCGACCCGGCCGCGCTGCCATCGGACGGCCGAGTCGCGTTTGCCCGGCCTGGTGACACGTGCGTCATTGGCGTCACCCACGGCGGCGTCCAGTTCGCTCCCCAGGTCGGACAGACTTTCAGCCTTGGACACGAGCGCCTCTCGTTCGTCCAGGTGCTTGATGCGTCCACTGGCGCTGAGATCCGCACGGGCTACACCGCCGACCTGGATGCCGGCACCGTCAAGTTTGTGGACCTGACCGGCTACCCCGCAGCGGTCAAGGTCATCGGCCGTACCGAGGTCTATCGCCAGATCGCCGAGGTGCGGATCGACGGCAAGGTGAAGCTCACGCAGCCTGTGGGCTATGCCTTCCCGGCAGGAGCCGTCTTCTCGACAGCGCTGCGCTTCGGTGACCGCTTCTCGCGCGTGTCCCGGACCTACGACCAAGCTTCTTGGAGTGGCACGACCTGGTATGACGGCGTTGACCCGGCCAAAGGGGAAGCGGCCGCAACGTACAACGCGGCGGGTTTCCCAATTGAGGTCTCCAACCTTGGCGCGATCACCGAGCGCTGGGCCCTGCGCTTGCGCAGCGACAACATCACATTCGATCTCATAGGCCAACACCTTGGGCAGATCGCCAGCGGCACGATCAATGCTGACTTCAGCCCGCTGAACACTGCGGCTGGCGCGCCCTACATGACCGTGCGCGCGGCAGGCTGGGGCGCGGGTTGGGTGTCTGGCAATGTTCTGTTCGTTGACACGGTAGGCACCGAGGCTGCGATTGACGTGATCCGTTGCACGCAGCCGTCGAGCCCGGCTGGCATTGACGACAGCTGCTGGTTGGTGCAGCGCGGCGACGTGGGCCGCGCGCCCGAATCCGACTTTTAACCCCTCACTCAATACACCTGGTCATCATGATCTATCACTACGACTCGACCATGCCGGGCGCGCTGTCCTTGAGCGGCACGGCGGGCTCCTTGAAGGCTTTACTCAAGACCTACCTGGTGGACGGCGCGGGCACTGGTCCGGTCGCCTCGCTCACCGTGAGCGCGGGCGTTGCGTTGGCGTCCTACTCGTCCGGGCACCCCTTCCGTGCGGGACGCATTGCGCAGTTTGCTGGCGCCACGCCTGTGGCGCTCAATGGCCTCAAGATGGTATTGAGCACCACAGCGAACTCCGTGACTTTTGCGGCTGCAGGTGTGCCGGATGGCCCGGCTGCGGGCACCATCACCAGCAAGCTGGCGCCAGCAGGCTGGACGGAGCTGTATCCTGGCACCGCAAACGTGCTCGCACTCAGGCCGAGTTCCCCAGCAGCCTCCGGCTGTGTCTTGCGCGTCGACGACACGGGGACATTGACAGCACGGGTCCGGGGCTATGAGTCCATGACGGATGTGTCCACCGGGATGGGGCCAATACCGTTGGAGTCTCAAGCCAGTGGCGGCCTGCGCTGGCTCAAGAGCGCTGCTGCAAGCGCCGACGCTCGGGGCTGGACGCTGATTGCTGACGAGCGTGCGTTCTACCTGGCTGTCGACGCAGCAGGCAACGGGCGCTGCACGGTGTACCTGTGCGGAGACATCCAGAGCGTTAAATCGGGCGATGCTTGGCCCTGGGTGCTGACAGGGAACACCACTGAAGGCAGCACCACCTCATCGCCCCTCACAGGCTGCGTTGGCTATGCAGGACGCTCTGCCAGAGATGGTGCATACATTGCCAGGGCGCACACGGGCATCGGTGCTGCAATGCTGGCTCAGCGCATCGGACAGGCCCAAAACGGTACGGCCAGCGAGGCCTACAGCGGCACTGCCAATTACTCGATGCTGGGGCTTGGCCCCAATGGTCCCAACAATGGTCTGATCACATGTCCCGTGGAGTTGATCGTGCTGGGTCAGCGTGGCACCCTCCCTGGCTTGCATCACCTGCGCTCAGACTGGTCTGGTGCCATCGGCAATGGGTCGGTGATCGAAGGGACCGACGACCTGGCGGGGCGCAAGCTACTTTCTATCGCCGCTGGCCCCCCGGCCGGAAACGTCACACCAGGCGTCGTGATGGTCGACATCACCGGACCGTGGAGGTAGCCGTGGCAGTCTCCGCGCGCTTTTGGCGCCTGCTGTTCACTTCGGGCAACGGCAACGATATCTGGCTGGCCGAAGTCGAGTTTCTTGATGCCGCTGCATCTCTTGTCTCTCCAGCTGGCGCCGCTGTGATCAGTGGGGGCGACTGGGGTGCAGGCTACGAAAAGGAAAACGCCTTCGACGGGGTCAAGAGCGCCAGCAACAACGGCTGGGCGTCCAAGCCGGCTTTTCCGGCATGGATCGGGCTTGCATTTCCCTCACCAGTAGCTGTCTCCACCGCAAAAATCTACCTCTCGCCCATTGCAAGCGCATGGGACGAACTGCCAGTGCCAGGGCACGTTCATCTGCAGCACAGCGACGATGGGTGGCGTTGGGGCAACACGTTCCAGCGATTTAACGGGGACTATGTGGTCGGCGGCATTCTGTTGTCTCAGCCAGGAGGCCCCCTCACCATGTCCAACAACCATGCCCTGCTTGCCGCCAGCGCAGCGTTGGGCAGCACGCATGTCATGGGCTCACGCGCATTGCTCGCACGGGATATGGAGTTCGGGGGCGCGGGCCGTGTGTGGGGCACCAATCAGATCGAGCTGACAGGCGGCGCGCTGGTCCCTGCAGGTGGGCGTGTGGTGCTGCTGCGCCAGCGCGACAAGCTGGTCGTGCGCGAAACATGGGCAGACCCCATCACTGGCGCCTGGGAGTTCAGGGGCCTGGACACTCGGCAGGATTTCCTGGCCCTGGCGGAGGATCTGGCGGGCAACTATCGGCCCGTGGCGGCGAGCAGGCTCACTCCGGAGGTGCCATGAGTGTCAGCGGTGACTGGGAAATCAGCGCCGTCACTGCGTTGGCGCAACTGGCTGCGATCGTCGTGCGTGCGGACGTGGGCCCTGCCAACGCCCGACTGGCGCTCTACACGACAACGCGGCCGACGCTCATCACCGACATCCACGCAGACCCGGCACAGGCGCAGATCGTGCTGGCCAAGCCCTGCGGTGCCATCGTTGACGGCGCCTTGATCCTGCACGTGCGCGACCTGGCCGGCGCCCTGGTGCAGTTCAATGGTCAGCCTCGTTGGGCGGAGTGGATCGCGGCGGACGGCGCCGTGCTGACGCGCTGCGATGTCTCGGACATGGATAGCGGAGGCGGCATACGCATCATCGGCGGCACCACACCCGAGGGCCAGACATCGCCCATGCTGTACGCGGGCGGGCTGGTGCAGCTCGGCTTGGTTGCCCTGACTTGATAGACCCATGGCACAAGTACAGCTTGTCTTCAACCAGCAGGGCCAGCCCATCACTGGCGGCCCCGTGCGCCTGGTGTTCGGCGCCAGCGGCGGCGGGCCACAGCGGCCTGTGGTCGCGGAGGGCAGCGGCCGCATTACCGGGCTGCGTGGTCACCTGCGCATGCGTGTGGGCGTGCAGGCGTCAGCCGCAGCGCGCATCACCGGGCTGCGCGGCCATCTTCGCACTCGTTGGGACTCGAACGTCAGCCGGACCACTCGCGCAGTACTTGGCACAGGTTGGCAGACGGCTACGCCTGCAGCTGCCGCTTTGCACACGGCCTGGCAGGAGACAGCGGTGCTGCGCGTCGTGACTGCGAACCGATGGCAGCAGGCGCGTCCCCAGCACGGTGGCCTGCAGCCTCTATGGCACGAAGCGCTGCGCGAACGCGGAGCCGTCGTGAGCCAGTGGCAGCAGGGCGAGCCGGGCCGGGCCGGGCTGGACCTTTCCTGGCAAGAGGCCCAGCGACTGCGAGCTGTGAGTCTGATGGCCTGGCAGCAGGCTGACCTGCGCCGGGGCGCCTTGACCACGGCGTGGCAAGAGACCTTGCATCTTCGTGCCGCTATTCGTCGCCACTGGCAAGAGGCCGAGCAACTGCGGGCGTCCATTCGCAGCAGCTATGGCGATGGACAGCAGCTGCGCATCACGCTGCTGTCACGCTGGCAAGAGGCCATTCGGCCCGCCTCCGGCCAAAGCATCATCGTGTTGCCACCCGTGCGCCCGTGCTACGAGCCCACGCTGCCGGCGCGCCTGGTGTTCAAGCTACCGGCCAGCGGCGGGCTACCGGCGCGCCTGGTGTTTGTGTGTGATGGACATGGCAACCCCAACCCCCAGCCCGGCATCGTGGTGCCGGCGCGTAGGACCTACATCATGATCAACTCCGTCGAGATCCGGCGCGCGGACGCCCTGGCCGGCGACCCGCTGCCCAGCGAGAGCTTTCAGATGTCGCTCAACCGGCAATCATGGACATGGACTTTCTCGGCGAGCTTCCACGCCGCTGCGCGCGATGCGCTCATGCCCGGCCCAGGTGGTCAGCCCGTCGAGCTGGAGGTGCGCGTAAACGGTCAGCCGTTTCGGATGCAGGGCGAGCGTATCGGCCGCAGCAAGCGATTTCCCGAGCACCTGGTCACCGTGTCGGGCCGGGGCAAGGCCGCGCTGCTGGACGCGCCGCACGCTCCCGTGCAGACGTTCACGCACACGCTGGACCGCACGGCGCAGCAGCTCATGAGCGAGGTGCTGACGGTCAACGGTGTGGGCTTCGGATGGAGCGTGGATTTCCAACTGACGGATTGGCTGGTGCCGGGGGGGATCTGGATGCACCAGGGCACCTACATCAGCGCGTTGACCGATATCGCAACCAGCGTGGGCGGCTACCTGCAGCCGCACGACACGGCCCCCGTCCTACATGCGCTGCCGGCGTGGCCGCTGCCCTGGTGGCGGTGGAGCGAACTGGTGCCCGACATCGATCTGCCGGAGGGCATTGCCGAGGTGGACGAGACCGAGGTGATCGATGTGCCCGAGTACAACCGCATCTTCGTCGCAGGCGAGGCGGGCGGCGTCATGGGCGACCTGACCCGCACCGGCACCGCTGGCGACGTGCTCAAGCAGCCGATGGCCGTGCATCCACTCATTACGACCATCGGCGCCGCAAGGGCCCGCGCAATTGCCGAGTTGGCTGAATCCGGTCGACAGCTCAAACACAAGATGACGCTGCCCGTGCTTGCAGAAACGGGCGTGATCAAGCCAGGCCGCGTGCTGCGCTACTACGACGACTCAGGCACGCGGCGCCTGGGCATCGTGCGCGGCACGTCGATCTCGCAGCAGTACCCGGTTTTGACGCAGGCGCTGGAGGTCGACAGCCATGTCTAACCTCTACCTGCAGCTCAAAGAAATCCTCGCGCCTGGCCGCGTACAGATTGGCAAGGTCGTGGCCGTCGCCGATGGCGCGGTCACTGTGGAGCTGCCTGGCGCGGGCCGGGTTCGCGTCAAGGGCCAGGCCACCGAGGGGACCAGTGTTTTTGTTTTGGAAGGAGTGATCCAGGGGCCGGCGCCCGACCTGCCTGTTTATATAGACGTGATCTGAAAAAAGACGGGCGACCCGGCCAGGTGCGGTAACACCAGGTCGAACCCCGAACCTGCAGAACGTGCCTGCAAGCCCGGCCAGGCCCGCCACCCTCGCGAGAGCGGCGCCAGCATACCGGATTTTCCGTATAGGAAAGATGCTTGCAATGGAAGAAATACGCTGCGGCTCCTGCCGCCGCAAGCTCGCGGAGGGTGAGTACACCCGCCTGAGCATCAAATGCCCCCGCTGTGGAGCATTCAATCAACTGAGCGCCGAGAGCGCCCCCTCTGAACGCCCCTTGAGCGTCAAACAAAACCTAAGCTCAAATGACAGACGTTCAATTCCCGACTTTCACACAGCCCAACGATGACGCCGCCGTCAGCCTCGGCCGGGCACCTTCACTCGCAGACCGCTATCTTGCTGCCCCGTTCTCACTGCTGGACGCGCGCGCAGGCTGGTGGCGTGAGCGCAAGGCGGCCTGGTTATCTACCGGCATTCAATCAGAGTTGGGGCGCGCGGGTGGCCTTCTGTTCTCTACGTCAGCGCAGCCCCCTGCAACCTACGCTGCCAAGAATGCCTTCGAATCAACCCTCGGCCGCAAGGCGACTTGGTCAGAGTTCTCCCAAGCCCACCCCGACCAGATCAAACAACATGGCACGAGCGTTTTTGACCCCGTGCTGTGTGAGCTGATCTATCGCTGGTTCTCGGCGCCTGGGCACCAAGTGCTCGACCCGTTCGCAGGCGGCAGTGTTCGCGGCATCGTGGCCGCAGCCACCGGGCGGCACTACGCTGGCGTTGATCTGCGGGGTGAGCAGGTCGAGGCCAACCGAGCTCAATGGCAGATTCTTGGTCGGTCGAACATGCCGGCGCCGGAATGGGTTCAGGGCGATGCGCTGGAAGTGCGCCAGGCGTTGCCGGGTCTGCAGGCGGATCTACTGTTCTCGTGCCCTCCCTATGGCAATCTGGAGCGCTACAGTGACGACAAGGCCGATCTCTCGACCATGCGCTACCCGCGCTTCTTGCAGACATACCGATCCATCATCAAGGAGTCGGTGTCAATGCTTCGTCAGGACAGGTTCGCCTGTTTCGTCGTGGGTGACCTGCGTGACGGTCAGGGCCTCTATCGGGGCTTCGTCAGCGACACCATCGCAGCTTTCCGCGACGCGGGAGCTCACCTCTACAACGATGCCATCCTGGTGACTCAAGCGGGCTCTCTGCCGATCCGCATGGGGCGAGGCTTCGAGCTGTCGCGCAAGCTGGGCAAGACGCACCAGCATGTCCTCGTCTTCGTCAAGGGCGATCCAAGGCGTGCGACCGCTGCATGTGGTCCTGTCCGCTGAGGGCTTGGCTCTCCCCTGAAATGAAAACGCGCCAGGTTCATCTGGCGCGTTCTTTTTTGGGAAAGCTCATTCAAATTAGGTGAACCGCTCTCTCAACGCGGCATGCCCGGCCTCCTTGGCCGAGTCTGGATCGATGCCAAGCTGCTGGAGCCATCGGGGGTTCGTGTAGGCTGTGCGTGCGTCAAGGATGGCCGTGCGGTGCTTGTCCAGTTGACCGAACGCGGCAGCCATCCGTATGGCTTCAGCCCAGCGGCCGGCCGCCATGTGCTCACGGACTTGCGAGGCCTTGGATTGCGGGGGGGTGGTTTTCATCTCGGGCTCCTAAAGTCGGTCGGACTCTAGATGCAAGCCCCGCAAGGTGCGAGTCCGGAGAACTGCGGACGTGCCCCGTGATGTAGCGGCCGGACGGCGCTGGTTTGCAATTTGTTTTCTCAGTGCGCAACACAGCGGATCATGCATTTATTGCGCTGATGGCGGCGCATTTATCGCGGCGCGCTTCAATCTTGGTGATGCCGGTGGAGGGGTCGATGACACGCTCGGCATGGGTGATGGCGATCGTGGCGGGCAGGCGCGCCGCCTTGGCCATGCGGGGCGGGGCGGCTTTGTGGCGGGTTGCGGTGCGGGGTGAAGATGCGGTCGATGGCACGTGCTGTGGCTCCTCTTTTGCGATGCGGCGCGCAGGCTTGTCCGTGCGCAGGCCCTGGAATACGGCGTGGCGGATGCGGCCGTCCGCGGTCCATTGCGCGAACGAGACTTCGGCCAGCAGGGTGGGGCGCACCCAGTGCACCTGGCTGCCAAGGCCCCGGGTGTCTGCCAGCGGGGATGTGCCGGTGGCCAGGCCGTCCAGGCGCTGGCGCAGGTCGGCCAGGGTGCGTGCGTTGAAACCCGTGCCGACCTTGCCGGCCGCGTGCAGCTGCCCGTCCTCGCCATGCACGGCGAGGACCAGGGCCCCCAGGCCGGTGCGCGAGCCCTGGGGATCGGTATAGCCGGCGATCACGAACTCCTGGCGGTGGCCGCACTTGAGCTTGATCCAGTCCATGCTGCGCCGCGAGACGTAGGCGCTGCCGCGCCGCTTGCCGATCACGCCCTCCAGGCCCAGCCGGCAGGCGGCGGCCATCAGGTCGGCGGGCGGGGCGTCAAAGGCCTGGCTGAACCGAACGCGGTCCGACGGCGCCTTGTGCAGCAGCTCCTGCAACCGCTGGCGGCGCTGTTCCACGGGCTGCTGGCGCAGGTCCTGGCCGTCGTGCCACAGCAGGTCGAAGGCGAAGAAGACCAGCAGGTCGGTGTGCTCGCCGTCGAAGGCATTTTGCAGGGCCTGGAAGTCGGGGCGGTCGTCGCTGTCCAGCATCAGCACCTCGCCGTCGATCCAGCCTGTTTGCAAGGGCAGGGCCGCCAAGGCGCGGGCCAGGGCAGGCATTCTGGCGGT
>JAESGM010000411.1_pt1 | contig 38915 bp, 36 predicted proteins | sample 9269721 | NCBI WGS metagenome assembly JAESGM01 (sample SAMN15720920, study PRJNA650825) | algae metagenome | isolation source: Komarekiella atlantica HA4396-MV6 and co-occurring heterotrophs from... | place: USA: Theobald House, Kauai, HI | collected 2009-07-29
GCTCGGCATCGGCTTCGTGCTCGCGCAGGCGGCGGCGGTCGTGGTGCTGACGGAACTGGAGGTGATCGGGCTCAAGCGGTCGGCCCGCTTCGAGCCGGGTGGCGCGGTGGCCTGATCCCGCAATCCGCCCGTTTCAACGAAGAAGAGCCCCGGATGCTCGCGCATCCGGGGCAGTCGCCTGTCCGCGAGCGGGCAGGTTGGGAGGCGATGTCACGTCCTGTGCGGGCGGGCGAGCTGGCGCGCGGCGAGTTCGGCGGCGCCCGGCGTCGCGAAGCGGTGGCCTTCCAGCGCATGGAAGGCGGATGACGCGGAAATAAAGGTGAAGTAGCGCTCGTCGGCGCGCCGGTTCACGAGCCCGGCCTGGGTTTCGCCGATCTCGATGACATATGCGCAATGCGCCTGTCGGGCCTGCTGGGCGGCTGTCGGCCGAGCCGGGCCGGTGGTGGACGGCAGATGGGTCATGGCTTGCCTCCGCCGCGTCGTGCGGCGTTCGATGGACGACTCTTGAGCGATGGAACCGGCGCGGGACCGGCCGGACGGACTCAGCGTCGACAGCAGGCCACGGCGAGGCGGGGAGTGGCGCTCTGGGTGCGGATGGCGTCGGTCATGTCTCGTCTCCTCGAAGCGGAGCCCACGACCAGGTCGTGGCGCTTTAGCGTTTGGTGACGCGGTGCAAGCTGCTCGCTCAAATCCCCGCGGCCGGCCGGCGAAAAGCGCCGCTCGACGAGGCAGAATCTGATCCACGACATCCTCTTTGTCAACCAGATCGTTCTTTTAAAGAAACGCTCCGACGCAGCATGAGATCGCGGCGCGCGGCCCGGCGATGGTGAGAATCTCCCTCGCCTTCGGCCGGTCGCGCCTGCGACAGCGCGCGGCTTGACGAAGCCCGGCCTGCGGGGGCATCTGCGCGCCATGTCGGCCGCCACGCCCATCCTTCCGCATCTGCGCCGCTCCCTGCTCGGAGCCTGGCTCGCGGTCGCCTATGGCCTGGCCGTGCTGGCGGCCGGCCTCGCGCCGGCCTCCGCCCATGCCGCCCTCGACGGGACCCTGCTCTGCTCGGGCCTGTCCGCGCCGCAGCCGGATGCGCCTGCGCCCGCCGGCGAGGCCAGCCATTGCAAGGGCTGCCCGCTCAATCCGGTTCTGTCCGCCCCGCTTGCGCCGGAGATCGCAGCGCCTGCCCGGCGGGCGCTCCCCGTCGCGCCGCCCGCCGCCACATCATTGGGCATCGATGCGCCACCGGCCTGGCGGCTGCCGCCATCGCATGCGCCCCCAGTCGCGGCCGCCTGAGATCGCCAACCCCTTTGTCACGGATCGCGCGGCCGCATCGGCCCGGTCCGCTCATGACGGCCCGCCTTCGCGCGGCAGCCGAAAGCCTTTGAGGACACCCCATGAACACGCTCACGCATTATTTCGCCGCCATCGCCCTGACGGCGGCCAGCGCCATCTCGCTGGCCCATGACGCGCTCGCCCATGACTACAAGCTCGGCGCGCTGAAGATCGGCCATCCCTGGTCGCGCGCGACGCCCGCCGGCGCCAAGGTCGGCGGCGGCTATCTCTCGATCGAGAACACCGGCGCGGAAGCAGACCGTCTGGTCTCGATCTCGGCCTCGTTCTCGGGCCGCGTCGAGGTCCATGAGATGGCGGTGACCGACGGCGTCATGACGATGCGCCCGCTGGAAGCCGGCATCGTCATCCCGCCCGGCGGCAAGGTCGAGCTCAAGCCCGGCGGCTTCCACATCATGTTCATGGAGCTGAAGCAGCCGCTGAAGCAGGACGAGCGCGTCAAGGGCACGCTGACCTTCGAGAAGGCGGGCGCGGTCGAGGTCGAATTCAAGGTCGAGGCGGTGGGCGCGAAGCCGGCCGAGGGCGCGCATACGCATTGAGGCGATTGCCGCTACCTTGAAGAATGTGGCGCGGGGAACCCTCTCCCGGAGGGAGAGGGCAGGGTGAGGGGTCGGCCCTTTGCCACGGCTGCCGTAAGCTCCCCGCTGCGCCGCTGAGATGTTCGCACTGAGCTGGTCGAGGGGCCTTCCCCTCACCCCTGCCCCTCTCCCTCCGGGAGAGGGGTTCCTCGCGCCTCGCCTTGAGAGGGTCAGACGGCTGCCCGCTTGTCCACCTTCGCGACCCGCGCCAGCAGGTAATCCACCTCCGCCTTCGCCGCAGCGCTGATCGCCGAACCCGGCTTGCGCTGGGCGTCGCTCGCGAGGATGCCGCGCTTCATCATCGTGTATTTGCGCACGGCCAGCCCTGCGCCCTGCTGCTGCTCGTAGCGCAGCAGCGGCAGGTGGGCGTCGAAGATGTCGTGCGCCGCGTCGCGCTCGCCGGCCTTCTGCAGGCGCACCACGTCGATCAGCAGTTCCGGGAAGGCGTAGCCGGTCATCGCGCCGTCGGCCCCGCGCTCCATCTCGAAATCGAGGAAGAGCCCGCCATTGCCGGTCAGGATCGAGAGCTCGCGCAGCGAGCCCTCCTTCTGGAATTTGCGCAGCGCCGAGATCTTCTCCAGCCCCGGCCAGTCCTCGTGTTTCAGCATCACGCAGGAGGGATTGTCCATGACGATCTTAGCGATCACCGCGGGCGTCATGATCACCGACAGGGTCAGCGGATAATCCTGGATGACGAAGGGGATGTCGGTCCCGATCGCCTCGACGGCCTGCGCGTAATAGCCGGTGATCTGGTCGTCGGTGCGCAGCGAGGGCGGCGGCGCGATCATCACGGCGGCCGCGCCCAGCTCCATCGACTGGCGCGCGAGCGTGCGCATCGCGGCGAACCCGGGAGCCGACACGCCGACGATCACCGGCTTGCCCGGCATGTTTCGCACAGCGCTCCTGACGATGCCGAGCGATTCCTCCGGCTCCAGCTTGGGGGCCTCGCCCATGATGCCGAGCACGGTCGTGCCGTCCGCGCCGATGGAGTCGTAGAAGGCGAACAGCCGGTCGGTCGAGGCCTGGTCGAGCGTCCCGTCCGGGTTGAACGGGGTCGGGGCGATCGGGAAGACGCCGGAAGCGGAGGCGGTGAGGGTCATGCGGGCTGTTCCTTCCAGATAAAGCTGAAGCACGTTTCCCTCCGCCCTCATCCTGAGGAGCCGCGAAGCGGCGTCTCGAAAGATGCTCCAGCCAGCGCTTTACTGGAGCATCCTTCGAGACGTGCCTGCGGCGCTCCTCAGGATGAGGGCGGAGGGAGGTGATGGGGTCGCCGTCAGACCACCCGCGTGCGCACCGTGCCGACGCCGGCGATCTCGCCCTCGAGCGTGTCGCCCGCGACCACGGCCGCGACGCCCTCGGGCGTGCCGGTGAAGATGAGGTCGCCGGGCTTCAACTCGATGAAGCCGGAGAGATAGGCGATCGTCTCCTCAACGTTCCAGATCTGCTTGGAGAGGTCCGAGCTCTGCCGGGGCGTGCCGTTGACGACGAGCTCGATCTTGCCGGCGGCCGGGTGGCCGATATGGCTGGCGGGCGCGATTTCGCCGATCGGCGCGGAATGGTCGAAGCCCTTGCCCATGTCCCAGGGCCGGCCGGCCTTCTTGGCCTGCCCCTGCAGGTCGCGCCGGGTCATGTCGAGGCCGGCGGCATAGCCGAAGACGTGGGAGAGCGCCTCGGCCTCGGAAATGTCCTTGCCGCCGGTTCCGATGGCGACGACGAGTTCCATCTCGTGGTGGAAATCGGCGGTCTTGACCGGATAGGGGATGTCGGCCCCGTTGATGACCAGCGCATCGGCCGGCTTCATGAAGAAGAACGGCTCCTCGCGGTCGGGATCGCCGCCCATCTCGCGGGTGTGTTCGGCATAGTTGCGGCCGACGCAGAAGACGCGCCGCACCGGGAAAAGCCCGCCGCCGTGGACTGGCACCGCGGTCACGGCGGGCGGATCGATCACATAATGCGTCATGGGACTGGCCTTTCAGAAGATCTCGCCGCCGTTCATGCGGGAGCGGCGCGCATCGGGCAAGGGCCTGCGGGGCGGGGGCGGCCTTGCGCCTCCGGCATCGAGCCGGAAACGCCGCTGCCGGACTGTGTTGCGGTGCGTCGTTGCAACCTGCGCGGAATGCCCTCACACTGGGCTCCGGGCCGGCATGTGCCGACCTGAACAGAGACTGAAGGAACAGCACGTGAGCACGGGTACCGTGAAATGGTTCAATGAAACCAAGGGCTACGGATTCATCACCCCCGACCAGGGCGGCAGCGATGTCTTCGTGCATATCAGCGCGGTCGAGCGCTCCGGTATGCGCGGCCTGAACGAAGGTCAGAAGATCAGCTACGATCTCGAGGCCGACCGCAAGACCGGCAAGTCCTCGGCGGTGAACCTCAAGACCGCCTGATATCGGCCAAAGACGGGGGGCCGATCGGCGGCGACGCCTCCCGAGCCACTGCGAATCTCTACGATCTGTGACGGACTGGAAGACGATTCCCGGCATGCCCGTCGCCAAGAGGCGGCGGTCGAAACACCAGGCGGGCTTTCCCCGCTGCGGCGCGGACGCGCTGACCCCTCCCGCATCCGACATCCCTCCGCCCTCATCCCGAGGAGCCGCGAAGCGGCGTCTCGAAGGATGCTCCAATGCGCTCCGGAGCCAACTGGAGCATCCTTCGAGACGCGATCTTCGATCGCTCCTCAGGATGCGGGCTGAGGGCCGGCCCGCATCTTGAATTTCCCGATCATCGTCGCGATCTCATGGGGAGCCGGGTCCGGGCCCCTCTGGCGGCAGCCATTCATCCCTGCCGCGATGTCGGACTCTTCCACCTCCGCGACGCCCTCGGTGACGGGCCGCGCTTCTGGAAGATCAGTGATGACCTCGCGCTTCAACGCAGCCTATGCCCACCCCGCCTTCGACGAGGCCCGCCGCTTCGCAGGCGGCGATGTCGCCGCGACGCGCGCCCGGCTGGCGGCGCTGGCGCGCCTGCTCGATTCAGCCTTCCGCATTCCCGGCACGAACATCCGCATGGGCGCGGATGCGGCGCTGAACCTCATCCCCGGCGCGGGCACGCTCTTCGCCAAGGGCCTGTCGGGCTATCTGATCTGGGAGGCGCGCCGGCTCGGCGTGCCCAAGGCGACGCTCGCCCGCATGCTCGGCAATCTCGGCCTCGATTTCGCGATCTCGATCGTGCCGCTGGCCGGCTGGGTCGGCGACATCTTCTTCCGCGCCAACAAGCGGAACATGGCGCTGCTGGATCAGCATCTGGCCGGGCTGGAGCGGGCTGGGCGCTGACCCGCAGCCGCCCTGCGGGCAGCGCTGAACGCTACCGGTAACCGCTTCCCTGGACGCAGGCCATGAACGCCATATGCGCCCCGGTGCCAACCCGCGCCGTTTGCCAGCGCATGCGGCCCGGACGATGCGGATCCTCGTAGACGCGCCCGCCATTGGCGACGGCGCAATTGCAGGAGTGCCGTTCGCGGGCCGAGCGGCATTCGGGATAGGACCGTCCCGATTGCGCCAGAGCGGCCTCGGACAAGGCGACGCCGAAGAGCGCCGCGATGGCGAATGAACCCAGGAATCTCATGCCGTATCGTCCCCATGCCGGGACGACCGCTGCCATCCCCCGCACAGACGCTTACGGACCTCCCGCATGGGTTGCAATTCTGGAGTTACCGAAGCGTTAACGCCGCACCGCCGGAGCAGCCCTACTCCGCCAGTTCCCGCATCACCCTGATCAGGTCGCTCTTGCCCTCGAAGCCGATGCCCGGCAGTTCCGGCATGGCGATGTGGCCGTCCTCGACGCGCACCGTATCCGGAAAGCCGCCATAGGGCTGGAACAGGTCGGGGTAGCTCTCGTTGCCGCCGAGCCCGAGGCCGGCCGCGATGTTGAGCGACATCTGGTGGCCGCCATGGGGGATACAGCGCGAGGGCGACCAGCCATGCTGTGCCAGCACGTCGAGCGTGCGCAGATACTCGACCAGCCCATAGGACAAGGCGCAGTCGAACTGCAGCCAGTCGCGGTCTGGCCGCATGCCGCCATGGCGCAGCAGGTTGCGCGCGTCCTGATGCGAGAACAGGTTCTCGCCCGTCGCCATCGGCCCCGGATAGAACTCCGCCAGCGCCGCCTGCAGGCTGTAGTCGAGCGGATCGCCCGCCTCCTCGTACCAGAACAGCGGGTAGTCGCGCAGCATTTTCGCATAGGCGATGGCGGTCTCGAGGTCGAAGCGACCATTGGCGTCCACCGCCAGCCGGGCATGGGGGCCGATCTCGGCCAGCACCGCCTCGACGCGGACCCGGTCCTCGTCGAGCGGCGCGCCGCCGATCTTCATCTTGACGACGTTGTAGCCGCGGTCGAGATAGCGCCGCATCTCGGCGCGAAGCTGGGAATTGTCCTTGCCGGGATAGTAGTAGCCGCCCGCCGCATAGACGAAGACGCGCGGATCGGCCTCCCGCCCCTTCAACTCCGCGAGCAGCCGGAACAGCGGCTTGCCCGCGATCTTGGCGACCGCGTCCCAGACCGCCATGTCGAGCGTGCCGACGGCGACCGAGCGCTCGCCATGGCCGCCCGGCTTCTCGTTGACCATCATCGCCGCCCAGATTTTGTGCGGATCGAAATTGGTCCCGGCGTCGTCGAGCAGGCTGTCGGGCTGCGCTTCCAATATGCGGTCGCGGAAGCGCTCGCGGATCAGCCCGCCCTGGCCGTAGCGGCCGTTCGAGTTGAAGCCGTATCCGACGACGCGGTGGCCGTCGCGCACCACGTCGGTGACCACGGCGACGAGGCTCGCGGTCATCTTCGAGAAGTCGATATAGGCATTGCGGATCGGCGAGGCGATCGGCTTGGTGATCTCGACGACATCGACGATGCGCATGGTCGGCTCTTTCCTTTCAAGTCTTCCGGCCACCGCTAAAGCGCGCCGGCGTGCAAAGCCAGCCCTCAGCTCCGCCCGGCAGCCGGCCGAAACAGCCGGCCCCGCTCCGCCACCAGCACGATCGCCAGCGCCGCGAGCCCGCACAGCGAGAAGCCGAGCGTCAGCGGGATCACGGTGCCGTCGAAATGCTGGCCGATCCAGAAGCCGAGCAGCGCGCCGCCGACCGTGGTGACGAAGCCCTGCACCGAGGAGGCGGTCCCGGCGACATGGCCGAGCGGATCCATCGCGATCGCGCCGAAATTGGGCGCGAGCAGGCCGAAGCAGAACATCGCCCCGCTCTGGAAGGCGGCGAACAGCCAGAGACTCTCGTGTCCGGCCAGCGCCACCAGCGCATGCGCGCTCGTCAGCGCGATGTAGCCGAGCAGCGCGCCATGCGAGACGCGGCGCATTCCGAGCCTGCCGACGATGCGCGCGTTCAAAAGCGAGGCGCAGGCCATGAACCCGGCGATCAGCGCGAAGATGCCGGTGAACCATTCGGGCGCCGAAAACACGTCGACGAAGACCTGCTGGGCCGAGTTGATGAAGCCGAACAGTCCGCCGAGCACGAACGCCATGGCCAGCATGTAGCCGACCGCGATGCGCGTCGTCAGCGTGATCCGGAAGGCCTCGGCGACGCTGGCGACGGCAATCGGCTTGCGGTCCTCGACATGCAGCGTCTCGGGCAGCTTTAGCGCGCTCCAGATCATCACGGCCGCGCCGAAGGCGGCGAGGCAGCCGAAGATCCAGCGCCAGGGCGCGACCCAGAGGATCGCCTGGCCGATCGAGGGGGCGAGGATCGGCACGGCGAGGAAGACGATCATCGCCAGCGACATGACGCGGGCCATGTCGCGGCCGGAATAGCAGTCTCGCACGATCGAGACCGCCAGCACCCGCGTCGCCGCCGCACCGACGCCCTGGATCACGCGCGCCCACATCATCGCCTCGAAGGAGGTCGCGAAAGCCGCCGCGACGCTGGCGACGAGATAGAGCGCCAGTCCGCAGAGCAGCACGGCGCGCCGCCCGTGGCGGTCCGACAGCGTGCCGTAGACGATCTGCGCCACGCCGAAGCCGAGCAGATAGGCGGTGACGATCCATTGCCGCTGATTGGGCTCGCCGATGCCGAGCGCCTCGCCGATCTGCGGCAGGGCCGGCAGCATGGAGTCGATCGCCAGCGCATTGGTCGCCATCAGCGCCGCCATCATGCCGACGAAGGCGCGGAAGCTCATGCCGTGACGCGGCCGGGCTCGAACGGAAGTGTCGGTCATCACGGCCTTGCGCGGGTCGGCTCCGCGCATGCGCGAAAGCAATCGGTCTCAAGCCCCTATGGCGGCAGAGTAGGGCCGCCAAAAATGCCGGGCAACCCGACTTCGCTGCGGTGCGATATGCGCTGGGCGGGAGACGCGACGCGCGTCAGGACCGCCCGCCATCGACGGAGAGGACCTGCCCGGTGATCCAGCCGGCCTGCTCGCTCAGGAAGAACAGGGTCGCGGTCGCGATGTCGCCGGGCGTCCCGAGCCTGCGGGTGTGAATGCCCTCGATCAGCCGCTTCTGGCCCTCGGCCCCGTAGCTCGCCCATTGCCGCTCGGTCGCCGGATTGGAACGGACGAAGCCCGGCGCGACGGAGTTCACCGTGACGCCATGCGGACCGAACTCCCAGGCGAGTTGCTTCGTCAGGCCCACCAGCGCGTGCTTGGCGCTCGCATAGGCCTGGATGCCGGTGAGGCTGGGCCTGAGGCCCGCGCCCGAGGAGATGGTGACGATGCGGCCGTACCCGGCCTGCTTCATCGCCGGGGCTGCCGCCTGCGCCAGCCAGAAGGCCGAATCGACATTGGCGGCGAAGATGACGCGCCAGTCTGCCTCCGAGATCGCCTCGATCGGCCGGCCGACCTGGCCGCGCACGCCGCCCGCCGCATGGACCAGCAGGTCGAGCCGGCCGCGCCCGCCGACGATCTCGGCGACCAGCGCTTGCGCGGCTTGCGGCGAACCGAGATCGACCGCATGGGCGGTCGCGCCGATTTCGGCCGCGGTCGCCGCGACGCCCTCAGTGTCGATGTCGGCGAGGTGGACGCTCGCGCCGGCCTCGACCAGAGCGGTCGCGATGGCGCGGCCGATGCCCTGCGCCGCGCCGGTGACGAGGGCTACGCGGTTGTCGAAGCGGATCTGCATCGGTCGATCAGCACTTTCAGGGTCTCGAAGGCCATCGGACGGCGGCCGTCCTCGATGTCGTGGATCAGCGCGACCAGCGTTTCGAGCGCGGGGGTGGGCACGCCGGCTTCGGCTCCCAGCTCCGCGATGATTCCGATCTGCGGATCGACCTCGGTCCTGCGCTTTCGCACGGCGAGATCGCGCCAGATGCCGGAATGCGTTTTTGCGGTTTGCGAGGTGTAGTCGGCGAGCCAGGCGATGGTGGCGACTTGGCGGTCTTCAGGAGAGCCCGGCGCAAAGACCAGCGGGTCGAAGTCGCCGAAGCCGAGGCTCGTCACGCCGCGCGCGGCCGCGACCGCGCCGACCTCGCGGCCGAGCGCGAGCCAGACGGGAAGACGGTCGGGGTCGGCGAAATTGGCCGACATCGAGTCGTTGGTCAGCGCCGTGCCGAACAGCATCGCGCCATAGGCGAGCTTGCCCCAGAGATAGCCAAAAATGTTGTCGGTCAGGATCGCGTCCGCGTCGAAGAGCTTGAGCAGATCGTGCATCTCGCGGATGCGCGGCGTGATCGACCCGTCGATCTCGCCGACGACGACAGCGCCGCGATTGCCGTAGAGGATGTCGCCCGGCCCATGCCAGTCCGCGCCGAAATTGACGAAGCAGCCCATGGTGCGGGCCTCGCCGACCGCCTTGGCGATGGCCAGTTCGTTGAGACCGTTTTGGGCCGAGAGGACGAAGCCGTCGGCCGCCAGATGCGGTTTCAGTGCTTCGAGCGCGGCGTCCGTCGCACCGGCCTTCACGGCGAGCACGATGCGCGAGTAGGTTCCGGTCAGCTCGGCCGGCGTTACGGCCGGGACGACCTGGCGAAACGCCTCGATCGGCCCGGTTATGGCGAGCCCCGTCGTGCGGCAGGCCTCGACATGCCCGGCCACGATGTCGACGAGCAGGACGGGAAGCCCGGCGCGGGCCCAGTAGGCTCCGAGCGTGCCGCCGATCGCGCCCGCACCCCAGATCAGGATGGGTTCTGGGGTCATGCGTTCGCTCCGGAAGCGCCGCCCTGTCCCCTTCCCCCCGCTTGCGGTGGGGAAGGGTTAGGGATGGGGGGGCGTGCAGGAAGAGGCTCGATACCGACGCTTGGCAGCGACGGCCTGGACTCTCCCCCCCACCCCGACCCTCCCCACCGCAAGCGGGGGGAGGGAGAAGAGGTGCTGCCCTGCGCGAACGTCATCGCGCCTGGCCCGCCGTTTCGACCTCGGCATGCGTCGCGACATGGACGAGTCCGTCCGGCGTCACCCAGCCGCGATACATGCCCTCCGAGTTGTAGGGCGCGACGATCGACCCGTCCGCGCCGACCGCCACCAGTCCCGCGCCGATCCTGTGCGCGGTCAGTTCGTCCAGCACGGCGTCGGTTGCGTCCTTCAGGCTCAGGCCCTTGTAGGCGACGAGAGACGCGACCTCGTGGCCGACGCAGTAGCGCATGAAATACTCGCCCTTGCCGGTGCCCGAGACGGCGCAGCGGCCGTCGCGGGCATAGGTCCCGGCCCCGATGATCGGCGAATCGCCGACGCGGCCGACCGGTTTGTTGGTGTAGCCGCCGGTCGAGGTCGCGGCCGCGAGATGGCCCTGAGCGTCGCAGGCGACGGCGCCGACCGTGCCGTGCTTTTCCGCCTCGCTGGCCTCGGACGCCGTGCCGACCAGTTCCCTGATCTTCATCGAGGACAGGTTTTTCCGCCTCCGCTCGGTCGAGAAGAACTCGTTCTCGACCGTGTCGAGCCCTTCATGCTCGGCGAAGACGTCGCCGGCGTTGCCCGCCAGCAGCAGCGGATCGCCGCGCTGCATCAGCGCCCTGGCGGCGCTGACCGGGTTCTTGATGCGCCTGACGCCGGCGAGCGCGCCGGCGGCCAGCGTCGCCCCGTCCATGATCGAGGCGTCGAGCTCATGCTCGCCATCGGTGTTGAAGGCCGCGCCGTGGCCGGCGTTGAAATGCGGCGAATCCTCCATGACGCGCACGGCGGCCTCGACGGCATCGACCGCCGATCCACCCTCGCTCAGCACGGCCCAGCCGGCGCGCAGCGAGGCGGCGAGATGCGCCTTCGCCTCGCTCCATTCGGCCTCGGTCATCTCGGATTTCGGCAAGGTGCCGCAGCCGCCATGGATGGCGAGGGCGATGGGCATGGTGGGGTTCCTCGACGGCAACTCCTTCTCCCCTCGGGGGAGAAGGTGGCCCGGCGAAGCCGGGTCGGATGAGGGCCCGGCGTAGCCGGGGCGGGTGAGGTAGGACTGGTTGAGCCGGACCGAGACGACGACCGCGCCTCGGCGCGGCCCTCATCCGTCAGCGCTGCGCGCTGCCACCTTCTCCCCCGAGGGATGAAGGGGACGCGCGGCGCTCTCACTTCTTCGCGGGCTTGATGTCCATCGCCAGCGTGTCCTCGTCGACGCGTGGGGCGATCGTGACCTTGTCCTTCTGCATCGCCCAGGCCGAGCCGACGGCGACGATCGGCAGGCGCGGCCGGTCCCTGGCGACGATGGCGTTCGCCTGCGAGAGCAGGTCGTTGCGCTTCGCCTCGTCGAGCTCGACTGAGGCGTCCTCGATCAGCTTGTCCAGCGCAGGGTTCTTGTAGCCGAGCACGTTGAAGGCGCCGAGCTTCTTGGCGGGATCGTTGGAATGCACCACCGAGGAGAGCGTGTAGTTCGCCTCGCCGGTCAGCGTGCCCCAGCCCGACATGTTCATCGAGAACTCGCCGCGCGTGCGGGCCGGGAAGAACACCGCCGCCGGCTGGGCGTTGGCCTGCGCGTCGATGCCGATGCGCGCCAGCATCTGCGCGATCGAGGTCCCGACCTGGCGGTCGCCCGGCAGACGGTCGTTGGTGAAGGAGAACACCACCTTGAAGCCGTTGGGATAGCCGGCCTCCTCCATCAGCTTCTTCGCCCTGGCGAGGTCGGGCTTGAGCGGCGGCAGGCTCTTGTTGAAACCGGCGATGCTGGAGGTGACGAGCTGGTTGACGGGCGCGCCGAGCCCTTCCATCGCGATCTCGACCAGCGCCGGACGGTCGATGGCGAGGTCGATCGCCTCGCGGACCTTGGTGTCCTGCAGCGGGTTCTTCGGCAGCGCCGAGCCGTCCTTGGCCGTGACCTGGGGCGGCTTGTCGCGCAGGTCGAGCTCCATGTTGAAGACGTAGACCGTGTCGATGGTCGAAACCGAGAGTTTCGGATCGCGCTTCAGCGTGGCGACGTCGGAGGCCGGGGCGCGCACGATGATGTCGACCTGGCCGGCCTTGAGCTGGGCGACGCGGGCGGCGTCGTTGGGCAGTTCCTTGCGGATGACACGGGCCCAAGGCTCCTTGGGGCCCCAATAGCCGTCGAAGCGCTCGATGACCATCTGGTCCTTGGGCGTCCAGGACACGTATTTGTAGGGGCCGGTGCCGATCGCCGCCTTGCCCGAATTGAAGGCCTCGTTGGCGTTCTCCTTGGTGAGGCCGGCGGCGGCCTTGGCCGAGACGATGAACAGGCGGATGAAGTCGTTGGGCAGGTTGGGGGCCGGGCCGTCGGTGACGATGTGGACCGTCAGCGGATCGACGATCTTCACCTGCTGGACGCGGCGGACATAGATCGTCGTCGGATTCGGCCCGGCGACGACCGGGATGCGCTCGATCGAGAACTTGACGTCCTCGGCGGTGAAGTCCGAGCCGTCATGGAATTTCACGTTCGGGCGCAGCTTGAACTCCCAGACATCGGGCGCGATCGCCTTCCAGCTCGTGGCCAGCCTCGGCTCGATCTGCAGCTTGTCGCCCGACCAGGTCAGCGTGTCGAAGACGTGCTTGAGCGCCTCGGCATGGGTGCCGGTCGCGGTGAAGTGCGGGTCGATCGAATCCGGCCCGGCGCGGACGCCGATGGTCAGGTTCTGGGCGAGCGCGGCGCTGGAGACGCCGCAGGCGAGCAGCGCGGCGAAGGCCGAAAGACGCAGGGTGCGGATCGTAGTCATGACAAGGTCCCCTCTTGTTCGAGATCGTTTGGCCAGGTCGGCGAGGCAATGACGAGTTTGTCCATCAGTTCGCAGAGCTGCCGCTGCTCGGCCTCGGTCAGGCCGGCCAGCATGGCGCTCTGCTGCTGCACCATCAGCGGCATGGTCTCCTCGAAGATGGCGCGTCCGGCGCTGGTCAGCTTCAGGACGTAGCTGCGAAGGTCGTCGCGGTCGGTCTCGCGCTTGAGCAAGCGGCGCTGCAGCAGCTTCTGGATGGCGCGCGAGAGCGTGTTCTTGGGCAGGCCCGACGACGAGACGATGTTCTTGGCGGCGACGCCCTCCTTAAGGCCGACCGCGTAGAGCGCGACGAATTCCGGCCTGACCAGCCCGTAGCGCGTCTCGATCCAGCGATAGACCGGATCGTTGAAGCGGAAGGCGACGAAATTCAGCCGGAAGGACAGCCAGCAGGGATTGTCCCAGAGCTTGGTGATGGTCAGCGGGTCGAGATCGCGGAACGCCGCCTCGCGCTCATGGTCGAGACGCGACAGGGCGGTGGGAGCGCGGCGCATGATCACCCTCGTTAGTTCCATATGGAACTTGACGCTGTCGGTCGGCAGAGTCAAGGATGGCGCAGCATAGGATCATTCCACCATTTGAAACAGCCTGTCGCCGCGGCCAGCCCTGGCCCGCAATCGCGCTCGCTCCAGCAAGGATCACGCCGTGCGCGTCGCGCAGATGAACTGGATGCAGATCGAGGCGCAGGCCGCCCGCGACGACCGCTGCGTGCTGCCGCTCGGCTGCGTCGAGCAGCACGCCTATCTCAGCCTCGCGACCGATGCGATCCTCGCCGACAGGATCGCCGGGGAGGCCGCCGAGCCGCTCGGCCTGCCGGTGTTTCCCGTGCTGGCCTACGGCATGACGCCCGGTTTCCGGGCCTATCCCGGCACGGTCTCGCTCAGGATGAGCACCTATATAGCGCTGGTCGAGGATCTGCTGGAGGGGTTCTACCGATCCGGTTTCCGCCGTATCGTGCTGGTCAACGGCCATGGCGGGAACTCCCCGGTGATGACCTACGCAACCGAATGGATGGGCGTGCGCAACGACGCGTCGGTCAAACTGCACAACTGGTGGGCGGGGCCGCATTTCCAGGCCGCGGTGAAGGCGGTCGATCCCGCCGCCTCGCACGCCTCCTGGATGGAGAATTTCCCGTGGACGCGGCTCGAGGGCGTGACCATGCCCGAGGGCGCGAAAGCGCCGTTCAACGCCGCGCTCTACCAGGCCGCCAACCCCGACAGGAAGCGCGAAATCCTCGGCGACGGCAATTTCTGGGGCCGCTACGAGCGCTCCGACAACGAGATGCTGAGCCTGTGGGATGTCGGCGTCGCGGAGACGCGGGCGGTGATGGAAAGCGATTGGCCGTGAGGGCCAACCCTCTCCAGTTCGCGAGGGCGGGCGCGATCCGTCCCCCTCCCCCTTGTGGGGAGGGGTTAGGGGTGGGGGGCGGACGACCGGGCGAGCGCTTCGCGGTGAAGTTGCCCAGTCGAACGTCATCCACCCGAACTCGCCAGCCAGAACCCCGTCGTTCGCCCCCCATCCCCATCCCCTCCCCACGAGGGGGAGGGAAGGAGCCATGCTAGGCCACGTCATCGAGCGCGTGGCGCAGGCGCTGCTGGTCATGCTCGTCATGTCGGCGCTGGTGTTCACCGGCGTCTACGCCATCGGCAACCCGATCGACGTGCTGATCGGCCCCGACGTCTCGCAGCAGATGCGCCTCGACACGATCCGCGCCTACGGCCTCGACCGGCCGCTGTGGGAGCAATACTTCACCTTCCTCGCGCGCGTGCTGCAAGGCGATTTCGGCCGCTCCTTCGTCTTCGGCCTGCCGGTGCTCGACCTGATCCTGTCGCGACTTCCCGCTACGCTGGAGCTGACGCTCGCGGCCGTCTGCGGAGCGGCGCTGATCGGCGTGCCGGCCGGCATCTATGCCGGCTACCGGCCAGACGGCGTGGCGGCCAAGATCATCATGGCGGTCTCGATCCTCGGCTTCTCGGTGCCGACCTTCTGGATCGGCCTCGTGCTGATCATGACCTTCGCCGTCGAGTTGCAATGGCTGCCGGCGGGCGGGCGCGGCGAGACGGCGACGCTGTTTGGCGTGCAATGGAGCTTTCTCACCCTGAACGGGCTCTCGCACCTGCTGCTGCCGGCGCTGAACCTCGCCTTCTTCAAGCTCGCTTTGCTGACGCGGCTGGCGCGGGCCGGCACGCGCGAGGTCATGCTGACCGACACGGTGAAGTTCGCCCGCGCCGCCGGGCTCTCGGAATGGACCGTGCTGCGGCGGCACGTGCTGCGGCTGATCGCGATCCCGATCGTCACCGTGTTCGGGCTCGAATTCGCCTCGACGCTGGCGTTTGCCGTCGTCACCGAGACGATCTTCTCCTGGCCGGGCATCGGCAAGCTGATCATCGATTCGATCCAGTCGCTCGACCGGCCGGTGATGGTCGCCTATCTGATGCTCGTCGCCTTCGTCTTCATCACGATCAACTTCCTGGTCGACCTGACCTATCTGGCGCTCGACCCGCGCCTGCGGAAGGCGCGCGCCTGATGAAGCCCGCCTCACCCCTCGCCCGCTTCTGGGCCGAGTTCCGCGAGAGCAGGGTCGCGCTGGCAGCGCTCGTCGTCGTCGTCGCGCTCGTCGGCGTCGCGCTTCTCTCCCCCGTGATCGCGCCGCAAAACCCCTATGCGCTGGCCGATCTCGTGCTGATGGATGCGCGCCGGCCGCCGGGCCATGTCGGCTCGGGCGGCTTCACCCATATCCTGGGCACGGACGCGCAGGGCAGAGACCTGTTCTCGGCGATCCTCTACGGCCTGCGCATCTCGCTGCAGATGGGGCTGATCGCCGGCTTCATCGCCTTCGTGATCGGCGTCTCGCTCGGCCTGGGGGCGGCCTATATGGGCGGGCGGCGCGAGGCCTTCATCATGCGGATCATCGACCTCCAGCTCGCCTTTCCGCCGATCCTGCTGGCGCTGGTGCTCTCGGCCCTGCTCGGACAGGGCAAGGCGCAGCTCGTCACCGCGCTGGTGGCGGCGCAATACGCCTATTTCGCGCGCACGGCCCATGGCGCGGCGGCCGCCGAGCGCGGCAAGGACTATGTCGAGGCCGCGCTTTCGACGCCGCTGCCGGGCTGGACGGTGGTCTTTCGCCACATCCTGCCCAACTGCCTGCCGCCGCTGATCGTGGTCGCGACCGTGCAGGTGGCCAACGCCATCGCGCTGGAGGCGACGTTGTCGTTCCTGGGCGTCGGGCTGCCGGTGACCGAACCCTCGCTCGGCGCGCTGATCGCCAACGGGTTTCAGTACATGCTGTCGGGGCGCTACTGGATCTCGATCTATCCCGGCATCGCGCTGATCGTGCTGATCGTCGCGATCAACCTCGTCGGCGACCAGATCCGGGATCAGGTCAATCCGAGGCTGAAGCGATGATTTCCTTGGCCTCGAAAGAACGACTGGGCACAACGCGAACCCCTCCCCCTTGTGGGCAGGGGCAGGGGTGGGGGGCGCAAAGTCGAAGCGAGCGACTGATCGGCTTGGCCTTGTCGCCGATACAGGCGATCGCTCACCCAGTCGTCCGCCCCCCATCCCCATACCCTTCCCCACGAGGGGGAAGGGAGGAGTTTGAGCGATCCGCGATAGCGCCAGACGAGGCGTCGCCATGACCGCCCCCCTCCTCGACGTCTCCAACCTCGCGACCCATTTCCACACCCGCGCCGGGGTCGTGAAAGCTGTCGACGGCGTCTCGTTCTCGCTGCGAAAAGGCGAGGTGATGGGGCTCGTCGGCGAATCCGGTTCGGGGAAAAGCGTCACCGGCTTCTCGCTGCTCGGGCTGATCGACCCGCCCGGCCGCATCGCCTCGGGGTCGGTCAGGCTCGACGGGCAGGAGCTCGTCGGCATGGCGCTGTCGCAGTTGCGCCGGCTCCGGGGCAAGCGCATGGCCATGGTCTTCCAGGACCCGGCGACGACGCTGAACCCGGTCATCACCATCGGCGCGCAGATGAGGATGGCGCTGGAGGCGCATGGCGTTTCCGGCGAACAGCGCACGCGCGAGCGCAGCGTGCAGGTGCTGACCCGCGTCGGCATTCCCGATGCGGCGCGACGGCTCGACGCCTTTCCGCACGAGTTCTCCGGCGGCATGCGCCAGCGCGTCGCGATCGCGATCGCGCTGCTGCACGACCCCGAGCTGCTGATCGCCGACGAGCCGACGACGGCGCTCGACGTCTCGATCCAGGCGCAGATCCTGGCCGAGATGAAGAGCCTCGTCGCCGAACTCGGCATGGCGCTGATCTGGATCAGCCACGACCTCGCGACCGTCTCCTCGCTCGCCGACAAGATCGCGGTGATGTATGCCGGCCGGATCGTCGAGGCCGGGCCGACGGCGGCCGTGCTGCGCAACCCGCGCCATCATTACACGCAAGGCCTGCTCGACTCGCTGCCCGCCCGCGCCGAGCCGGGGCGCGACCTCGTCCAGATCCCCGGCACCACGCCCTCGCTGCTCTCGCTCCCGCCGGGCTGCGCCTTCGCGCCGCGCTGCCCAAGGGCGGACGTGGCCTGCGGAGTGATGCCGGAGCTCGTCAGCGAGGGGGCGCGGCAGCACCGCTGCTGGCATCCGCTCGGGCTGGAGGTCGCGGCGTGATCACAGTTTATGAGACGCGTTCCTCGAGCCAACCTCCCCGTCATCCCGGGCTTGGCCCGGGATCCATCCCAGAGCGCTGTCCTGCCCTACGATGGATCCCGGAGCTCCGCTTCGCTCCGTCCGGGATGACGGAGAGGGTGTGGACAGGAACGTGGTCATGACCGCCCCCTTCCTCGACATCCGCAACGTCTCGCGCCGGTTCGCGCCCCGCATCGGCTTCGGCCAGAAGATCGCCGCCAGGCTTGGCCAGCCCATCGATGCGCGGGTGACCCATGCGGTCGACGGGGTGTCGCTGACGATCGCCAAGGGCGAGGCGCTCGGGCTCGTCGGCGAATCCGGCTGCGGCAAGTCCACGCTCGGCCGCGTCGTCGCGGGCATCCTGGCCCCCAGCGAAGGCACGACGGCGGTCGACGGCGCACCGGTGATGGCCGGCGGACACAAGACGACGACCCGTGTGCAGATGATCTTCCAGGATCCGTTCGCCTCGCTCGATCCGCGCATGCAGGTCGGGGATGCGATCGCGGAGGGGCCGCTGGCGCACAGACTGACGACGAAGGCGCAGGCGCGCGGCTATGTCGGGCGCTGGCTGGAGACGGTGGGGCTCGATCCGGCTTTCGCCGCGCGCTATCCGCATCAGTTCTCGGGCGGGCAGCGCCAGCGCATCGCGATCGCCCGGGCGCTCGCGATGCAGCCCGACATGCTGGTCTGCGACGAGCCGGTCGCCTCGCTCGACGTCTCGATCCAGGCGCAGATCATCAACCTGTTCCTCAAGCTGAGGCGCGAGCTTGGCCTGACCATGCTGTTCATCAGCCATGATCTCGGCGTGGTGCGCCACACTTGCGACCGCGTCGCGATCATGTATCTCGGGCGGATCGTCGAGCTTGGGGAGACGCAGGCCGTCTACGGCAAGCCGCAGCATCCCTACACGCAGGCGCTGCTCGACTCCGTGCCGAAACTGGTGCTGGCCGATGGCGTGACGACGGCGTTCAAGCCGATCGCGGGCGAACTGCCCTCGCCTCTCTCGCCGCCCACGGGGTGCCATTTTCACCTGCGTTGCCCGCTGGTGCAGGAGCGCTGCAAGGCCGAGCGGCCGGCGCTGCGCGAGGTCGCGGAGGGGCGGCTGTCGGCGTGTCACTTTGCGCCGTTGTGAACACACTGGCCGAATGCTCGCGACCGTTGCTCCATCACACAAGGCGTGATAGATCATAGGACACGCGGGAGCGGTGTCGTGCAGGTTCTGAAAACCGCCTGGTTCGCGAAGTTTGCGCGCAAGGAGAAGATCGGCGACCAAATCCTTTGCGAGGCCGTCGCGCGGGCTGAGAAAGGGCTGATCGACGCCGACCTTGGCGGGGGCCTGCTGAAGCAGCGAGTGGCTCGGGCCGGCGCCGGCAAATCAGGCGGCTACCGGACGCTGATCTTCTTTCGGTCTGGAGCACGAGCGGTGTTCGCCTACGGGTTTGCCAAAAGCGACAAGGCCAACCTCGATAGCCACGAAGAAGCGGTCTTCAGGAAGGCGGCGAAGCTCGTGCTGGCGTTTTCGGATCAGCAGATCGCAGCGGAGATCGCGTGCGAGCGTCTGACGGAGGTGAACTGCGATGGCTGAGACCTATAAGAGCGAGGCGATGGCGGCCGTCCATGAGATGATGGAAGGTTTCCATCAGAGCGGCGCGATCGACAAGCAGACGATGCGGGAGTTCGACGAGGCGTGCCTGACGGCAGTTGCTCCTCTCGCGCCGGCGGACATCCGCGCAATCCGGGAGCGCGAGCAGCTCTCCCAGTCCGTTTTCGCCCGCTATCTGAACGTCAGCAAGAACCTGATTTCGGATTGGGAGCGTGGCGTCAAGAAGCCAGGTGGACCGGCGCTGCGGCTCCTGACCGTCGTGCAGCGGAAGGGGCTGCAGGCCATCGCCTGACAGCGCTCCCGGTTCCGAGTCCGGCCGGCCTCACAGCCCGAGCCGCTGGCCCGTCGCCGGATCGAAGACATGCACCCGGTCGGGATCGACCGAGATCCAGAGCCGGCCGGGTTGGGCCGAGATGGTGTCCGTCGCCGCCTGCATGATGAAGGGCAGGCCAGCGAGCTGGCCGTGGAAGAGCTGCGTCGCGCCCAGTTCCTCGATGAACTCGACATCGAAGGGCAGAGCGCCGGCCTCGCCCTCCGACGCGATCTCGACATCCTCGGGGCGCAGGCCGACCTCGACGGCCGCGCCGGCCGGGATATCGGCGCGCAGGTCGCGCGCCTCCAGAATGGCGTCGCCGAGCGCGACGATGCCCGGCCCGTCGATGGTGCCCGGCAGGATGTTCATCGGCGGCGAGCCGATGAAGGTCGCCACGAAACGGCTCGCCGGCTTCCTGTAGACCTCCGAAGGCAGACCGATCTGCTCGACCTGGCCGCCACTCATCACCACGAGCTTGTCCGAGAGCGTCATCGCCTCGACCTGGTCGTGGGTGACGTAGATCGAGGTGACGCCGAGCGCGCGCTGCAGCTTCTTGATCTCGACGCGCATCTGCACGCGCAGTTTTGCGTCGAGATTGGAGAGCGGCTCGTCGAACAGGAAGACCTGCGGCTTGCGCACGATGGCGCGGCCCATGGCCACGCGCTGGCGCTGGCCGCCCGAGAGCTGCTTGGGCCGCCGATCCAGCAAAGGCTCGATGGCGAGAATGCGGGCGGCCTCCTTGACGCGGCGGTCGATCTCGTCCTTCGGCGTGCCGAGATTGCGCAGGCCATAGGCCATGTTGTCGTAGACGGAAAAGTGCGGATAGAGCGCGTAGTTCTGGAAGACCATGGCGATGTCGCGGTCCGCCGGCTCGATCTGGTTGACGACGCGGTTGCCGATCGAGACCTCGCCCGAGGTGATCGTCTCGAGCCCCGCCACCATGCGCAGAAGCGTGGACTTGCCGCAGCCGGACGGGCCGACGAGCACGCAGAAGCCGCCATCGGGGATGTCGAAGGAGACGCCCTTCACGGCTTCGACGCCGCCGGCATAGACCTTCTTGACGTTGGTGAGGGTGACCTGGGCCATCGGAGTTCCTGGGCAGTCGGCAATCGTTGGTTGGGCAGTCGGCAATAGGCAGTCGGCAGTCGAAGGGCTGGGCTACGACTGCCGACTGCCCACTCCCGACTGCCCGATCATTTCTCCGTCTCCACCAGGCCCTTCACGAAGAGCCTCTGCATGGCGATGACGACGAGGACGGGCGGCAGCATCGCCAGCATGGCGGTGGCCATGGCGAGCTGCCATTCGGTGAGCGCGTCGGAGGTGACGATCATCTTCTTGATGCCGATGACGATGGTCTGCATCGAGTCCTTGGTCGTGACCAGCAGCGGCCAGAGATACTGGTTCCAGCCATAGATGAACTGGATCACGAACAGCGCCGCGATCGTCGTCATCGAGAGCGGGATCACCGTGTCCTTGAAGAACTTGAACGGGCCCGCGCCGTCGATTTTCGAAGCCTCAAGCAATTCGTCGGGGATCGTCATGAAGAACTGTCGGAACAGCAGGGTTCCGGTGGCGGACGCGATCAGCGGCACGGCCAGGCCCTGATAGGTGTCGAGCATGCGCAGATCGGAGACGACCTTGAAGGTCGGGAAGATGCGGACCTCGACGGGCAGCATCAGCGTCAGGAAGATGATCCAGAACGCCGCCATGCGGAACGGGAAGCGGTAATAGACGATCGCATAGGCCGAGAGCACGGAGATGAAGATCTTCCCGATCGCGATCGCCATCGCCATGATGAAGGAGTTCAGCATCATGCCGGCGACGGGCTCGCGCGTCGTGCCCGAGGTGCCGACGAACAGGATGCGGTAGTAGTTCTCGAAGAAATGCGGGCCCGGCCAGAGCGGCAACTGGCCGTTGATGATGGTCGGGTTGTCCCAGGTCGAGGCGACGAAGGTCAGCCAGACCGGGAAAGCGACGATCAGCACGCCGATCGTCAGGACGACATAGGCGATCGCGTCGCCGAGGCGGCGGTCCTCGACCATCAGTGGGAGCTCCCTTTGGTCACACCCACCGCCCTCATCCTGAGGAGCGCCACAGGCGCGTCTCGAAGGATGCTCCAGATGTCTCCGGAGCGAACTGGAGCATCCTTCGAGACGCGCTCCTGCGGAGCGCTCCTCAGGATGAGGGCTGAGGGGGAAAGCAGCGAAGCGCGCATCAGTAGTTCACCCTGCGCTCGATGAAGCGGAACTGGATCGCCGTCATGCCGATCACCATCATCAGCAGGACGACCGACTGCGCCGCCGAGCCGCCCAGATTGGAGCCGCCCTTGCCGTCGGAATAGACCTTGTAGACCAGCGTCTCGGTATGCCCCGAGGGGCCGCCGCCGGTGACCGTGTCGATGATGCCGAAGGTGTCGAAGAAGACGTAGACGATGTTGACGACGAGCAGGAAGAAGGTCGTCGGCGAAAGCAGCGGAAAGACGATGGTCCAGAAGCGCCGCCAGCCCCGCGCGCCGTCGATCACGGCGGCCTCGATCACGCTTTTGGGGATCGATTGCAGGCCGGCGAGGAAGAACAGGAAATTGTAGCTGATCTGCTTCCAGGTCGCCGCCAGGATGACCAGCGTCATGGCGTCGTTGCCGTTCAGCCGCGGGTTCCAGGCGATGCCGAGCGTGCCGAGGCCACGGGCCAGCATGCCCAGCGAGGGATCGAACATGAAGATCCAGAGCACGCCGGCGATGGCGGGAGCGACCGCATAGGGCCAGATCAGCAGCGTCTTGTAGATTTCCGCGCCCCTGATCTGCCGGTCGGCCATGACGGCGAAGAGCAGCGCGATTGAGAGCGAGAGCACGCAGACGAAGGTCGAGAAGATCGCGGTGTTCCAGAACGCCTTGAGGTAGCCCGGATCGGTGAAGAGGAGCTGGTAGTTCTCGAACCAGACGAATTCGGTCGAGGTGCCGAAGGCGTCCTGCAGCAGAAAACTCTGCCAGACCGCCTGGCTCGCCGGCCAGTAGAAGAACACGAGCGTGATCGCCAGCTGCGGCGCGAGCAGCAGGAGGGGGATGGTCAGGCCCTTGAAGGAGGCGTTCTTCAGCATCGTCTCGTCACGTCAAAATGTCATTCCGGGGCTTCGCGCCAGCGAAGGACCCGGAACCCACGACCGGGTGAGAGGTGTCAACGGGGCGGCAAGAAGGATCCGCCCCGTCGTGGGTTCCGGGTTCGGCCCTTTCGGGCCGCCCCGGAATGACAGATGCGTCAGCGCGCCGCGGTGCGCTCGAACTGGCGCAGCATCGTGTTGCCGCGCTCGGCGGCCGCATCCAGCGCCGCCTTGGCCGTCTTCTGGCCGTTCAGCGCCGCCTCGAGCTCTTCCGACCAGACGTCGCGGATCTGGACAAGACCGCCATAGCGCAGGCCGCGCGAGTTCTCCGTGGGCTCCTTGTTATTGAGCTGGAGAAGCGGCGTCTCGAGGAAGGGCTTGTCCTTGTAGAAGCCCGACGCCTTGACCTTCTCATAGGCCGCCCTGGTGATCGGCAGATAGCCCGACTCGGTGTGCAGCTTCACCTGACGGTCGACGTCGGACAGGAAGGTGAAGAACTTGGCGACGCCCTTGTACTCGGCCGCCGACTTGCCGCCCATGACCCAGAGCGAGGCGCCGCCGATGATCGAATTCTGCGGGGCCCCCGCGGCGTCGGGATAATACGGCATCGGCGCGTTGGCCCAGTCGAACTTGGCGTTGGCGCGGACATTGCCGAAGAAGGCCGAGGAGGTCAGGAAGATCGGGCATTCGCCGGAGGTGAAGCGGCCCTCGCCGGTGTTGGTGCGGCCGGAATAGCTGTAGACACCCTCCTTCTGCAGGTCGACCAGATTGGCCCAGTGCTTCTGGAAGACCGGGCTCTGGTTGAAGTTCAGGACCGCGTCGAAGCCCTCCATGCCGTTGACCCTGGTCGAGAGCGGGACGTTGTGCCAGGCGCCGAGCTGCTCGACATTCGCCCAGGTCGCCCAGGCGTTGGAGAAGCCGCATTTGTCGAAGCCCGCGGCCTTCAGCTTCCTGGCGGCCTCGAAGACCTCCGGCCAGGTCTTGGGCGGGGCGTCCGCGTTGAGGCCCGCCTTCTTGAAGGCGTCCTTGTTGTACCACATCACCATCGAGGAGGAGTTGAACGGCATCGAGAGCATGTCGCCCTTGGCCGTCGAATAGTAGCCCGTGATGGCGGGCAGATAGCTCTTGGGATCGAACGCTTCGCCGGCTTCCTTCATCAGCTCGAAGACCGGCTTCACCGCGCCCTTGGCCGACATCATGGTGCCGGTGCCGACCTCGAAGACCTGGAGGATGTGCGGGGCGGCGTTGGCGCGGAAGGCGGCGATGCCAGCGTTCAGCGTGTCGGGATAGGAGCCCTTATAGGCCGGAACGACCTTGTAGTCCTTCTGCGAGGCGTTGAACTCCTCGGAGAGGCGCACGACGACGTCGTTGTTGGCGCCGGTCAGCGCATGCCACCACTGGATCTCCGTCTGCGCCACGGCCGGCGCGGCGCCGGCCAGCGCGAAGGCGGCGGCCGACATCAGGATGCGAGATTTCACTGTCATCATGGTTCTCCCTGTCCGTCCCGGCGACAGGCCGGGGCGGCTGTTGTTCTTGGTGCGCAAGCTAGCATGAAGGCGCGGCGACATTTCAATGACAATTCGATGACGCCATGGGAAGCGCGATATGCGCCAGACGGCGCTTGCCAATTTTCGCCGGAGGGGCTGTTCTCCCCGGCCTCGCCTTTCCTGATGGACCGCACCGATGAAACTGACCCCGCAGGCCACCCTCCCCTCCGATGCTGCGACGGCCGCGCTGCTCGGCCGCGTCTGGCGGCCCGATCTCGCCGGACCTTCGGTGGTGACGTTGCGTGACGGAGATTTGATCGACATCAGCGCCGCCTTCGCGACCAGCCGCGACCTGTGCGAGAGCGCCGACCCGGCCGGCGCGCTGCGGCAGGCCCGGGGCGAGAGCCTCGGTTCGCTTGCGGCCATCCTCGCCAACACGCCCGTCGACGGCCGCGACGCCGGCAAACCATGGCTACTCTCGCCGCTCGATCTGCAGGCGGTGAAGGCGGCCGGCGTCACCTTCGCGGTGTCGATGCTGGAGCGGGTGATCGAGGAGAAGGCGCGCGGCAACCCGGCCGCGGCCGCCGCGATCCGCACCGAGATCGAAAAACTGATCGGCGACGATCTCTCCCTGCTCAAGCCCGGCTCGCCCGAGGCGATGCGGCTGAAGGAGGTGCTGATCGCGCAGGGCGCGTGGAGCCAGTATCTCGAGGTCGGCATCGGCCCGGACGCCGAGATCTTCACCAAGTCGCCGCCAATGTCCTCGGTCGGCACCGGCTTCGACGCCGGCCTGCACCCGTCCTCGACCTGGAACAACCCGGAGCCGGAGGTGGTGCTGATCGTCGCCTCGGACGGGCGGGTCGTCGGCGCGACGCTCGGCAACGACGTCAACCTGCGCGACCTCGAAGGACGCTCGGCGCTGCTGCTCGGCAAGGCCAAGGACAACAACGCCTCTGCCACCGTCGGCCCCTTCATCCGGCTGTTCGATCAGAACTTCACGCTCGACCATGTCCGCAACACCACCGTGACGCTGACGGTCGAGGGGGAGGACGGCTTCGTGCTGAAAGGCTCGTCCTCGATCGCAAAAATCAGCCGCGACCCGGCCGACCTCGCGGGCCAGATGATCGGCCCGCACCACCAGTATCCCGACGGGGCGGCGCTCTATCTCGGCACGATGTTCGCGCCGATCGAGGACCGCGACACGCCTGGCGGCGGCTTTACCCACAAATACGGCGACATCGTCACCATCGCCGCGCCCGAACTCGGCGCGCTGGTCAACCGCATGCGCGTGACCTCCGATTGCGAGCCCTGGACGTTCGGGACGTCGCATCTTATGCGAAACCTCGCCAAGCGCGGGCTGCTGTGAGGCGCGACCTCTCCGATACCCTTCCCCCCGCTCGTGGTGGGGAAGGGTTAGGGATGGGGGGCCGGAAAGCCGGAGCGCTGCCATCCATCGTCTCACCCGGCCGAACTGCCCCCCACCCAACCCTCCCCACCGCAAGCGGGGGGAGGGCTAAGCGCGTCCTGCGTCCATGAGCCTTGTTGGACGGCAGGGCACGATCCTCGTCACCGGCGAGGCGATCGGCGATTTCATCCCGCGCGACGGGGACGGCCGGCACTATGAGGCGGTACTCGGCGGCTCCGGCTTCAACGCCGCGCTGGCGCTGGCGCGTTTTGGCTCCGACGTGGCCTATGCGGGCCCGCTCTCGACCGACGCGCTCGGCCGCCGCTTCCGGGCGGCGCTGGCGCAGGAGGGGATAGCGTCCGGTCTCGTCGCCGACAGCGCCCGGCCCAGCGCGGTCGCGATCGTCTCGCCGCTGGCGGCGGACGGCGTGCCGGAGTTCGCGCTGCACCTGGAGAGCACGGCCCATGACGGGCCGGAGGGGACGCCGCGCGTCGTGCCGGCTGGCGTCATGCATCTCCACGCCGCCTCGTTCGGGGCCACGGGCGGCCCTTCCGGCGAGGCGACGCTGGCCCTGATGCGGGACGCGAGGGCAAAGGGGGCGAGCGTCAGCTACGACGTCAATATCCGCCCCAGCGCCCTGCCCGCTCGCGAAGCGGCGCTCGCCCCGATCGAGGCGCGGATCGCGCTGTCGGACATGGTCAAGGCGAGCCTCGACGACATCGCCTGGATGTATCCGGGCGATGCGCCCGACGCCGTCGCGCAACGCTGGCGGCGGCTCGGCGCGAAGCTTGTGCTGGTGACGCGCGGCCCGGATGGCGCGTCCGCTTACGGTAAGGGAGAGGTCCTGAGCGCGCCCGCGCCGACAGTTTCGGTCAGCGATACGGTCGGGGCGGGAGACAGCTTCATCGCCGGGTTTCTGGCCATGCTGGCGGCGCGCGGAAGGCTGGGACGGGGCTTGAACGCGGCGACGCCGGCCGACATCGCGACGGCGCTCGCCTTCGCCTGCGCGGTCGCCGCCGACAGCTGCACCCGGCCGGGCTGCGACCCGCCGCGCCGCGATGCGAAGGACGAGCCGCGATGACCGAGCTGACCTGCCTCGACTACCACACCTGCGGCGAACCGGTGCGGATCGTCACTCAAGGCTATCCGCTTCTCGATGCGCCAACCATCCTCGGCAAGCGCCGGCAGGCGCGCGAGAGCCATGACAATCTGCGCCGCGCGATGATGCTGGAACCGCGCGGCCATGCCGGGATGTATGGCGTGATCCCGGTCGCGGCGAGCCATCCCGAGGCGGCCTTCGGCGTGCTGTTCACCCATAACGAGGGATACTCGACCATGTGCGGCCACGCGACGATCGCGCTCGGCCGTTATGCGATCGAGCATGGGCTCGTGCCGGTTGTGGAGCCGGTGACGCGCTTTGCGATCGAGGCGCCCTGCGGGCTGGTGCGGCTGTCCTGCGAGGTGCGAGGCGGCAAGGTCGGGACCGTGACTTTCGAGAGCGTGCCGGCCTTTTGCCATGCCCGCGACCTCGTCTTCGACGTGCCGGGCCTTGGGCCGGTGACGACCGACATCGCCTATGGCGGGGCGTTCTACTGCATCCTGCCGGCGTCGTGCTTCGGGCTCGACCTGTTCGAGACGCCGGTCGCCGAGATCGTCGAGGCGGCCGGGCGGCTGACCGATGCGGTGCGGGCCACGCTGACGATCACCCATCCGACCGAGCCCGATCTCGGCTTTCTCTACGGCACGATCGTCACCGACGAGGCGGCGCCCGACGAGACCAGCTCCAACCTCTGCGTCTTCGCCGAACGCCAGATCGACCGCTCGCCGACCGGGTCGGGCGTGACCGCGCGGATGGCGCTAGATGCCGCGAAGGGGCTTGTCGCGCACGGGCAGGAACGGCGCTTCCGCAGCATCACAGGCGGGACGTTTGCGGGCCGCGTCGTCGGGCCGGCGGACTTCCCGGCGGAAGGCGCGGTGACGGTGGCGGTCGGCGGGACGAGCCATTTTTCGGGCACGAACCATTTCGTCATCGAGCCGGACGATCCGCTCGGCCACGGCTTTTCGCTGCCGGCGCGGTTTGGCGAGATCGCAGATCGTTGAGCCGCCGATCCACCCTCAACCCTCATCCTGAGGAGCCGCGTAGCGGCGTCTCGAAGGATCGTCCAGCGCGCTCCGGAGCATCCTTCGAGACGCGACTTCGTCGCTCCTCAGGATGAGGGCTGAGGGTTGTAAGCCGCGAAAAATTAACCGCGCCCGGCAACCCTAATCGCAGAATCGGCTCGACCCGCGCCGGAAACGGCGTCCTTTCGTCGATCGCGGAAGGGCCGGGGTAAGCATTTCCCCCGCATGCTTCCCGGCGGTCCAGCGCGGAGAAGGCTGATGTCGGTCGGAAACTGGGATGCGCCCGCGACGGGGTCGAGCGGCCTGTCCGCGCGCCTGTCGCGGCTTATCGCCATGCCGGGCTTCTGGCTGACCGCCTTTCTCCTGGCCGTCGTCGTGGCGCTGAGCCTGACGCTGCGCCTGCCGCTCGGCCCGAATTACTGGGACACGGCGGTCTATCTCGACGCGATCCAGCGCATCCGCATGGGGCAGGTTCCGAGTCTCGATTTCTTCGCGCCGGTCGGCCCGCTCGGCTATTATCTCACTGCGGGCCTGCACGCGCTGTTCCCGCAGGCGCAGCCGATGCTGCTGGTGAACTGGGCGCTTCTGCCGGTGCTGCTGCCGGTCATCGCGCTCGTCGCGGCCCATGTCGATGCGCGCTCGCGCGGACAGGCGCTCGCCCTGCTGCTGCCTTTCCTGCTCTTCGCCTCGCTGCCGATCAACCTGCACAGCCTCTACCCGCAGCCGGGTTTTGACGGCTTCGGCCATTACAACCGCCATATCGCGCTGCTGCTCTATGCGCTGATGGCGAGCCTGCTGTTCGTCCGCCACCGCGCGATGCTGGCCGGATTAGTCGCGGCGCTGATGCTGAGCCTGTTCCTCGTCAAGATCACCGGGGCGGTGGCGGGCGCGATGCTGGTCGGCCATGCCGTCGTCGCCGGCCGCCTGCGCCTGCGCGAGACCGTGATCGCGGCGCTGTCCGTCGTGGCGGCGCTCGCCGCGCTCGATCTCGCGACCGGGCTGGTGCGGGCCTATCTCGCCGACATCCTGACGCTGCTGGCGCTCAACACCGGCGCGCTGCTGCCGCGCTTCCTCACCGTCGCCTCGGTGAAGTTCAACGTCATCGGCCCGGCGCTGCTGCTGCTCGGCGCGCTGGCGCTGGCGGCGTGGCGGGAGCGGCCTTCGCTGTCGCTGGCGGGGCTGCGCGCGCTTGCCGATTCCCCGCTCGGCTGGCTTGCCGCCGGTGTGCTGGCGCTGACCTTCTTCGAGACGCAGAACACCGGTTCGCTCGAATTCATCGGGCTCTGGCCGGTGCTGCTGACCGTGCTGCTGGCCTGGCACGGCAGCCGCGACCCGCTTCGCCCCGTCGTGCTCGTGCTGGCGCTTGCGGTGTCGCTGCCGAGCGCGCTGATCTTCGTCGAGCGCAGCGCGCGGGCCGCGCTCGGCGCGCCGAGCTATGCCGCGCTGCCCGTTCCCGATCTCGGGCCGCTGGGCCGCGTCAGCGTCAAGCGCGACATCGCCGAGCGGGCGAGCGCGATGCTCGGCCATTATGCGACGCATCAGAGCGCCTATCTCGATCTCGTCGCGCGCGGGATGCTGCCCTCCTACATCCTCTATTCCGAGATCGACTATCAGGCCGCCTGGCTGCTCGAACTGCAGCAGGGCGTGGCCGCGATCCGCGCCTGGGAGGCGGCGAACAACCGCCGGCTCAATGGTGTTTTCACGCTCGATTTCGTCGATGCGGTCAATCCGCTGCTCGACCGGACGCCGCCGCGCCATGTCCCGATCGGCATCGACCCCGGCCGCAGCAATCCGGCGCTGTCGGCGCAGACGCTGGCCGCGCTTGCCGAGACCGACGCGATTCTGCAGCCCAAATGCCCCCCGACGACAGCGCGCGACGCGATCGCCCGCCATTTCGGCAAGGCGCTGGAAGGGCGCACGGTCGTGGCGCTGTCGCCCTGCTGGGACATGCATCTGCGGGATTGAATTCTGGCTGTCTCCAGCCCTCACCGTCTTTGCGAGCGCAGCGAAGCAATCCAGCGTTTCGCGTTGCGCCCTCCTGGGTTGCTTCGCTCCGCTCGCAAAGACGGCTGGAGGATGTGGCCGGCCTACCTCTGCGCCGCGACCGCCGCCGACCAGGGCGAGACCATGTCGCTGATCCCTTCCGCCCCGTCGCGATCGACGCTGATCATGTTGGGGCAGGCGAAGTTGATCGGCAGCACGCCGTGCTCGACGACCGAGAGCGGCCCCACCGCTTCGAGCGCGGCCAGCGTATCGGGCGGCAGGCGCATGTCGGCGCTGGTCGAATCCGGACCCGAGACGTCGATGCGCGGCCAGTGCGCCGCCGTTTCGACATCCGCGCCTGAATCCAGCGTGAAGGCGAGCATCTGGTAGACGCTGGCGAGGATGCGCCGCCCGCCCGAGGCCCCGGCGGCATGGCGCGGCCAGCCGCCATCCTGCGGCGTCACCACCACCGGGCACATGTTGCAGAGCGGGCGCGCGCCGGGCGAAATCGCATTGGCGCTGCCGGGACGCGGATCGAACCACATCATGCCGTTGTTCATCAGCACGCCGGTCTCGGGCAAGACGACGCGGCTGCCCATGGAGGAGAGCAGGGTCGTCGTCATCGCTACGAGATTGCCGTCGCCGTCAACGACGGTGAGATGGGTGGTGCAGGTGTCGCCGGGCTCGGTTGCGGCTTTCGCCGCGCCCAGCCCTTCGAGGCGGCTGGCATAGGCCTGCCGCATCACGGTCGAGAGCGTGGCGAACCAGGCGGCGTCGGGGCCGTCCGCGCCGGATTTTGCCCCCGCCATGCCCTCGATGACGGCTTCCAGCGTCGGCGCGGCGGTGAGACCTCCGGCGGTGTGGATCAGATGCGTGCCGCGCCAGTCGATCGCCGGGGCGTCGCGCAGGGTCGCGCGGCAATCGGCGAGGTCGGTCGCGTCGACGACGCCGCCGGCTGCGGCGATGTCGGCGGCCAGACGCTTGGCGAAATCGCCGCGATAGAAGTCGTCGAGCCCGGCCTTCGCCAAATGCTCCAGCGTCTCCGGCAGTTTGCCGAGGCGGAAGAAGCCCGGCTCGCCCTGATAGGGCGGCACGGGCGGCAGGCCGTTCGGCAGATAGATGCGGGCACTCTCCTCGTAGAGCCGCAGCACCGAGGCCGAGGAGGCGATCTTCAGCGTCGTGTACCAGTCCTGCGCCAGCCCGCGCTTCGCCAGCGCGATCGCGGGCGCGAGCAGGTCGGCGACCGGCATCGCGGAACCAAAACCGCGCTTGAGCAGATCGTAGCCCGCCACCGAGGACGGGATGCAGAAGGAGAGCGGTCCGTGGATGTTGCGGTCGCCCACCACCTCCGGCCAGGTGAAGAGGTCCTGCTTCATCTGGCCGGTCAGCGGATAATCGGCCGGGTCGGCGCGGCGCGGCGCGACGGGGCCGAAATCAACGACCTTCGCCTGCGTCTCTCCTGCCTTGAGCACCACCGCGAAGCCGATGCCGCCAAGCCCGCTGTTCCAGGGCTCAAGCGCGGCGAGCGCGAAGGCGGTCGCGACGGCTGCATCGGCCGCGTTGCCGCCGGCTTCGAGAATAGCTGCGCCGGCCTGCGCCGCCTCGCGGTTTTGCGAGACGACGATGCCGTGGCGGCCCTTCGCGCCGGGTTTTGCGAGCGTCCAGTTCTGGGTGCGGTAGGGCGTGGTCATGGGATTCTCGTCTCGTAGAGTTGGGCTGCAGTGGGGTCATCCCCACCGTGTCATCCCGGGCAAGCGAAGCGCAGACCCGTGATCCATTCCGGAACGGTTCAGGAATGGGTCCCGGATCGGCGCCGCTTCGCGGCGTGTCCGGGATGACGCGGTGTTTCGGGAGCATCGTGACGGTGTCACATCACACCACCCGGTCGCGCTCGGGCACGGGCTCGCCGCGCGAGACGCGGGCGATGTTGGCGTACATCTGGTTGACCGTCCTGTCGAAATTGTCGGCCGCGCCGGCGGCGAGATGCGGCGTCAGCACGAGGTTGTCGAGGGTCAGCAGCGGGCTGTCGGCCGGCAGCGGCTCGACCGCGAAGACGTCCATGGCGGCGGCGTGGATCGCGCCGGTACGCAGCGCGTCGATCAGGTCGTTCTCGACCACGACGCCGCCGCGCGCGACGTTGACCAGAACGGCCGTGCGCTTCATCGCCGCGAACGCCGCAGCGTCGATCAGGTTCGCCGTCTCCGGCGTCAGCGGGCAGTGCAGCGAGACGATGTCCGACTGCGCCAGAATCTGCGCCAGCGACGCGTGGCGGACGCCGAGCGCGGCGTCCTCCTCGGGCGAGAGTGGCTGGCGCTTGCTGTAGAGGATGATGCAGCCAAAACTCTTCAAAAGGCGCGCGACGTTCTGGCCGATCGCGCCGAAGCCGACGAGCCCGACGGTCTTGCCCGAGAGCATATAGGCCTCGCCGGGCAGGCGGCCGCCGATCCACTCGCCGGCCTTGAGCCGGGCATGGCTATGCGAGATGCAGCGCAGCGCGGACAGCATCAGCCCCAGCGTGAACTCGGCGACGGGGATGGCGTTGCTGCCGGTGGTGCGGGCGACGCCGATGCCTAGCGCGCGCGCCGCCTCGACATCGAGATTGTCGATGCCGACGCCCCATTTGTGCAGCAGCTTGAGCTTCTTGCCCGCCTGCAGCACCTGCGCCGAGACGCCGACCTGTCCGGCGATGGCGTAGTCGGCATCCGCGATGATCTCCTTGAGATGCCCGTCGCCGCGTGCGGTGCCGTGGCTCAGGACGAAGCCCGGCGGCAATAAAGCGCGCAGTTTGGCGGCGCGCTCTGGCGTCAGCGGGTCGAGGACGACGATGGTTTCTGTCATTCGGATGTCCGGATCAGATCGAGAAGCGCACGCCGGCGCGCGCCAGCCCGCCGGAGATCGCGACCGGCGTGCCGTCGGCGCGCCAGCAGGCCGCGCCGGTCAGCGTGCCGTCGGCGTTCAGCGCGATGGCGTTCATGCCGCCGGCGACGCGCTGGACGCGGGCGACGGCGTGGCCGCGCGTCGCGAGCGCCTGCGCGACAGCATCCGGAAAAGCCTGCTCCAGTTCCAGCACGCCGCCCTCGGTCCAGATGCGCGGGGCCTCGACCGCGTCCTGCAGGCTCATGCCGTGGTCGATCAGGTTGACGAGCGCCTGCATCGCCGAGGGGAAGATGCGCAAAGCGCCGGGCAGGCCGAGCGCGAAAGCGAGTTTTCCGTCGCGCAGCGCCATCATCGGCGCCATCGAGGTGAAGCAGCGCTTGCCGGGCGCGATCGAGAGCGCGCGGCCGGGATGGGGATCGAAGTTGTACATGTAGTTGTTGGCGATCATGCCCGTGCCGGGGATCTGCACGCAGGCGCCGAACAGGCCGTTGATGGTCTGCGTCGTCGAGACGACGTTGCCGGCCGAGTCGGCGACCGTGACATGGGTGGTATCGGCGGATTCACCGCCGGAAAGACCGGCACTCCACGCCTTGGCCCGCGCCATATCGATGCCGGCGCGGCGCTCGTCGGCATAGGCTTTCGCCGTCAGCCGCGCGACCGGGACCGTCACGAAGGCGGGGTCGGCGGTCGCCACGGCGCGGTCGGCGAAGGCGATCTTCAGCGCCTCGGCCATCAGGTGGATGGCGTCGACCGAGCCGAAGCCGAGCGCGCCGATGTCGTAGCCTTCGAGGATATTCAACATCTGCACGATGTGGACGCCGGACGAAGCCGGCGGCGGCGGGCCGAGGATTTCGAAGCCGCGATAGGTTCCGCGGACCGGCTCGCGCTCGACCGGCTTGTAGGCCGCGAGATCGGCCATGCCGATGAGCCCGCCATTCGCGGCCATGAAGCCGGCCAGCGCCTCGCCGAGCGGACCGGCATAGAGCGCGGCTGGGCCAGCCTGTGCGATCAGCCGCAGAGTCTGGGCGTAGTCGCGCTGGGCGAGGCGGCTTCCCGGCTGCAGCGGTTGCCCGTCGGGCAGGAACAGAGCGGATAGACCGGGATCGGCCGCGATATCCGGCGCGCAGTCCGAAATGCAGTCGCTGAGATAGGGGCTGACAACGAAGCCGCGCTCGGCCAGCGCGATCGCAGGCGCGAGCACGTCTGCGAGCGGCATCGTGCCGAAGCGATCGAGCGCCTCGCACCAGGCGGCAAGCGCGCCGGGCACAGCGAGGGCCCTGGGCCCGACCAGGTTCTCGCGGCCCCGCGTGTCGCGCGATCTGCCGATCTCGTCCGACAGCGTCTCGTACATGTCGGGCGAAGCGGCCAGCGGCGCGGTCGAGAGCCCGTCGAGGATCAGGTGGCGGCCGTCGGCCAGCCGGATATGGGCGACGCCGCCGCCGAGCACGCCGACCATCATCGGCTCGGCCACGGTCAGCGCGAAGAGCGCGGCGATGCCTGCGTCGATCGCGTTGCCGCCGGCGAGCAGCATATGCGAGCCGGCGGCGGAGGCGAGCGGATGGTTGGTCACCACCATGCCGCGCGAGCCGGTGGCCGGGCGCTTCTCGCAGATGAAGGGCGCGGCGCGGGGCGGACGGGCTGTCGTCATCGCGCGAACATATCCGGCATCATGGCGCGAAGCTCCCCCTGCTTGCGCCAGCATAGCCGCGATTTGAGCCTCCGCGACCTCCCGCAGGAGATGCGGGTCATGCGCCGGCGACGCGAGGGACCATCTGGCCCGCCTCTCGGGCAATCCTTATATTTCGGTAATTCTGGAAATATCGATTGACACCGGCGCGCCGATGGCGAGGATGGCGTCATGATCACGCAGGACGCCGCCGCGAAGCTCGAAGCGCTGGGAAACCCGACCCGGCTCGCCCTGTTTCGGCTGCTGATCCGGGCCGGGCATGAGGGGCTGCCGGTCGGGCAGTGCCAGCAGCGGCTCGAGATCGCGGCCTCGACATTGTCGCATCATCTCAAGGCGCTGATCGTCGTCGGGCTGGTTAGCCAGGAGCGCGACGGCACGACGCTGATCTGCCGCGCCGAATTCGCGGCGATGAACGCGCTGGTCGCTTTCCTCGTGGCGGAATGCTGCGTCGAGAGCCAGTGCGCGCCGCCAGACGCCGCCTGAGACCACAAGCGACAGACCGGAGAACAGAGATGAGCACGCAGCGGACCATCGCCATCATCGGGGCAGGCCCGGTCGGACTGGCCGCCGCCGCGCATGCCCATGAACGCGGCCTGAGGCCGGTGGTGCTGGAACGGGGGTCCGCCGCCGGGCATGCGGTCGGCCAATGGGCGCATGTGCGGATGTTCTCGCCCTGGCGCTACAACATCGACGCGGCCGCCGCGCGGCTGCTGGCGGCCGGCGGCTGGACGCCGCCCGATGCCGAGCATTGCCCCAGCGGCGGCGAACTGCGCGACGACTATCTCGTTCCGCTGGCGACGCGGACGCCGCTGCGCGAGGCCCTGCGGCTGAACGCCGAGGTGCTGTCGATCGGCCGGCAGGGCTTCGACAAGGTCAGGACCGCGGGCCGGGACGTAGCTGCTTTCAGCGTGCATTATCGCGACGACCGCGGCGAGCACCGCATTCAGGCGGACGCGGTCATCGACGCCTCGGGCACCTGGTTCAGCCCGAGTCCGGCCGGTCCCGGCGGGCTGGAGGCTCCCGGCGAGGCGCAGGCGGCCGGCCGCATCAGCCATGGCATGCCCGATGTCCTGGGCCCGGCGCGGCGACGCTTCGCCGGCAGGCGCGTCGCGGTGCTCGGCGGCGGACACTCGGCGGTCGGGACGCTGCTCGCGCTGGCGGACCTCCAGTCCGACCATCCGGCAACGGCGATCATCTGGCTCTACCGCGGCGCGACGTTGGCGAGGGCGCTGGGCGGCGGCGCGGCCGACCAGCTCTCGGCGCGCGGCGAACTCGGCACGCGCATCGCGGCGCTGGCCGCGTCCGGCCGCATCGCGGTCGAGACCGGCTTCCAGCTCGCGGAGATCGCGCCTGCGCCGGACGGCCTGAGCCTGACCCCGGCCGACGCGTCAGGCCGTGTCGTCGTCGCGGACGAACTGGTCGTCGCGACCGGCTTCCGTCCCGATCTCTCGCTCTTTCGCGAATTGCGGGTGGCGCTCGATCCGGCTCTGGAATGCCCGCCGGCGCTCGCGCCGCTGATCGACCCCAACGAGCATTCCTGCGGCACGGTGCGGCCCCATGGCGCGGCCGAACTCGCCCATCCCGAGACCGGATTCTACATTGCGGGGATGAAGTCCTATGGCCGGGCGCCGACCTTCCTGCTGGCGACCGGGCACGAACAGGTGCGCTCGATCGTCGCCGCCATCGCGGGCGACCACGAAGCGGCGCTGCGGGTCGAGCTCGTCCTGCCGGGAACCGGCGTCTGCAACGCTTCGCCTGCCGGCGCGCCGGGGGCCGGGGCCGAAGGCTGTTGCGGCGGGCCGCCCCCGGCGGGGGTTCCGGACGCCTGCTGCGCGGCCGACGCGACGGAGAAGGCGAAGGGCGGCGCGGGCTGCGGCTGCGGCGCGGTGGCTTCGCCCGCTCGCGAGACCGTCGACGCCTGATGAGCGAGCTGCCTGCGCCTCATCCACCCGTCCAGTCTCCGCCCGGCCTGCCGGGCGCGCGCATGGCGCCGCTGATCGGCGCGCTCGGCGCGACCCAGGTCATCGGCTACGGCACGCTGTATTACGCCTTCGCCGTGCTCGCGCCGGCGATCACCGCCGATCTCGGCTGGCCGCCGGAATGGACCTATGGCGGCTTCGCCATCGGGCTGCTCGCCGGCGGCTTCGCCGCGCCCTTCATCGGCCGCATGGTCGACCGTCATGGCGCGCGCCTGGTGATGACGGCCGGCTCCGTGCTGGCGGGGCTTTGCCTCATCGGCCTCGCCATGGCGCGGGGCCCGGTCTCCTATGTGCTGGCCATGTGCGCGCTCGAGATCGTCTCCTGCATGGTGTTCTACGACGCCGCCTTCGCGGCGCTGACGCAGGCGCGCGGCGCCGGGGCGCGGCGCTCGATCAGCCAGCTGACGCTGATCGGCGGCTTCGCCTCGACCCTGTTCTGGCCTCTGACCACCTGGCTGCTGCCGGCTTACGACTGGCGGACGATCTACCTGATCTATGCCGCGCTGCAGATCCTGGTCTGCGCGCCGCTGCACTGGCTGCTGCTGCCGCGCGGCGCGACGGGGCGGCAGCCCCTCGCGCCCGCGCCGGGCGCGGTCGCAGCGCCGGCCCAGAGCTATCTCACGGGCCGGGCGCGGCGGCGCGCCTTCCTGCTGCTGGCGCTGGCCTTCTCGCTGCAGGGCTTCGTCGTCTCGGCCATGTCGGTGCACATGCTGAGCGTGCTGCAGGGGCTCGGCTTCAGCGCCGCTCTGGCGGTGGGGCTCGGCGCGATGGTCGGGCCGTCGCAGGTCTCGGGGCGTCTGGTCGAGATGCTGTTCGGGGCCTCGCTCGCGCCATCGACGACCGCCTGGGTCTCGGCCGCGCTGATGCCGTTCGGCTTCGCGCTGCTGCTCGCGGGCGGCGCGGCGACCATGCTGGCGGGGCTGTTCGCCATCGCCTACGGCGTCAGCATGGGCCTGGGTTCGATCGTGCGCGGGACGGTGCCGCTCCAGCTCTTCGGGCCCGACGGCTATGGCGCGGTGCTGGGCAAGCTGTCGGCGCCGGGCCTCGCGATCAAGGCCGCCGCGCCGCTCGCCTTCGCCGTGCTGCTGACCCGCGCGGGCACGACCCCCTCGCTGATCCTGCTCGTCGCGCTCTCGGCGCTGGCCGCGCTGGCGCTCTACATGCTCGCGCGCGAATTGCGGCCGGCGACCGCGGCGCTGGGACCGCAGGGCCCCGAGGATTAGGGGCGGCGCGCCCAACTGTCGCGGCCGGAAGCGTTTTTGGGAATGCGCGCAGCATGGTGCGGCCGGCCCTGGCGCAGTCCTTCAGAGCGCCTTTTCCGCGGTCCGCGGACACGGCTCATCCCCAGCGCCACCGCGCTGCACGATTGACGCACGCGTTGGCACATGGCTTGCTCCGGCCTCCCAAGAACGAGCGGCGCCACGCCGCCGGGAATACAGACGAACGCATTCAAGCGGAGGTTTTCCATGAAAGAGCACGAGATCAGCCATCTGGTCGAGCAGGTGAAGGACGGCGCGCTGTCGCGGCGCGGCTTCATCCAGAAGGCTCTCGCACTGGGCGTCGGCGCGCCGATCGCCAGCCAGATTCTGCTCTGGAACGGCGTCGCGATGGCCAATGCGACGCTGCCCTACAAGCCGACCAAGGCCGGCGGCGGCGGGCCGCTCAAGGTGCTGCTGTGGCAGGCGCCGACGCTGCTGAACCCGCATTTCGCCTCGGGCACCAAGGACCAGATCGCCTCGCGCATCTTCTTCGAGCCGCTTGCCGGCTGGGACAAGGAAGGCAACCTGATCCCCTGCCTGGCGGCCGAGACGCCTTCCAAGGCGAATGGCGGCCTCTCCGCCGACGGCAAGGAGGTGACCTGGAAGCTGAAGCAGAACGTGAAGTGGCATGACGGCAAGCCGTTCACCGCCGACGACGTCGTCTTCACCTGGGAGTATGCCAAGGAACCGGCGACGGCCGCCTACACCACCGGCTCCTACACCAACATCACGGTGCAGAAGGTCGACACCCACACGGTCAAGGTCATCTTCAAGGAGCCGACCCCGTTCTGGGCCGACCCGTTCGTCGGCACCGTCGGCCAGATCCTGCCGAAGCACCTCTTCGCCGATTATGTCGGCGCCAAGTCGCGCGAGGCCCCGGCCAATCTGAAGCCCGTCGGCACCGGCCCCTACAAGTTCGTCGACTTCAAGCCCGGCGACATCCTGACCTGCGAGCGCAACCCGGACTACCACATCGCCAACCAGCCGCATTTCGACACGCTGGAGATCAAGGGCGGCGGCGACGCCGTCTCGGCGGCGCGCGCCGTGCTGCAGACCGGCGAATACGACTATGCCTGGAACCTGCAGGTCGAGGACGACGTCCTCAAGCGCATGGAGACGGGCGGTCGCGGCAAGATCAGCGCCGTGACGGCCGGCGACGTCGAGTTCATCATCCTCAACACCACCGATCCGTGGACCGAGGTCGATGGCGAGCGCTCCAGCATCAAGACCAAGCACCCGACGCTCACCGACCCCAAGGTGCGCGAGGCGATCAACCTGTTGATCGACCGCGATTCGATCCAGAAGTTCATCTACGGACGCGGCGGCACCGCGACGGCGAGCTTCGTCAACGCTCCGGCGCAGTTCAAGTCGAAGAAGCTGAAATACGAGTTCAGCATCGACAAGGCCAACAAGATCCTCGACGACGCCGGCTACAAGCGCGGCTCCGACGGCATCCGCGAGAAGGACGGCAAGAAGCTCAA
>JAESGM010000412.1_pt1 | contig 38730 bp, 28 predicted proteins | sample 9269721 | NCBI WGS metagenome assembly JAESGM01 (sample SAMN15720920, study PRJNA650825) | algae metagenome | isolation source: Komarekiella atlantica HA4396-MV6 and co-occurring heterotrophs from... | place: USA: Theobald House, Kauai, HI | collected 2009-07-29
CTTAGGCCTCGCGGGCGTGCTGCTCATCGCAGCGATCATCTGGCTGACCGTCGTTCGCTCCAAGCGCGCCGAGCATCGCGCGCTGCGCGAACTTGGCGGCGTCAAGCAGAACCTCGCGGCAACTGATTCCATCATTCGCTCCGAGCCGCAGGTGCTGCTGTTCTGGGAGCAGAACGAGCCGTTGCGGGTCATAGCACATTCGCTGCACGGCATTCCCGGGCTGCCGGAAACGCCGGAACGCTTCCTGCGCTTCGGGCAGTGGCTGGAACCGACTTCGGCGGCTTCCCTCAAGCCGGCCATCGACTCACTCTTCAACAACGGCGAACCGTTCAGCCTGATCGTGCGCACCATCGCCGGCGGTCATGTCGAGGCTGAAGGGCGCACCGCGGGCGGCCGCGCCGTGCTCCGCTTTCGCGACGTGACCGGCCACCGCGAAGAGGTGGCGCGCATCATGGCCCAGCACCAGCGTCTGTCGCGCGAGGTGCGGGCAAGCCGCGCCCTGCTCGACGCGCTGCCGATCCCGGTCTGGCTGCGCAGCAAGGACGGCCGCCTCACCTGGGTAAACAATGCCTACGTACGCGCGGTCGAAGCGCGCAGCCGCTCGGAGGTGCAGGAGCGGCAGATCGAACTGCTCGAACAGCGCCAGCGCCGCGCCGCGGCCCGCGTTCTCGCTCGCGGAGAAAGCTACCGCAACCGCCTGCCGCTGATCGTCGGCGGCGAACGGCGCTCGTTCGACGTCACGGTCGTCCCGTTCGAGGACGCCACGGCGGCGGCGGCCATCGACGTTGCGGCCATCGAGAAACAGCAGGAGCCGCAGCCGCTCACCTACGACCGCTCGCTCGACCGCGTCGCGACCGCTGTCGCCATCTTCAATGCGCAGCAGCAGCTCGTCTTCTTCAACGAAGCCTACCGGCGGCTGTGGCGCCTCGACGAGGAGTGGCTGAAGTCACGGCCGACGGAGAGCGCCGTCCTCGACCGGCTGCGCGAACTGGGCTCCCTGCCGCAGGTGGTGAATTACGCCGAGTGGCGCTCGAAAATCCTGTCGCGCTACTCGGATGGCTCGGTCGAAGACGATACGTGGCTGCTGCCGGACGGGCGCACGCTGCAGGTTCTGGCCGAGAAGCGCTCCGACGGCGGCATGACCTACCTGTTCGTCGACGAGACCGAGCGCCTGGCGCTGGAGCGCGATTACAACATCCTGATCGGCGTACAGCGGGAAACGCTCGACAGCCTGAAGGAAGGTGTCGCCGTGTTCGGCACGGACGGCCGCCTGCGCCTGAAGAACTCGTCATTCGCCGAGATCTGGCACTTGTCGCGCCGCGTGCTCGGCGAGGAACCGCACATCGACGATTTCATTGCCGTGGCGCGCGAGCAGTTCGACGATCCGGCGACGTGGACGCGCCTCAGCCGCGCCGTGACTTCGTTCAACGAGCACCGCGAAGAATTCACCGGTCAGATGGTGCGCCCGGACGGCACGTTCGTCGACTACGCGTCGATGCCACTGCCCGACGGCGGCACGCTGATGACCTTCGCCGACGTCACCGACAACAAGCGCTACCAGCGCGCACTGGAAGAACGCAACGACGCACTGGTCGCCGCCGACCGCATCAAGAACGCGTTCATCAGCCACGTGTCCTACAAGCTGCGTACGCCGCTCACCTCGATCATCGGCTTCAGCGAGATGTTGAGCAATCCGGCGCTCGGCAAACTCAGCATCAAGCAGCAGGAGTACCTCGGCGACATCTCCAACTCGTCGAAGGAGCTGCTGGCGATCATCGACGACATCCTCACGCTGGCGACCATCGATGCCGGCACCATGGCGCTGAAGCAGGAGCCCATAGACGTACCGGCGGTAATCGACGCGGCCATCCTCGGCGTGCGCGAGGCGGCGCAGCGCGGCCGCCTGTCGCTGCACATCGCCGTTGCCGACGACGCGACGCGGCTGGTGGGCGATGAGGCACGCGTGCGCCAGATCCTGTTCAACCTCCTGTCCAACGCGGTCGTTTTCTCCCAGCCCGGCGGCATCGTAACGGTGACCAGCCAGCGCGAGGACGAGATGCTGGCCTTCACCGTCGAGGATCAGGGCGTCGGCATCCCCAAGGACGAGCAGTGGAAGGTGTTCGACCGGTTCGAGAGCGGCAGCCACGGATCGGGGCACCGCGGCGCCGGCCTGGGCCTCGCCATCGTCAAGAGTCTCGTGGAGTTGCATGGCGGCACCGTCGAGCTAGAGTCCGAGCCCGGGCAAGGCACGCGCGTCACTGTGCGCCTTCCCCAGCAGGGGCGGCCTCATTAAGCAGCGGGATCGGTTGCCCCAAGAAGGCCCCGAGGGTCATCTAACGACGGGTTTTCACCGCCGAGAGCGAGCCGGGCATGACCTCCCTCAGCATCGACAACGTCAGCGAGCACGGGCTGCGCCGTCTGGGCGAGGAGCTGGCGTTCATCGCCCGCCGCGGCGACCTCATTGCGCTGTCGGGAGAGCTCGGCGCCGGCAAGACGACGCTAGCGCGCGCCATCATCCGCGCGCTGACCGGCAACCCGGCCGAAGAGATACCCAGCCCCACCTTCACGCTGGTGCAGAGCTACGCCACGCCGCGCATGCCGGTGGCGCACTTCGACCTGTACCGGCTGGGATCACCCGCCGAGCTGGACGAGCTGGGGCTCGACCTGGCGCTGCAGGAAGGCATCGCCGCCGTCGAATGGCCCGAGCAGGCGGAAGGCAGCCTGCCTCGCGAACGGCTCAGCGTGCGCATCGATGATACCGGCGCGCCGGACACCCGCCGCGTGACACTGACGGGCACCGCGGACTGGGTGGAGCGCCTGGGCCGCCTTGCTGCCATGCGCGCGGTCAGCGAAGCGGGCGGCATGAACGGCGCTTGCGAATTGCGCTATCTGCAGGGCGACGCCTCGGTGCGCCGCTACGGGCGTTTCGTCTGTGCCGGGCAGCCGGGGACGATCCTCATGGACTGGCCGCGGCAGCCGGACGGCCCGCCGATCCGCCACGGCCTGCCCTACAGCCGGCTGGCGCATCTGGCCGAGGACGTGCGTCCGTTCGTGGCCGTCGCCGAGGCGCTGCGCGCCGCCGGTCTCACCGTGCCCGGCATCAAGGCACAGGATCTCGCCAACGGCTTCCTGCTGCTCGACGACCTCGGAGACCGCGTATTCGGCCGCGAGGTAATGGCGGGGACGGCTGATCAGGCCGAGCTGTGGCGCGCGGCAACCGAGGCGCTGGTCGAACTGCACAGCTATCCGCCATCCGCGGCGTTGCCGGTTTCCGGCGCCGACGCTCATCAATTGCCGCATTATGACCGCGACGCGATGGCCATCGAGACGGAGCTGCTGGTCGACTGGTATTGGCCGGCGCTGCGCGGCACGCCAACCCCGGAAAGCGAGCGCGCGGAATTCGTTTCCCTGTGGAGCGCGATCTTCGAGCGCCTGGCGCAGATGCCTGTCGGCTGGGTGTTGCGAGACTACCACTCGCCCAATCTTCTATGGCTGCCGGAGCGTCAGGGGATTGCGCGCGTCGGGGTGATAGACTTTCAGGATGCCATGCGCGGCCCCGCCGCCTACGACCTCGTCTCTTTGTTGCAGGATGCACGCGTCGATGTGGCACCCGAGCTGGAAGCGGACCTGTTCAATTACTACTGCTCCGCCGTTGCCGCGCGCGACGCGAGCTTCGACCGCGATGCATTCGCATTCGCGTATGCAGCGCTCGGCGCCCAGCGCAACACCAAGATCGTCGGCATCTTCGCCCGCCTCGCCCGCCGCGACGGCAAGCCCGGCTACCTGCAACACATCCCACGCCTATGGCGCTATCTGGAACGCGACTTGGCGCATCCGCAGCTCAGCGCCCTCAAGCGCTGGTATGATCGTCACCTTCCCGCCGACGCGCGCAGCGGCATCGCCGCCTGACAAGGACATCCATCCATGACCGCATCCGCGACGTGGCGGCCGGGGGCCGCGATGGTGCTGGCCGGCGGCCTCGGGCGGCGCATGATGCCGCTGACCAAAGATATCCCCAAGCCGATGGTGCGCCTCAAGGGGCGTGCGCTGATCGACCATGTTCTCGATCGAATCGCGGCAGCAGGCGTGCCGCGCGCGGTGGTCAACGTCCACTACTGCGCCGATAAACTCGAAGCCCACGTGCGCCAGCGTCAGCACCCAGATATCACGATATCGGACGAGCGCGCGCTGCTCCTGGAAACCGGCGGCGGCGTAACCAACGCGCTTTCCCTGCTCGGCGACGACGCGTTCTTGATTCACAACTCCGACTCGGTGTGGATCGAAGGTGTCGGATCGAATCTGGAGCGCATGTTCGCGTTCTGGGATCCTGATACGATGGACAGCCTGATGCTGCTGGCCTCTGCCGCCACCAGCCTCGGGTACGAAGGCTCCGGCGATTTCGCCATGGACAAAGACGGGCGCCTGGAGCGGCGCGGCGAGCGGCAGATGGTGCCGTTCGTATTCACCGGCGTTTCGATCGCACACCCGCGGCTATTTGAGAAAGCGCCGCAGGGACCGTTCTCCATCAACAAGCTGTGGGACCGGGCGATCGACAGCGGCAGGCTCTACGGCATCCGCCTCGATGGCCAGTGGATGCACGTCGGCACCCCGGAAGCGCTGGTCGAAGCGGAGAGGTGGATCGAGAGTGAGGACGTCGCCTGATAGCACCGATGCCGGCTCGGCAGGAGGCCGGGTAGGCAGCGCGCGTGTCTTCACCGTTCCGTCCGGACGACCGTTTCTCACTTCCATCGCCGAAGCCATACTGCGCGGCGAGCTCCCGAGGCCGGGCGGTCACGCCCCCGATCCGCTCGCCCTCCCCGACTTCACTCTTTTGTTGCCGACGCGGCGCGCCGCGCGCGCCCTGCAGGAAGCTTTTCTCGCGGCCGGCGGCGGACGCGCCATGACGCTGCCGCAGATCCGGCCGATCTCGGCCGGCGACGAGGACCTCAGCCTCCTGGCCGGTCTGGCCAGTCCCGGTACGCTCGGCACCGACGCCTTGGAACTGCCGCCCGCGGTGAGCGAGGTCGAGCGCCGTATCGTTCTCACGATGCTCGTGCAGCGCTGGTCGCAGACCGCAGCCGCCGCGCGCGCTGACGCCGCCCACCTCGGCGATCGCGCCTTGCAGAGTGCGGGAACTCCGGCGCAGGCGGCCAATCTGGCAGCCGAGCTGGCGCGGCTGATGGATATGGTGGAGACGGAAGGCGCCAGCCTCGACGGTCTCGCCGATCTCGTTCCCGATGAATACTCCGCGCATTGGCAGTCGACGCTCGAATTCCTCAAGATCGTCACCAGCGCCTGGCCTGCATATCTCGCGGCGAAGGAACAACTGGCGCCCGCCGACCGGCGCAACCGCGCCATCATCGCCGAGGCCGAACGCTTGCGGTCATCGCCGCCATCGGGCCCGGTCATCGTCGCCGGCGTTACCGGGTCCGTGCCCGCGACCGTCGAGTTGATGGCGGCGGTGACGGAACTCGATCAAGGCGCGCTGGTGCTTCCGGGGCTCGATCTGCTGCTCGACGACGAGACGTGGACGACGATCAAGGATCATCCCGAGCATCCGCAGTTTGGCATGCACAAGTTACTTGCAGAGCTCGGTGTCGATCGCAACGAAGTACGCCTGCTTGGCGAGCCACCGGTCCGTCAGGGTGCGCGCGCCCAGCTCGTCAGCGAGGCGATGCGTCCCTCGAAGATGACCGGCAAGTGGCAGCAGTATATCGCGCAGACGACGCCGGAGCAGGCACGCGAGGCCCTTTACGGCGTCAGCCTCATCGCGGCTCCGTCCGCCCAGGACGAAGCGGAAGCCATTGCCCTGATCCTGCGCGAGGCAGCCGAAACGGCGGGAAAGACCGCCGCCCTCGTCTCGCCGGATCGGTTGCTGGCGCGGCGCGTCGCGGTACGGCTCGAAGCCTGGGGCATCCGCGTCGACGATAGCGCCGGGCGTCCCTTCGCCAAGACGCCTCCGGGAACGTTTCTCGATCTCGTCATCGCCGTCGCCGCCGACGACTTCGCGCCCGCTTCGGTCATGGCGTTGCTCAAGCACCCGCTGACGCGGCTTGGGCTCGGAGCCTTCGAAGTGCGCCGCGCAGCGCGTGCACTGGAGATCGCCGCTTTCCGTGACGTCTATCTCGGCCGCGGCATCGACGGCGTTGCCGAGGCGCTGATCCGCGCCGAGGAAACGGGAAGCGAACGGCGCCGCCACCGCGCCGTAAAGCGGCTGTGGCCGGCGGACTGGCGCGGCGCGGAAGATGTGGTGGACCGCCTGCGCGAAGCTTACGCCCCGCTGCTCGAAGTTTTCGCCGACAGGGGCGAGCAGGCACTGTCCGTAATCGCCGCCGCCCACGTCGCCGTTGCCGAAGCCGTCTGTCGCCTGCCGGAGAGCGACGAGCCGGCCGAAGAATCGCCACTTTGGCAGGGCGATGCGGGCGACGCCGCCGTCGCCTTCTTTGCCGGATTGATGGACCCGCAGATACCCCCGCTCGACGTGCGGGCCGCCGACTATGCCGACCTCTACCGCAGTCTCGTCGCGCGCGAGAACGTGCGCCTGCATACGGCGGTGCATCCGCGCCTGGCGATCTGGGGCCCGTTCGAGGCGCGCCTGCAGCAGCCCGACATCGTGATCCTCGGCTCGCTCAACGACGGCACCTGGCCGGAGGCCGCCGATCCCGGTCCGTGGCTCAACCGGCCGATGCGCAAAGAGCTGGAATTGCCCTCGCCCGAGGAGGCCATCGGCTATTCGGCGCATGACTTCACGACTCTCCTCGGCGCGCCGACCGTCTACCTCACGCGCGCCGAGAAGATCGACGGCGTACCGACGGTCCCTTCGCGCTGGCTGATGCGCCTCGAGGCGCTGCTCGGCGGGCTGGGGCTTGGCGACGCGCTGCAGCCCGGCCAGCCGTGGCTCGGCTGGGCGCGGCTGCGCGATACCGCCCGGCAACGCCAGCGCGCACAGGCGCCCGCACCACGACCACCGCTGGACCGGCGTCCGCGCAAAATGAGCGTCACGCGCATCGAGGCATGGCTCAAGAACCCGTATGAGATTTTTGCGCGCGACATCCTCAGGCTGGAAAAGCTGCCGCCGCTCGGCAAGAGCCCGGACGCGGCACTGCGCGGCAGCATCGTGCACGAGATCATGAACCGCTTCGCCAAGCAGTTCCCGGTCCAGATGCCGGAGGACACCACCGCGGAGTTGCGGCGCATCGCACGCGAAGTCCTCGCCGATTACGACCGCCACCCGAAGGTCGCTGCCTTCTGGGAGCCGCGCTTCCGGCGCTTCGGCGAGTGGTTCGCCGAAACGGAACCGGAGCGGCGCGCCGATGTTGCGCGCATCATTCCGGAAGTGAGCGGCAGCCTGATCGTACCCGCCCCAGCCGGGCCGTTCACGCTGACGGCACGCGCAGACCGCATCGATGAGCGCGGCGACGGCCTCGTCATCACCGACTACAAAACCGGTAGCGCACCGAAAGCCGGCGATGTCAGGAGTGGCATGCGCCCGCAGTTGCCGCTCGAAGCCGCCATCGCCATGGGCGACATAGGGTTCGCGGAAGTGCCGCCCATGCGTGTCATCGAGCTGCGCTACATCAGCGCCACCGGCAGCGAGCCGCCGGGCGACCAGGCTTCGCTCTCCGGCGATGAAATCGAGACACTGGCCGCCGCGGCTCTCGCCAGCCTTGCGGCACTGGTCGCACGTTTCGACGATCCCGCTACCGCTTACACGGCGCTGCGGCGCGCGCGCTTCGATTATCGCTACGACGATTATGAGCATCTGGCGCGCGTCGCCGAGTGGTCGGTGCCCGGCGAGGATGAGGTGGTGATCGCATGACCGCCATGACCCGCGAGAACGACCTTGCGCGCACGCGCCGCGCCCAGCAGGACGCGGCTGATCCGCTGGCGTCCGTGTGGGTGAGCGCCAACGCAGGCACGGGCAAGACGCACGTGCTGACCCAGCGCGTTCTGCGCCTGCTGCTCGCCGGCACGCTACCGGAGCGCATCCTCTGCCTTACCTACACCAAGGCGGCAGCAGCGGAGATGTCGAAGCGCGTGTTCGATACGCTGGCGCAATGGGTGACGATGCCCAAGGACAAGCTGGCGCAGCAGATCGCCGAGCTGTGCGAGCGCCAGCCGCTCGACAGCGAGGTGGAAAACGCGCGCACGCTGTTCGCCATCGCCATCGAGACGCCGGGCGGGCTGAAGGTGCAGACGATCCACTCGTTCTGCGAGCGCCTGCTGCAGCGCTTCCCGCTGGAAGCGGGCGTGGCGCCGGGCTTCACCGTGCTCGACGACGAAACGGCGCGCACGCTGCTGCGCGAGGCCATCGACGCCACGCTGATCGAGGCGACTGACGGATCGTCGGCTGAGCATCGCCGGGCGCTGGAAGCGATCATTCCCTACGCGGCCGAGGATCGTTTCGATGACGTGCTCAAGGCCGCGTTGCAGCGGCGGCGCTGGCTGGACAGCGCCCTGCGCATGGAGCTCGGCCGCCAGGACGAAGAGCTGGCCGCGCTCGAACGCGCCTATCGCGAAGCGTTCGGCGTGCGCCAGGACATCGACGCCAGCGACATCGACAGCGATCTGGCCGACGTCATCAGCGATCGCGATCTGCAAGGGCTGCGCGATGCCCTCAGCGGCGGCACGGCGACCGACCTGAAGCACGCGCGCAGCGTCGCTGCCGCCCTCAATGCGCGCGGCAGCCGGCTGCGTGCCGAAGCGCTGGAGCGGTATTTTTGCACCGATGGCAAGGCGCGCAAGAGCCTCATGACCAAGGCTATCGCAAATGCCAACCAGCACCTCGAGTTAGCAGCGCAGAACGCGCAGACGGATTTCGTTCGGCTCATCGAGGAGCGGCGCGGGCTGCGCGCCATCGTGGCGACGATGGCGCTGCACCGGCTGGCCGGCGCTGTGTTGCAGCGCTACACGCTGGCCAAAGCGCGCCGTGCCGCTCTCGACTACGATGACCTCATCTTCCGCAGCGTGCAGCTGCTCGACGCGCGCGAGCTGACCTCGTGGGTGATGTTCAAGCTCGACCGCGGCATCGAGCACATTCTGCTCGACGAGGCGCAGGACACCAGCCCCGACCAGTGGCAGATCGTGCGGGCGCTGGCGTCGGAGTTCTTCGGCGATGCCGGCGCCGGGGCACAGGTGCGCACGCTGTTCGTCGTCGGTGACGAGAAGCAATCGATCTACAGTTTTCAGGGCGCCGATCTGGCGCAGTTCGACGCCATGGGCCTCGCGTTCGCGGAAATGGCCAAAGAGGCGGGACTTACCTGGCGGCGCATTCCGCTCAACCTTTCGTTCCGCACCGTCGCACCGGTGCTGGAAGCCGTCGACGGCGTGTTCGCCGACCACGTGCGCACGCCCGGCCTCGTCAGCGCGTCGGCGCGCGCCACGGCCATCGTCAAGCATGGCGTGTTCCGCATGGGGCACGGCGGCCTGGTCGAGCTGTGGCCGACCGAGAAGACCGATGCACCGGCCAGCGTCGATGCCTGGACGCCGCTCGACGAGCCCGCGGAGCGCGCCCCGGCCGAGCGGCTGGCCGAGCGCATCGCGACGACCATCCGCGGCTGGCTCGACAACGGCGAAATGCTCGCCTCCGAGGGCCGCCCGGTGCGCGCCGGCGACATCATCATCCTGGTGCGCAAGCGGCGTCCGTTCGCCGGGCCGATGGTGGCGGCGCTGAAGGCACGAGGCATCGACGTCGCCGGCGCCGACCGCCTGCGCCTCAGCGATCAGATCGCCGTGCAGGATTTGATCTCGCTCGGCGAGTTCCTGACACTTCCCGAAGACGACCTGTCGCTCGCCGAGGTGCTCAAGAGCCCGATCATCGGCCTCGACGACGACGATCTGCTGGCGCTGACCGAGGGCGACAAGAACCAGTCGCTGTGGAAAGCGCTGATCGCGCGCGCGCCGGACAACCCGCGCTGGCACGCGGCCGCCGAAACACTGCGCCAGTTGCGCTCGCGCGCCGACTTCGTGCCACCATTCGAATTCTTCGCGACGCTGCTCGACCGCGAAGGCGCCCGCGGCCGCTTCCTGACGCGGCTCGGCCCGGAAGCCGCCGACCCGATCGACGAATTCCTCAACTTGGCGCTGCGCTACGATGATGCATCGCCGCCATCGCTGACCGGCTTCCTCAACTACCTGCGCGAGGCCGACCGCGAGGTGAAGCGCGACATGGAGCACGGCCGCAACGAGGTGCGCGTGTTGACCGTGCACGGCGCCAAGGGGCTGGAAGCGCCGATCGTGTTTCTGCCCGACACCTGCTCCACCGCGACCGGCGGCGCCATCACCACGCTATTCGATGTCGACGACGTGCCGCTTCCCGAGGGCGCCGAGGGCAAGCCGTTCGTATGGAGCGTCAAGGGAACCAGCGGACACGCCTCGATCACCGCCGCCAAGCAGGTGAGCGCGCAGCGTGAAACCGAAGAGCGCAACCGGCTGCTGTACGTCGCCATGACGCGCGCCCGCGACCGGCTCTACATCAGCGGCTTCGAGGGCACGCGCGGCATGGCGCGCGGGTGCTGGTACGAAGTGATCAACGAAGCGCTGCAGGGCAAGCTGCAGGAGGCGACCGCCAGCGACGGAAATCCGGTGCTGCGCTGGACGACCGAGCAGACCGAGAAGCCCGTGCTCCGCGACCGCGGCCAGCAGAAGGCCGATCTGCCGCACGCGCTGCCCGAGTGGGCTCTGCGGCGCGCGCCGGGAGAGCCGGCGTTGTCGATCCCGCTGGCGCCGTCGCGGCTCGAAGCCTATGCCCCCGATGCCGAAGGCGACCCCCTGCCGGCGCAGCCGCAGCGGCGCCGCGCAGCCGACCAGCCGGCGCAATTGTCGCCCGCCGCCCAGACGACGGATCACCGCTTCCTGCGCGGAACGCTGACGCACGCGCTGCTGCAGCATCTGCCGACGCTACCGCAAGCCGGCTGGGCGAACGCGGCCGAGCGCTTCGTGGAGATGCGTGGCAGCGCGCTGTCGCAGACCGTTCGCCACAGCATCGCGGCCGAGACGCTGGCCATTTTGCAGTCGGAGGAATTCGCGCCGCTGTTCTCGCCGGCAAGCCGCGCGGAGGTGCCCATCGTCGCGGTGCTGCCCAACCCGCGCAAAGGGCCGCCGATCAAGCTCATCGGCCAGCTCGATCGCGTGGTCGACCTCGGCGATAGCATCCTCGTGGTCGACTACAAGACCAACCGGCCGCCCCCCACCAAGGTCGAACATGTTGCAGCGGCATACCTCTACCAGCTCGCTGCCTACCGTTTGGCTCTGCACGAGATTTATGCAGGCCGTAGCGTCCGCACCGCCCTGCTATGGACGGATGGCCCGAGAATCATGCCCATTTCGGACACCGTGCTGGACGAATACACCGGCCGCCTCTGGGACCTCGACGTGACGAACCTTGACGCCACCGGGGGCCATTCCTAACTTCCGCCTCGAAGCGATGCCCGCCGCAGCAGCGGCCAGAGCGGCATCCAAAGGAGAATGACCATATGGCAAACGCAGTGTCCGACAGCACCTTCGAGCAGGAGGTCTTGAAGTCCACGGAGCCGGTTCTCGTGGACTTTTTTGCGGAGTGGTGCGGCCCCTGCAAGGCAATGGCGCCTGCACTCGATCAGGTTGCCAAGGAACTCGAGGGCAAGGTCAAGATCGTCAAGCTCGACGTCGACCAGAACCCGAAGGTCACCGGCACCTACGGCATCCGCGCCATGCCCACGCTGATCATGTTCAAGGACGGCAAGGTCGCCGCCCAGCACACCGGCGCGCTGGTGCAGAAGAAGAAGCTCGAGGACTGGATCAATCAGTCCGTCGCGTAACGCGACGCGTGGATCGATCGCCAGGCCCCGCCACCCGCGGGGCCTTTTTTGTTTCCCGCATGCGCGCGACGGCAATGGCCACGCTCGCTCCGGGGTCCCGGGATGACACCGGCGCGGGCCGAGGCTAGGCTGCCCGCAGCAAAAGGGCCATGCGCATGTCGATGAGAATTACGGTCGCCCTCTTGGGGCTGCTCGCCGTTTGTAGCGGCGCCCGGGCCGGTGGATCGATCACGCTCGATGAAGTGATCGAGCAGCTCTCCGACGACAACAAACTGATGACCGAAATTTTCGACGAGCTGCATGCCCAGAAAATGCGGGCCGAGGACATCGTCTGCACCGGCTCGCGGTTCGGGCGGCAGTGGCGCCTCCTCGGCGGTGCGCGCTTCATTCCCTACGAATGCCAGTTCGGCCAGCGCAAGCTGACCATCGAAGGCAGCATGCACCTCTTCGACGACGACGGCAAAGAGCTCGATCTCGACGCTGCCGACACGCCCGACCGGGCAGCGGAGTTCAACCAGAGCGACCTCAGGTGGACATGGAAGTAACGGGCGGCCCGCTCACTCGTCCCGCGTCAGGGGAACGAAGCGCACCGGCACGATGCGTTCATTGAGCGCCGTACCATCCGGCTGCTTGCGCACCACCATCAGATCCTGCATCAGCGTGCCGACCGGGATGACCATGCGCCCGCCGGGTTTGAGCTGATCGACGAGCGCTGCCGGTATGTGGTCGGGCGCCGCGGTGACGATGATGGCATCGAACGGCGCCGCCTCGGGCCATCCCCTGTATCCATCGCCGATGCGCGTGCGAATGTTGGCGTAGCCGAGCCGCTTCAGCGTCTGCGCTGCCGCCTCGCCCAGGCTGTCGACGATCTCGATCGTGAAGACCTCGCCGGCAAGCTCGGCGAGCACTGCCGCCTGGTAGCCGCAGCCGGTCCCGATCTCCAGCACCTTGTCGCCTGCCCCGAGGTCGAGAAGGTCGGTCATCAGAGCCACGATGTATGGCTGCGAAATCGTCTGCCCCCCACCGATGGGCAGCGGCCGGTTGCGATAGGCATTGCGCCGCTGGTCCGGCGGCACGAACTCGTGGCGCGGCACCGCGCGCATGGCATCGAGAACGCGCGCATCGATAGTTGCCCGGTTGGTATCCCCCGTGCTCCCGGCGAGCGCGATGATCTCGTCGATCATGTTTTCGCGTTCGGCGCTACGCTCTGTGGCTTTGACGCTCATGGACATTGCCTCACACGTGAGCGGCGCAATGCTGGCTACGATGGCCAAAAGCCAGCGGCGAAACGGCGAGATGTAAAAAATACGGCGCCGGTGCGCACTCATTGCTCCATTAATCATAATTCCACCACGTCGGCACGCCTTGCTATGGGCGGATCCAGAGCCGAGGGAGACAGTCATGGTGTTCCAGCGTAAGCACGATCCGAAGACACTCACCGTCGTTCCTACCGAGGTGGCAACGCTACCGCCCAATGCTGGTTCAGCCGGCGTGGCCGATTCCGTCATCGGCAAGGACATGACCATCGAAGGCCAGACCATCACCGTCCGTTGCAAAGGTTCTTTGCGCGTAAACGGGATGATCGAAGCCGATTTGCACTGCACCGAACTCATCGTCGGTGAGCAAGCCATCATCAGGGGCTCGATCGCGGCCGACAAGGTCCGCGTACTGGGGCAGGTCCACGGCGCAATCCTGGGGGCGAACGTCGTTCTTCACCCCAGCGCGCAAGTGGAAGGCGACATTCACAGCCACGCCCTGACCATCGAGCAGGGTGCCAGCTTCGACGGCCGTTCGCGCAAGGTGACCAATCCTGCCGAGATCGCGCCGCAGTTCGACGTGAATGACAATGACACGCGGGCCTCGGCCTGACGTCACACCGGGGAGCGCGAGCTAGGCGGCTTCGCGCTTCCCGTTGATCAGATCCCACGCAATGTTGATTTGCCGGATGCGGTCTTCGCGCAGGCGCCGGTCGGCCTCATCGCGGGCATGATCGGGATGCCAGCTCATGCGCAGGGCGTCGACGATCTTCTTCAGCACGCCGGCGCTGACCTCTGAATTGACGCCGAGCACTTCGTACGCCTCGCTGGCCGTGCGCGGCAGGCGAGCGGGACCGCGCGTGCTGCCGGATGACAGGCTCGCAGCAGCGCTATCGACGATGCGATGGATGCGCTCCAGCTCGCGGACCAGAACCCGGAACTGCAGGGCCGACTTGTCGGCGGCGATCTCTCCCTTGGAGATTTGCCGTTCCAGCCTCGACAGCCGCCCGCGCACCAGCGCGAGCTCGGCCTGCAAGACTTCCCGCAAGGGACCTGCGCCTTTCAACGCAGCGGCGGCCACGGTGGTGCGCTCCAGAAGAGCTGCAACGGCGGAAGCGGCGTTGGCGAGATTGGCGTCGCCGTCGGCAAGCGTGCTCATGTCGAATGCGGCGCTTCTGCGCGCATTCCAGAATCGATGCATCGACAGGGAGCCTGTCATGCGCAGAACCAGCAGCAGCGCTACCGTGAGCGCCGACCCGATAGCCAGAAAAAGCGCCAGGATGCGCGACTGTGGCTGCTCCGCGATCAGCGGCGCAAACGGGCTGTCGGCGCCGGCATGCACGACTGTGATCCACTCGTCTCCGAGTGAAGGCTCGAGCACCGGCACGTAGTACGTCCCGCCGCGTCCGCTCGGCTCGAGCGTCGCATCGGGATCGGCTTTGGCGAGGGTCGTTTCGCCCGGGCGGGTGCTCGTCGCCTGCAGCGGAAAGCCCTCGACGCTGCCGGTGACGAGTTCGTCCGCGGCAGCACCCATCATCAGGCGCGCACCCAGCTCGCCGACGGGCGCATAACCGGCCGGCAGGACGAGATGCTCAAAGGACGTCTTGCTCCACGGCAGGCAGTCGCCAGTCAGGAGGACGCGCCGCTGCAGCGGATCATCCGCACGGGGGGTGAGGCATGAATCCGGAATGTCGACCGCACGCGCCGGCATCACGACATTGAGGCGTCCACCCTCGAGCCATGCGCGGTTGGATCCCGCCCCGCGAATGGCGGCGGCGACTTCCATCCACGGCACGCTCACGCCGCTGCAAGACATATCGAAATGGTGCACCATCATCGTGCGGCAGTTGCCCGAATGCGGTGCCGGGCACGTGGTCACGGTTTGCTCGGTGCGCTGACCGACGATGCGATGGCTTTGCTCCGACGACGGCGTCAGCCGTATTTCTTTGCCGGTGACGCGGCAATCGAAGGGCATCACCACCCGCTCCGCAGACGCAGCAGCCAGGGGTGGCAACACGGCAAAAAAGGCGAAGGAGGAACGGAGGACGCGACGCACCCGGTGCCCTTTCATGTCGGTACGTGACTTATGTTTTTATGGTGAACAAGGGCGCGACTGTGGCGCGCAAGAGGCTTATCAACCGAAACAAGCAGAGCGCGCCCATTAAACGTTGACTGACGGACTGCGGCCACGCGGCGCCGGAAAATCAACGCTCCCGATCCGCAAGCCTCGACAATGCAATCGCTTCCACCATAGAAAAGCCGGGTCGCGCTGATGCCATTGCCGGCATCGCAGGGAAGGCGCGCAACGGCGTCGTGTGCAGCAGGGGAGGGCCACATGTCATCGGCCGAGGTGCAGGAGGCAGCGCCCGTCACCGAGCAGGGATTCCTGGCGAAGGTCCTGCGGAACGCGTTGACGGCCAACGAAGAACAGGAAGTTTCCGCCTTCGATTCCGTCAAGCCGGAAAGCGCGCGCGGCGCCGAGCGCTTCATCCCTGTCACCCGTTTTGCGCTGCTCGACCGCCTGACTTCACCCACCGCCTGGCCGGCCGGACAAGCCAAGGAAGCGCGGCGCTTCTTCCGCTATCTCGATCACTGGCGGCGCCAGCAGTACAACGCCGAACTGCACGGGCTCGAAGAAACGTATGAGCCCTTCAATCCCGACAGCGACCTGCTGCTGACCCGCGTCTTCACGCTGGACGAACGCGAGGTCATGCACGATCGCATCATCGACGGCATGGAGCGCATCCTCGATCAGGCGAACTACGAGCGCGTCAATCACGAAGACGTCGAGCAGATCCTGACCCGGGATTCCGCTTACGGCCTCGACCTGCACGTCGACCTGGACGTGTTCGACGACGTGCTTCTCTATTACCGGGGCGCTTCCACGAGGCGCGATCAGCGGCGGCGCTGGCGCAAGTTCTATATGCGCGAAACCTTCGACATCCCGACTTTCCAGCGCCTGTTCCTGCTGTTCAAGGTGAAGCCGGTCGAAAAGCACATCGCCGAGGTGATGGAGAAAAAGCAGGTCACGCGGCGCGAGGCAGAGAAAATCGTCAAGCGCCTGCACGACTGCATGCCCTCCGAGGTGAGCGAGAACTGCATCTACATGAAGCTGTTCAAGAACATCCCGAGGAGCGACCTCGAGATGATCTTCCCGAACACGCGCGTGAAGTTCCGCTTCCTCGACAAGCTGCGCCTCGGCGCGACGGCGAGCGGCGGGCTTGGCTTCGGCGCATTCAGCGCGGCGGGCAAGGTCGCGCTGCTGGCCAGCAACCCGCTCGCGGCAGCCGGCGCGCTCGTCGGCTTCGGCGGCATCGCCTTCCGCCAGGCGATGGGCTTTTTCAATCAGAAGCAGCGCTACATGGTCGTCATGGCGCAGAACCTCTATTTCCACGCCATGGCCGACAATCGCGGCGTGATGCTCAAGCTTGCCGCGCGTGCCGCTGAAGAGGACATCAAGGAAGAGATGCTGCTCTACGCGGTGCTCACCAAGGAGAAGGCGCGGCGCCAGGATCTGCCCGAGATCGACGCGGCGATCGAGCACTATCTGGCGGCGAGCTTCGGCGTCAGCGTCGACTTCGACATCTCCGACGCGCTCGACCGCCTCATCGCCGACGGCGTGGTGACGGAGCACCCCGACGGACGGCTCGAAGCCATGCAGCCGGCGCAAGCCGCGCGCCACATCGACGCCAAGTGGGACATGTTCCTCGACGAGCTGCCCGATCCGATCAGCGCCGAAGGCATGGAGTTCGAAGGCGGCGGACAGGAAACGCCAGCCGCCGCGGATCCCGCCAGAGCGGTCTAGCCAATCCATGCCAAGCACGAAGCTTTCACTGCGCACCACCGATCTCGACATGGCGCAGGCGGTCTCCGACGCGCTCAGCGTATCCGAGCCAGAACTCGACGCGGTGACGCTGTTCGAGGACGGCCCCGGCGCCTGGCGCGTGGAGGCTTACGCACAGGAGCGCGCCGACGCCGAAGCGGCAGCGGAAGCAGTACGCCGGGACCACGCGCAGGCCGACATCACGCTCGAAGACCTGGAGGATCTCAACTGGGTCGCCATCTCGCAGGCGGCGCTGCCGCCGGTTTACGCGGGACGCTTCGTCGTGCACGGCAGCCACGACCGGGGGCGCGTGCCGCACGGACCGTGGGCCATCGAAGTCGAAGCCGGCGAGGCGTTCGGCACCGCACATCATGCAACGACGCTCGGCTGTCTGAAGGCGATCGACGCCCTGGCCCGGCGGCGCCAGTACAAGCGCGTGCTCGATCTTGGTTGCGGCTCGGGCATTCTCGCCATCGCCGCGGCGCGTGCCCTGCCCCGCGCGCAGGTGATCGCCACCGACAACGACCCCATCGCCGTCGAGGTTGCGCGCAGCAACGCCGACGCCAACGGCGCCAAGCGCATCGTGACCGCCTGCGCGGACGGCCTGCGCCATCCCTGGCTGCGGCACGCGGCGCCCTTCGATCTGGTCATCGCCAACATTCTCGCCGGCCCGCTGCGCATGCTGGCCGGCGATATCTCCGGGGTCGTTTCCCACGGCGCCAACCTGGTGCTTTCCGGCATCCTGACGCCGGAAGCCCCGACCGTGATCGCCGCCTATGCAGCGCAGGGGTTTACGCTCGTCGAGCACCGGCGCATCGCCGAGTGGTCGACTCTGACGCTGGTTAGGCGCTGACGAGTTGCTGAGATCGCGACGCGAGCGGATTGCCGCCGCGCCCCGGGACGCTTAAACAGGCTGCCATGTTCCAGACCTTCGAAACCCAGACCGAACGCGGCACGGCAGGCGAGCGCATCAAGGAATTGCGCCGCCTGATGGCCGCCGCCAAGCTCGACGCCTATCTCGTGCCGCGCGCCGACGAGCACCAGGGCGAGTACGTGCCGGAGTGCTCCTCGCGGCTGAAGTGGCTGACCGGCTTTTCCGGCTCGGCCGGCCTCGCCATCATCGGCAAGAAGAACGCCACGCTGTTCGTCGACGGACGCTACACCGTGCAGGCGCGTGCCGAGGCGGAGCCCGGCCTGATCGACGTGTCGAGTATCGCCCGCACCGGCATCGGCGGCTGGCTGGTCGAGCACCTGCCGCGAGGTGCGCGCGTCGGCTTCGATCCTCGCCTGCATACGATTGCCGAGGTGGAGCGGCTGGAGGCGGCCTTGCAGCCGCACGGCATCAAGCTGGTGCCGACCAACCGCAACCTCGTCGACCGCGTGTGGGCCAAGGCGCGCCCGCCGGCCCCGAAGGATCCTATATTCCTGCATCCGCAGAAATTTGCCGGGCGCTCGGCACAGGACAAGATCGCCGACATCCAGAACCGGCTGAAGGCCGACAAGCACGACGCCGTGGTGCTGACGCTGTCCGACAGTGTCGCCTGGGCGTTCAACATTCGCGGCTCCGACATCCCGCACACGCCGGTTGCGCTGGCCTTCGCCATAGTCCCGGTCAGCGGCAAGCCGGAGCTTTTCATCGCGCCGGACAAGCTCGAGCCGGCGGTGCGCACACATCTGGATAGTTTCGCCAAGGTCACTCCGCCCGCCTCGCTCGGCGAGCGATTGAAGGCGCTGCGCGCTGCCGGCAAGCGCGTGCGCCTCGACCCCGGCACCGCCGGCTACTGGTTCGCCCAGACGCTCGGCGGCGCAAGAAAGATCGCGCGCGGCTCCGACCCCTGCCTGGCGCTGAAGGCGATCAAGAATACGACCGAGGTGAAAGGCTCGCGCGCCGCCCATCTGCGCGATGGCGCTGCCGTGACTCGCTTCCTCGCCTGGCTGGACGGCGCCAAAGGCATCGACGAGATCGAAGCGGTGCGCGCGCTCGAAGGCTTCCGGCGAGCGACGAACCAGCTACGCGAGATTTCGTTCGACACGATTTCCGGCAGCGGCCCCAACGGCGCCATCGTCCACTACCGCGTGAGCGAGGCGACCAATCGCAAGCTGCGCAGCGGCGAGCTGTTCCTCATCGACAGCGGCGCGCAGTATCTCGACGGGACAACCGACATCACGCGCACCGTCGCCATCGGCAAGCCGACCGCGGAAATGCGCGAGCGCTTCACCCTGGTGTTGAAGGGGCACATCGCCATCGCCACGGCGCGCTTCCCGAAAGGCACGCGCGGCATCGACCTCGATCCGTTTGCGCGCCGTGCACTGTGGCAAGCCGGGCTCGACTACGACCACGGCACCGGCCATGGCATCGGCAGCTACCTGTCGGTGCACGAAGGCCCGCAGTCGATCTCGCGCGCCGGCATGGCGGTCCTGGAGCCGGGCATGATCATCTCCAACGAGCCCGGCTACTACAAGGAAGGCGCGTACGGCATCCGCATCGAGAACCTGGTGCTGGTGACACCGCTCGAGAAACTGCCCGGCGCCGACCGCGACACCATGGGCTTCGAGACGCTGACGCTGGCGCCCATCGACCGCCACCTTATCGTCAAGGACATGCTGACCAGGGAGGAGCTCAGCTGGCTCGACGATTATCATGCGCGTGTCGCTTCAGCCCTCGCGCCGGAAGTCGATGACGAAACGCGCGCGTGGCTGAAACAGGCAACCGCGCCGCTATAGGCGCCGCTGCCGCGTGGGCGGCGGACACCTCGTCCGTGCGATCTACCGCCGCCCGAACAACTTTTCGATGTCGGTGAGCTTCAATTCCACGTACGTCGGCCGCCCGTGATTGCACTGGCCCGAGTAGGGCGTCGCCTCCATGTCGCGCAGCAACGCATTCATCTCCTCGGGCGCCAGCCGCCGGCCTGAGCGCACGCTGCCGTGACAGGCGATGGTGGCGCAGATGGCCATGAGGCGATCTTTCAGCACCGTGCTGGAGCCTTCGCGCACGATATCGGCGGCCAGATCCCTGGTCAGTCCCGCCACGTCGCCGTCGCCGAGCAGCGCCGGTGCTTCGCGCACGATCACCGCGCCCGGGCCGAAGGCTTCAAGCACGAGCCCCAGCTCTTCCAGCTCGGTCGCCTTGCCGAGAACCGCCGCTGCCTCGTCCTCGTCGAGATTGACGACCACCGGTACCAGCAGCCCCTGTCGCGCCACGCCGCCGTTGGCCAGCATGCCCTTGAGGCGCTCGTAGACGATCCGCTCGTGCGCAGCGTGCTGGTCGACAATGACGATGGAGTTGCGCGTCTGCGCGATAATGTAGTTGGCATGCACCTGCGCCCGCGCCGCGCCGAGCGGGCGATCCTGCAGGACTTCGGCGACCGGCTCGTCGTGCGCGCGCGCGTCGGCGCTCGGCGCGCTTAGCACATCGAGCGGCGCCTGCATCGCCTCGGGCATGCCGCGCGTTGTGCCGGGCCGCTGTCCCCCAGAATACGACGGCCGCGGCCGCTCGAACGGCACTACCGTCGGGCGAAGCTCTTCGAGCGCCGATGTGCCGTTGGCTGCCGTGGCGCGATGCGCCGATGCATGCAGCGCTGCCGCCAGCGCGTTGACGATCAGTGAGCGCACGCTTGCAGAATCGCGGAAGCGCACCTCGACCTTGGCCGGATGCACGTTGACGTCGACTTCGTCGGTGGACACCGAGACGAACAGCGCCAGCAGCGGGTGGCGGCCGCGCGGAATGAGATCGCCATAGGCGGCGCGCACCGCGCCGACCAATAGCTTGTCCTTCACCGGCCGCCCGTTGACGAACAGGAACTGTTGCGCGGTATCCGGGCGGTGCAGCGTCGGCAGGCCGGCAAAGCCGGTGAGACGGATGCCACTGCGCTCGCCCTGCACGGGCACAGCGTCCTGCATGAACTCGCGTCCCATGATGCGACCGAGGCGCTGCAGCAGGCCGGCATCGCCATCGGTCTCGCGCGGCAGGCGCAGGCTGGTGCGCTCCCCCGTCGTCAGCGTGAAGCCAACCTGCGGATGCGCCATGGCCAGCCGGCGGACGACTTCCGTCATGGCCATGTTCTCGGCGCGCTCCGACTTCAGGAACTTCAGCCGCGCCGGAACGGTAGCGAAGAGATTGCGCACCTCGATCGACGTACCCTCATTGCCGGCCGCGGGGCGCACCGCGCCCTTGGCGCCGCAGTCGACGGTGATCGCATAGCCGGCCGGCGCGCCGTGCTGGCGCGACTGGATGGTCAGCTCCGACACCGACCCGATGGACGGCAGCGCCTCGCCGCGGAACCCAAGCGTATGGATGGCGAGCAGGTCTTCGCCCTGCAGCTTGGAGGTGGCATGCCGCTCCACAGCGAGTTGCAGATCCTCCTTCGGCATGCCGCTGCCGTCGTCGGTCACGCGGATGAGCGACAGTCCGCCCGCGACGGCGACCACCTCGATTTCCGAGGCGCCCGCGTCGAGCGCATTCTCGACCAGCTCCTTGACGGCACTCGCGGGCCGCTCGATCACTTCGCCGGCGGCGATGCGATTGATGGTCTGCGGCGACAACTGACGAATGGCCATGCCTACCCCCTGCGTCCAGAGTAGCCGATTCACCTTCCCCGCACGCGATCGCGCGCTGTCCCCGGGGATACCCCTGTGCACTAAAGTCTTATGTAGAACCGTCACTTACGCCTGGGCTCGGCCGCGGCCGAGAGCTATTGCCATGCGCGCAAAGGTCACCCCTCACGCGCGACCCGAGCTGGTGCATTGTGCGCCGCACACTCAATACCCCAACATCCGGAGCGACTGATGCGTCTCGACGCCATCCCCATCGGCACAAATCCTCCTCTCGACATCAACGTGGTCATCGAGGTGCCGGTCGGGGGCGAACCGATCAAATACGAGCTCGACAAGGCGGCAGGCACGCTGTTCGTCGACCGCTTCCTCTACACGCCGATGCGCTATCCGGGGAACTACGGTTTCGTCCCGCACACGCTGTCCGCCGACGGCGATCCGATCGATGTCCTCGTGTGCAACACGCGCGCGATCTTCCCCGGCGCGGTGATCAACTGCCGGCCCGTGGGCGTTCTCGTCATGGAGGATGAGGGCGGCGGCGACGAGAAGATCATCGCCGTGCCGAGCAGCCGCACCACCATGCGCTACGACAAGGTCGCCAACTTCACCGACCTGCCGCAGATCACTGTGCAGCAGATCGAGCACTTCTTCGGCCACTACAAGGATCTGGAGCCGGGCAAGTGGGCAAAGATCGACCACTGGGGCGACTCGTCCGAAGCGCGCCGTCTCGTTACCGAGAGCATCGAGCGCGCAAAAACCGCGGCCAAGCGCTGACGCCGGCCGCGGTCTGGGGAGGCAATCAGATGCCTCAACCCTTCTTCTGAGCAGCGCTCTCGACGGCCGCCGGCCGCAAGGTCGGCTTGCCGACGATGGTCACGATGAGATCGTCGTTGGCCAGGAGGCGCTTGGCGACCCGCTTCAAATCGTCGAGCGTCACCGCGGCAATCATCTTGTTGCGGTTCTCGACATACTCCGGTCCGAAGCCGTCCATCTGCAGCCCGAGCAGCTGCGAGGCGATCTTCGAGTTGGTGTCGAAGCGCAGCGGATACGAGCCGATCAGGTAGCTCTTGGCGTTGTCGAGGTCTTCCTGGCTCGGGCCATCCTCGGCCATCTTGTGCAGCTCGTCACGGATGATGTCGAGCGACTGCCCCATGGCGTCGTTGCGGGTGGCGACGCCGCCCGAGAAGATCGAGGCGTGCTGGTAGGGGTACACGTAGGTGTAGACCGAGTAGGCAAGGCCGCGCTTCTCCCGCACCTCTTCCATCAGCTTGGAAGCGAAGCCGCCGCCGCCCAGGATCTGGTTGAGTACGAAGGCGGGGATGAAGTCGGGATCCTTGCGCGGCATGGCGCCGAGGCCGAACACGGCGACCGACTGCGGCACGTTCATGTCGACGACGGTCTGCACCCCGCCGGTCACCGGCTTGGTCACCGACACGGGCAACAGATCCGCCCTGTCGGGCAGCTCGCCGAAAACCTCGTCGAGAAGCTTGCCGAGCTGCTCCGGCGTGATGTCGCCGACGGCAACGACCTTGAGCTTGTCCTTGGCGAAGACGCGGCTGCGATAGCCTTCCAGGTCGGCGCTGCTGATCTTGCCGACGGTCGCCTCGGTTCCCGTCGCCGGGCGCGCATAGGGATGGCCGGCGAAGGCCGACGCATACCACTGGTTCTGCGCCACGCGGTCAGGGTCGCGCGCAGCGTAGGCGAGCGAAGCCAGCAACTGCTGGCGGATGCGCTCCACCGCGTCGGTGTCGAAGCGCGGCTTGGTCAGCGCCAGCTTGAGCATCTGCGCCGCCTCGTCACGATTGGCGGTGAGCGTTTCGAAGTTGCCGTAGAAGGCGTCCTTGGTGTCCTCGTAGCTCATGCGCATGGAGAGATCTTCCATGCGCTCCTGGAACTCGCGCGCTTTGAGATCGCCGGCACCTTCATCCAGCATGGCGGTCAGAAAGTTGGCGAGCCCATCCTTATTGGCGGGGTCCTGAGAGTTGCCGCCCTCGAAGGCGAAGCGCATGGCCATCATCGGCACGGCGTGCTCTTCGACCAGCCAGGCTTCGATGCCGCCGGGGCTTTTCACTTTTTCGATCTTCATTGCGTAGGCATGCCCCGAGAGAAGTGTGAGGAGTGCTACGGCGACGCCGCCGAGCGAGGCTGCCGCGCGCGCTTGCCGACGTGCGGCACGGAAAATCATCGAACGCAGAGATTGGGCTGCGAGCATATCACTGCCTTTTCGCAAATGAACCATCAGGAGCGCGTGTGCACGAGGGGCTTCTCGACACGTTCGCCGGCGCCGTTGTCTTTTTCGGCTTCCGGCAGCAGCAGACCCGTCACCGAGCGGCGCGTATCGAGATACTCGTCGGCGGCACGCTTGACGTCGTCGAGCGTCACTTTGGCTAGGGCCTCCGGCCAGCCTTCGACGTCGTTGACGGAGCGCCCGATGGTGACTGCCCAGCCATAGCGGCGGGCGAGCGAGGCCTGGTTGTCGCTCTCGTAGACGTAGTCGGCGAGCAACGACTTCTTGGCGCGATCCAGTTCGAGCTGGGTAACGCCGTTCTTGCGAATGTCGTCGATGACCTCGTCGACGGCCGCTTCCACCGGCACGAGATCACCGCCGCTCGAAACAGCGTAGAGCGAGATGTTGCCGCCATCGATCGTGTAGCCGGAGTAGCTGCCGCCCGTGGTGGCGGCGACCTTATCGTCGACCACCAGCTTGCGGTAGAGACGGCTCGTGGCGCCATCGGCCATGATCTTGACCAGCAGGTCGATCGCCTCGGCCTCACCCGGCTTGGCCGAGACGTAGCTCGGCACCAGGTAATAGCGGTGGAACGAGGCGTTGCCGGCGCGCGGATCCTTGAGCGTCACGCGACGCGCTGCGATGTGCGGCGGCTCCTGCGGACGCGAGCGGACGTCGACCTCCGGGTTCGCCGGGATCTTGCCGTAGGTTTCCTCGGCGAGGCGCTTGACTTCTTCCGGCGTCACGTCGCCGGCAACGACCAGCACCGCGTTGTTCGGCGCGTAATAGCGCTTGTAGAAGCGCAGCGCGTCTTCACGCGACAGGCCGGCCATCTCGTGCATCCAGCCGATGACGGGGATGCCATAAGGGTGCGAGAGGTAAAGCGCGGCGTTCATCTGTTCATCGAGACGCGCGGCGGGGTTGTTGTCGATGCGCGAGCGGCGCTCCTCGAGGATGACGTTGCGCTCGGTGACGACCTCGTCCTCGGTCAGCCGCAGGTGAGTCATCCGATCGGCTTCCATCTCCATCAGCCGCGGAAGCTGCTCCTTGGCGATGCGCTGATGGTAGGCGGTGACGTCCTGGCCGGTGAACGCGTTGTCCTGACCGCCGAGCCGCGAGATGATCTTCGAGAAATCACCGACAGCGATCTTGTCGGTCGATTTGAACATCAGGTGCTCGAGGAAGTGCGCGATGCCCGACGAACGCTTCGGCTCGTCCGCCGCGCCTACCTTGTACCATACCATGTGCGTGACCACCGGCGCGCGGTGATCAGGGATGACGACGACTTCCATCCCGTTCGACAGCTTGAACTCAGCAGCACGCGGCTGGGCGTCGGCTGTGGAAGCTTGAGCAAGAGCGAGCATGAGAGTGGCCACCGCTGATAGAGTGAGGAGGATACGGCTGGCGCCGGGATTGAACATATATAAGACCCCAATTGGATCCGGATTGAGAGGCCGTTTGCGGCCGCGAACCTGCTCCAGACTGGCATTTACGTCCGGTTACAGCCGCAACAAGCACGTCGCAGAGTTATCGCAGGAATTCGGCCGGCCCAGCCCGACAGCTTGTCGCCATCTTCGGGTTCGCCCCCCCTATGTCAAATGACATCGTGTTCATCTGCGGGCGAAACGCGACAAACGCACATCCGCCGCGGTGCGACTTGAACGTAACCCGTTCGGACCCATATGTTCACAGCATTAACAGCGCTCGTTCGCGAGGCTGTCCGAGGAGGCCGCATTAACCGGCTCCGAGGGATCATCGACGTGAAGGTCGCTTCAGGAAGGGCTTTCTACTGATGTCACGCATTTCTATGCTCTCGAGCCCCCTGATGTTGGGTTTCGAGGAGATTGAACGCCTGGTCGACCGGGCGCAGAAGGGATCGGGCGACGGATATCCCCCGTACAATGTCGAGCGCCTCGCGGCCGCTGACGGCGAGCCGGAGATGTTGCGTATTACCCTTGCCGTCGCGGGTTTCACGCGCGATCAGCTGGAAATTACGCTCGCGGACAGCCAGCTGACGGTCCGCGGCCGGCAAACGGATGAGAAGTCGCGCGAATACCTCTATCGTGGGATCGCTGCGCGGCAATTCACCCGCACGTTCGTGCTCGCGGATGGAATCGAGGTAAAGTCCGCAGACCTGTCCGATGGTCTGCTCGCCATCGATCTGAAGCGCCTCGAGCCGGAACGCTTGGTGCGCACCATAAAGATCAGCGACAGAAAATAGCGTGCGTCACCGTTGATCGAGAGTGCCATGTCGCGCGTTAAAGCGACAGGCGCACACCACCGGCGCCGTTCCGCGGATCGTCCGTGCGAGGCGGTACCCGGCTTGCAGAAGGAGTTGCGTCATGACTGAAACAGACAAAACGATGCGTCCAGGCGACGTCATGACCGAGCATGACCTGGCCACACTCGGCGGTGGCGTGGTTGCCTACATCAAGACGCTTACGTCCGATGAAGCCAGCCGCATGTTTCCGGCCATCGAGGGGCTGCCGCAGGGCATCAATCTGTTCTCCCTGCATGCCGCCGACGGTACGCCTCTGGCGCTCACGGATACGCGCCAGGCGGCGATCGGGCATGCCATTGACGACGACCTGGAAATCGCCAGCGTTCACTGATCCGTCGGCGTCTCAGCTGCTTGTGTGGCCCCGGTCGTCTCGCCGGGGCCATTGTTATTTGAGCCGCCGCCTCAGGTACGGTAGCTGGCGAACTGGCCGCGGGCGCGGAAGCGCTCCAGATAGCTCGGCACGATCGACCCAACTCCGCGCGGCGCGCTGACGCCCAGCTGCGCCAGAGTGCGACCTTCGCTCTTCGCCGCGGCGCTGACCACGTTGTCACGCTGCAGCATGCGGACCTGATCGACCGTGATGGGACGCAGCGAGTTGGGAAGCGGCCAGGTGAGCAGCGCCTGCAGCTTGGCCAGCCAGAACGGCATCGGCAGGTAGGCGCGCGAACGCCCCGCCCACTCCTGCGTCAGGTCGAGAAGCTCGCGGAAGGAGAGCACCTCGGGTCCTCCCGCCTCGTAGACCATGCCGCCTTCGACCTTGCCGTCGGCCGCCGCAGCCACTGCCGCCGCCAGGTCGCCAACGTACACCGGCTGGAAGCGGGTGCGCCCGCCGCCGATCAGCGGCAGGAACGGAGACATGCGCGCCATCGCGGCGAAACGGTTGAAGAACTGGTCCTCCGGCCCGAAGACGATAGACGGGCGGATGATGATGGCGTCCGGAAATTCCTCCAGCACCGCCGCCTCGCCCTCCGCCTTGGAGCGCGCATAGAGCGATTTCGAATGGGCATCGGCGCCGATGGCCGAGAAGTGCACGAAGTGCTGCGCACCGGCCTCGCGCGCCGCCCTGGCGATGGTGCGCGCCCCTTCCCCGTGCACGGCCTTGAAGGTCTGCCGCCCGCCGCTGGCCAGCACGCCCACCGTGTTGATCACGACCTTGCAGCCGGCGACAGCCGCCGCGACCGAATCGGGGTAGCGCACGTTGGCCTGAACGGGGGCCACCTGGCCGACCATGCCGGCCGGCTGCAGGAACCCGGCGAGGTCAGGCCGCCGCACCGCGGCCCGCACCCGCCAGCCCTGCTTGGCGAGGGCAGCGACGGCGTAGCGTCCGACGAAGCCGGACCCACCGAAAACCGCCGCCATGCCCCGGTCATCGAGACGGTCCGCCATCGTCAATCTCCTCGTTCTGCGCCATTGGCGCGCACGCCCCGCTACGGGCCCCTCTGCGGCCCGAGTATACGGGGCTGATCGCCGCGGGGAAGCTCACGTGCGGACGCACATGACGGAATTGACAACCTGCGCGACGCTCTCTAACTGTCCGCGCCTGTGCCCAGGTGGCGGAATTGGTAGACGCACTAGTTTCAGGTACTAGCGGGTAACACCGTGGAGGTTCGAGTCCTCTCCTGGGCACCAGCCACACATCACCGGAATTTTTGACCGATTGTCAGGCAGCGCAGCGCGCGCTGGCCGGTATCTGGCCGCGCCTGCGCGATCCGACCTTTGAGCGAGGAGTCCTGCGCTAGAGCGGAAGAAACGGCGCCAGCAGTCCGAGCACGCGGTCGCGGCGCTTTTCCTTGTCCTCACGCTCATCGACAGTGCTTTCGTACGTGAGGTAGGCGTGCCGGTCGGACCCCGGCTCGATCGCCGCTTTAATCTCCATGTCCCTGTCCCAGCGTGAGGTGAGGAACGCCTCGTCGGGCTCGTGGAGATACACGATAAGCGCCCGTGCAAAGATCACACCCGCGGCTTCGGAAGCGTCGAGGACTCGCCTGACGAAACGGTCGCGCCAACGCCGGTTGGGCACGCAGGCTTCGATCAGAAATATGGATTGGCCCCTGTCCGCTTCCGCTATCATCAGCGCCGCCAAGTCGGCCATCGGCATCGATCGGAACCGCGGATCCCTTCCCATGTCGATGTGAGCGAACCGGCCGTCTGCAGCGAGGCCCTGGCACAGCGTCGTCTTGCCGACGTCGGGAAGCCCGTGCACCAGGATCAAAAGTCGCGTCTTCTCGATGCGCAGCCTTCCGTCCCGGATGACGAACACCACTTCCTCGCGCGCAGCCAACGGCGGATCGCGAAGCAGCTCGGCGACCTCATCGCCGACCGGCAGAAGGCTCAGTTCTGCCATGCGCGCGCCGACCTCGCGCGGATCCCCACGGTGCAACTGCTCGAAGACGCCCTGCGCATCAGCCCGAGCATCGGCTTCGGAGCCGCCAATCCCCCAGATCGATTGGCGGCTGTAGGCTGCGATGATCATTGGCAGGTCCCCGGTCGAAGATCGAACCGTAGAGCTGCCGGAGCGCGGATTGCAACCTTAGATAGATCATTATTCCCGTTTAAGTTGCATGAATAACAGCGCCTGAGGTCGCCCCCGCCGGGATTCCGCGCCAACGCAGATTCCCCTGGGAGATCAGGCCACAGTCAAGCGACGGGCGCCTCGCTACCCCCAGCCGGTTACCCGCCGTGGATGAGGCCGGATCGCCACTGGCCCCCCCGGGTGCAGGCGTCCTATTCGTCGGTTGTGGGGTAGCTGCAAGGGGGAACTCGATGACGTTCGACGGTACGACCACCTTCGCCGATGGCTCGCTGGAGCGGGCAGCCGTTGAGACCGCGCGCAAGGCGGTGGAGGGCAGAGGCACTGCTTCGCGCAAGCATTTCCTCGACGCATATGCTGAGCATCTGGAAGCGCTCAAGCGCGACCGCAAGACGAAATAATCACCTGCCACCGCCCCACTTCGCGCGGGCGGTGGCACGTCTCGTTCTCGGGGACCCGTTCATGCGGCCGGGTGCACCTTGTCCAGCGTGATCGGCAGATCGCGCACGCGCCGGCCGGTGGCGTGATAGACGGCATTGGCCACTGCCGCCGCGACCCCGACGATGCCGATCTCGCCAAGGCCCTTGATGCCGAGCGGATTGATCAGCGCATCCGGCTCGTCGACGAAGATCACGTCGATGTCGTAGATGTCGGCGTTCACCGGCACATGATACTCGGCAATGTTGGCGTTCATGATGCGGCCGAAGCGGTGGTCGTAGAGCGTCTCTTCGTGCAGCGCCATACCGATGCCCCACACCACGCTGCCCATGATCTGGCTGGTGGCGGTCTTCAGGTTGAGGATGCGTCCGGCGGCGACGGCGTTGACGACACGCGTCACGCGCACGATGCCGAGTTGCTCGTCGACCTTTACCTCCGCGAAGACAGCCGAGTGCGTATTCTTGGCGTAGTCCTCGAGCTTGTCGAAAGCGTTGGTCTTCTCCTTGACGACGCGCGTCGCCTTGGCGTTGCGCATGATATCTGCGATGGGCACCGACCGCCCCGCGTCGCTTGCCAGGGCCAGCGCACCGCCGGTCAGAATGACTGCATCGGCGTCGGCATCTGCCAACGGGGAGCCCGGGATTTTTTTCGCCATCGCCAAGAGCTCGCCGCGCACGTCCGACGCCGTGGCGACGATGGCGTTGCACACCGAAGCCGCCATCCACGATCCGCCTTCCACGGGGGACTGCGGCAACGTCGAGTCGCCCAGCCGTACGCTCACGTGCTCGAGCGGCACGCCGAGCGCGTCCGCCGCCACCTGCGCCATGATCGTGTAGGTGCCGGTGCCGATGTCGGACGTCGCGCACGACACCTCCGCGTCGCCGTCGGCACTCAGCGCGATGCGCACCGCGGTAGGCATCTGCAGCGCCTCCCAGACGCCCGTCGCCATACCCCAGCCGACGAGTTCCTTGCCGTCGCGCATCGAGCGCGGCTTTGCACTGCGCTTGCTCCAGCCGAAGGCCTGGGCGCCGCGCGTGTAGCAGTCGCGCAGCGCCTTGCTGGTGTAGGGCACGTCCTCGTTCTGGTCGCGGTCGGAGTAGGTCTTGAGGCGCAACTCGAGTGGATCCATGTCGAGTGCCACCGCCAGTTCATCCATCGCGCTCTCCAGCGCGTAGACGCCGGTGGCGGCACCGGGCGCGCGCATGTCGGACGAGGTCGGAACGTCGAGCGCCACGAGCTTGTGTTCGAACTTCGAGTTGGGGGTACGGTACAGCAGCCCGCCCCAACCCGTGTCGTTACGCGAGAACTCCTCGAATTCGGAGGTCACGGCGATGGCCTCGTGCGTGAGCGAGTTGAGCGCGCCGTCCGGTTCCGCACCGAGGGCCAGCCGCTCGATCGTCGCCGGCCGATAGCCCAGCGCGTACATCTGCGCCCGCGTCAGCACCACGCGCACCGGCTTCTTCAGCTTCAATGCGCCGAGCGCCGCCAGCACCACCTGAAACTGCGGCCGCAGCCCGGAGCCGAATCCGCCGCCCATGTAAGGCGACATCACGCGCACGTCGTCCGGCTTCAGCTTCAGAGCGCTGGCCAGATATTTCTGGACGTTCTGCACGCCCTGCGTCTTGTCGTAGACGGTGAGCTTGCCGTCCTTCTCCCACACGGCGGTGGTCGCGTAGAGCTCCATCGGATTGTGATGCTCGGTGGGGATGAAGTACTCCGCCTCGTGGCGCACCGGTGACGCATCATAGGCGGCCTTGGCGTCGCCGCGCGGCTTCTCGGGCTTTTCGACGACGTAGGCATCCTTCTCCTGCGCCATCAGATCGGTGACGTTCGGCTCCGCGTCGTAGGCGATATTCAATAGCGAGGCGGCATACCGCGCCGTATCCCAGTCCTCGGCCAGCACCACCGCCACAGGCTGCCGGTTAAACAGCACCTTGTCGTCAAAGAGCGGCCGGTAGGGCGACCCCTTCTCCGGCGCCACCTCATCCTTCCAGGCCTTGTCGTCGTCGGCCAGCGGCGGACGGTTCTCGTGCGTCAGCACTTCGTACACGCCCGGGACCTGCAGGGCCGCGCTACTGTCGATGCGTGTCACGCGGCCCTTGGTGATCGGCGAATCGACCACGAAGCCGAATACGAGACCGGGCGCGGAATACTCCGCCGCGTACTTGGCGGCGCCGCTTACCTTGGCGACGCCGTCGATGCGCGACGTTGACGTACCGATGTACTTCTGCATGGGCTTGGACGGCAGCCCGGCGGGTGCGGACGTGGCAGCGGTGTCCAATGCACCTGCCGGACGCGCGGCGCCGACCGCTCCGACGGCGGCCGTGCCCTGCAGCAAACCACGGCGGCTGATGTTCGGCATGTCAGCGCACCTTCTTTTCCGATTGCACCTGCGGCGTTCCCGCGGCCGCTTGGCTGAGAGCGCGCACCACGCCGCGGCGCGCCAGATCGACCTTGAAATCGTTGTGCCCGAAACCGCGAGCGCCTTCGAGCAGCAGGTCCGCCGCCTGCTGGAAGCTGGCATCTTCCGCTTTCTTGCCGCGCAGCGCCTCCTCGGCTGCGGGGACGCGCCACGGCTTGTGGGCGACACCGCCGAGCGCCACGCGCGCCTCGCCGATCGTATCGCCTTCCATTTGCAGCGCCGCGGCAATCGACACCAGGGCAAACGCGTATGAGAGGCGATCGCGTATCTTCAGGTAGGTGTAGTTGTCGGAGAATCCCGCAGCGGGCAGTTCGACCGCGGTGACGATCTCGTTCCGCTGCAGGTTGGTATCGCGCTGCGGTTCGTCGCCTGGGAGGCGATGAAAATCGGCAAACTCGATGGTCCGCTCGCCATCCGGTCCGAGCACGTGCACCTTCGCCACCAGGGCGGCGAGCGCAACGCACATGTCGGACGGATGCACGGCGATGCAGGATTGGCTGGTGCCGAGGATCGCGTTGATGCGGTTGATCCCTTGCAGCGCCGAACAGCCGCTCCCCGGCTCGCGCTTATTGCAGGGCGTCGCAATGTCGTAGAAGTAGAAGCAGCGCGTCCGCTGCAGCAGATTGCCGCCGGTCGACGCCATGTTGCGAAGCTGCTGCGAGGCTCCGGCCAAAATGGCGCTCGCCAGCATCGGATAGCGTTTCTCGATCAGCGGATGATAGGCAAGATCCGTATTCGGCACGAGCGCGCCGATGCGGACGCCGCCGTCCGGTGTTTCCTCCACCTTGGTCAGCGGCAGCCGCGAAATATCGATCAGCCGCGGCGGCTTCTCGACATCCATCTTCATCAGATCGATCAGGTTGGTACCGCCGGCGATGAAGCGCGCCGAGGGATCGGCGGCCATCTGGCGAACGGCATCGCCGAGATCGGCGGCACGCGAATACTGGAAGTTGATCATGACTTGCCGTCCTCGCCCGCGATCACCTGCTCGATCGCCGCCACGATGTGCGGATAGGCGCCGCACCTGCAGATGTTGCCGCTCATGAGCTCGCGGATCTGGTCTTTCGTCCTCGCCTTGCCTTCCGCGATCAGCCCGACACCCGAGCAGATCTGCCCCGGCGTGCAGTAGCCGCACTGGAACGCATCGTGGTCGATGAAGGCCTGCTGCAGCGGGTGCAGCGCGCCGTCCTTGGCCAGCCCTTCGACAGTCGTGACCTCGGCGCCATCCTTCATCACCGCCAGCGTCAGGCATGAGTTGATGCGCCGCCCGTTCACCAGCACGGTGCAAGCGCCACACTGTCCGTGGTCGCAGCCCTTTTTCGTCCCGGTGAGTTCGAGATGATCGCGCAGGGCGTCGAGCAGCGTCGTCCACGGGGCGATGTCGAGACGCTTCTCGGCACCGTTTATCGTTAGCGTGATCGTCTCTTTGGGAGGAAGGTCGATAGCGGGCTGAGGCTTGGGTTGAGCTTGTGCCATAACGCCTCCGAATGCGGGAGCAACAAGTTGAGCTTGGCTACGCCGACCGGTCAATGTCGTTCACCCTGGAATTGTTCCAGGCGCGTTAACAGAGCCATTATTCAACGCAACGCAATTGAGCGATCGCGATACGCGCTGGCTTTCAACGCGCGGCGAATGCCCATCAGATAGGCATATGGCTCGGCGCCCATGCCGCATGCGCTCGACGCGCCTGCACTCCCGATTCTTTTGGCAAAGCAGTTCACACCCGGCAACACGGCTTTAATCAGCAATGCCCAGCCTCGTCTCCGCTGCATGCAAAGCGCGGACGATCCGGAATCCAGCGCGATTGTTCCGATCCGGCGAACAGAGCATTTCGAACCCGGCGATTTATCTCCGCTGGCGCAGAGCGCAACGTGCGCACCACGTCGACCACATCAGCAGACCGCCTCTATCGGCTTCATTTCTGATCGGTCTGTCCGCATCCATGAGGAGTAAGTCCATGCCTACGATCACCGTGAAGGACGGCACCGAGATCTATTACAAGGACTGGGGAACCGGGCAGCCAATCGTGTTCAGCCACGGCTGGCCGCTGAGCGCCGATGCTTTCGAAGATCAGATGAACTTCCTTGCCTCCCGCGGCTACCGCTGCATCGCCCATGATCGCCGTGGCCACGGCCGCTCGGGTCAGCCGTGGACCGGCTACGATTACGACACGTTCGCCGACGACCTCGCCACGCTGATCGACAACCTCGACCTCAAGGGTGCGGTACTCGTCGCGCACTCCATGGGCGGCGGAGAGATCGTGCGCTACGTCGGGCGCCACGGCACCGCGCGGCTCGCCGGCATGGTGCTGATCTCTGCGGTGCCGCCGCTCATGCTCAAGACGCCGTCGAATCCCGAAGGCACGCCGATGAAGGTCTTCGACGAAATCCGCGAGGCCATCACTGCCGATCGTCCGCAGTATTGGCGGGACGTCTCGATGCCCTTCTACGGTTACAACCGGACCGGTGCGAAAGTCTCTGAAGGTGTGCGCGAGTCCTTCTGGCTGCAGGGAACTCTTGCCAGCTTCATCGGCACCTACGCCTGCGTGAAGGCGTTCTCCGAAACCGACTTCACCGAGGATCTTGCGAAGATCGACGTGCCGACGCTCGTCATGCACGGCGACGACGACCAGATCGTTCCCATCGTCGCCTCGGCGCTGAAGTCGTCGAAGCTGATCAAGGGCGCGAAGCTGAAGATCTACAAGGGCGCGCCGCACGGCATGTGCACGACGCGCAAGGAAGAGGTCAACGCCGACCTGCTGACCTTCGTCGAAAGCCTCGCCGGCCAGCGCGGGACCCGCGCCGCCTGACGCGATACGCAAAGGTCGGTGTCCGAGGCCCCGGGCCGATGGACGCCGACCCGCATCTTTTCCCGCCTGCCGCCGACGCCAAACGCTTTCTGCCGCACCCGCCCAGGTGTATAGCCACCCGTCCTGCTCTTGCGCCGCACCTCCCAGCCCGGATAGGTCAACGCGAAAGCAATGACTTGGCCTTATACCCGGCGGCTGCCTTGCGCAGCGCGGCTCAACCGTGAGGGCGTCCCTAGATGGCAAAGACCACCATCACGCTGCACAAGAACGATTTGCCCGCCGATCTCTCTTTCGGCTCCAGCGTGGCCATCGACACCGAAACGCAGGGCCTGAACCCGCAGCGCGACCGGCTGTGCCTCGTACAGCTCTCAGCCGGCGACGGGACCGCGCACCTGGTGCAGCTCGGTGCCGGCGATTATTCGGCGCCGAACCTCAAAGCGCTGCTCACCGATCCCGCCGTCCTCAAGATCTTTCACTACGCGCGTTTCGATATCGCCGTCATCGAGAAGTACCTCGGCGTCGTCACCAATCCGATCTACTGCACCAAAATCGCCTCCAAGCTGGTGCGCACCTATACCGACCGGCATGGCCTGAAAGACCTGGTGAGCGAGCTGGTGGGCGTCGAGTTGTCGAAGCAGCAGCAAAGCTCGGACTGGGCGGCAGCCGACCTGTCGCAGCAGCAGCTCGCCTACGCGGCGTCCGACGTGCTGCATCTGCACGCGCTGAAATCCAAGCTGGACGCGATGCTCGTCCGTGAAGGTCGCCAGGACTATGCCGCCGCGGCGTTCGGCTTTCTCCCCACACGAGCCAAACTCGATCTGGCCGGCTTCGGCGAAGACGATATCTTCGCCCACTGAGACCCCCGGGACACGGTTGTTCAGGCCTCGCGGCTTGCCCATCTGCCCAGTCCCAATATAACCCCATTTGACGGTGAGTTTGCACGCCACGGTGCCTAGCGGGGCAATTGCAGATAGCGCATGGCAACCACGACGAATTTCGGCGACTCAGAGACTTGGGCGGGTGCGTTCTCCGGAGGCACCGCGGCTGAGCGCGTGCGCAAGTTCAATCATGCCCGCCGTCACACGTACGTGGTTAAGGCGCTCCGCTTTCTGCTGCCCGGAGGCGCTGCCGGCGTCGTCGCCCTCTACGGATTGATGTTCCTCAGTGCCGGCGGCTGGGTCGACAAGCCGACTCTCGACCTGCCGCGCATCATTCCCGAAAACCTCACCATGGATAACCCTCGCTATGAGGGATACACGAACGATGGTGGCTCCTACGTCGTCAAGGCCAAGACCGCCATTCAGGATTTCTCGAACACCGAGTTCGTGCGCCTGAACGGCATTACCGGCGACATGGTCGACGCCAACAAATCGAAGACGCAGCTCACTGCCGCGCATGGCGACTTCAACACGAAAAGCAACGAGCTCGAACTGCATGGCGGCATCGACATCATCGCCGACAGCGGCATGCGCGCCAAGCTGAGCCGCGCCACCATCATCACCAAGGACAATGTGATCTTCTCCAAGGAGCCGTCGATCGTCGAGCTGCCGTCGGGAAAGATCAGCTCGAATGAATTGCGCGTGCTGACCAAGAGCCGCGAGATCGCCTTCGTCGACGACGTCAAAGCGCATCTCGTGCCGCCGGAGAACGACAAGGCCAAGACGGAGCCGGGGGCGGCGCCGCTGCTCGGCGGCGGCCAGGGCCCGATCGACATCAGCGCCAACCGCCTCGACATCGACGATACCGGCAAGACGGCGACGTTCACCGGCAACGTCGTTGCGCAGCAGGGAGGGGCCGCCTTGGCGACTTCCTCGCTCGAGGTGCACTACGAGGGCGGCGGCGCGGAAACGACGAATACTGCCGCGAGCATGGCGGCGGGCGGCGGCGGCACCAAGATCAGCCGCATCGTCTCCGACGCACCGATCGTCATGACACGTGCGCCGCAGGATCGCGTGACCGGCGCGCGCTTCGAGTTCGACGCCGCAAATGAAGTCGCGGTCGTTACCGGCAATGTCGTCATGACCTCGGGAACCGAGCGCCACGTCACCAGCAACAAGGCAACCGTCAGCCAGCGTTCCGACACCATCCTGCTGACCGGCGGCGTCGTCGCCAAGCAGGGTCGTAACGAGATGCGCGGCGAGCGGCTCTACGTCGACCGCAAGTCGGGCCGCACCGAACTCACTGCGCCGGGCAAGGACGGGCGCATCGAAACCCGCTTCTACCGCCGCGAGGAAGGCGCCAAATCGGTAAAGCAGACCGTCGAGCAGGTCGCAGCCAGCGCCACCTCCGGATTAGCCAACGTCACCAATATGTTCAAAACCGATCCTTCGGCACCGATCGACGTCGACGCTACGCGGCTCGACGTCGACGACCGCGCCAAAGTTGCGATTTTCCGCGGCGACGTGCGCGCCAGCCAGGGCGACTTCGTGCTGCGCACCTCCGAGCTGAAGGCGCACTATTCGGGCTCGGCCGGCCTTTCCGAGGACACCGGCCCCGGCAAGAAGTCTGCGGCCGAGATTTCTCGCATCGAGGCTCGCGGCAAGGTCATCGTCAATTCGGGTGAGAACCAGAAGGCGGTCGGTGACTGGGCCAACTTCGACATGAAGAAAAACCAGGTCGTCGTCGGCGGCGACGTCGTGCTCACCCAGCAAAAGAACGTGGTGCGCGGCACCCGCCTGACCATCGATATGTCTACCGGAGAAGCCGTCATCCACAACGACAACAGCGCGTGGTCGGCGACGGCGGCGCCCGCCAGCAGCGAAGGGCCGGGCTTCGTCGTTCGCAAGGACGGCAACCGTCCCAGCGCGATTTTTTACCCTAGCATCAAAAAAGGCGCCAAGAAGAAGCCGTCAGGCGGCGCTAATAGCGGTTCGGACGCCACCGGCTCAAACCAGGGCTGGGCGCCAAGCAATTGATCCGCCGCGGGCCGCCCGTCGCGGCCAAGTGCCGATTGACAGCGCTGTCGATCACGGCACCATGGCCCGGCCTGCGGCCAAACCAAGGTTCTCGCCAGCGTGCTGAAAATCCTGTCCTTCGGCTCGAAAAGTGCCCAGCCCGCCCCACAAGACGAATGGGGCCAGGGCGCCGACGGCTATGGCGCACAGCCGGACGATGGCTACGGGGCGCACCATGCCGACTACGGCATGCCTGCCGCCGATCCCTATGGCGTCCCCGCCGACGCCTACGGCCTGCAGCAGCCGGACCCTGAAGGCGTCCCAGGGCAGCTCGGCGGTGAAGGCTGGCTCACCGTCCATCACGTCCAGAAGGCCTACAAGAAGCGCAAGGTCGTGCGCGGCGTCAGCCTGGAGGTCGGGCGCGGCGAGTCGATCGGCCTGCTCGGTCCCAACGGCGCCGGCAAGACCACCGTGTTCTACATGATCACCGGGCTCGTCCCGGCCGACGCCGGCAACATCACCATCGACGGGATGGACGTGACGCGCCTGCCGATGTACCGGCGCGCCCGCCTCGGCATCGGCTATCTGCCCCAGGAAGCCTCGATCTTCCGTGGGCTGTCGGTCGAGCAGAACATCATGGCCGTGCTCGAAATTGCCGAGCCGTCGAAGAAAAAGCGCAAGGAAAAGCTCGAGAGCCTGCTCGAAGAGTTTCGCATCACCCATCTGCGCAAATCGCCCTCCATCGCCCTGTCGGGCGGCGAGCGCCGCCGCTGCGAGATCGCCCGCGCCCTCGCCTCCGGGCCCTCGTTCATGCTCCTCGACGAGCCCTTCGCCGGCATCGACCCCATCGCCGTCGGCGACATTCAGCAGCTCGTGCGCCATTTGACCGAGCGCGGCATCGGCGTTCTCATCACCGATCATAACGTGCGCGAAACGCTTAGCCTGATAGATCGGGCGTACATCATCTATGACGGCCAGGTGCTCACTCAGGGTAAGCCTGAGGAAATCATAGCCAACGATGACGTGCGGCGAGTCTATCTGGGAGATATGTTCGGTTAGGGTAGCCTGATATCTCTACGGCCCCGTTAGCCGGATCACTTGGACCAGCGCATGGTGCTTTCTACCAAGCTTGAGCTGAGACAAGGCCAGCAGTTGGTGATGACACCCCAACTGCAGCAGGCCATCCGCCTGCTTCAGCTGTCCAATATGGAGCTCATGCAATACGTCGAATCCGAGCTGGAGCGTAATCCCCTGCTCGAGCCCGACGACGGCACCGAAGCGCCGGTACGCGCCGAGATAGAAATTAACGATTACGCGGGCAAGACCGACGACGGCGCGGGCACCGGCGACAACGACTGGGTCGACCTCGAAAAACCCGTGGCAGATCCCGAAGCCACCTTCGACACCGACTACGAAAACGTCTACCCGGACACTGGGCCGGCAGAGCAAAACGGGCACGACGGCGACACGGGCTGGGCCTCGCTACGCCAGCGGGGCGCAGGTGCCGGCGACGACGTCAACATCGAAGCCTTCCTCACCAGCGACGTCTCCCTGCGCGAGCACTTGAGCGAACAGCTGCCGCTCGTCCTCGCCGATCCGGCGCAGCGCCTGATCGGGCAATACCTCGTCGATATGGTCGACGAGGCCGGCTATCTGCCCGCCGATCTCAGCGTCATCTCCGAGAAGCTCGGCGCCCCGCCC
>JAESGM010000413.1_pt1 | contig 38426 bp, 18 predicted proteins | sample 9269721 | NCBI WGS metagenome assembly JAESGM01 (sample SAMN15720920, study PRJNA650825) | algae metagenome | isolation source: Komarekiella atlantica HA4396-MV6 and co-occurring heterotrophs from... | place: USA: Theobald House, Kauai, HI | collected 2009-07-29
ATAGTGCAGTTCGGCCTGGCCGTAGAAGCCCGAATTGCCGAAGGCGCTGCCGATCGGATAGCCGCGGACCGTGGTCGGGCCGCCGATCTGGTAGATCTGGTCGCCGGGGAGTTGCGACTCCGTCGTGTACTGTCCGCTGCCGACGAACGAGCCGTAGACATCGTCGGTGATGCGCCAGAGCGAGGCGGTGTTGCCGGTCCAGATCGTGTAGTTCCGCCTGGTGCCGGCCAGCGTGTCGTCATGCGCGATCTGCGACCAGTTCACGCTGGTCGAATGGGTGAGGCTCGGCAGGTTCACGCTCAGCGTGGCGCCGGCCTGGGTTCGGATGTAGTTGGTATCGACCGTCGTGATGTCGAGGAGCTTGCTGCGTCCGCGTCCGCGTCCGAGCGCGCCCGTCGCCTGCAGCAGGATGGTGTCGGTCGCGAAGATTGGTTGCGAGAGCGTCAGCGAGCCGCTTTCCGATATGCCCTCCGGATGCAGTTCGCGGATCGGGCCGCCGACGATGCGATAGGCCGAGCGCGTATAGCTCACGCCGAACCGCGTGCCCCAGGGCGAGATCGGGATCGTGTAGCTGCCGCTGCCGAGGATGCTGCCCTGCGAGCGCGAGCCGTAGAGGATCAGCTTGTCGTCGATCCCGAGCAGGTTGTGGTGACGCAGGAACAGGATGCCCTGATAGCGCCCGGTGTTGAGCACCCCCTGATTGTCGAAGGAGATCTGCGCGGTGTTGCGCGGCGGTTCGGTCAGCGCGAGATCGAGATCTGTCAGTCCGAAGCTGGCGCCCGCGGCGAGCTGGGCCCGGATCTGCAACTCGTTGAGCCGGTTGAAGATCGAGACCTCGCGGTTGAGCGCCGGCGCGTCGACGACTTCGCCCTCCGCGACCGGAACCTGCGAGCGGACATACCAGGGCCAGGTCTGAATCGCTCCGCTGATGCTGACCTTGCCGACGCGGCCCTCGACCAGCTTGACCTTGAGGACGCCGCCATCGAGCTTCTGCGGCGGCAGCACGGCGCTCGCCGTGATCTGGCCCTTGGCAGCATAGAGGTCGTTGACCTCCTGGACGAGCTTGCCGATCGCGGCGAGGTCGACCGTCTTGCCGAGATAGCGCGCCCGGATCGCATCGAGTTCGGCGGGGCTCAGAAACTTGGAGTCGTCGAACTCGACCCGCGTCAGCACGACGGTCGCTCCGCCCGCCGGGAACTCCAGCCTCGGTCCCGGCGCCGGCGCCACCACGCCCGGGCCGCGCTGGCGCTGCGGCGCGGTCTGGCGCTCGATCTCGCGCCGTTGGCGCGCGGCCTCGTTCTCCAGGGTCTGCGGCAGGACCTGCGCGAGCGCCGGCCCTGCGATGAAACCCACGCCGAGAACCAGGCAACAGGCAGCGCGTCTGACGCAGATCAAGGCTGCTCCTCGAAACCGGCGAGGTTGACGAGCGGCTCCTGCCGCACGCCTGCGCCGGCCGTCGTGGCGGGCTCGTCGGGAGTGCTTGTTCTGCGCCAGCGTCCATCCGCGCCCAGCACGAAGCCGCGCGCGATCTCGCCGAAGGACGGCCCGCTCGACAGAAGCGCGCCGAGCCGGGCAAGGTCGCGGCCGATATGCATGCCCTCGGGCACATCGACGACATCGGTGTCGACGCCGATGATGAGGGCGCTCGTCGCCAGCCGCTTGCCATTGACCGTCAGCGAGAAGCCGCGATCCCGCGGATAGATCTGGACGTCATAGCCGGCCACCGGAGCGAGGCTGCGGTTGTTGGCGAGGATCGTCATGATCGGCGTCGTCACCCGCAAGGCACCGGGAACGAAGGCTTCGGCGATCGAGAACTCGTTCGAGGTCGTGGTCAGCACGCCGTCGACGCTCTCGAAGCGGCCGATCTGGAAACGCTCCGTGTCGATACGCAGGTCGACATTCTCGGCCGTACGTTCGCGCAGGCCGCCGATGTCGAGCATCAGCGGCAGTCCCGCCCCGCCGGGAAGCTGGACGATGTCGGCGGCGATCCGTGTGCCCAGGATGGTGATGCTGTCGCCCGCGCCGAACCGTCCGAACCTGATCTCGTCGGCGCTGGCATTGGTGCTGCGCGCCGCGCCGGTCCCGATCGCGATCGAGCCCTGGCCGCTGCGGCCGGCCAGCAGCGCCAGCGCATCGCTGGCGACGATGCGAGAGCCGATGATGTCCGTCTGGGCGACGAGCGAGGCGGAGCGTGCGGCGTCGACGAGGTCGAAGACGATGCCGCGCGCCTGCAGGCCGATATCGCGCCCGCTGGTCAGTGTTCCCGCGCGGATCATGCCTGCCGAGGAGGCAAGCTGGATATCCGCCCCGCTGCGCGCTGCGCCGAAGGAGAGATCGCCGGCCGCCGAGCCGGTGATTGAACCGGCTGCCGCAAGCGTATCAGCCTGGATCGTCGCGTTGCGGGAGACAAGCGAGATCGCGCCGGAACGCGCCGAGCCGTCGCCGATCTCGATCCGACCGCCGGCCGTGACCGACAGATCTTGCTCCGCGCCCAGGCTGCCGAGCGCCACCCGGCCGCCAGCCGTGAGCTGAGCCGAAGCACCGGAAGCGAGGCGCGTGATCGACAGGTCGGTCGCACCCTGCAGCGCCGCAGCCCCGGCCGCGTCGACGGCGAGCGCGGTGATGCCGGCGTGGACGGACCTGGCCGAAAACGCGTCAACCATGGTCCTGGCATCGCCCAGCGTGATCGCATTGGAAGCCGACAGGACCGCGCTGGCGCCGGTCAGCGTACCGATCGTCAGGCTTCCGCCATTGGCGGCGAGGCTTACCGCGCCGCCTGCTGTCAGGCCGTTTGTCACCAGGATCGAGCTTGCCGCAGTCAGGCTCGCGCCACCTGCCGTATCGATGCTCGCGGCGCTGATGCCGGCGCCGGTCGAGGTTACCGAGAGATTGCCTGCCGTCGTCGTGGCGGTCCCAAGCGTGACTGCGCCGGACGCCGTCAGCGTCGAGGTTGCGCCGGCAGTCAGATGATCGACCGCAAGCGTTCCGCCGCTGGCCGAGAGGCGGGCGCCATGGCCCGCGCTCAGGCCATTCGTGACCGAGAGCGAGGTCGCCGCCGCGAGAGTGACGCCGCCGGCGCCGTTGATCGTGGTGGCGGCGATCTCGGCGCCTGTCGACGTCACCGAGAGGTCGCCTGCAGTCGTGACGGCGTTGCCGAGCGTCACCGCCCCCGAAGCGGACAGGACCGAGTTCGCTCCCGCGTTCAGCACATCGATGGTCAGAGGCCCGCCACCGGCCGTGACATTCGCGGCGCCGCCTGCCGTCAGGTCGTTGGTGACGGTGATCGAGGTTGCGGCGGTCAGCGTAGCGTTGCCGACGGCATCGACGTTGGTCGCGCTGATGCCAGCGCTGGTCGAGGTGACCGAAAGATCGCCTGCGGTCGTCGTGGCCGAGCCGAGTGTGACCGCCCCCGACGCGGTGAGCGACGAGGTTGCGCCCGCGCTCAGGCTGCCGAGGCCGAGCGTCCCGTTGCTGGCGGTGACGGTAGCCGCGCCGCCCGCCGTCAGAGCGTTCGTCACGGCGATCGAGGTCGCGGCAGCCAGCGTTGCGCTGCCGGCGGCATCGACGCTGGTTGCGCTGATGCCGGCGCCGGTCGAGGTGACCGAGAGATCGCCTGCCGTCGTGGTGGCGCTTCCGAGCGTGACCGCGCCGGATGCCGTCAAGGTCGATGTCGCACCGGCGCTGAAGCCGCCGAGGTCGAGGGTTCCGCCATGGGCCATGACGGTGGCGGCTCCGCCGGCAGTCACACTGCTCGTGACCGCGATCGAGGTCGCGGCGGTCAGCGTCGCGCTGCCGGCCACATCGACGCCGGCGGCGGTGATGCCAGCGCCGGTCGAGGCGACCGAAAGATCGCCCGCCGTCGTTGCAGCACTGCCCAGCGTGACTGCGCCCGCTGCGGTGAGTGAGGAAGTCGCACCGGCGGTCAGGCTGCCGAGGCCAAGCGCGCCGCCATTTGCCGCGACAATCGCTGCCCCGCCCGCTGTTAGAGCATTCGTGACTCCGATCGATGTCGCCGCGGTCAGCGTCGCACTGCCGGCCGCGTCGATGCTGGTGGCGCCGATCCCGGCACCCGTCGAGGTGACCGAGAGATCGCCTGCGGTCGTCGTGACTGAGCCGAGCGTCACTGCGCCCACTGCGGTGAGTGACGAACTCGCACCGGCGGTCAGGCTACCGAGACCGAGCGTCCCGCCATTGGCGGTGACATTGGCTGTACCACCGGCCGTCAAGTCATTCGTCACAGCGATCGAAGTGGCGGCGGTCAGCGTAGCGCCGCCGGCGGCATCAATGCTGGTCGCCGTGATGCCAGCGCCGGCCGAGGTGACAGCGAGGTCGCCTACAGTCGTGGTGGCCGAGCCGAGTGTGATCGCCCCCGAAGCCGTCAGCGACGAGCTTGCGCCCACACTCAGGCTGCCGAGGCCCAGCGTCCCGCCATTGGCGGTGACGTTGGCGGCACCGCCTGTTGTCAACTCATTCGTCACCGAGACGGAAGTCGCGGCGGTCAGCGTCGCGTCTTCGGCGGCGGTGATGCTGGTTGCGCTGATGCCGGCGCCGGTCGAGGTGATGGCAAGATCGCCTGCCGTCGTCGTGGCAGACGCGATCGCGACGGTTCCGCTCGCTGCGACCGAGCTGTCTGCGCCTGCGGTCAGGGTTCCGAGCGTCAGGCTGCCATTGCTGGTCGAGAGCTGCGCGCCGGCGCTGCTCGTGACGGTGTCGAGTGTGAGGTTGCCGCCAGCGTTCAACGTGACAGCGCCGGCATCCGCGGCGAGACCGGTCGCGTGAGTAGCGCCTGCCGTCGACAGGTTGACGTTACCGAGAAGGCTGCGCGCGGAGATCGTGGGCGCCGCGAAGGCCAGCGCTGCACTGTCCGTGCCGATGCCGGCTCCGGCGTAGAGCGAGATCACGCCGCCGGCCTGGGAGGCCTCGAGCAGCGCGCCGCTGTCGCCATTGCCGGTGATCGTGCCGGCCGCGGTCAAGGCGATCGAGGCGCTGCCGGCCGGAGCGGCGAGCGAACTGGAGACCTTGCCGAACACGATGGCGCTGTCCGAGGCAAGGCTGACGCGGCCCGCGGCGCTGATCTCGGCGCCAGCAGCCATGGTGATCCTGGCGCCGATCAGTGAGGCCGCACCGGCGCTGGAGCGCGCGGAGCGCAGGACATCGATCTCGCCATCGGCGACGATGTCGAGCCCGTTGGTGGCCGCCAGCTCGCCGATGCGGAAGGCGGTCGGCGTCTGGCCGGCCACGGTCGGGCCGGAGAGCCAGGCGGAGCCGCCGACGGTGCCGGAGATCTCGCCGGTGGCGCCGACCCGCAGGCCGAGCGCGGCCGAGGCGGAGCCGACATTGCCGGTGGCGTTGAGCTGGATCGAACTCGCCGAGATCGCGACGCCCGGCAGATAGCCCTGGATGCCGCCGGCGCGCGCCGTCAGCGAGGCCGTGCCAGAGGCGAAGATGCGGCCGATCTCGGCATTGCCGGCATTGGCGACGAGATAGGCATCGCCGGCTGCGGCCGAGGCGGAAACCAGCCTGCCGCCGATCTGGTAGGTCAGAGCCGTGGCCGCGGAGCCGATGCCGCCGCCACCCGCGACCAGGATCAGGTCGCCATTGGTCTGGATCTGCACCGGGTTGCGCGGCGTCGTGCCGTCCGGTTGGGTGCCGACGACGATTCCCTGCGGCGCCTGCAGGCTGACCGTGCCCGTCGCCGTGATGCGGCCAACCGTCAGCGAGCCGCCGGCCGAGTTGGGCGTCCCGGTCGCCTGGACATAGACGTCGCCCTGCGCCGAGGCCGAGAAGGTCCCGGTCGCGTTGATGAAGAGCGGGGCCGTCTGCTTGACGTCGACGCGGGTGAGCGTGACGCCGTTCGGGACGTTGTTGAGATCGGTAACGTCGACGAGGCTGCCATCCTGCCTTTGTCCGACGAGCTTGACCGTGCCCGGCGTGGTCGCGACAGCGAGCGCGGCGAGCTGGGCGTTGGAGACCGCGCCGCTGCGGATATCCGCCAGCGCGATCTGCACATCCGGGGCGAGCGAGCCGATGCTGCCGGCGGTGTTGAGCGTGACGTCATGACCGATGACCAGCGCCCGGCCATTGCCGACGACGCCCGGGTCCGGCTGCAGCGCCGAGGTGTTGATCGCCGAGACGAGCTGGCGCTCGGTCCAGACCGCGTCGCCCGCGATCCGGTTGGCGAGACCAGGCGCCACACCCGCACCGTTCACGCTGAAGCTGTAATTGTTCTCCAGCGTTGCCGGCTTGAAACGGGCCTGCTCGGTCCAGCTGCTGCCATAGGCGGATTCAAAGACACTGCTGTAAGCGGCATAGCGCCTGGCGGCATAGGCCTTGACTTGATCGGCCGTCGCCGCGGGCACGACTGTGCCGGGCGCCGCCATGCTCTTGAGCTCCTGATCGGCAAAGGCCTGGTAGAGCGCAATGGCAGCGGGATCGAGCTTGAAGACGCGCTCCATGACGCCGTCATTGTTGGTGTCTTCGAGGACGACGCTGCCATTGCGGATCAGCGCGGAATACTGCGCATAGCTCTGCGTGACCTGCTTCTCGAAGGTGGTGATGCTGGCCAGGGCCGCTGCGTCGGCGCCCTCCGCCGCGGTGAGCTTGAGCGCGCGCGAGACCTTCGAGAGCTGCTCGGCGCTCAGCGCCTGCGCTGCGGTCTGGCCCGAGGCCGAGACGAGCCTGCCGGCATTGACGTCGATCCGGACATCGCCGGTCTTGCTCTCGATCTGCCCGACGCGCAGGTCACCGGCGACCTGGGCGACACCGATGTCGCCGCGTGCGGTGAGGTTGACGACGCCGTCGACCTGGCTGCCGTTCGGCAGCTGCGTCGCGACCGCGCGCATCGTCATCAGGTTCGAGAGCGAGCCGATGCCGCCCTCATCGCTCACCAGCGTGATGTTGCGGCCGACGATGTTGGTCGATCCCGTTGCAACGGCTTCGAGGCTGCCGGTGGCACGCACATTGACGTTGCCGTAGCCGCCCGGATTCTGGTCGGCGCGCAGGGCGACCACGCGGGCGCTGCCGGTGATGTCGAGATTGATGCCGCCGCTGCCGGCCGTGGCGTTGAGCTGCGCCCCGGAGGTCAGTGTCGCCTTGATAGCCGTCGCTTGGGTGCCGATCGAGTCGCGCGCAGCCAGGTTCAGGTTGTTGCTGAGAATCGTGGCGCTGTTCGCTTGGGTGAAGCTGCCACCCGAGGCGGTGATCGTCGTCGTGCCGCTCGGATTGACGATGGTGCCGTTCTGCAGGACCGAGCTGTTCGAGGTGATGTTGACTCGGCCCGCTGCATTGCCGGCGAAGCTGATCGCGAACGGGTTATCGGCCTTCACCGAGGTCGTGATCTGGACGAAGGCCCGGGTCGCGTAGTTGTAGTCCCATACCGCTTGCGTTGCGCCCGGCTGCGCGACGAAGTCGTAGTCGCAGTGGTTGATCGCCTGGCCGTTGCAGCCGCCATAGCTCGCCGAGTTGTGGATGAAGTCGAGATGGCCGCCGGTGATCTCCTGCGTCATCCCGACATGGGTGAGGTTGGTCTTGCCCGTCACCACCCGGCCCGACACCGACTCCGCGCTCGGCGACTGCGCATTGCGTGACCACCAATATCTCGGATCCGCCCCCGGATTGGTGCTCGGCGACTGGGCGTCGACATAGACCCAGGGGTTGCTCGAGGTGCCGGAATCGAAGCGCCAGTATACGCCCGGAATGTTCGCCTGATTCCGGTTGTCGACGGTCAGGCCCTCCTTCTGCAGCAAAGCCTGCTGTGTCCACTCGTAGCGGGTGCCGGCCACGGTGTCGTGCCGGGTCGTGTCGCCGGCGATGAAACGGACAGGAGTCGTGGCGCCGGGGCCGCTCAGGATCGGCTGCGCGCCATTATGCGTCTTGTATTCCGCGATGCCCGAGCCGGGCGTGTAGGCATAGATCGTCGTGTTCGGCCCGGAGGTGATGAGCCGGTCGATGATGGTGATCTTGCTGATGCTCGCGGCGACGCCGACGCCGGTGCCGGTGTTGACGCGGTTGACGATGAGGTCGAGCCCGGAGGTGTTGTTCACGCTGACATCGCCGAAGCCGCCATTGATCTTGATGGAGCCGAGCGTGTTGGTGCTGATGATCTTTCCGTCGAGCAGCACAGAGCCGCCGCCCGAAGACGCATTCACATCGTCCATGATGAAGCGCCGGTTCACGAAGTCGTAGTAGAGCTGAACGGTCGTGGCCGCCTTCCAGGCCGGGTCATCGGGAAACAGGTCGGTCATCTTGACCGTGCTGTAGCCGGCATTGAGGTAGGCGTTTCGGCTTCCTTCCAGGCTGTTGGCGATATCCCGGGTGATGGTGACGGAGCGGTTGGTCACACGGCCGGCCTCGATCGAGGCGTTGATGTTGATCGTCGTCGCCTTGATCGCGACCTGGGCGCCGAAGATCTTGGGGGCGCTGCCCGCCACGGTCGGATTGCTCTCGCGATAGGTCGGGATCGTCGGCAACGCGTAGAAATTGATGCCCCGGCCCATATTGTAGTCGCCGGTGCAGTTGGCACCGGAGTTGGCGATATAGCCGGCGCAGTTGCCGAAGAACTGCAGTGACCAGTTCCGTGTCGCGCCCTCGTCCTGCCTGCCATACAGGAAGTAGTTGATGTTGTTGCCGTAGCCGGCTGCAGCCGCGAGCGCGTTGGCCGCGGCGATGACCGCTTGGTTGACGTCGAACGAGCCCGACCCCGGCCCGCCGCCGGGATAGTAGATCGCGCCATCGTACTCCCCCTGCGGCGAGCCGCCGGCATTGAACATGCCGTTCGGCCCGTTCGAGGACACTGCGACCACACCGTTCGGCACGGTGAGGTTGAACTGCAGCGAATCGATGCGCTGGCCTGAGAAGCCGAACGAGCCCAGCGTGTTGTTGATCGAGACCAGGCCGCTGAGATTGGTGACGTCGCCGCCGATCAGCAGGGCCGGCCCCTTGTCGCCGATACCGAGCGAACCGCTATAGGCGTTGTCGATGATGATGGAGGGTGTCGCGTCTGGGTTCGAGGTGCGCGCCAGTGACCCGGTGGAGCCGATGATCTGCCCCCCGCTCGACTGCGGGATATAGGCGCCGCCGTCGAGCACGAGATAGGCGTTGCTGCGGTTGATCACCGTGATCGATGGCCCGCCCTTGGCGACGAGGGAGCCGCTGCCCTGAACCGTGCCGGCACTGACGGTGACGTTGCCGCCCGCCGCGTAGAGCTGGCTCAGCCGGACCGCCGTGACCGGGCCCGCATTGACGCCGGAGATCAGCGTGCTGGCGACCGCGGCTTCATAGCGTGCATTGATATAGGCGACGGGATCGAAGGCTGACGTGAGGCTGGCGGTCACCGGCGCCCCGTCGACGAAGCGGATCGTCGGAGACTCGTTCGGGCCGCACTGGACCGAGGCGTTGACGCCGCAGCCGATCTCGATGCGCTGGGTGTTGTAGATGCCGGCCGTCGCGGTGCCGTTCATCACCAGGGTCGAGCTCGACGACCTGCCGGGGCTGCTCGAACCGTTCGTGACCGGGATGAAATAGAGCTGGTAGCCATGGCCGGTGCCGTCGGCCTCGGCGTCGAGCACGCCGTCATAGGCGCCGAGCGTGACGTTCTGGGCGCTGGAGATCCTGGTGCCGCTGCCGATCTCGACGCGGGCATGGTGCTGCAGGTCGGTCGAGGCGTCGGCATCGGGGACCGCGATGAGGCCACGGACATAGCCGAGCGCATTCGCCGTGCCGGAGAGCGTGGTCCTGCGCGCATCCGCGCCATCGCGGCCGGCAGTGACGTTGACGTCGTAGAGGCCGAGCAATTCGGAATTCGTGCCGATCAGCACCTTGTTGTCGGTGCGGATGGTGACGTCGGCATCGGCGAGCCCGACGCTGGCGAGACCGTAGGTGCTGACATAAGCGTTCGCCGTGACGTCGGCGATCGTATAGGTGCCGAGATTGATGACGCCGAACGAGTTCAGGGCGACGTTGTTGCCGAGCTGCACAATGTTTGTGAGCGGGTTTTCGGCGGAGCCGGCGCGGTAGCGTGCCGACACGCCAGCGCCCTGCAGCAGGCCGCCGGTGGTCAGGGTCGCGGTGTCGTCGCCAAAGAGCTCGCTCCAGGCCTGCACCAGGATCGATCCGGGTGCGGCGGTCGGGCTCGTGCCGCCGATCAGGACGGCGCCGTCCTTAAGCTCCACCTTTGAGGTGCCGTAGATTTCCGTCCTGGAGGTCGCGCCGGCGCCATTGATGCCGCCGCCGGCGGCGGCGCGCACGGAATCCCCCAGCTCGAGCTGGGTGAAGGCATTGCGGCTGGTCAGCGCGATCGCCTGCAGGCAGCTCGTCAGATAGCAACCGGTCGTGCCCGGGCCGGCGGCTGTGATCCGGCTGCCGGCGCCGAGCTGGGTCAGCACGTCGACATTGGCGCTGTTGCGCGCGAGCGAGGCGCTGGCGCCGAGCGCCGCAGCCTGCAGGCTGTCGACCAGGGCGGCATATTGCGTGACATGGCTGGCGCCGATGGTGACGAGCCCGGTCTGGATCACCGCATTGTCGCCGACCGAAACCGTCACGTCGGAAAAATTGGAGGTCGAGCCGGTGGCGCCCGAGCCCGCATAGAGGCCGCCGCTGCCGGCTTCGGCGCGGACGATCTGGGTGTCCTGGCCGGTCGCGGTCAGGGTGAAGCGGCCGGTGCCGTTTCCGATCATGGTGGAATTGGCGCCGAGCGAGGCCGTGGTCCTGCCGGGTTGCGCTGAGGTTCCCGCCTCGGCCTGGGCGTTCACGGTGCCGATCGCAGCGGTCCCGGCGACGGTGACGCCGGTTGCCTTGGCGGCCTGCAGCGTCGTGTTCGTCGCGCTGATGGTGACGGAGCCGGACGGCAGGCGGACATAGTCGCCGACCGAGGCCGTGACCGAGCTGGTGTTGCGCGCCCGCGCATCGGTGCCGACGGCGCTGACATAATAGGCCCCCGAGCCGGCGACCGCCGAGGCGGCGGCGGAGTAGCCGCCGCGCGCGAAGCCGGAGGTCGAATCCGCCAGCCTCACCGCATCGCCGGCCGCCGTGCCGAACACCGAGCCGGTCGCCGTGACCGAGAGCAGGCCGGCGACGAACTGGTTGGCGATCTGGCTGGCGTTGCCTTCGATCGCGGAACTCACCTGCGAGCCGACGGTCGCGTTGGCGACGGCAGCGCCGACGGCGAGGCCGCCCGCGACCGCGACGCCGAAGGCCGACGCCTTCGCGTCGGGAGAGGCCGTCGCCGTGACGCTGATCGTCCCGGTTCCGACATTCGCCTGGGCGCCGGCGCCGATCGCCGCGGAGACGTTCGTCGTGTCGCTCGCCTTCGCCTCGGCGCCCGAGCCTGCCGCAAGCAGGCCGCCGGCGCCGGCCACGGCCGCGGCATGGGCCGCGCCCGTGCTCTGTGCGCCGATAGTCAGGCCGGTTCCGGTGAGGCTGGAGCCGCCTGCGTACTTCGCCTCGACCTCGCTGTCGGCGCTGCTCGATGCGAGCGAGATGCCGAGCGCCAGGCCGCCCGCCACAGTCGCGCCGAAGGCGTCCGAGCGGCCGGTCTGGCTGTTGCTTGCATTGACGCTGGTCGCGCCGGTCACCGTCAGCGTGCCGCCGAGTGTCGCCTTGACCTCGTTGGAAATCGTGCCGTCGGCCACCGCAGCGCCCGCCGCAGCCGCGAGCCCGCCGGCGCCGGCACGTGCTTCGACACGCGCGGCGGACCCCGTTCCATCGGTCGAGCTCGCCGAAACGGCGATCGAGCCAGTGTTGACGCTGATCTGGTCGAGGCGCGCCGTCACCTTGTCGCCGACATCGGTATAGGCGGTTGCGGCGCCGACGCCTACGCCACCGGTCCCGACACCGCTGGCGCTGTTGTTGGTCGTCGTCTTCGAGAGCGCGGAAACCGCGATGGAGCCGCTGGTGATGCTGCCGCCGCTCACGCTGGCAACGGTGGCGGAACCGGTGCTTTCGAGTAGCGCGGCGGCGCTTTGCGCTTCCGGCGCAGCGACACGGCTGCGATTGGCGCTGAAGAAGCCGTATTGCTGGGCCGCATAATCGCGCACTTCGGCATCGGTCGCTGTACGGCCGAGATTGGCGTTGGCTTCCGCTCGGTAAGCGTTGATACCGGCAGCCGACAGGGTCAGCACGCCGCCGCTGACGCTGCCATTGGCGAGCAGACGGGCATAGGCGTCGTTGGCGGCGCTACGGACCTGGTCGTCGCTGGCATCCGGCGTCGTCGCGGTGACGCGGGTGCGATAGGCGCTGAGGCCAGTATCGCTTAGCAGGTAGCCGACGGCGCCGCTGCTCAAGGCCGTGTAACGGGTCGCGGCCCAACTGCGGACCTCGGAGTCGCTCGGATTGGTGATGCCGAGCGCTGTCGCCGCGTTGCTGCGCAGGGCGGTCACACCCGCACCGGTGAGGGTCAGCGCACCGCCCGAAACCGTACCGTTGGCCAGCAGCAGATTGTAGTCGGTCCGTGCGGCTTCGCGCAGCTCGCCCTCGCTCATCGCCACGCCGGCGGCGCCGCGATAGCTGCGATAGCTGGCGAGACCGGCGGCGCTGAGGACGAGCTCGGCATTGCCGGCAGTGAGCTGGCCGATGCGGGAGAGCGTGCCGGAGCCGCCGGAGGTGAGTTCACCGGACGCGCCCGACGGGGTGCCGGTGCCCACCGAGATCAGCGAGACCGCGGCCCCGATGCCGGCCGAGCCGCCATTGCCATAGGTGACCGTCTGGGCCGTGACATCGCGCTCGGAACTGGCCGAGGCCGAAACGGAGCCCGGCACGTTCAAGGTCGAGCCCTGGATATCGGCGAGAACGCTGCCGTCCAGGCTGGCGATGTTGGCGGCTGCGCCGGCGCCGAAGCTGCCCGTCGCGCCCGCGGCGGTCGTCGGGGTGATGCTGGTTGACTCATAGGCGGTGACGCTGACGCCGGCTGCGCTAGTGACGCCGCCGACCGTTTGCGTCGCACCCGGCTTGATCGTGACGCTCGCGCCGTAGAGACCGGCCCGCGTCTGGTTGTCGACATCGACGAAGCTGACCATGCCGGCGACGCCGGCGAAGCCGCCTGCCGCACCGCCTGCGGCGAGCGTGCTGAAGGCGTTACGGCTTGCCGCGGCGACAGCGAGGCGGCCATTGAGGTTGAGCACCGTCTGGCCGGAGCCGCCGCCGATCGTCGCCAGCGTCGTGTTGCGGCTGGTGCCGACGATGAAGGCGCTGCCGACGCCGACGCCTCCGGCCGCAGCGGCGACAGTCCGGGCATAGAAGCCATTGCGGCTATCGGCGTTGACGCCGACGCGCCCTGCCGTGACCAAGCCTTGATCGAGCGCGGCGCTCGTCGATGCCTCGAAGCTGTTGACGACACCCATCGCCGCGGCGCCGCCGAGCCCGAGGGCGAAGCCGATCACAGTGCTCGCCGCCGATTGCGAGGAGGCGGCGGCGATGTCGAGCGCAGTCACCCCCGAGCCGGTATAGCCGGGCGTCGTCGTGCCGGTGGTCGAGTTCGTCAGCGCCGCCCTTGTGCTGCGCTCCATGATGTTGCTGGTGTTGGCTCCGGCGGCGGCGACGCCGCCGATCGCACCGACCGTGATGAAGGTCGCGGCATAGGAGTGGCTGGCGGCTTCGATCGCGACCGCGGCGCTGCCCGTCCCCGTCAGGCGGGTATCGACCTGGCTTGCATCGATCGTGGCGCTGGTGCTGCCGCCGAGCACATTGCGGATCGGCACGATCGCGACCGCGCCGGTGATCGGGAAGGCGGCGACGCCGCCGGTGACCGCATTCGCCAGCACCGACTGCTGCGAGGTCGCGACGACCCCGAGGCCATGGATGCTGCGCGCGGTCATCGCCAGCGAGGGCTGCGCCGCGCTCGGGCTGTTGGCCGTGCTGAGGTCGAATGCGGTGAGCAGCTGGCCGGCATCATAGCTCAGCGAGCCGGTGCCGCCGGCGCGCGCATCGACGCTGCTGCCCGCGATCACAGCGGTGGTCGCACCGCCGATCGTGTTGTTGACGACCGAGACGCCGCCGGCGAGGCCGGGCGATGCGGCGGTGGCGCCGAGCGCGCCAGCCGAGACCGTGATCCGGTCGGTATTCCCTGCGAACACGCCGAGATTGTTGCCGGCGATGATATCGGCGTCGGTGATCGTCGCGCCGACATCGGTGGCGACGCTGTTGTAGGCGACCGAGCCGGCAAGGCCGACATTGCGCGACAGGGCGATGCCGATGGCGGTCGTGTCGATCGTCGCAGTCGAGCCGGCGGTGACGACGACGTCGCGGGTTGCGCGGATATTTGTTCCGTCGATCTCGGCCGCAACGTCGTTGGCGATGCTGCTGTCGACGATCGAAAGGCCGACCGCGGCGGCGCCGATGCCGATGGCGAGCGTGCCAGCCCTGCCCTCGATCGCCGATGCTGCCTGCGCCTGGACCGAGACATCGCGGCTCATGATGCTGCCGCCGCTGATGCGCGCGCTGACGACGGCGTCGATCGTCTGCTGGGCGACCGAGGCGACGCCGGCGAACTGGCCGCTCGCGACCCCGAGGCCGACCGCCACGGCCGTGATCAGCGAGCCGTCCTGCGCACGCACGGTCACCGCCGTCGAGCTCGTCAGCTCGATATTCTCGATGGTCGCAATGTGCGACTGGCTGATCGTATTGCTGAGGAAGGAGAAACCGAGGTTGTTCTTGCCGGCCTGGACCGCGCCGGCGACGGCTATGATCGACGCTCCAACCGGATTCGCCGCCTCGTCCGCGTTCGTGGAGCGGCCGCTGAAGTCGATCTGCCCGGGGTCGGTATTGGCCAGCCGGCTTGCCAAGGCTGCATCGAGCGAGCTGTCCTTGCCGCTGTCTGCGACGACGAGCACGTCGCCATCCATCGCGATCCGCGACGGCGCGCCGGTGGTGTCCGTCACGGCGGCGCGTGTCGTCGGGCTGACCTCGTTGATGACGATGGCGCCGGCAAGGCCGTTCGAGTCGGGGCCACCGCCACCGGCGATCGCGCTGGAGACGATGCGGCTCGACGTCCGCGCCGCGACGGTCAGCTTGTCGACCGCCGTGAGGGAGGTGTCCGTGATCAGCGCCGAGACCGCGTCCTGGCCGGATGGATCGCCGATCGATGTGTAGGTCAGCGCGACGCCGAGACCGGCCTGCGCGCCGGCATAGGCTGCGCCGCCGCCGATGCCGATATCCGTCGCGCGATAGGCGTTGACCACGACGTCGTTGCCGGTGGAGCCGCCGGAGAGGCCGGCGATCGCCGAATTGCGGATCTGGGCGCTGACGCTGTCGGTGATGAGTCCGATGGCGGCCGAGACGGCGGCAGCGCCGCTGTTGGGGCGGGCCATGGCGATGCTGACGCCGACCACGGTCTGGCGGCCGCCGGCGAGCGCTTGCACGAAGGTATCGCCGGCGCGGGTGATGATCGTATCGGCGATGCGCGCATCGGTGCTGTTGTCGAAGATGCCGATCGCGACCGCACCTGAGAGCGCGCCGCTGAGCGGGCTCGAAGCGCCGGTCAGGTTGAGCGCTGCCGAGCCGGAGGCGACCTCGGCGATCGTGGCGTTCGTCGCGGCGACATCGGTGTTGACGACGCCGCTGTCCTTGCCGATGACGGCCGCGCCATCGATCCAGGCGGAGGTGCCGAGCGTCGTCGTGGCAACGGCAGCGCTGCCGGCCGCGGTCAGGCTGATGCTGCTGCCGGCTCCTGAGCGAAGCACTGCGGCGTCTGTCTTGCCTTCGGCGGCGATGCCCTTGAAGAAGCTGAGCTTCGAGGCATTGGGATCGGAGATCGCCGCGGCGAGCGAGGCGACCAGCATCCGCCCGTCCGTCGCCGCTTCGACATCGAGCGAGCGCGCCGTGATCAGCCCGCGTGCGTAGCCGCTGCCCAGGCGATTATCGGAGAGGTCGGCGGAATTGTCGCCGACATAGGCGCGCGTCACCCCGGCGGTATCGAGCGCTGCGACCGAGACGCCGACGGAGTTGGCGCCACCATAGGTGACGGCACCGGTCAGCGCGAAGAGCGAGACGAACTGGCGGGCATCGACATCGATCGAGGTGACGTCGATGGTCGCCTGGTTGCTGATCGAGGCGAGCGTGTGGTTGTCGATGCCGACCAGCGCGACCATGCCGTTGGCGGCAAAATCGCCGGCTGCCTTGCCCGAGGTCGGGGCGAGCGCGAAGATTTTGTCTTCGGTCTTCGCTGTGACCGCGAGTTCGAGCGCGGTGATTGTGACCCCGGCGCCGACGGCGGCGACGGTGCGGCTCTCGCGCTGCAGGTCCATATAGGAGCCGCCGACCGCCGAGCCGGCGCCACCCGAGGTGCCGGTGCCGGAGAAGATGCCGTAATTGCCGGCGACGTCGATCGTCTCCGTCTTCGTGCTGGCGGCGATGGTGACGACCTTGTCGAAGCTCTGCAGCGCACCCGTGCCGAGCGCGACATTCCAGGAGCCGAGGCCGTTGTTCTGGCGCAGGCGCGCACCGGGGCCGACATAGGCCTCGGTCTCATTGGCGATCTTGTAGTAGCTGACGGCGCCGGCGAGGCCGAGCTGGCTCGATTCCGAGGTGGCGCTGGCATAGCTCGTCAGGATGTTGCCAGCGACGCCGAAGGTGCCGTTCAGATGCGACAGCGTCTCGCCGAAGCCGGCCCAGTTGGTCCAGGTGTTGGCGATCGGAACAGCCGTCGTCGCGGAGACGCCGATGCGGTCGGAGTCGACGGTGACGCCGGCGCCGATCGAGGCGCGCGAGGTATGGCGGAAATCGCCATAGACCACGCCGGCCGAGATCGCGACCATTGCCTCCGGATTGACGGCAGTCGGGTTCTTCGAGTTTGAACTGAGGCCGGAATCGGCGGCGAGGCGAACCGCGAAGTCGCGGACATCGCTGACCACCGCCGTCTTGGTCGCGTAGATCGTCGGGGCGGTGTCGCCGGGATCGGCTGCGATCGAGGCGATCGCCGAGAGATCGCTCTTCGCCAAGGTGATCGAGCTGCCGAACTTGCCGATCTCGCGCGAGCCGAGCCGGGACATCAGCGGCCCGAACACGTCGTTGGCGCCGCCCGCGACGCCGACGAGGCCGAGCAACATATTTTCGCCGAGCGTCACCGCCGAGGAGGTCGAGTTCTTACTGGTGTCCGACAGGGCTTCGACTGTGACGGTGCCGACGCGGTTGCCGCTGCCGCCGAGCGAAGCCCCGAGCCTCGCCTCGGCGCTCGCCTTGATATCGGAATAGGCCAGAGACAGGCCGACCATGCCGCCGCTGACCGACATCGCCGTGGCCGAGGTCGAGAACGCGTTCTCGTTGATCGCCGAGACCCGGACATTGCTCAGCGAGGACGACAGCGTGACGGTCGCTCCGGAACTGACGATCGCCTTGGTCTCGATATCCGCGGTACCGACGGCCAGCGCGAGATCGGCAAGGGTCTGCCCCGCGGACATCGCAAGCGCCGTCGCCCCCAGTGTCGCTTCGTTCTTCGCCTCGACCGTCAGGTTGCGGCCGATCGTCAGCGATGCTCCTGTCTCGACCTCGGCGGTCACCCTCGCCTTGAGATCGGCATAGGTGACGGCCATCGCTGCCGGCGACAATGCGGTGACCGAGATCGACGGCAGGGTCGCTTCCTGCGAGCCGGTCGCGCTGATGACAATGTCGCGCGTCGCGGTGATCGAAGCCCCGTTCTTGACCGAAACGCGGGCGGTGATGTCGCTGGCGACATAGCCGCCATTAAGGCCGGTCAGGATGGAGAGGTTGGTCAGCCCGGCGAACAGCGCGATGCCGGGACCGGGATTGATGAAGGAGGAAACGCCGGTCGCGTCCGCCAGGAGCTTGACGTCGCGGCCGGTGATCGTGCCGTAGATGTCGATGGTCGCATCGGCCGTCGCCTTGCCGGAATTGCGCCTGTCGGCGGCGCTCGCGATCAGCGTGACATCGCCGGCCGTATAGCCGCTGCCGGCGCTGACGCCAGCCAGCAACTGGCCGGAGACGGTGATCTGCCGCGCCTCCAGCGTGATGTTGCCGGAGTGGCCGAGGCTGGGGTTGCCCGCCGACAGCTCGCCGCCATTGACGTTGCGATTGAAATTGCGGGTGTCGATGATCCCATCGCCGAGGATGGTGATGCTGTTGGTCGCCTCCAGCGACACATTCGTGCCGTTGGTGATCATGTTGGCGCTGCCGCCCGTGCCGATCACGATATCGGTCGGGTCGATATAGAGCAGGCCGGCCTTGCCCTTGCGGGCCGAGAGATCGACATCGATCGCGCCGAGCGTGACGGTCTGCTTGGCGCTGAGCTCGAGGAATGCGCCGTCGCCGCTGGTGCCGGCCCGGCCCCGGAACACCGCGCCCGCATCGACATTCAGATTGGTGCCGGCGAAGACGATTGCCGAGCCGGCCTTGCCGGCGACGTCGCGCGCCGCGCTGACATCGATCGTCGCGCCGCGGGCGATCGTGATCGCCGCGTCGGAGGTGATCGAGACCTTGCCGCCATCGCCGGTGTTGACGGTCGGCGCGCTGGCCGTCGTCCCGGCCGGACGTGGAGCGGGAGCAGTGCCCGTTGCCGTGATCTTCGCCGACGACGCGATCGTGGTGCCCTTGCCGGAACGGATGGCGACGGTGCCGGCGGCGCGCCGTGCCGTGGCGTTGGCACTGAGCTGGCCGGAGACGCTGACCGTCCCGGCCGCGAGGATCTCGATGCCGCCGCCCTTGCGCGCGACCATGGCTGCGCCGTGCCGAATGCCGGCCGTGTTGACGCTCTGCGAAAAAGCCGTGCGGTGCCGCTCGCGGCGCTCGGCGATGTCGACCGGGGCGGCGTTCGCCTTGATCTGCCCGGCGACGCTGACGGAATGGCCGTTCAGCGAGACGCCGCGCCGCGCATTGATCGCGCCGTCGATGGTGATCTTGCCATCGGGCGAGATCGGTACGTCATTGGCCCTCAGCCGGGCGGCCATCGTCTCGTTGATGGTGCCGTCAGGGCCGATCACCTGGTCGAGGAATTCTCGCGTTGGCGTGTTGACCGTCAGCCGGCCGGTGTTGATGACGCCGCTCGGCCCCACCATGAAGCCGGCTGAATCCGAGAAGTAGACATGGCCGCCGATCTGGCCGTTCCGATAGGAATTCAGGATGCCGTTGATGACCACCGGCCCGTCGCGGACGATGTTGACCAGCGCGCCAGTGCCTTGCGGCAGATGCATGTTGACGGTCGAGCCGGCGCCTTGCTCGAAGCGCGAAAACGAGTTGTAGCCGGCGCCGCCAGAAATCGTCTTGGTCGTGATCGTCGTCGTACTGCCGCTGACCGCGACATTGGTCTGCGTGCGCCCGTCCGGCGTGATGACGTTCTGGGCGAAGGCGGGCGCATTCCAGAGCGCGAGCGCCATCGCCTGGCCGACGAGGCAACGCTGGCGCAGCGGGGCGAGAACGGAGCGATGGACGGGCGTCGCTACATAGCGCAGCACCGACCCACCCGTTCGGGCGGTGGTCTGCGTGCGGGCTGCGCGACGCCGGGCCATTGTCAGAGCCGTTCCTTGGCGAGCGCTTCGATGGCCTGATCGAGGCCGCGGACGGACAGGGGCAGAGCAAGGTCGCGCCCGGCTGCGTCCCTGAAGACGATCCGGCCGGCTTCGGGCGCCTTGCGCCATTGCTTGACGACATCGTCGCCGAGCGGCGCATCGGCGAAGCAGCCGCTCGGAATGCAGCGTCGCCAGCCGAGTTCGAGCGGCTTTGCGTCCTTCTCGCCGACGGTGATCTGCACGACGCTCGGGAAGGTGACGCTGACTGGCATCACCGCGGTGACGCGTAGCGGCTCGCTCGTGGCGGCACGGCCGATGGCGATCTGCGCGATCGGCGCCTGCTGTCCCTGGCTCTGCAGGATCTGGGCGACCTCGCAGACGCGGCTCGCCTTTGCCGCCTCGGAAACGCGCTGGCAGCGCAGCACCCAGTCGGCAAAGCTCGCGGTGGTGCTGCTGGGTTCCGTCGAGACCGGCTGGACGGCAGGTGCAGCCGCCGGCGCAACTTGGCCTGCGGGCTTCGGCGCCGCCGGCTGCGCGACAGCGGAAGCCGCGCCCATAGCGAGAACTGCGCCCAGGATCCCAAATCGCATTCGCACTGCCGTTACGCCCCCAACCTGATCACGTCGCTGGCATTCCGCACTCGCGACGATTCCAAGCTCGGCGAGGGATCGCCGAGCTTGGAATGCCGAAATTTCTCAAATTGCTCGTAACTGCGCAATATGAGAGTCAAAAATGGTCACATTGATCCTGTCGGATTAATCCTTTTGAGCAAGGCCCTGCGGGCCGGATGCGAACAGCCGTTCACGTCCGCGCTGCATTGCAGCCGATATTCGCCCGCTCAGGCGATCGCCTGCCGCGATCGGCCTTGCGGCCCGACCAGCGCGATCAGGAGCGCGCTGAGGCTCAGGGCGGCGGAGATGAGCCCGAACATGCTCCAGACTCCGACCTGCTGGATGAGCGCGAAGAAGACCAGGGGCACGAAGATCGAGACGAAACGGCCCAGCCCCCAGGCCATGGCGGTCCGCGACGCCCGCAGCTCCGTCGGGATGATCTCAGCGGCGTAGATGGCGAGGACGCTGGCGTAGATGGCGCTGGCCAGGGCAAAGGCGATGCCGATTCCGACCAGAGCAAGGAAGCTGGTGGCGACCGCAAAGGCCAGGCCGAGCGCGGCCATGGCGACTGCTGCTCCGATCAGGCTGGCCCTCCGGCCGATCCTGTCGATCACCGGCGCGACGAGCAGGTTACCCAGCGCCGGGCCGAACATGATCAGGCCGGCCGCGACGACGGAATCGGCGATGCTGAACTGCTTGGCGACCATCACCGCCCCGCTCATCAGGGGAAAGCCGATCGTCGCCCAGGGGGCGAGGGCATAGAGGCAGCAGAGCAGGAGCAGCCGCCGACCGACATCGCTGGAGGCCGGCGCCGTCTGCCCGGCCAGTTCGGGCCTGGTCGCAAGGGCGCTGGTCAGGCGATGGCCTTGCTCGCCAAAGCGTCGCAAAGCCGCTTCCGCCTCCGCAAGGCGGCCTGCGGCTGCGAGCCAGCGTGGCGATTCGGGAAGCAGGCTGAGAAGGGCTGCGGCGAAGAGGGCGAGGAACGCGCCGGACCCGAGCGCCCAGCGCCAGCCTTCAAGGCCCCAGGCCACCGGCGAGGTGGCGCGCATCAGGAAGATGATTGCGGGCGCGCCCAGGAAAGCAAGGCCGGCGCACAGGCAGGACAGCGTCCCGCGCCAGCGCGGCGGCATGACATCGGCCATATAGGCGGCGATCAGCGGCGGGCAGGCCCCGATGCCGAGACCCGACAGGAAACGGAAGCCGATCAGGGCGACAGGACCTTGGCTCGCCGCCGCGCCGAGCGAGCCGAGCGCGATCATGACGAGCGCTGCCTGCAGCGCGAGGCGGCGGCCGAGCCGGTCGCCGAGCATGCCGAAGATCGGGGCTCCGACCGCGCCGCCGGCGAAGATCGCCGCGAGGAACAGCGACAGCTCGGTCTGCGTCATGCTGCGCGGCGGCGCCTGAAAAACCGCCCCGAGCGCGTTGCCGAGCGCGACTTCGGCGATGTCGGCAAAGAGCGCCAGCGTCAGAACGCAAAACAGCGCGAGCCGCAGGCGGCAAAGCGGCAAGGCATCAAGGCGATCGGCGATCGCACGCCCCGGAGCGCTCGCAGGTTCCGCCCGGCTCAGCACGCTGGGCTCTCCGAGATCTCGCGAACGGCTTGCGTCGCGCCCAGGGCGGGATCATCGGGCGCGACACCTGCGATGGCCTGCGCGAAAGCAGCGCCGAGGATGGCGAGCTTGGTGGCCTGGAACCGCGCGTACTCTTCACGGAAGCGACGCGACAACCAGATCGGCGAGCGGCCCGGCGCTCCGCTCCAGCCGATGCTGCCCATGGCCATCGCCTCCGCCAGCGTTCGGCCGGTGTGCGTCCGCGAGAGGTTGAATGGGCGGGCGAGCGCCGAGACCGAGGTCACGTCCGTCCGCACTCTTTCCGCTTCACACGGCGTCGTCATGTCCATACCGGCGATCAGGCGGTCCATCAGGTTGCCGCCCTCATCCACCGAGCCGAAGACCGCATAGCTCGGCGGCGGTGTGCGGATCGCCTCGCAGGAGAGCAGGGCATCTGCAGTCGCCGGCTCGAGCTGGAGCAGGATGGACTCGCCGGCACCCCGCAAGCGCGCCGCGCTGGCACCGCCATCGAGCAAATCGCGCGCCGCCAGATGGATGGCGTACCATTCGATCAGCGCCTGCAGCGTGGCTGGCGCGGGCTGCACCAGATCGACCTGCACCTTCGTCGGCTGGACCAGGCCATATTGCAGCGCCTCGACGAAGAAGGCGGCGGCGGTATTCCGGCTCACCAGCCCGTGAGCGAGTGCCTGTTCGACGAAGTCTCGCCGCGACAACCCCGCCCGGCCGGCAGAAAGCCCCCGGAAATAGTGGGCCAGCACCGCGTGCGACATCAGCCAGCGCTGCTGAGTCGAGAATTGCGAGGCCAGGCGTGGTGCGACGGCCTGCACCGCCAGGAAACCCTGGGCCAGACGATGCGCGGCGTGATCGAAGCGCGGATGGGCGAGCAGCCGCTCGATCTCCGCTTCCAGCCTTTGCATCCGGCCCTCCGCCCGCAACACTCGCACGCGCCCGACGATGTTGTCTGCCCGATAAGGCCCGGTACAGCCGGGCAGGGGGCTCCGAAGGCTTTGCAGCGCCCGTGGTTTTGAACAGCCGTTCACAAACGGCAGGCGGATGCGCGTTCTCAGGCGAGGCGTGTCTTCGCCGCAACGGATCACCGATGGCTTCAATCCGTCAGGTCGCGGGCTCCGTCGCTCCGTGAAGCAGTGCGCGGACCATGCTGCGATAGCGCTGGTGAAGCTGGGTCGGATCGATTGGAGGCAGGCTCTGATTGGTGCCGCGCGCACCATCGGCGAGCAGTTGTGCCAGCACTTCGGGGCCGAGCTCCGGCCTGACGCGCAGGATCCGGTTCGACTCTAGCTCGGTGATGAAGCGAGCAAGCTCGGCCTGAAAGCCGACCGCGGAGGCGATCATGATGTCGCGGCAGCGCCGGAAAGCCTGGTCATTGAGCTCGATGGCGTGGGGCGAGGTCGAAAGGCGCCGGCGCGTATTGCCGTAGCGCGTGTCGAGGATGATCGCCAGGATTTCGGTCGGGTCGCGCTCGGCCGCCAAAGCGGCCCGCCCGGCGGCCATGCCGATCTCAACCGCCTGAGCGTTCACGTTCTCGATCAGGAAGCGAAAGGCGTCTTCCTTGCTGCTGAAGTAATTGTAGAGCGTGCGCCGGGTGACATCGACGGCCTTGGCAAGGCCGGTCATGGTCAGCTGCTCGTAGCCATGGTCGAGGAACGCCCGTTCCAGTCGCGAGGTGAGCTCGGCCCGTGTGACCATTTACGTCCGTCCGCTTGCCCGCCTTGTCGTCAGCACGGTGGGCGAACACGCTCCGACGATTCGGCTCCCCTTCTTGCCTCGATTTCCTGGCGGGCCGCAATCAGGCGTTTGCCGGCTTGGGGGCGTGGAGAAGTTTAGGGGGTGCGTAGACCCAGGCTCAGCTGAGCCCGGCCGTCGGAACGATCCCGAAATCCGCGAGCGCTACCGGCTCGCCGCTGCGGCCGGCCTGGTCGATCGCCAGGCAGAGGGCGACCGCGTCGCGCGCCTCAGTGAGGCCCAGCATCTCCGGGGCGCCGGCAAAGGATGCGAGCGCCTGCGCGAGGTTCTGTTCGAGCTCGAACAGCTCGCCCGAGAAGGCGATGGCACGCTCGCCGGCATCGCTCGCGCCGGCCGCCTGGACCCAGAGCGAGAAGCTCGGATGCTCGGCGCGGTCGAAGGCCCCGCTCCAGCTCGTGCGGATCGCGCCCGTGCTGCCGGCGATCTCCAACAGGGAATGGTGCTGGAAGCCGGCAAGGCACTGCGTCACCAGCGCCGTCGAGCCGTCCGGCCAGTCGAGCAGGGCCGAAAGCGTCTGCGCCATTGCCGAGCCGCCGCTGGCGCGCGCGGTGACGCGATGTGGCAGGCCGTTCTCCCGCGCATACCACATCACGAGATCGACGAAGTGGACGAGCTCTTCCAGGCTGTAGGAGCCGACGCGCGCTTCGTCCTGGCGCCAGCCGCCCGAGCCCGGTCGGAACGGACGGCGAAAGAGCGAGAGATGCTGGTGGGTCACCCGCCCGATCTCGCCAGCGGCGATGATCTCGCGCACCTGCCGCCATTGCTGCGACACCCGCAACTCGTGATTGACCGCGACCTTGCGACCGCTCTCCCGCGCCGCGGCGAGAACGGCGTCGCATTCGGTCAGCGTAGTCCCGAGCGGCTTCTCCAGGATGACGTGCTTGCCCGCCTTCAGGGCTTCGACGGCGTAGCGCGCATGCAGGTGGTTCGGCGCTGTGATCGTGACGACGTCGAGCGGCAGGGCGATCAGGTCCTCGAAGCTGCGGACGAGCATGGCTTCGGGATGGGCGGCGGCGGCGGCCTCGGCGCTCGCATCGCCATGGCAGAAAATCGCCGCGAGCTCCGCGCCCGGCAGCCGCGCATAGACTTGTGCATGCAGGCGCCCCCAGGCGCCGAAACCGGCGAGCCCGATCCGCATCGTGCTCACGCCTTCTGGGTCGCAATGCCGGCGGCGACGCCATGGAAGCGCACCGCCGCCGCGTCGGCATTGCGCAGGAGCAGCGAGAAATCATTGGCGACCGAGACGAAGTCGAAGCCCGAGCGGATATGGCGCTCGGCGATCTCGTCATTGGGAGCGAGCGCGCCGACCGCTTTGCCGGAGGGTCGGCAGCGCCTGAGCCCGTCCTCGATCGCCGCCGTGACGTCGGGATGGGCCGCCTGCCCGGGCAGGCCCATGCTGGCGGCAAGGTCGCCCGGGCCGAAGAAGACGGCATCGACGCCATCGACGGCGGCGATCTCCTCGCAGCGGTCGAGTGCTTCCTTGGTCTCGATCTGCACGATCAGGAAGAGCGACTGGCTCGCCTGCGCCGCATAGTCCTTGAAGCGGGTATAGCGGCTGGCCCGGTGCATCGCCGCGATGCCGCGGACGCCGTGCGGCGGATAGCGCAGCGACTGGACGGCGCGGGCGGCCTCTTCCGGCGTCTGCACGAAGGGTAGCATCAGCGTGGCGATGCCGGCGTCGAGATGCTGCTTGATCAACAGGGGATCGTTCCAGAGCAGCCGCACGATTGGGACAGTCGGCGTCGCGGCGATGGCGCGGCAATGCGCCATCGCATCGTGCAGCGAGACCGGCGCATGCTCGCCATCGACCAGCAGCCAGTCATAGCCTGACCAGCCGAGCGCCTCCGTCGCATCGACGCTGTTCAGCATCGACCAGATACCGATAAGCGGACGGCCCTGGCGCATCGCCTCACGGAACGGATTCGGCCGGGTGGCATGGATGTCGCTGGCGGTCATGGGCGTCGCTCCCGGAACTGGTGAGGTCTGATCAGTACGTGTGAAAAAGCTGGCGCAGGGCCTTTGGCGCGGTCTAAGCCGGCATAAGGACGAGCCGGAGCGTTGCGGACATGGCCTACCCGTCGGATGAAGTCGTCATCACCGCCGTCCGGGCGATGGCGGTGCGTGCGCCGATCGAGACGCAGGTGCGGACTTCCTTCGGCATCATGCGCGACCGGCCGGCCGTCTTCGTCGAGGTCGAGGACGAGAGCGGCCATCGCGGCCTCGGCGAGATCTGGTGCAATTTCCCCTCGGTCGGCGCCGAGCACCGGGCGCGCCTCGTGCTGGAGACGGCCGGGCCGCTGCTCCGGCAGCTCTCGCCGCTGCCGGTCGGCGATGTCTTCGCGACGCTGATGGAAAAGCTGCACGTCCTCGCCATCCAGTCCGGCGAATGGGGACCGCTGCGCCAGGTCTGCGCCGGCCTCGACATCGCCTGCCATGACCTGGCGGCGCGGCGCGCGGGACTGCCGCTCTATGCCTATCTCGACGGGCAGGCGTCGGGCACCGTCGCCGCCTATGCCAGCGGCATCGGCCCGGAAGCGCCGGCCGAGGTCGCGGCACGCGAGCTGGCGCGCGGGCACGAGAGCTTCAAGCTCAAGGTCGGCTTCGGCACGGAGACCGACACGCGCTCGCTCGACGCGATCCGCGGCGCGATCGGCGAGCGCCGCCTGATGATCGATGCCAATCAGGGCTGGAGCCACGATCAGGCCATCGCGCATGGCAGGCGATTTGCCGGCTACAAACTGGACTGGCTGGAGGAGCCCCTGCGGGCCGATCGCCCGCTCGACGAATGGCAGGCCCTGCACGAGGCGATGCCGATCGCGATTGCGGCCGGCGAAAACATGAACGCGGTCGCGGAGTTCGAGGCGGCCATCGCCTCGGGGATTTTCCGCTTCCTGCAGCCGGATGCGGCGAAATGGGGTGGTCTCAGCGGCTGCCTGGCGGTGGCGAGGGCCGCCCGCGCAGCCGGTCTCGTCTACTGCCCACATTATCTCGGCGGCGGCATCGGCCTCTTGGCCTCGGCCCATCTGCTCGCAGCTGCGGGCGGCGAGGGCCTGCTGGAGATCGACAGCAATCCGAACCCGTGGCGCGACAAGCTCGTCGCCGGCCTGATGCCGCTGTCCGGTGGCCGTGTGACGCTCAGCGAGCGGCCGGGTATCGGCTTGGCCGACGATCTGGACGGCATCGTTGCGCGCGCGGCTTAGGCTCGAGGCAGGGGTCACGTGCTGCCCCGCCTCACCAGCTCGAAGCCGAGATCATGGACGCCGCCGGTCGGCAGGTGGCCGGCGATGCGCTCGCGCAGCACCTCGGCGATCTTGAGCCCGATCGCCCGGCGCGGCAGGCTGACCGTGCTGAGACCGGGCTCGCAGGCGGCGGCGAAGTCGACATCGCCGACGCCGCAGATCTTCAGCCGGTCCGGCACCGACCAGCCGAGACGCCGGGCCTCGAACAGCGCGCCGAGCGCGACGACGTCGTTCGTGCACAGCACCGCATCGACATCGGGATGGCCCGCCATCAGCTCCGCGAAAGCCTTGGCGCCCCGAACAGAGGTCGGCAGGCCGGGGAGCTGTACCTCCGCCGGAGTCTCGAAGCCAATGCTCTGCGCCGTCTCGAAGAAGCCGGCACGCCTGGCGTCGGCCCGGTAGTCGCGCTGGTGCATGGCGCCGACGAAGCCGAGCCGTTTGGCGCCGCGCTCCTTGAAATGCCGGGCGACCGCGACGCCGATGTCGCGCTGGGAGAAGCCGATGGCGGTGTCGATCGGATTGTCGGTCAGCTCCCACATCTCGACGATCGGCACGTCGGTATCGAGCAGAGCCCGCATCGCGCCGCGGCTGTGCCGGCAGCCGGTAATGACCAGCGCCGCAGGCGACCAGGCCAGCATCGAGGCGATTAGCCGTTCCTCACTCTCCAGCTCGTAATGGCTGTTACCGATCAGGAGCTGGTAGCCGGCGCCGGCCAAACCTTCCTCGATCGCTTCGAGCGTCACCGAGAAGAAGGCGTTGATCATCGAGGGGATGATCACGCCGATCGTCTTGCTGCGGGCGCTGGCGAGCGCCCCTGCCATCAGGTTCGGCCGGTAGGAGAGATGGTCGACCGCCGCCTCGATCTTGCCGCGGACCTGCGGCGAGACGAGCTCGGGCTGGCGTAGGGCGCGCGAGACGGTCGCGGTCGAGACGCCGGCGATCCGCGCGACATCGGCCATGCGCGGGCGCGCCATGCCGAGCCGCTCGCGCGGGGCGGCCGCTGGCTTGGCTCCATCGGCGCCTTTCCCGCCCTTCATCAGAAGATTCCCGGCTCGGCCGTCGGCGGGCCATGTTCGAGGAAGTCGAAATCGCAGCCCTTGTCAGCCTGGGTCACCGTGCGCTGGAACAGCATGCCGTAACCCCTGCCATAGAGTGGCGGCGGCTCCTTCCAGGCGGCCCGGCGCCGGGCGAGCTCGGCCTCGTCGACCAGCATGTCGAGGCGCCGGTTCGGCACGTCGAGAACGATCTCGTCGCCGGTCTGGACCAAGGCGAGGGGGCCGCCGACATGCGATTCCGGCGCGACATGCAGGACGCAGGTGCCGTAATGGGTGCCGCTCATGCGCGCATCGGAGATGCGGACCATGTCGCGCACGCCCTTGGCGAGCAGCTTCTTCGGCAAGGCGAGCGCGCCCCATTCCGGCATGCCGGGCGCGCCGACGGGGCCGGCGCCGCGCAGGATCAGTACGCTGGTCTCGTCGACATCGAGATCGGGATCCTCGACGCCCTTGGCGAGGGCGGCGGGGCCGTCGAAGACGACCGCTCGCCCACGGTGGACCAGCAGCTCGGGGGTGGCGGCGGACGGCTTGATCACGGCGCCATCGGGCGCGAGATTGCCGCGCAATACGGCGATGGCGCGCATCTCGCTGACCGGGTTCGAGAGCGGCCGGATGATGTCCTCGTCGACGATCCGCGTCCGCTCCAGCGCCTCACCCAGCGTTTGCCCGAGAACGTTGCGGGCGCCAAGATCGAGCCGATCCTTCAGCCGGGACATCAGCCCGCCGAGGCCGCCGGCGAAGTAGAAATCCTCCATCAGATAGTTCCCCGCCGGGAAGATATTGGCGAGGATCGGGGTTTCACGGGCGATAGCATCGAAATCGTCGAGCGAGATCGAGAGGCCCGCCCGCCGGGCGATGGCGATGAAGTGGATCGCCGCATTGGTCGAGCCCGACAGGGCGACGTCGACATGCAGCGCGTTGCGCACCGAGCCCTGCGTCAGGAGCTGCGAGGGCTTCAGGTCTTCCCAGACCATCTCGACGATCCGCTCGCCGCAGGCCGAGGCCATGCGGGTATGGGCGGAGTCCATCGCGGGGATGCTGGAGGCGAAGGGCAGCATCAGCCCGAGCGCGTCGACGATAGACGTCATCGTCGAGGCCGTGCCCATGGTGTTGCAGGTGCCGGGCGAGCGTGTCGAGATGCCCTCGATCTCGACCAGCTCGGTCTCGTCGAGCTTCCCGGCCCGGTACTCGTTCCAGTATTTCATCGTGTGGGTGCCGGCGCCGACGCGCGTGCCGCGCCAGCTGCTGTTGAGCATCGGCCCGGCCGGACAGAAGATCGCCGGCAGGTCCATGCTGAGCGCGCCCATCAGCAGGCCGGGCGTGGTCTTGTCGCAGCCCCCGAGCAGAACAGCGCCATCGATCGGGTGCTGGCGCAGCAGCTCCTCCGCCTCCATGGCGAGGAAGTTGCGGTAGAGCATGGTGGTCGGCTTCACCATGACCTCGCCGAGCGACAAAGCAGGCAACTCGACCGGGTGGCCGCCAGCGCGGATGACCCCGCGCTTCACCGCTTCCGCCCGCTCGCGCAGATGGGCATGGCAGGGCGAGAGGTCGCTCCAGGTGTTCAGAATCGCGATCACCGGCCGCCCCATGAACTCCTCGCGGCGCAGGCCCATCTGCTGCATGCGCTGGCGATGGGCGAAGGCGCGCATGCCTTGCGCCGAATACCAGCGCGCGCTGCGCAATTCTTCAGGGCGGCGGGACGGCAACGGCGTCGACTCCTCGGTGGGGCGAGGATTTAAATGACATCGCTTTCATGAGCCTGTCAATCGAGCGAAATGTACAAGAAATTGCATAGAAATGGCAAATTCGTGCTCGCTCGATGCCGCCTTGACCGACTGGATGTAACCGCTATCATCGTTGTTGAAGCTCGCCCGGAGAGGCGAGGTGCCAATTCATCTCAGGGAGGGCGGTATGGACCGCAGAACACTGATCAAGAGCGGCCTTGCCGCGGCTGGAACGGTCGCGATGCCGGCCTATCTGCGGGCGCAATCGAACCGCAAGCTCAGCATCCTGACCTGGAACATCGCCGACCAGGAGGCGCTGTTCAAAGAGGAGTTCGCCGACTTCAAGGCGCAAAATCCCGGCGTCGAGATCGAGTGGCTCGACAAGAAGGGGCCGGAGCTGCCGGCCTTCTACCAGACGCAGCTCGTCGCCGGCACCGCGCCCGACATCGTCGATCTCCAGGGTGCGATCTGGGTGGAGTGGGCGGCGAACGGCGCCCTGCTCGACCTGACGCCCTACATGCAGAAAGAGCCGGATGTCGCCAAGCTCTACAACCAGGATTACCTGGCGAGCTTCGTCTACGACAAGAAAAACTACGTCGTTCCTTTCTACATCGCCAAGACGCTACTGTTCTACAACAAGACGATGTTCAAGGAGGCAGGCTTGGCGGATGCGCCCAAGTCCTTTGACGAGATCGTCAATTTCAGCCAGGCGATGGCGAAGGGCGAGAAGACCGGCTTCCTGACGCTGAATTTCGACTGGCTCTATTGGCCGCTGATGCAGATGAACGGCGTCGAGCTGCTGAAGCCGGATATGAAGACGCCGGCCTTCAATACGCCGAAGACGATCGAGGTGCTGGAAAAGCTGGCCAAGGCGACGGCCTCGGGCGGCATCAACAAGATCGCCTGGACCGGGCGCTGGGTCGAGCCGAACGGGGCCTTCGCCTCCGGCAATGTCGGCATGCTGCAGGCCCATTCGGCCTCGTATTTCTTCGTCAAGGGCCAGGCGCCCTGGGTCAATCCCGACACGCTCGGCGCGGCGCAGAACCCCGGCAACTGGTCGACCCCGACCAATCACGGCTTCGCCATCTCGAAATCATCGAAGAACCCGGATCTCGCCTGGGCGCTGGTCAAGCACATGACCGGCAACAAGTGGGCGACCGAGTTCTCTGTGCGCCGCCGCATCCTCACCGGCAACCTCGCCGCCGACAAGGTCGGGCTGGAGAAGGTCAAGACCGAGGACCCGCTGGCCCATGCCGTGCTGATGACGCAGCTCGAGCACACCGACAAGATGTGCGGCAACTGGCCCCTGCCGAACGATGCGCAGGTCAAGGACGCCTTCTGGGCCGAGATTCAGAACGCCGTGCTCGGCCGCAAGGACGCCAAGACGGCGCTGGCGGACGCCGAGCGCGCCGTGACGCGCGTCATGCGCCGATCCTGACGGGGGAGCGGCGCCGATTATGGCAATGGCTATGTCCGCCGCGCCTGAACGGCGGCGTACCTCCTTCCTGCGCAAGGCGACGACGCGCCAGGCCATATTGGTCTGGTGCTTCCTCTTGCCGTCGCTGCTGATCTTCCTGCTCTATCGCATCCTGCCGCTGGCCTGGAACATCATCCTCTCCTTCCAGGCCTGGTCGCCGTTGAAGCCGGCGGTCTTCATCGGCCTCGAGAACTACGAGGAGATGCTGACCGACGAGGTGTTCTGGCAATCGCTCTGGAACACGGTCTTTATCATCCTGTCGGCACCGGTCGGCATCGCAATGGCGCTCGGTCTCGCGCTGCTGGTCAATTCCAACATCAGTGGCCGCAACATCTACCGGACGCTGATCTTCCTCTCCTATCCGCTGATGACCGTCGCGGTCGCGATCATCTGGCGCTGGATGTATGACGAGCGCGTCGGCCTGCTGAATTACATCGCAAGGCTGCTGCACCTCACCGACACGCCGATCCCGTTCCTGAACTCCTTTTTTTGGGCGCTGCCCTCGGTCGTCGTCGCCAATATCTGGCAGATGCTCGGCTTCTACATGATCATCCTGCTGACCGGGCTGCAGAACATACCGAGTTCGCTGTTCGAGGCGGCCGAGATCGACGGCGCCACAGCGGGCGACCGCTTCTGGCGCATCACGCTGCCGCTGCTGCGTCCCTCGATCTTCCTGTGCTTCGTCATCGGCATGCTGAACTCGGTGACCAGCTTCGACCTGGTCTACGTCATGACCGGCGGCGGCCCCGGCCGCGCCACCGAGATCCTCGTCACCTACATCTACAAGCTCGGCTTCGTGCAGACGCGCTTCGACTATGCGGCTGCGGTGACGGTCGTGTTCTTCGTCTTCCTGATCACGGTTGCCTGGGCAGCGAACCGGCTCTCCGGCGGCAATGCCGGCGCCAGGGACATGGAATGATGCGCCGCTCCCCGACCTGGCCGATCCATCTGGCGCTGATCGCCGTCTGCTTCGTGATGCTGGTGCCGTTCTATTGGGTGCTGAAGACGTCCGTCTCGGGCGAGAACATCTTCACGTTTCCGCCCAGCATCATCCCGCGCAATCCGCACCTCTTCTATTATGTCGATGTCTGGTACGCGATCCCGTTCGCCCGCTACTTCCTGAACAGCGTCATCGTCTCGGTGATCACCATCGCGGCGAATGTCGTCTTCAACGCAATGGCGGGCTATGCGCTGACCCGCGAATTCAGGGGCAAGGGCTTCATCCTGATCCTGTTCCTGTCCTGCATGATGGTGCCGTTCCAGGCGACGATCATCCCGGCCTATCTGATCACTGGCCAGCTCGGATTGTTGAACTCCTATGTCGGCCTGGCCCTGCCACAGTTCTCGACGATCATCTGCATCTTCGTGTTCAAGGCGAGCTTCGATGCGATCCCGGGCTCGCTGATCGACGCGGCCAAGGTCGACGGCCTGCCAGAATGGCGCATCGTCTGGACGATCATGCTGCCGCTGGCGAAATCCGCCATGGCGACCAACGTGATCCTCTCCTTTATCTGGTCCTGGAACAATTTCCTCTGGCCGCTGATCATGACGCGGACCCCGGAGATGCAGACGCTGCCGCTCGGGCTGGCGCGCTTCCTGTCCTATCAGGAGGATACGACCGGGGCGCTCTACGCCTTCTGCATCATGGTGCTCGCGCCCGGCATCCTGCTCTTCCTGTTGGCGCAGAAGGAGTTCATCCAGGGCCTCACCTCCGGCGCGACGAAAGGCTAGGCGATGGAGATCTATTCCAGCAATCGCCCGAGTGCCTGGAAGAAGTGGCTGCTCAACCGCTTCGTGATGGTTCCGGCTGCCATCCTCGCCGTCGCTGTCGCCTGGAATCTCTATGCCTCCACCCATGATGACGGGCTCGTGCTCGGACAGGTGCTCGATGCGCAGGGCAAGCCGGTCGAAGGCGCCGACGTCACGCTCTGGGTCTTCAGCTTCACCACCTTCGCCGAGAATCGCAGCGTCAAGACGGGAGCGGATGGCAGTTTCCGCATCACCGGCAACCCGTCGCACCATATCCAGCTCAGTGCGGTGAAGCCCGGCCTCGGCTCCTCCCAGCGCATCCCGATCCGGCTCTATTTCCGCTCGCAGAACACGACGCTTGCGGCCCCGCTCGTCCTCTCCGGCAAGGCCTGAGGATGGCGCGGCCGGCCATCCTGCTTGATCCGCATCCACGCCGAGCCGGCTCGATCTTCGATCCCGAGCAGATGCGCCGGCTGCACGCGCTGGCGGAGGTGATAACGGAAGACAGTGACGGGCGATTGCCGTCGGCCCTGGTCGAGGCTGCCTTGCCGCGCATCAGCGCCATCCTCGGGCAGACCGACCTGCCGGCCGAGCGGATCGCGCGGGCGCCTCACCTGCGGGCGGTGATCAATGTCGAGGGTAATTTCCTGCCCAATGTCGATGCCGCCGCCTGTGCCGCACGGGGCATCGAGATTCTCTCGGTCGCGCCGGTCTTCGCCGTCCCGGTTGCGGAAATGGCACTGGGTCTGGCGCTCGATCTGGCGCGCGGCATCACCGCGGGCGATCGCGCCATGCGCGAGGGCAAGGAGGCCTATGGCCGTTTCGGCAGTGCTGGTTCGGTCCTGCTGTCGCGGGCGCGGATCGGCCTGGTCGGCTTCGGCAATCTCGGCCGGGCATTGCGCCGGCTGCTCGAAGGCTTCCGGCCGGAGATCCTCGTCCATGATCCCTGGCTACCGGCCTCGGCGATCGCCGATGAGGGCTGCCGGGCCTGCGAGCTCTACGACTTGCTCGGAGCCAGCGACGTCGTCTTCCTGCTTGCGGGAGCAACCAGGGACAATCCCGGCTTCATCGATGCGAAGGCGCTGGCACGGATGCGCGACGGTGCCATCCTGGTGCTGGCAAGCCGCGCCGCCATCGTCGACTTTCCCGCTCTGCTCGCCGAGGCCGGGCGCCTGCGGATCGCGACCGATGTCTTCCCGCAGGAACCCGTCCCCGCCGATGATCCGGTCCGGCGTTCGCAGATGCTGCTGTCCTCGCACCGGGCCGGTGGCATTCCCGCCGCTTTCCATGACATGGGCGAGCGCGTGTTCGACGATCTCGCCCTGATCCTGCGCGGCTTGCCGCCGGTGCGACTGCAGCGCGCGAACCTCCAGACGATGGCGCTGATGCGCAGCACGCCGGGGCTCGAAGGGGCGACGCCGAGGCCGGCAGGCCCGGCTTAGGCCGTCAACCGGCGAACATCGGCTCCGGCAGGCCCTTCACGCCGAGACCGTGGATGGCGAACAGGTTCCCGGCGTGCGGCGTGCGCGCCCGCTCCTCCTCGCTCAGCATCGAGGCGGCGCTGGTGACGTAGAGTACGTCGAGATTGTCGCCGCCGAAGGTGCACATGGTCGGGTGCTTGACCGGCATGTCGATCAACCGATCGAAGCGCCCCTTCGGATCGACCCGGGCGATCTTGCCGCCATGCACCAGCGCACACCAGTAGAAGCCCTCGGCGTCGACGGTCGCGCCGTCGCAGCGGCCTTCGATGTCACGGGTCGAGAAGAAGACGCGGCGATTGGAGATCGCGCCGCTATCGATGTCGAAATCATAAGCGTACACGGTCTCGCCCCGCGAATCCGCAAAATACATGGTGCGGTCGTCGGGCGAGAAGGCGATGCCGTTTGAGACGATGAAGCCCTCATCCATGCGGCGCACGCTGAGGTCGGGATCGAGCCGGTAGAGCGCGCCGCTCGGCTCCTTCAGCGCCCCGTCGCGCGAGCCGCACCAGAACCGGCCACGCCGGTCGCATTTGCCGTCATTGAGGACGTTGGCGGGTTTCTCCGGCTCGGGATCGATTAACGGCGTCACCGCGCCGCTCGTCATGTCGACCGTGGCGAAGCCGGTCTGCAGCGAGGCGATCAGGCCGCCGCTGCGCCTTATCGCGAAGGAGCCGACGATCGCCGGCATCGGCCAGGTCGCGAGCCCTTCCACTGGATGCCAGCGATGGATCGCCGGCCTGAGCGCATCGACGAAATAGAGCGCGCCCTCGCCGCCATGCCAGCATGGGCCTTCCCCGAGAGCGAAGGGGCCGGGCAGGACAGTTTCGATCTCGGGCTTCATCGTCGTCACCAGGGCAAAGGCTGATCGTGATAGGTCTGGAAGATGCCGGTGTGGTGCCGCCCGGCGCGGTGGATCACGCCGCGCATGCCGGCAACGCTCTCCTCGACCGGTACGCGCCCGCCCGGCTCGGTCGCAGCCCAGCCCGGATGCAGCGCGATCACGCTGATATGACGGGGCGCGAGATCGATGGCGAGGCCCTTGACCACCATGTTCAGCCCGGCCTTGCTCGAGCGATAGGCGTAGGAGCCGCCGCTCTGGTTCAGCGCGATCGAACCCATGCGGCTGGAGACGAAGGCCATCATCTTCAGGTCGCTCGCCGCGACGTTCTCGACCAGCGTCTCGGTGAGCTTCATCGGGCCGATCAGGTTGGTTTCGAGGATGCGCCGCCAATTGGCGTAGTCGGTCTCGCCGAAGGGCGGGTGCGGCCGGCCTACCCCGGCATTATTGAGCAGGATGTCGACCGGGCGCCCGCCGAGCGAGGCGGCGAAAGCCGCGATTCCGGCATGGTCGGTCATGTCGAGCTTGAGGACCTCGACATCGCCCGCGATGGCGCGGGTCTCCTGCGCAGTCTCAGGCGCAAGGCAGGTCGCGTAGACCTTGTGCCCCTCGGCCGCATACTGCCTGGCGAACTCGACGCCGAGGCCAGTGTCGCAGCCGGTGATGACGATCGTTGCCATGCTGATATCCGTTAGGAGCTGGAAGCGAGAGGCGTGGAGATGCCGCCGGCAGCTGAGCTTTCGAGGCAGGCCATGACGAAGGCGAGCCCGGCGACGCCGTCCTCTATCGAGGGCGTCAGTTTCGCCATGTCGGTAGCAGGCCTGAGGCCGCGCCGCGCCAGGATGAGGTCGGCGAAGCCGGAATAGAGATTGGCGATCGCCTCGATCAGGCCTTCGGGGTGGCCTGGACGCAGGAGCCTGGTCGCATCGCGCGCCGCCGCCGAAAGATCGGTCCGGCCGGCGCCGGTCACGATGATATCGCCGTTGAGCCGGCCGAGCTGCAATTCATTCGGCGCGCCATGGCTCCAGGCGAGATGGCCGCTCTCGCCAAAGATCCGGATGGTGAAGACGTTCGACATGCCGGCTGCGGCATTGCTGACCTCGATCCGCCCGCGGGCGCCACCTGCCAGACGGAAGCGGATCTGCGCGATGTCGTGGACCTTGCGGCCGGGCACCAGCGTGCCGACTTCGGCCGAGACGGATGCCATCGCCTCGCCGGTGACGAAGCCGACGAGATGGTGGGCGTGGGTGCCGATATCGCCGAGGACGAGCGAGGGGCCGCTGATCTGGGGATTGAGCCGCCAGCGCGCCGCGCCCTCGGGCGTCGCCTCGACCAGGGTCGCATTGCCGCCGGCGAGGTAGTCGATCTGGACGAGCCGCACGGCCCCGATCTCGCCGGCCAGGATACGCGCACGCATCTCGCGCAGCATCGGATAGCCGGAATAGGTGTGGGTCAGCGCGACTGCGACGCCGCTTGCGTGCGCCAGCGCCGCGAGCTCGCGCGCCTCGGCGAGGTCGTTGCACAAAGGCTTCTCGACCATGACGTCGAGCCCGGCCGCGAAGGCTGCCTTGCAATAGGCGGTGTGGCTGTCGTTGGGGGTGATGATGGCGAGGGCTTCGACGCCGTCCGGGCGGGCCTTCTCCCGCGCCAGCAACTCGTCGAGTGAGCCGTAGCAACGGTCTTCCGCCAGCCCGATGGCAAGACCTTCGCGGCGCGAGCGCTCCGGCTTCGACGACATCATGCCGGCGACGAGGTTGAAGCGGCCATCAAGCGCGGCGCCCATACGGTGGGCCGGGCCGATCATCGAGGGCGGCGCGCCGCCGAGGATGCCGAGCCGGATCGGCCGCCCAAGGGCTGCCAGGACGGGATTGCTTTCGCTCATGGTTTCAGCCCCAGAATTCGATCGAGCTCGTCGGGTGGCGCCGAGCGCCGCATGCCGTCGTCAAAACTGCGCTTGGTTACGCAGATGATGTGGTCGGCGATGAAGCGTGCGCCTTCGCGGGCGCCGTCGAAGGCATTCTTCAGGCAGCACTCCCATTCGAGCACGGCCCAGCCGTCATAGCCGTAGCGGGTCAGGCTGCTGAAGATGCCGGAAAAGTCGATGTCGCCGTCGCCCGGGCTGCGGAAACGGCCCGGCCGGTCGACCCAGGCGCCATAGCCGCCATAGACGCCACGATCCGGGCTCGGGCGGAATTCGGCGTCCTTGACGTGGAAGGCCGCGATCCGCTGGTGCCAGCGGTCGATGAAGCCGAGATAGTCGAGATGCTGCAGCCTGAAATGGCTGGGATCGTAGAGCAGCCTGGCGCGCGGGTGGTCGTCGACGCGTTCGAGGAAGGCGGCGAAGGTTGCACCGTCATGCAGGTCCTGCCCCGGATGCAGCTCGAAGCAGATGTCGACGCTCAAGCTATCAGCGTAGTCGAGCAGCGGTCGCCAGCGCGCCGCAAGCGCCGCAAAGCCGCGCTCGATCAGGTCCGGCGGGGAAGGCGGGTAGGGATAGAAGAACGGCCAGAGCAGGCTCCCCGAGAAGGTCGCGAGCTTGCCGGCGCCGATGCGGGCCGCGAGCGTAATGGCGCGTCGCAACTCCTGCTCGGCCCATTGTTGGCGTGCGGCGGGGTCGCCGCGTACCTCGGCCGGCGCGAATGCGTCCATGACATGGTCATAGGCCGGATGGACCGCCAGAAGCTGGCCGGCGCGATGCGCAGCGATCTCGCTCACCATCAGACCATGGCGCTCGATGGTCTTGCGCCGGCCATCGATGTAATCGCTCTCTTCGATGCGCCCGGTATCGATGATCGCCCTGTCGTGGATCGGCACCTGCAGGGCTTTGAAGCCGTTCTGCGCTGCGAAGCTGGAAACGCCGTCGATATCGGAAAAGAACGGCGTCGGACCGAGATACTGGGCAATGAACAGAGCCGGTCCGCGGATGGTCCTCAACGATGTCACGCCATCATGCCTCGCAAAGATGCAGCGATGATAGCGGTTACATGATCAGAGGCAACAACGTTCGTTGCCCCGAAGCGCGCTGGCCGCGCTTCGGGTTGCGTATTGCTGCTTCAGCCTTGAGCGAGCTGCTTGCTCGCCTTGCCGCCCTTCAGCGAGGCGAGGATCGTCCAGCCGATGATGCCGATGGTGATCGCGGCGAGGACTGCGGCGATCGGCCGGTCGACCAGGCCGATCAGCCGACCGTCCGACTTGATCATCGAGTTGATGAAATACTCCTCCAGCAGCGGCCCTAGCACGACGCCCAGGATCACTGGTGCGACCGGGAAGTCGTTCTCCTCGAGCACGAAGGCCAGCACGCCGAAGGCGAGCATGACGCCGACGTCGAATAGCGAGTTGTTAATCGCGTAGGAGCCGACGATGGCGAAGAGCAGGATGATCGGCATCAGGATCTTGCGCGGCACGGTCAGCACGCGCGTCGCGACCTTGATGATCGCCCAGCCGAGCGGCAGCATCATCAGGTTGGCGA
>JAESGM010000414.1_pt1 | contig 38303 bp, 34 predicted proteins | sample 9269721 | NCBI WGS metagenome assembly JAESGM01 (sample SAMN15720920, study PRJNA650825) | algae metagenome | isolation source: Komarekiella atlantica HA4396-MV6 and co-occurring heterotrophs from... | place: USA: Theobald House, Kauai, HI | collected 2009-07-29
ATAAATGGCAGAACCATTTGCAATCACTGGCTTGCTTTTGTGACCGGATTTTGGCGTATCTCAACAAATATCTCAACAAATATCTCAACAAATATCTCAACAAATATCTCAACAAATATCTCAACAAATATCTCAACAAATATCTCAACAAATATCTCAACAAATATCTCAACAAATATCTCAACAAGTATAGAAAACTTGAAACAAACCTGAAAAATGAAAATGTACCGTAGTATAGGTCTAGACTTACTTATCACCGCAAGGCGCGCATGGTTACCGCAAGGCGCGCATGGTTGGCTACTAGTTTCTTACTTTTTTCAACACCAGGCGAAAAACAGTTTTCATATGTTTGGGCGCTTTGGTTAAAAGCTTCGGTAATAGTTTTGACGGATCATCTCGATTAACGCCTGGTCAAAAGGCTGATCAAGTGAGATCAGAAAGTCCCTGATCGCTTCTTCTCTCAAATAACCCGGCTGAAGCATCGCCTTTTGGTAGTAAGCCGATCCGACAAATCCTTTGCAAAGCCTGTCCAGTTGCAGTTGATTTGTCAAAGTCTGCCCTGAGGGATGTGTTTGTTCTTTATTTTTAGTAGGCTTTTTCACTGATGCGTTTTTTGCTTTTATTCCACTTTTGCTTTTTACGGCCAGAATCTGCTAATGTTGGCAAATCTTTACCGGTAACCCACCGTTATTGACCCTCGGCTGTTGACCTACGGCTATTGACCTGCGGCCGCTAAGCTCACACAACCGGACAGTATCTGTAAAACATCGCTTGTGCAAGACATCCCTTGAGAACAAGTTACCAATGGGAGTAGGTTACCAATGGGAGTACGTTACCAAACCCTTACAGGATAAAAAACAAACCCCAGAGCGGACCCTCTCCTAAGAAAGGGCTCTCTCCTACCCTGGGGTTGATCGAGGTGGCTAGTACTCAACCAGTCTGGTACTCAACCAGTCTGGTACTCAACCAGTCTAGTACTCCGAAGGCAGAAGCAGCACCCCGTCCGTTAGCCAAAGCGTCAGTTTCCCGGCCGCAAAGTCCGAGTATGGAATCGCTTCGGAAAACAGGGTTCGCCCCTTGCCGTTGCTGCCCTTGCCGTTGCTGCCGTTGCCGTCAGTGCAGCTCAGAGTAAAACCTTGGGATTGACGAGCCAACGTCCAGACCTGGAACTCTTCCCTGGAAAGGTTTTTGTTCAGGCTGGCCTCGATCAGTATCTTGTCCACCAACCAGTAAGAGCCGAATTTTTCGGCCACAAACCCTACCCCTTCGGTGTAGATCAGGCGGGTCAGTGAGTGGCGGTAGTAGACTTCTGACCCGGTGAATCCGCACAGAAGTGTGTTCAGGTCCGTCGAAGCGTTGACCTGGGAGAAAAGATTGAACAGTGACATAAAACTAAATTTTAGATTAGGCCCGACACCGTGTCAGGCGATAGCCTTCCCGAAACAGGAAAAAACCGACAGGGCAAAGACTCCGCTTGCGGATCTGGGACGATTCCCCTTGCTTTCAAGGGACAGACCCGGTTTACGGCGCATCGGTACCGGTCAGCAGGCCCGAAGGCTGTGGTTGGAAGAGCGAAGCGAACAGGGATGGCTAAAAAGGGTCTGGGCGAAGCATCTTTGCGAAGCGAACCCTTGAAAGTGTCGGTTTTTCTCCTGTATTTTTGCGCTCGTCTGACCAGGTATTGCCAAGATGATATAGCTATGTTGGTGTAGCCAAGATGGTCTAGTGCGGTGGGCTTCCTATCTGCCGAAGGCTTACGCCAGTGACCATGTGAGCATTCCATAAGCCTTGCTTGGTAGTATGCTCCAACCGGAGTCAAAGGCAAACACCGGAGACAAAGGCAAATTTGCCTCCACACAATGGGCAAAAACCTTAACTACAATAGGTTAAATCAGTCAGCCTGATACCCGCTTTGCTGATCATTTGCCTGATCCGCCTTTGGAGCCATAGCCAGAATGCTTTCCGCCTCGGCAATGATTTGCGCGTAGGTAGCGGCCACCTCCCCTTTTCCCAGCGTGCGGAACGGCTCGATCCTGCCCCTGGTATACTCAGGCGATCGGAACCGCATCGAAAAGCTGTTCGAATCGGTTTCCACGGAAGTACCCATGAAATGACCTACCTGTAGACTGAGTAGCTCTTGCGGATAGACCACCGTCCGCTCGACCAGGGAATGGCTGACCGAGCTGCCCTGTGAACCGGTTCCCGCCTTGGGATTAAGCAGCACGCCTGCCAGCGCGGATCCGTTGGGCGTATTGTTGCTGCTTGACTCGCTGCGGATGATACGTTCCTGTTTGCCAAACAAGCGCGAGACATACTCGGCCGTATTCAGATTGGCCACCCGGCCGAAAAACTGGTTGTTCAGGTTGGATATCAAAACTTCGGCCTCATTCTGTCCGTACTGCTTTCTGATCTGGGAAAAGTCCTGGGCCATGTAGACAGTGGCCACCTTGTTGGAGCGGGCCGTGGCCGGCAGCTGGTCCAGGTGCGGAATGTAGAGCGTTGGCGCCTCGTCCAAAAGCACCAGGCTGTGCCGTTTGCCCTGCCGGTTGATCAGCTTCAAGGCCACCGTGATCGTGCAGCTGATCAATGGGGCAAAGGTTTCGGCCAGCGTGGGGGAAGATCCCAGGCACAACACCTTCGGGTCATCCGGGTCGTTGATGTCCAGGCTGAACTCATCGCCTGAAAGTACGTAGCAGATCTCGGGGGTGTTGATCCGGCCCAGGCCCAGCTGAAGGGTCGAGACCATGCCGGCCGTCTGGTTGGCCGCCTTCATCTCGGCGGCGGTCAGGATCGAGCGGATCATCGAGGCGCACTCATAGTCTTCCGCCAGCAGCCGGAGCAGCACCGTATAGTCCTTGTAAACGATCAGCTGGATCACGTGCGGCAGGGTGCAGAACCGGGGGTAATGCTTTTTCAGATACCAGATGGTAGCTGTTAGAAGGGACTGGGCCGAACGGGCCCAGAAATCGGGCCTGGCAATCGTTTCGGGCATCAGATTATTCACTATCGAAAGGGCGTATTCACTGGCAAAGGCGGCAGCGGGTATGTACTCGGGTTTCAATGGATTGACCCGGTGGGTGCGCGAAAGATCCTCAAAGTTGATCACGTAAAAGGATAGCGGTGTGGTTTCGGCCTTCTTCTGATCAGAGGCTGCGTGTCTGTACTGGCTGTAGGCACTGTATTGACTGTAGGCACTGTATTGACTGTAGGCAAAATCACTAAGGGTGGGAAACTTGAAATCGTAGACAATGCCCGAGTAGTGTTTTTCCGCCGCCTGGTGAAGGATGGGCTCGGCAATCGAGTGGGACTTGCCGCTACCGGCCCCGCCGATGACCAGTGTTCCGCGGAAGGGATTGACAATATTGACCCATCTGCCACCTGCTCCGCTCTGATCCTCTCCTTTGAAATGGAATGAGTAGGGGGTAGGCCTCCTTTTTCGATCGGCCCGGATAGCACTTTTTTCGACCGGCTTTCTTCTCAGTAAATTGCCGGCATGGTAGCCGCCGATGGCAAGGGCAATGGCAGCCAGAGGATAGGCCAGCCTGAAGAAGGGGTTGTAGTGCAGGCTCACCAATAGGGCCGCTCCCGACAGGTACAGCAGCACCAGTCCGGCTTTGATCCTGCCCGAGCCGGGTTTGGTAGTCTGATTCTCCCGGTGGCCCTCCGAGAGCCTTAAAGGCTGTATGGCAAAGCCTAACGGGTAAAGTACTGCCAATAGCAGGCGGACAAACCAGCCCGCCCTGGAAAACAGTTTCAGACCCGCAAGGTACAGTTTCCCGTCCGATGGTGGCATACCTAAAAAGAGGTATTCTGCCAGGGTGAAGGCAAAAAAGAACAACAGCAGCAGAAACCACTGCATCTTTTGGTTGTGCATAGGATCTTCTTTGTAGTAAAATCAGGAAAGTGATCTGATTAGGATTCACCGGTTCAAATCACAGAAAAATACCTGTGCGTGCAAATACGTGCTTACGCGTATTTTAGACGTATGTTATGCGTATTCTATGCGTATTTTAGACGTATCGCGCCGGTTTTAAAGCTTATCTGTACTGGAAAACACGGCCAGTCATCCAGGTGCGAAACGACTGCCGTTTCCACTATGCCTTTGTGCAACTGTCGGGCTGACGTTTTTCATCGGGCTGACGTTTTTCAAATGCCCCGCCAAATGCCCCACCATCGCCCACAGGCAAACCTTAGCGGAAATGGCACCGGCGACAACCCGGATCCGAACACAACAAACCCCGATTTGAACACATCCGCTACCAGATACTGTTTTAAATTTGCATTATAATCAAAACCAAAAAATTATGAGCAAGCAAAAAGTATGGTTTGTCACAGGTGCATCCAAAGGAATGGGGCTGGAAATCACAAAAGCCGTCTTGAATAACGGTGACAGGGTAATCGCAACTTCGAGAAACACCGAAACGCTTTTGGAAAAAATTGCGGATCACAAGCACAATCTGCTTCCCGTCAAAACAGACATCACAAAAGAAAAAGAGGTGCAAAACGCCATTTCTTCAGGCATGGGGAAATTTGGCCGGATTGATGTTGTGGTCAACAATGCGGGATACAACCTGTTGGGAAACATCGAAGAACTTAGCGATACCGAGTTCAGGCAGACAATGAACGTAAATCTTTTCGCCATGGCCACTGTCATCAGGAATGTATTGCCACATTTACGCAAGCAAAAATCGGGGCATATCATCAACACCTCGTCCATGATGGGTTATGTTGGCTATGCGGGTAACGGAAGTTACAACGCGTCAAAATTCGCCGTCATCGGACTATCGGAAGCTCTTGCCCAGGAACTCGCCCCTTTTGGGATAAAAGTGACGGTTCTTGCGCCTGGAACATTCCGTACAAGTTTTATGAGCGAGGACAGTCTCAGTGTTGCCAAAACCAAGATCGACGCGTATGAGTTGGACAAACAGGTTGAACTGTTTACCGGGTTTGATGGCAAACAATTGGGTGATCCCAAAAAATTAGCGGAAGCATTGCTTGAAATCACAAAAATTCCAAATCCTCCCCTGCATCTTCCGTTGGGGTCGGATAGCTACAACGCTATTGTGGAGGCACGTGAAAATCAGGCCAGGGAAATGGAAAATTGGAAGTTGTTATCTTTATCCACCGATTTAAAATGATGATGGCGTGAAAAAAGCTGCCCCACATATTATTCAAACCATATCCGAACTGCACTCCTTGTTTGCCCTTCCCAAACCGGAGCATCCGTTGGTAAGCGTGATAAACTTTGAGTCGGTCAGCTACCGGCACAGCGATGTCTGGAAACATTTTGCCAACGATTTTTATTGCATCACCCTCAAAAAGGGCAGCAACGCAAAGTTCAGATACGGGCAACGGGATTTTGATTTCAATGAGGGCATGATGATCTTTACCAAGCCCGGCCAGGTGTTTTCGGTAACGGAACCCAACGATGATCCTGTCACGGGCTATCTGCTTGCATTCAAGCAAGACTTGATCCGTCCTTATCCATTGGCAAAAAGCATCCGCGGCTATGATTTTTTTTCTTATTCCATTGCCGAGGCCTTGCATCTTTCGGACAAAGAAGATGCGATCACAGTGTCTTTGTTTGTGCAAATGCAGAATGAATTGAAAAACAACATAGATCAGTACAGCCAGGATCTGATCGTCTCACACATGGATTTGCTGCTCAATTATTCCAAACGGTTTTACAACCGGCAATTCCTCACACGCAAGACCGTGAATAACGATTTACTTGCTCAATTGGAGCAAATCCTGAACCATTACTTCAATAACAACTACTTCGGTAACAATTCCTTTAATAGCAATTACTTCAATACGCAAACCCCTGTTTGCAAAGGATTGCCAACGGTTCAGTTTTTAGCCAATGAAGTTAATCTTTCGCCCGGTTACTTAAGCGACCTGCTGCGAAACATGACAGGACAGAACGCGCAACAATACATTCAGAATCATTTGATAGAGAAAGCAAAAGAATTATTGGCAACTACCAATGGTAGCATCAGTGAAATCGCCTACCAATTGGGGTTCGAGTATTCGCAGTCATTCAGCAAGTTATTCAAAAAGAATACCAATCAAACGCCTTTGGAGTTTCGCCGGTCGTTTAACTGAATGCCACCACCAGCGAGTGCCACTACCGCTAGTAAGGGTTTGATTAAGGGCGTGGTGTAGTGGCGGCTTTATAACATTAGCGTTGATATGAAGCCGCCACGCCCAGAACCGTTGCACCGCAATAGTCAAGGGATTGAAAATGCCCCCGGAAAAACGGGCCATCAATGGTATCTCATTGATGGCCCGTTTTTCCGGGAGGAGGTTAGGGGGAGGTCAGAAGGTCAATCACCGGTTTTATTACCAAGTATGATAAGTACAGTAAGTATAATGAGTACAGTAAGATCGGACAGATGCTTGAGCTGGTGGCTCAGAAGCTGGCCGGCAAGCAGCTTGATGCTCCGGCCCAGGCTTTCGATATCAATCCTTGAACTTTATCCATGTCAGACTCAGATAGATTATACCCACAGTGTGATCACTGCCCAAACGTCTAAATCCTAATCCTGAAGCAAGTGCATGGTACTGTATTTCAACAGATCAATATCAGAAAAACAGCTAACGATCAGGTATATGTACTATTTGCCGTTTTATTTGCTGTCACTGTCTGGAATAGAAAGGTAGATTGCCGCCTGAATGCAAACACAACTCTTTCACCCAATTTGCAGATACTACACATATTGTTACTCATCATCTTTTCCAGATAACAACCAACGCTCAGGAAACAATCGTTTTGACTACCCTCTGAATTCCTAACCAACCGATTCACAATATCTTTACTCGGATCGTGCAGGATGTTAGGTTTTCGGGACGAAAGTATCTATTCGACTCGGACCGTATTGGCTAACTTCCCATACTATTTGCCTATACTATTTGCCTATACTAACTGCCTATACTAACTGCCTATACTAACTGCCTATACTATTTTGCTTTAAACGAAGATGACCCAGATAGGTCATCAAAAAACAGGCATATCGCTGCCTTCTTTTTATGGTTGGTCTTACTGAGTCAAACAGCTTCTTAGCAATGGATAAACTGCTACAAATTATTGGATTGACTTTAGCAGGAGCGTGCCTCTTTGCCCTGCTAGGTGGAATGGTCGGCTGGCTTTTGGCTTGGATAAACAACCAGGTTCTGCGGATCTACCTGCAGAAAAATGTGCCACACGGAAATTATGTTTTTTGGATAAAATTCATGGCGGGTATATTTTTTTCTATAGGTTTATTAGCTTCACTGGTCTGGAGTATTGTTTCCAGTATTGACAATACTACTCATTTCAAAGAGTAAACCCAGTGCTTGATCAACCTGCCGGAAAAGTACCGGGTCAAGTATCCGTCTTAGCTTTGTTGGAACGTAAATTGATTTTAAGCTAATAATTTTTTCGCCCGTACCAATCAGGATTCTTTCAGTCTTACATCTCTGAAACAGTCTTACAACTCTGAAACGAGCACTTGACTTGGCTAGATAGTTTGACGTATTACTCCAGACAAGCGTGGAACGTATAGTAGATTTATCGTGGAACATTGGTTCAGTTTAGCAACGTATTTTTCACAAGTTCCAAACGCTGGCCAATGACCGCAAACGGGCCGATGAAATCGTTCGGTTCCGAAAGTGAGGTTTTGAGTTTTCAGAAGATACTATTTTACATGGCTAGGGATGGTTAGAAAATCAGACCTATATTCAAACCTAACGACTGATTGTAAACTGCACGATTTAGTTCGATAGGCAAAGGTTTTGGATAAGCAGGCGAACTCACTTGGAGAGGACTTTGGGTTTGATATCTTTCACTGCTTTTATGAATATTCATAATTCCCGGATTATATTCTATTTCTATCAGTAGTTTCGCGTATGGGTTGCCAACCGTCCCTGTTTCTTTCGCCTTGAAAAGTGTCAGTCCTTTCAGGGGAATCTCAATGCCTGTGCAAACGACAGGAGAGTACTCGGACTGACGATAACCACCATATCTTCCTGATCTTGTTTTCCAGAAGGGTGTATTCATGCTCACCAGAAAGCCAAGCCGATTAGCCAAACTAAAATAGGGTTTCCACTTGAGAGTTGGAAAAGGCAAAAGTTTAATTCCCAGATCCAGTGTTAAATAATCTACGCGATTAGAGCTGTATACTCCTGCTGTTCCCGGCCCAATTATGCCTGTGGTTGGATCATATACTGATTCAGCGTCAAAACCACGCTGCCGGTAGCCAAGTCCACTGGTGAGAAACAACTTGGAAGAAAGCATCGTTTCGTAACAGACAGTCAAATTCAATCCGGTACGGTTATACCAACCGAAGCCTGACCTCCACAATGTATCTGGGGGAATAATCGCGGGTTCAAAAGTGGGTATATTGTCATATTTCTGATAACTGGTATTTACACCTGTTTTTAAACTAAACTGACGAATTTTACCCGCCACCTGCGCAGAAATGGAAGCGTAGCAAAAGATCAGCGACACTACTGACAGAATATGTTTATTTTTTCTTGTGAAACGAATCATGGATGAGTGTGAATTTTAACCCGAAAGTACGGTCATTCATAGGAAAATCCAGCGCGAATGTGGGCTCGAGTAAAAAAACATAATTTTTGCTGATCGGATGATACATTCCAATCGCCAGATAAAAGCTCAGACTTGACAGGTGCCAGTCACTAGAATTAGCTCCGTTTCTGGTTCTTGATCTATCAACGGTAGTATAGCGCATCACTGTGCCTGGTACGATCCCTGATGTGACGGTTGTCTTCCAATACGGATTGCTTCCAATGCGCCACTGCATCAGTATGGGTATTTGCAAGATACCTGATCGTATTTCTGTAGCCAGTGTATCAATGATAGTTACCGGATCGGGTGGAATCGCCAAAGGTGAACCGGAAGTAAGGAAAGTGTACGTGTTATATCGTTTTTTAGTGAATCCCAATCCGGTTTCAAAGAAAAGGGTACGGTTTTGGTTAATGGAACCAGACAAGGAAACACCTGTTGAATACCCAATCTTTGTGCGTGGGTATTCCCACTCAGGTAGTACCGCGGAAGAAGATCCTGGAAGACTATGACCATATGCCAAGGTCCACTCCCGGTTCAATCCAGGCGAAATATGCATGCCAACAGACCACTTTTGCTGCGCAGAAGCAAAAGAATACAAACCAACAACCAAGATTGTGATACTCAGGTTAATCCTTGCCATTTTTGATGGAAACTACCGGTGTGACGGGTTATGTTGGTTGGTAACGCTGGTAATAAGATAAGTAAGGGAAAACAGTCTCTCGTAAGAGAATTTATCTTGTATTTATTGTACCTGTGAAAAACTCTTGCAGACCTGACTGCGCCAATCCGTAGGAGGTTGATAGAAATAGGTAATCCTGTGGTCCCACCGTATATTTTATTTTTAAAGATCCAGCCTGCTGTCAAATTCGGGTTAAATGTCATAGCAAAGTCTGTAAGTGCTATGAATGTATCTGATTTTGAATCCCCATTTTTGCACTTCTGCATCCAGGACCAGTTAGTAATCAAGACCGGTTAGTGATATAGTTGCCTGCACGCCGAGCAGCAGCAAAAGCCAACCTGCTTGGTATTCTATGCGCGTGCAAGCTTCAAATTAGTACTGATCGCACTACTTCTCATCAGCAGGATCGCATTTTCCGGCGTTTACATTAGTGATGCAGTAAATGGCTTTGGGTGGCAGAATATTTGAGTTGCAAGCACGGAACTCCTGATTACAGACATCTTCAAAACTATTGGATTTTTTCTCCAAAGTAAAAGAGACCGTTGAATCTGTTGCAATCGATTTGGGTAGATTGACCGCTGCCACATTGGTAAAAGTAATGCCGCCAAACATGAATGGATCTCCAATGTTAGCATTATGCACCTGCACAAAGGTCAGACCTGCGCATCCCTGGTAGATGACCGTCGCCCGAACGCACTTTTTTTTTGAAATAGGCAGATCCTCGGATTGACAACCCATACCCGCCAAAACAATACTGCACGAAAACAACAGAACAGATTTAAGCTTTTGCATAAGATATGTTGGATAAAAATCCGAGAATGAAACATGAGCCTATAAGTGTAACGATACATGGCATGTGTAGCCTGAAAGAATTTATCCTCAAAGAATTTATTAAGATTGCTACTTGTAGCCATAGATCGGTTTGACCTGCTCGGCGCGCAAACGTTCGCCCGTATAAGATTACCACAGGGAAGCTGTCAACAAATGCTTTTTTTTCTTCAATGATACCAATGGCCACAGACCAGTAAAAGCTAAGAAAAACATCCGAAGTTACCAACAAAAAAGGGGGGTTCTCCTATTAGAGTTGTTACTTTTACTTGCTGAATACCACTGTTGGGAACGTTATTATTTCTCATCCGGGCTCTTCTTTCTAAAAATTGGTTCCACAAAACCGTATGGGCCGCCTACTTCACCCCAGCCCCACTTGGGGGTGTGGTCCTGGGTAGTCATCGGATTCTGGTCGAGGGCACTGAACTGCACGGCCAGGCGGGTTCCCCACTCCAGATGCCCAACCAGCACCGAACGAAATTCCGGGTCGGCAGGCATGCCGATTTCATCAGCGCTTTGGAGAATCAACTGCATCCAGCGTTGGCGTTGGGTTTCGGTCAGGTGACGGGTCAGGTGCTTGCCTACCATGTGGGTCATGGCGTTGTCGGCGCCTGTTTTGTCGCTGTAAAACGCAGGACCTTTGAAACATTCGCTCAGGAACGCGGCCACATGGCTGCTGTGTTCGGGTGACATGTTCCGGAAGACCGGTTCCAGGATTTGGTCCGTGAGCACTTTGTCATAAAAGACAGTTGTCAGTTTCTGAAAAGCTTCGATGCCTCCCGCCCATTCGTAGGGTGTAGGCACTAGGGGTGTGGGTGCTGGCTGAGAATCTTCCATGTTGATCTGGTTTTGATTTTTGGATATGAAGTTAGCGAAATATGAAGTTAGCGAAAAACGAATCCTGTACCAAATCATCCCAATTCAAACCGATAAGGACCTGAACGATCCGTATGTTTCCGGAAACATGACGTTCCGGAACCGGACGCGTACGGGGCAAAAGCCCCCTCACGTATCGGTGTTTACGTGTTTGCAAAAGAAACCAGTTTCCTGGATCCTCTACTGTTGGGGCAGAGTTTCTCACAAAAACGGATGCAACTCTCCATTTGAGGCCTAAAGCAAAACAGCACTCGTTTGGCAACTGCCTCCTTGCTCATTCTTTCTTGCTCACAGATGTAACTTGCTCACAGATGTAAAAAAACAAACCTGCCGCACAGCAAAGTCGTTTAAAACAGGGTCGATGAATATGATCCCAAAGACGGCCGGGGCATTCGGGCTCCAGGCCGGCATACAGTACGGTTTCCTCGATGTCGGGCCATTCGAGTATCAGCTGGCTCGAGCTCAGATCTAAGCTACCAAGCCAGTTAGCTACCAAGATGATTGGCTTGGCAGCTGAACTGTCGACCGGTCAGATGAGGTAACTTTCAAGGCTGCACAGGCCGGATCGTGTCCAGCAGCGTACACAGGAGTGTCCGGTTACGGACACCCTTGCAGGTCCCTACCAGGCGAAACCGCTCAAATCACACCTGGGGCCGGTTTATAAATTTCCGGCATTGTATTGGCGCGGGACAAAGCATTCTGGTTGAAAACCCCAAAACCTGCCTGTTTATGCTACGCAACTATCTGAAAATCGCCCTGAGGAATCTGGTCAAAAACAAGGTTTATTCTTTCATCAATATTGGTGGATTGGCCGTGGGGATGACCGTGGCGATGCTGATTGGCTTGTGGATCAACGATGAATGCTCCTATGACAAGCACCACGACAACTATGAGAGCATCGCGCAGGTGATGCAACACCAGACCTCAGGGGGCAAGCTTGTCACGCAAGCGGGCAATCCCTATCTGCTTGCCCAGGAAATCCGCGACAACTACGGCAGCGACTTCAAATACGTGTTGCAGTCCAGTTGGACCAGTGGCCATATTCTGGCGCACGGGGAAACCAAACTGAGCAAAACCGGCAATTATATCGAGCCGCAAGCCCCTGATCTGTTTTCGCTGAAAATGCTTCGGGGCAGCCGGGACGGTTTGAAAGAACCGTACTCGATTCTGCTGTCCGAATCGGTTGCCAAGGCGTTCTTCGGCGATGCCGACCCGGTAGGCAAAATCATGCGTATTGACAATAAATCGGACGTGAAGGTGACCGGTGTGTACCAGGACCTGCCTTATAACTCGAGCTTCCGGGAAATGACCTTCCTGCTGCCGTGGGAACTGTATCTGCGCAGCAACGAATGGATTGAGAAAATGGGCAATCCCTGGGGAATCAATTTCACGCAGACATTTGTCCAACTGGCCGACCGGGCGGATATCGGTAAAGTTTCGGCGAAAATAAAAGACGTCAGGCTCAAAAGGGTAAGTGCCAGTGACCGTAGGGACAAGCCGGAGGTATTTCTGCACCCGATGAGCAAATGGCACTTGTATTCCGAGTGGGAAAACGGGATCAATGTGGGCGGGCGCATCCAGTACGTGTGGCTGTTTGGCATCATCGGTGTGTTTGTGCTGCTGCTGGCCTGCATCAACTTCATGAACCTTTCGACGGCCCGCTCCGAGAAACGGGCCAAGGAAGTGGGCATCCGAAAAGCCATCGGTTCGGTTCGCATCCAGTTGATCGGTCAGTTTTTCAGCGAGTCGTTGCTGGTGGTGTTTTTCGCATTCGTCCTGTCGGTTGCGCTGGTGCAACTGATCCTGCCGTTTTTCAACCAGATGGCCGACAAAAAGACGGGCATTCCCTGGGCAAACCCGTTGTTGTGGCTGCTGGGCACCGGGTTCAGTCTGTTTACAGGTCTGTTGGCCGGTAGCTACCCGGCTTTGTATCTGTCCTCGTTCCAGCCGGTCAGGGTGCTCAAGGGCACCTTCCGGGCGGGCAAACTGGCCGCCATGCCGCGCAAGGTGCTGGTGGTGGTGCAATTCACCGTCTCGGTCACGCTGATCATCGGTACGATGGTCGTGTACCGTCAGGTTCAGCACGCCAAAAATCGCCCGGTGGGTTATACCCGCGACGGACTGGTGATGACCTACATGAGCACGCCCGAGATTCACGATCGTTTCGAGGCCGTCCGCAATGAGCTGAAAGGCAAGGGAGCCATTGTCGAAATGACCGAATCGACCAGTCCGGCCACCGAGGTTTGGAATTCCAACGCCGGCTTTGACTGGAAAGGCAAGGATCCCAACCTGAGCGTTGACTTCCCCAACAACGGGGTAACGCATGGGTATGGCAAAACGGTGGGCTGGCAGTTCAAAGACGGGCGTGATTTTTCGCCCGCGTTTGCCACCGATTCGGCAGCGTTTGTGGTCAACGAGGCGGCAGTGAAGTTCATGGGCCTCCAACACCCGGTGGATCAAACCGTCAAGTGGGGCGGCAAATCCTACACCATCGTCGGAGTCATCAAGGATATGGTGGTGGAATCGCCTTACCACCCGGTTCAGCCTTCTTTCTTCCACATCTCCAAGGAACGGGAGAATGTGATTCTGCTCAGGCTGCATCCGTCCCGCCCGGCCCGGCAATCGCTGGGCACGATTGACGCGGTTTTCAAAAAATACGCCCCCGCCCTGGTGTTCGAATACCGGTTTGTCGACGAGGAATACGCCAAGAAGTTCGGCGACCAGGAGCGGATCGGCACCTTGTCGGGCTTTTTCGCCGTCCTGGCCGTTTTCATCTCGTGCCTGGGCATTTTCGGGCTGGCCAGTTTCACCGCCGAGCAGCGTACCAAGGAAATCGGCATCCGCAAGGTGCTCGGCGCGACGGTTCTCAATCTCTGGTCACTGCTATCAACGGAGTTCGTGCGGCTGGTGCTGGTTTCGTTTCTGGTCGCCATGCCGCTTGCGTGGTATTTGATGAACGGCTGGTTGCAGAAATACGAGTACCGCACGGCTATGTCGTGGTGGATTTTCGCCCTGTCCGGTTTGGGAGCGTTGGTGATCACACTGTTGACGGTAAGTTTCCAAGCCATCAAGGCGGCCCTGGCCAATCCGGTCAACTCGCTCAGAAGCGAATAGAATTATAGTGGCCAAAAAAGGGTACTGCCACTCTCGAATTGATTTCACAGCGTACCAAGGCGGCCCTGGCCATCCCGAAACAACAAGGGTACACACTTGGAAAGCCCGGGAACCTGACACCACAGGCATCGCTCAAAGGGCGTGTGGGAAACTAAGGGCCGAAAACGAGAACAACCTCAGGGCAAAGGCGAAGATTTTCTGCTTGCGCGATTCGGGCATGCGCTGGACAGCCATTGCCGACAGGCTCAACCGGACCGGTTTGAAGACCAGCCGGGGCAAACACTTCCGCGCCGAGCAGATCAAACGGCTCTATTTCAGGAAATTTAAACCTTTTCAATGTTTTCCACAAGGAACTTCTGTTTTGTGAAAGCTTCCGTTGTAAAAAACTTTGTTGTCAAAAACTTTGTTGTAAGAACTCTTGTCTGATTTACCGGATCTTACATTCGGCTGGAGGTCAAAACTATAGATTTTTCTATTTGTTCCCTGTCCTAAGAAGCTTGCATCAACATGAGTCATCCCTGGTTTACCTCCCTGAATTAGGTCTGCAAACTCTAGCGAAAACCCAGGCGGCTAGAAAGTAAAAGGATCGACCTTTCGGGGGAGGTACCCATTGGGGGTGCTGACTTTACCCCTCTCCGGACGCTGAAACGGCAGGATTGGACATAGGATCTATAGCCCGGCGTATCGTCTGCAGCCCGGCGTATCGTCTGCAGCCCGGCGTATCGTCTGCAGCCCGGCGTATCAATTGGCGCTTAAGCCAGTGTTCCATGCGTACACGAAGAGCACCAATCCGGCTGCGACGCCCATCAGAATGGGCAACATCAATACCGGCAATAATCCAAAGAAGAAGGGACTAAACATACCAACGCCCACCTAACCTCCAACAGGGACAGTAGCCTTTGCACAACTGAGCTAGATGAATGGCTTTTGAAAACGCGATCAGAATATGCTGTTTCCATTGACACTGTTTCCGGTTATGCTATTTTCCGATACATGTACAATACACCTATTCACAAATACACATGTTCATGTCTTGCATGCCACCGGGAGATCGGACTATCTTTGTTGTGCTGCCATGAGTGTGCGCATTTTTCATTTTTGGCGAAACTTCCAACTCTTTTACAAGACCAATGCCGACCGAAGGGTGGGTCAGCACACGGTTCAATGGCTGGGAGACCAAGGCACCAGCTATATCTGGCAGATGGACTATTCCTACGCCAATACCAACAGCACCAAATAACCCGGGGTTGAAGATAGCTTACCAATGACAGCAGGAAGAAGTTACATTTGTCTACCCTCTTCAGACTAACAACAGACTAAACATTCTTAGTCTACAACACATCCTTTTTCACCCAATACTCAGTTTATCCCTAAGATCATGAAAAAACCTGGTTTGTTAACCTTTGTCGTTTCGTTTTTAATCGTTGTCGCCTTTTCGGCTTGTGAGATGTTCAAAGGTCCCCAGGGACCGCAAGGCAAACCCGGCAACGCCAATGTGATTTATTCCAAATGGATTTCCACAACATTTACCGGATCAGGCACTCTGTTTACCGCTACCATCACCGCCCCTGAAATCACGCAAGGGGTGCTCGACAGCGCCGATGTCCGGGTGTACTGGAATGAGAATAACCGGATATTGAGCCTGCCGTACGCCGAAGTATTTGGAAGTACCACATTTACGGTGCACCAGCGGATTTACGTGGGAAAAATAGAACTCAGGGCCAGTTATGCGCTCACCACCCAGCAATTCCGTTACGTGATCATTCCGGGCAACGTGAAAGCAGGTCGAAAGGGAGCAGTGGATTACACTAACTACGCAGAAGTTAAACAGCTTTACAACTTGCCTGACTAACACTTGCCTGACTAACAAAGATATGACCTTAACCGGTTTGTAATGCGACCAGGTCCTGCTTTTTCAAAAAAGCATGACCTGGTCTTTCCCAACTAAAACGCAGTGTTTTTTGAACGTTTTTCAAAGCCTCAAGAACGCGCCAAAAAAGCTATTTTCGAAGGCTTTTTTGACACCTTTTTGGAACAACTGTTTTGGCAACCATTAAAAAAGATCTGGTAAAAAAATCCGGCCTGCTGAAAACAAAAATTCTCCGAAGGAGACCTTCGGAGAATTTCAGTAACAAACCACTTACAACCTAAATTAATATCTTTCTTAAAATTCGTATGTTTATATCAATTCAGACCAGGTGTCCGAGAAATATGTCTATGTAAAAACATGTCTGCGTGACTAACAATACAAAGATACTACATTCACACCCTTTGTAAAGTCATAAATCCTTCATTTTCATACATATATGCTTTCCTTGCGCGTTTTGAAAAATACCAGAGAACAAGTTCTACCCATCGCACCAGAAGGGACAACAAGCTTTCTGCAGATAATATTTTTTTCGCTCGTTTCCTCACCGGCTGCACCAATAGCCCGCAGTCCCGGACAGGAGCTGGCCGCGTTTTACGGCGCATCAGCACCGATCGGCAGGCACCAAGGCTGCGGGTAGGAACGGAGCGAAGCGGAGTAGGAAGGCTAAATAGCGGCCAGGTGAAGCATACTTGCGGAGCGCCCCCTTGAAAGTGTCGGTTTTTCTCCTGTATTTTTGCTTTCGTCTGACCAGGTACAGCTAAGATGATATAGCTAAGATGATATAGCTAAGATGATATAGCTAAGATGGTGTGTGCGGTGGGATTCCTATCTGCCAAAGGCTGGCGCTATTGGCAGACCTTGTGTTTTCCCAGCTTGAAAGTCGTAGAATCCGCTCCGGCTCACTCCCATCACCCGGCAAAGGAAGCTGACGGCAAACATCCCTTTGCAACTTTCGATGAAAAGATACACCTCTTTTATTTCTGTGGGCTGAAAATGGCTACCTGATACGACATTGCGGGGATGCGGTGGAACATGGGCTACAGGCTTTTTTAAATGTCCCGTTCCATTTCGACCTGTTTGAGCTTGGCCCTGAGATTTTACACTTCCAGGGGAAGACGGGCCGGGTCTTGGAAACGGCTTTGCTTTGCCCTCGCCAGCGATGGAGCAAAGCCAGCGATGGAGCAACTTACCGATTGACCGTTGGCAATCAGGTTGAGCAGTTGTTGTTTGAATTCGGCATCGTATCATGCCGAGGGCCCCGCAGTTTATCAACGCTCCTTTTTTAGTGGCACTGTCTACTATCTCTTTCATACATGTGCTAACTTAAGCACTTTTCGTGTCCGGAAAAAGAGGACCATATCATACAGCCTAATGTAGCTTTGAGCCTTTTTAAAATCTTAGCTTCGAGCATGCCTATTGGAAGCGAGTGTTCCCCTTTATTTTTTTGCAGAATCAAACGATTGCTCAACTGTACTTTTTACGCTGGGGAAATCCGCACGCAAATCTTAGCCAAACCGCTGTCTTATGGGTTGAATTGTATAGTTTTGTTATATAGGGTTAAATTAAAAGGAGATACAAAATGTACCACAGGTTTGGTATAACATTTTCTAATTTAACCCGACAGTCCGGCAGACAGCAGAGCAATGCTTACTTTCTTGATAATGTTGTCTTTATTTATGTTGTTGTATTCTTGATGGCTCATTGATTCAAACGGGGGTAATTACCAACCGGCCATTACCCCCGTTGGGATGCAAACTACCGTTGCACCGACAGTCTTTTCTCCACATTTTTGTCCACAGGTGCGGGGTATTGTTTCATGATTTTGTGTACGCCACGGGCAATCTCACGCTCGAGTCCATTGGGGTTGTCCACCACACCTTCCGCCGATCCGCGCCAGACCAGCTGCTTGGTGCGGGCATCTACCAGGTCGATGATCAGTGTACCTTCCGTATAGGTATAGGAACGGAAGCCGCTGTTCCAGGCATAGGGCCAGTTGCCGTAGCCGTAGGGATAATATCCCCATCCCCGGTGAAAACCGCCGGTAAAATACGCAGGGCCGCCCAGGTAGCCGGTGTGCTTTTTCTCGGTATAGGTATGGAAGGAAACCAAAAGGTCAGGCTTTGCCGTATCTGCCACCAGCCTCATGTCGCGTCCGGCCAGTTCCATTTCCACATTTTCACGGATGTTACGATTGATCAGCTGGCTGTTGTAAATCGGATTATTGCCTACACGGATGTCTTCTTTGAGCCAGGCGTAGGTTTTATAGGTGCTGAAATCCACCGTTTTGTCAACATCAGTGGTTACTTGGGCAAAGCTGTGTTGGCCTGCGATTCCTATCAGGAACATCAGTGCCAGTTGAATGAAGGTTTTCATAAAATGGATTGTTTATAGTGTTTATCAAGCAATGAATCAGGAAAAAAACCGGCAGGTTCTGCCTTTTCAAACGATACTGTTTCTTATCCACCTGTTTTCTTATCCACCACAGGCTCATTGAAAATCCGCAGCCGGTGGCGCGCGTTTGAAAGCCGTAGGTCTGGGATTAAGCGAGTGGTAGAAGAACAGCTCGATCTGCTCGCCGTCGGCCGACTCAAACCGGTCGGAACACCCGTTGGTGATGGCAAGCAGACCGGGGTCGGCGGTTAGCGGTGTACGGGTCGGCCGGGTTTGCACTTCCAGCAGCGTGCCGTCTTCCTTTTCCAGAAATAGGGGAAACACCAGCTTTCCGCCTTTGACCTGTATTCTGCCCATCAGGCAGTGGTTTGCCCCGTATTTGCTGGCCGAAACCACCACCGGTTGCATCCCGTCGGGAACGGTGGCCGCCCCGCGTTCCTTGAAAAGCCAGTGCCACTGGCTGCCGCAACTGTTGTCGGCAACCGACGGGGTCTGTTGGTTTGGCAGTTCCTTATCCGGGTGTAACTTGTCCGGCTGCGCCCACAGGCCACTGCCGGACAGGCCAAGCAAAAGCAGCATGTTCAGAATTGTTTTCATCGTATGGGTGAGTTTGACACGTGAGTTCAAAAAGTGAGTTTGACAGGTGTTTGCAGCTATGTCGGATGCACTTGGCTAACAAGTGGCGGCGTAAGAAAAAGCTACATGAGAAAAAGCTAGGCGGGTAATGGCCCGGCGATTACTTTTTCCGGCGATTACTTTCGGACGAAAAACTTCCGGCCCAGTTCGACAAAACGCGACAACTGGTAGGGCATTCGGGGCCCGTCCCGCATCGGTGGCACCGGCTTGGGGCTGGCCCATCCCAGGCTGATGATCCCGTACCGGGTTTGAAAGCCGTTCACCGCCTGCCGGTGGGCGAACGCGTTGACCTCATCCCAGACGGTGAAGCTGAGCCGGCTGTCGGCAAACGGGCTGTCGGCAAGCCGGTCATGGACGAAATGATACTCGAAGGCCTCGAAGCTCATCTCCCGGTTGGGCGGACTGACCATTTCGCGTACGGGCTGGTAGCCGGCAGGCTCGGGTATAGGGGTGTCCGTACCGCTGCCCACCAGGCGAAGCTCCAACACGCAGTCCTGGTCCGGATTGCGCAGCCGTCCGCTGATGCACAGCGGATAATAGCCCTCTTTCTCGAAACAATACCGTTCTTCGTCCAGGAATGGCAGTTCGACCCGGCCGTTTTCGTCCGTGTCCAGCGTTTCCCATCCCTGGACACGCACGTTTTCCAGGGGCTTGCCCGTTTTCATTTCCAGCACGCGCACGGCAAGTACCTGGGCCCTTAGCGGTAGTGACATGCAAAGCATCAGCAGGCTGGAACCTGTGAGCAGGAGCAGCCCAAAGCTGCTTCCCGGTTCTCTGCCAACTGGTTTCCTGCCAACTGGTTTCCTGCCAACTGGTTTCCTGCCAACTGGTTTCCTGCCAACTGGTTTCCTGCCAACTGGTTCTCTGCCGTTGAATTTCCTGCGCATAACCAAAAGAGTTGAGTGATGTGAAAAATGAAAAACCTCTTTGATGAAAAACCCCTTTTTGGAACCAAACCCCTGCCTGCCGACCCTTCCCTGCCGACCTTTGTCCTCCAGCCTGTACATTCCAAAGCTAGCGGGCTGCTCTCAAACCGGTGTTGAAGCCACGTTAAAAGACCATTAAAACGCGTTTCGCGCAGACCTTGTGTACGCCGTTCGGATACATGCACCATCCATCCTGTCTTTCGTCACCTGGTCACTCCCTGATCCGGCGGCAGCGGCCGTCCGATACCCAGGCAGATTTTCGTACCGGGCCGGTCGCATTACCGGTTGATCGCTTTTAACGGATAATCCTCCAGCTTGGCAAAGCGATACCCTTGCTTTTGCAGCTGCGGCACTATCACCTGCAGGGCCTCGGCTGTATTCCATTCGGGCCGGTTGAAGTGCATGATCACCAGTGCACCCGGCCGGATGCGGGTGAGCACATTGCGCGCAATGTCCGCGGCAGGGGTATTGGGCACCGCGTCACCGGAGAGCACGTCAAAACTGATGGCAACGTACCCCAGCTGCCGCGCGAGTTTGGCACAGGCCTCGTCCATATAGGCGGTGGCTGAGCGATAAAATTCAGGTCTGCGGCCTGTGATGCATTGGATTTTCAGGGCATTGGCTTCAATCTCATCAAAAGCATCGGGCAGGTCAGCCGTACCGCAAATGCCGTATTCACTCTGGCCATCCACCGAACAGGGCTGGTGATTGAACCCATGGTTTTCGATTTCAAACAGGGTCTCTCCGGCCAGCCGCACAAACGTGTCCGGGTTGGCATCTATCCACTTGCCGCTGACAAACAGGGTGGCGGGAATTTTCTCCCGGCGCAGGTAGTCAATCAGTTGCCGGTCATAGCCGCTGCCATACCGACCGCCGCAGGCATCAAAGGTGAGGGCAATCACTTTCCGGTTGGTCAACAAATCCTCGTCCACCTCCCTGACAAACTCGCCCCAACGCCCGGCTCCGGTATGGGCAAACTGCTGCACCACCCGTGCCTTCAGATTCGTATAGGCGGTATCCCTGTACAGAGAACGGATAAAAGTAGCATTGTCGGTCGGCCGGGTTTGCGCCCAGACCGCGGTCTGGATAAAAATACCCAGCAAGGATACTGGCCACCAGGTGCTCATGGAAAAACGTTGTTGAATTGAAAAAAGGGTTTTAACGAAAGCATCACCGCGCCTTTACACTGCTGGAACTTACCCTCCGGCGTGTTTTTCCAGCCAGGCATGGCAACGGGACAGGTACGCCTTCAGCTGCGCCTGCTCTACTTTTTCGCCTGTTTTCAGCCGGGCTTCCATCGCCTGCCCTTCGGTGAGCAGGGCCTGTCCCTGGTCTTTCAGTGCCGAGGTATCTTTTTCCACCGTACGTTTCAGATGCCCCAGCGCAGTGGTCAAACGGGAAGCGGTGGAACCCGGGGCGGTATTACCCGAAGCGGAAGTTGAGGCAGTGGACGGCTGCTTTTCAGGAATCAGGGTCTCTTCCACCGCGTAAAACACCTGGTGGGCAACCAGGTTCTGGGCCTTGGCCACGGCTTTCTGCAAGGGCTCTATGCCGGTGAGCTTTCCCTGGCTCACCTGGGCTTGCAGGGTTTCCAGTTGCCGCAGGGTCTGCTCAATCTCGGGTTTGCTTTTGGCCGGATAGCCAGCCGTTTCCTGTTTGAGGGCCGCAATGCCCTCCTTGATTTGCCCGGCCGCCTGCTGATTTTTCTTTTGGGCTAAATTGTCCAGTGCCGCCAGCAGGTGCATATCCGAGGGCCGCTCTTCCACGGCCACGGCCTGGGTTTCGAGTTCATCCATCACCACCGGGCCGGCAGTGTCCACCACTTCGGTCGAAGCGGCGGTATTTTCTTTTGGTTTGGCTGGAGTGCATGCCGAATTCGCCAATGTGCCGGCCAGCAGCAGTATCCAGAAATCTGATTTTTTCATAATGGTAAGGGGAAAGAATAACTGGGAAAAGTAAACACAGCATGAATGCGAGCGGTTTTGCCATAGGTCTGCAAGACGAGAAGTTTACAGACCTGAGCAAACGGCTGTCAGATGTGCAGTGATGTCAGATGCGCAGCGACGGGACGGTGCGGATTACCGTTCCCTGCGGATCCAGTACGACCGCCTTGTGCTTCTTACCGGCGGCCAGTTCGACCCGGTACATAATTTTCTGTTTGCCTGATTTGAGATGGATGCGTTCCTGACCGGAAGCGACGGTATATCCGGCAAAGCTGCCGACCAGGGTGGCTTTTACCGGCTGGGGCAGATCAGCTTGCCTGATCAGTTCATGGTAGCTGACCAGCTGGCCATCCTTGTTGTAAAGGGCCGAAAAATTGCCGTTCTTTCCCGAGGCCTGCACCTGGTAACAGGTCAGTTGTACGTTGGCAGACAGGTTTCCCTGCTGGGTTAACGACCATTGCTTGCCCTGCAGGGCGCGCGGAAGCATGGTCACATTTTTGACAATGGCCTGGGGGAAGTCAGCCTTGAGAGCTTCCATGACCTGGGAGGGCGCTTCTCCTTTTTTGACATGGGAAATGGTAACGGTTTCTACTTGGACGGCACTCTGTGCCTGAACGGCTGCGATACTCAGCCCTGCCAGCAGCAAGGCCATGGATACGGTTTTCATGTTTAGTGTAATTTGGTTAATTTGAAAAAACATACTCCAAAACATTCGTTCAACCCGGACATCCGTCGGTTGGAATAGTACATGCCCGGTGGCTGCGTGACTGCTTTGTTGATGCCAATTTGAACACCGATCCTTGAAGCCCTATTGAAAATAAATTAAAAAGCGGTTAATTTTTGGAAAAACGGCTGCTGGCTCCGTTCCGGCTTCCTTGATCCTACCCATTCGGGTTACAAGATCATAAATCACCAGATCATAAGTTACAAGATCATACGTATGCGCATTGTCCAGAAACATTCGTTCAGCATGTCCTTTCTGCTTGTGACAGGACTGACTTTGTTTTCCTTCAATATCTACTGGCTTTACTCCCGTTACCGGGAAGACGACTTTTACCTGCGCCTGCGCCAGGCGGCATTGAACCTGGAGCAGCTTATTTTCACCAAAGGCATCAGCGCCCAGCAGTTGCAGCTGGTCGAAGCCCTGCAGGAAGACCCTTACGCCCGCAGGCAACTGATTATCTACGACTCTACCGGAACGGTTCTGTTTCAAACCAAAGGATCCGTTTCGCACCTGACCGCCAGACGCAAAGCGGATGTTTTCAAAAAGGAAGTGGAATTCAGAAACAATGGCTACGAACGCACCTTGTTTGCCAGCCGGAACAACCCGGCCAGACGGCTGCTGATCCTGGAAGCGGCCGGCTACGATGTCTCGGGGTATGCCAAACAAGGCAAACTGCGCAATACGCTCATTGCCGGTTCGCTGGCCCTGATCTTGCTGCAGGGCCTAGCCAGCGGGTATTTCATCCGGCGCGACCTGTCCCCGCTTCACCGCATTGTCACGCACATGCGCGCGTTTTCCTCCACCAGCTTTCATCAGCGGCTCTCCGAAGCATCCCTGCCCAATGAAATCGGCCAGTTGGCAGGAGCCTTTAACGATTTGCTGGACCGCCTCGAGCAGGCCTACCGGCAACAGCTGAACTTTGTTTCCTATGCCAGCCACGAACTGCGCACGCCCTTGTCGATCCTTTTGAGCAATGCGCAGGTGACCTTGTTGAAGCCGCGTACGCCACCGCAGTACATACAGGCGCTGGAGTCGTTTGAGCAGGATGTCAACCAGATGATTTCCCTGGTCAACAGTCTGCTGGAACTGGCACGGCTGAATGCCCAGGCGCAATCGGTCGCCATGGCTCCGGTGCGGGTGGACGAACCGCTCTGGGCTGCGGCCGATTTGCTGCGCCAGAGCCAGGCGGACTACCACATCACGATTGATTTTGAAACCGTTACCGATTCGGACCAGGCCCTTTCCCTGAAAGGCAATGCCCGCCTGCTGACGCTGGCATTTAAGAATCTGATGGAAAACGCCTGCAAATACAGCCCCGACCAGAAGGTGCAGGTGCTGATTGGATTTTCCGGCCACCGGATCCGGATCGACTTTGCGGACGGGGGAATGGGAATGTCGGCCGGCGAGGTTGAGCATATCTTCGATGCGTTCTACCGTACCGAACGCACGGAAGAGAAATCGGGCTACGGTCTGGGACTGCCACTGGTCAAGCGCATCCTGGAAATACACCAGGGCACCCTGCAGGTACACTCGACGGTAGGGAAAGGTTCGGTTTTCACCGTCAGCCTCCCCAGCACCCCGGAGGTGATACCGGTAATTTAATGCCCTTTTAATCTGGCTTTAAAACCAATTTGAATCTGTCCATGCACCTTTGTTCCAGGTGTTTGTATCAAAGGTCATTAATCGAGTCGTACAGTATGAAAATTCTGATTGTGGAAGACGAGGTGCGTCTGGCCAGTTTCATCCGCAAAGGCCTTGAGGAGAATGCGCACCGGGTGGATGTTGCCCATGACGGCCAGGCCGGGTTGCACATGGCCTTTGCCAACGAATACGATATTATCATACTGGATGTGAACATGCCCAAGATCAACGGCTATGTGCTGACGCAGACCATCCGGGAAGAAAAGCAGCAGACACCGATACTGATGCTGACGGCCATGGGCTCGCTGTCGGACAAAGCCACCGGATTTGCCGCCGGGATTGATGACTTTCTGGCCAAGCCGTTTCAGTTTGAAGAGCTGCTGATGCGTCTGAACGCCTTGTACCGCCGCAGCCATTTGAACCAAGCTTATCACAAGCAGAACCTTCTGCAGGTGGCCGACCTGGAAATGGACCTCAATAGCCGCACCGTGCAGCGGGCGGGCCGCAGCATCCAGCTGACGAGCAGGGAATATGCCCTGCTGGAATACCTGATGCGCAACCGCAACCGGGTGGTTTCCCGGGTGGACATTGCCGACCGGGTCTGGGATGCCAACCTGGATCAGGCCAGCAACACGATTGATACCTACATCAATTTCCTTCGCAAAAAGATTGACAAGGATTTTCCTGCCAAGCTCATCCACACCGTGGTTGGGATGGGCTATGTTTTACGGGTGGAATAGAACTCCCCAGGCATTGGAGAAACGCTGAATGGTATTTCTTCTCACTGGTTTGCACTAACCCAAACCTCTGGTGGTTCAATTGGTGATTCAATTGGTGGTTCAATGCCAGAACCGGCACGGCAAACAATGCAGCATGCCTGGCTCGGCCATAGCAGCTATGTATTATAGCAGCTATGTATCAAAGTCAATTACGCCATTTTTAGGAAGTTGCCGGGTTTTTACTGGTTTAGTATGTATTGCCTGGCCAACATTGGCTCTCAAAGTGGCTTGTTTGTGTCTTTGACCGGTTTACAAGTGGCCGAATTTGACCATTTGCCCACTTACTTTGCCTGTATTACCCCATTGAATGGAATCCAACTTTGTTTCCTTCCGTGTCGATAAAAAGTGCAATAAAGCCGTTGTTGTCACCAATAGCAGTTTTCGGCAGAATAACTGTTCCGCCGGCACTTTCTACTCTGCCCAGTGGAACGGAAAGGTCATTTCCGCCATCCAGGTAAACAGTGGTGCCGGTCATTGCGGGAACAAAGTTTTCACCGCAAGCGATTGCTCCGCCAAATCCACCTGTTTGTGTGTCAGACGGTAAATATGCATATTGCCTGTCAGGGTCCTGATGAATTTGAGCATCTAACACTGCAGCATAAAATGCTTTTGCTCTGGTGAAATCTGTTGCCGGGATTTCAAACCAATTTAGAGTATTTACCATGTTTGTTATAATTTATATGAGTGTTTAATAAAGTTTATTTGTTTTTATTTTTTCCTTGTTAAGGAATCAGCACAGTTTTACCTGTTGTTTTCCTGTTTTCCATTTGACTGTGTGCTTGGGCGGCGTCTTTCAAAGGGAAGGTTTGTCCGATGTGAACCTTTAGTTTCCCTGTTGCCGCTTGCGAAAACAAATAGTGATACGCTTGCTGCATCAGATCCGGTTTTTCAAAATAACTTGCCAATCCGAAACCCTGCAAAATGTGGTTGTGATTGACAAGTGTAAAGGCTTCAATCGATGTGGATCCACCGGTTGGATTTCCAAAGTTTATCAGCCTGCCAAAGGGCGCAAGGCAACCAAAGCTATTTCGCAAAATTTCACCTCCGTTGCCATCCAAGATCAAATCAACACCCTTTCCGGCTGTAGCGTCCTTTGCTTTTTGAACCCAGTCAGATTCAGTGTAATTTATCAGTTCGTCTGCGCCCAAGGATTTGGCCACCGCAAGTTTTTCAACAGTACTTGCGGTGGCAATTATTTTGCCTGCTCCCATTTGTTTTGCAATCTGAACCAGCAATGTGCCCACACCACCAGCTGCCGCATGTATCAGCACGGTTTGCCCGGCTTGTAGTTTCGCTGCGTCTTTCAACATCAGGTAGGCGGTAAGGCCTTGAACCTGCAATGCCAAAGATTGCTGGGCAGAGATCGTAGGCGGAAGAACGGCTGCCAGGTAAGAAGGAGTAACAGCGTATTGAGCGTATCCTCCGCCACCAGGAAGCATGGCAACTACACGATCTCCCAAGGAAATGGTTTCGACACCTTTGCCTAGCTCGGTAACTGTTCCTGCCACTTCAAAACCGGGTAAATAAGGCAAGGGGACGGGGAAGACATATTGATTTCTTCTTTGCATGCCGTCAGAGAAATTTACCCCCGACGCCTCCACTTTAATTACAATTTGCCCATCGCCAGCAGAAGGCGCTGGTAGATCATGCAAGGTCAACTTTTCAGGACCTCCATATTCCTTTACTATTATCTGTTTCATGGTTTATCCTGTTATTTTTTGGTTGGTACTATTCAATTCGCCAGGTCCGAAATTTTGAAGTACGCTGGCCTGAACTTGTTTTGCTGCCTGGTTGAGCATCCGGGGTAGGTGCTGCCGGAGTTGCTACCGGCTTTACAATGGATTCAGCCCCCTGGCTGGGTTTGGATGGACTGTTTGGCCACTATCACTTCTACAAGTATGTTTCCGCGGGTGGCATTGGAATAGGGGCATATCTGATGCGCCTTGTCTGCAAGCTCTTGAGCCAGGGCATGTTCAACACCCGGTATCTCCACTTCCAGGCGCACGGCAAGGCCAAAACCGCCCGCTGGCGTTTTACCAATGCTTACATGTGAATGCACTTTGGCAGTGGCGGTTTTAATTTTAGCATTTGCGATTACCACGTTCAAGGCTCCACCGAAACAGGCCGCATAACCGGCTGCAAACAGTTGCTCCGGGTTGGTATAGGGTCCCCCCGGGCCTCCGAATTCTTTGGGTATCCGTACCTGCAGGTCAAGTACATTGTCAGAGGAGCTTACATGTCCTTCTCTGCCGCCGCTGGCAGTTGCCGATGCTGTGTAAATTTTTTCAATAGGGGTCATGGTATTGTCTGTTTTTAAGTTGTCTGTTTTAGGGAGCGATGATAAACTTCCAAATTTTGAGAGTTGGAAATTAGTTTTGTTTCTGAATTGGGCGAACTTCTACTTTTCCGTCCTCTTTGAAAATAGGACACCCCTTTGCAATCTCTACAGCCTCGTCAATGTCTTTTGCGTTAACGATCAGGTAACCCCCAACCATTTCTTTGGCTTCCACAAAGGGGCCATCTGTAAAGGGGCCATCTGTAAAGGGGCCATCTGTAAAGGGGCCATCTGTAAAGGGGCCATCTGTAAAGGGGCCATCTGTAAAGGGGCCATCTGTAAAGGGGCCATCTGTCACGACTTTGTTTTTTCCGTTTACCTGTTTGCCAATGGTTTGAAGAGGATCTCCCCCTGCAAGGATTCCTTTCAGACCAAGGCCTTGCTGCCAGCTTGTCCATGATTGAATGTATTCCTTGACTTCTTTTGAATCTTTGGCATTGTGGACGTGAGTGTCTCCGCCTCTGAACAAGAACATAAATTTTTCCATGTTGCTATCTACCTTTGATTGTGGGTAACTGATACCTTTGATTGTGGGTAACTGCCAATGGTAACCATCGTCATGATGGCTGCCGTAAATACTACTGTTTTTAGGTTTTTCATTTTTTCGATATTCAAAGATTAATTTTCATTAAGTTGATTGAGTCTGAGATTTTGCATTGAACCTGGCTGCACTTTGCTGTATGTGTGGTTAATGATTTCGGCGGTGCCGCCCATGATTTTATCAACAGCAGTTCGAAGCGGACGTTTCAGGGCACGCGTTTGAGCCGTGAGTTTTCCAAAACCTGAACCGGCTCCTGTGATTAGAATGTTTTTACTTGACACATCATTAGTATTATTTATTTTTGTAGTGCAAATTTGTATAGTTATATCAAATGTAACAAGTAGTACATTTAAACCGTGTAAGTATGAAAAATTATACCAATACTGATAATCAGGGCATTGACTCAGAAAAAAAAATCGTCTTTGATGAAAATTCTTGTCCTGTAACGGCTACCATGAAAGTTTTAGGTGGAAAGTGGAAGCCTATCCTTATCAATGCCATCTACCTAACTGCCCCTGCAAGGTTTGGGGAATTGAAACGAAGTGTAAAAGGGATAACCCAATCCATGCTTACTCAGCAATTGAGAGAATTGGAAGAGGATGGGTTGATAAGCAGAAAAATTTATGCGGAAATTCCCCCAAGGGTCGAATACACTTTAACCGAGTTCGGGCTTACGTTGTCACCAATAATGCAATCAATGGCGAAGTGGGGAGAAGAATATAGAATAAATAAGCAAAAGGCGTGAAGCACAAAAATTTCTAACCTTTTAAGCAGGTGTCAAAGATACGTCTTATAATTCTCCGAGCGTGCTTTGATCTGTGTGGTAATAGGATCGGCAAAATCACCTTTTGAATTCCTTGTCAAAAGTCTTGGGTGCGGTTGGGCAAAATTAAATGTGGTGTTTTTGTATCGGCCAGCGCGTTGGAAAAACAGCTCTTTTAATTTTGCGAAGCGTTGGCATTTTGTCTGTCGGTTCAATCTTCGTTTACTGTCGGTTGTGTCGTCCGCTACGCTTGCACTTAACATCCCCTTAAACGCAACTCCTCCTTAAACGCAATTCCCCCGTCACTGCGTTTATCCATGCATTCTCGATTGATAGACGCAGTGGTTGCGAAGTTGGGCACGGTTTTCACCGGTTGAATATCGCACTACCCTGCCAACTGCTCAAACTTCGCGTTGGTTTACATCCGGTTTACGGGTTTTCATTGGTGCCATGGCTGACAACCACGACGGGGTTTCGCCTTTGCATCGCAGACGGATTGATAGACGCAACGCTGCGGCAGTCCGCCAATCAAGGACAGTTCTTTGCGCACACCTGCCGCACGGTGGCGTGGCTCACCCCGGTTTCGGCGGCTATCATACGCAATGACTTTCCCTGCCTGGACTTTCCCTGCCTGCGCAGGTGGCGGATCTTGGCGGGGGTGGATCTTGGCGGGGGGTGGATTCGTCTGTTTTTGCCCTGCCAATGCGCTTTCCTTCCTGGCGTGCCCGTTCCAGTCCCGCCTGCTCGTCCTCGGCAATGAGCCTTCCGGTCTGCCTACCCCAGTGCCCTGGTACAGTTGCAAAAGAATCGCATTGCCGGAGCGGCAAGCCTGCTGGCGGGCCTGCAACACCAGGGGCAATGGGAATAAGCTACTCCAATGGAGTAGCTCCATTGGACTATCGGGTAAAGCCGAGGTTGATCTGTTGTAAGTATCCTATGTAAGTATCCTATGCAGGTATCCTATGCAGGTATCCCATGTAAGTAGCCCAACAGCTTTCGCCCTCACATACTTGCTGCAGTCGAGTTACTCAGCTATTGACGCCAATGCAGCAGAGTAAAAATACTCACTTGCTTACTACCCGCAGCAACAACAGAAAAGGGCGCAAAAGCTGGATTCTGCTGGATGCGAACAGAAATTTCCCCTGCTCACCCGCCTGTATGCTGACTAACCCATCACTCTTGCCATCCAAACAAAATATTACATGGATATATTTTGTTTTTTCCGAACAATAAACGCATTTTATAGTTTATTACAATAAAACATCAAACAAAAACCAATTAATTATGAAGAAAATTACTCTAGTATGGAACCTGTTTTTTATGGTACTCCTATGCGGAAACCTGATGGCACAGGAGCGCACCATCAGTGGCAATGTGAAAGACAAAGAAGGATCACCTGTTCCCGGGACATCTGTTTCTGTCAAAGGGACAACACGCGGCACAGTTACCGATGCCCTGGGAAAATTCACGATTGAAGCCGCTAGTGGTGAAGTGATTCGCATTTCAGGTATTGGCTTTGTACCCCAGGATATAACCGTAGACGGTACCACATCCTTTAACATCATTTTGGAAGAAGATGTCAAATCCCTGGAAGAAGTAGTTGTTTCCGGCCTGGCAACAACGGTAAAACGCTCCAATCTAGCCAATGCAGTAACTACGCTGTCGGCAAAGGAATTAGTGGGTGTCACCACACCCGTGACCACCGATGGTGCCATGCAGGGCAAACTGGCAGGGGCTAACATCCAGTCCAACGGTTCCCTGCCAGGCGGAGGATTCAACGTGCAATTTCGCGGGGTTTCGACGTTGGGAGCTTCCGCGTCTCAACCGTTGTTTATTGTCGATGGGGTGTATATTGACAACAGTCAATATTCCAATGGCCGTTCACAAGCCAACAAGGCAACAGGAGGTTCATCCGCTTCCGCTCAGGATAATAATGCCAACCGTTTGGCAGATATCAATCCTGATGACATTGAGAGCATGGAGGTACTCAAAGGTGCTTCCGCGGCGGCTATTTATGGTACAAGAGCCAATGCCGGAGTTGTTATCATTACAACCAAGCGTGGCAAGGGCGGACGTACAAAAATTAATTTCGGTCAGGACATTGGTTTCAGCAAAGCCCTAAGTTTTATGGGTGGCGCCGACTGGACGGAAGACAAACTGGAAGAGTATTTCAGTGAAGATGATATCCCACTGCTGCAACAAGCCAAAGCAAATGGCACATACACCGATTGGGAGCGTGTGATATTTGGGGGTACAGGTCAGATACGCAATACCCGGTTAAGCATTGCGGGCGGAGACGAGAAAACCAAATTTTACATCAATGGCAGTCTTGCCAATGAAACAGGAATTATCAAGAATACAGGATTCAAACGTTACTCCATTCGCGCCAACATTGATCATAAAATCACCAAATGGCTGGATGTGGGTGTGAATTCCAATTACATTTTCAGTGACAATGACCGGGGCTGGTCGGGCAATGACAATTCCTACATCAACTACGGATACTCCCTGCCATATACCAAACCGTATGTGAACCTGTATCCGGACGCGCAGGGAAATTACCCAAACAATACTGTCGGGGAAAATCCGTTGGCTATCCGTGACCGGGCGGTCAACAATCAGAAGGTAAACCGTTTGTTACAAGGCTTTTACACAAACGTATGGTTATTAAACAAAGAAAAGGCCTCATTGAGCATTAAATTCAATGGTGGCTTAGATTACCAGAATGGTTACGCGCTGATCTGGCTTCCTTCTGACCTGCAATCACAACTGGCCGAGCCTAATCCAGGGTTTGCCCAGGACACACGCACAGAAGTGACCAATTACAACTTGCAGGCCGCCGCTGTCTTTACGTACAATTTGATGGAAAACAAATTAGGACTGACCTCTTCGGCAGGTATTGTCCAACTAGGCACCAATGCGCGGTTAAATTATGTCCGTGGACGGGGTCTGCCGGCAGGGGTTTCCAATCCTGCCCGCGCCAAAGCCTTTGATCCAGATGTTGAACTACGCAGAAACACCGACCAAGGCTTTTTTATTCAGCAGGAGGCCAATTACGATGACAAAATCATCGCTTCCGCAGGTATCAGATTTGACCGATCCACACTTAACGGAGATCCTGAGAAATGGTATGCATTCCCCAGGGCTTCTTTGGCGACCAATCTGACTAAATTTGGAGAATGGGGAGGGACCACACTAAGTCAGTTGAAATTACGTGCAGCCTACGGTCAGACAGCGGGGCTTCCTACCTTTGGAACGTTGTATTCACAACTGCAAGTTACGGGCATTGGCGGGCAAAGTGGTTTGATACCGTCTACTGTTCTGGGCAATATCAGCATTGAGCCCGAACGAGCGACAGAGCTCGAATACGGCATTGATTTTGGTCTGTTCGGAAACCGGATCACTGGTGAGTTCACATTATATAACAAAAAGGTATTTGACCTGATCCAGCCGTTGACGACAGCTCCAACCACTGGTGTTACCTCGACCCAGGTAAACGCAGCCGACCTTGAAAACAGGGGAATGGAATTAACATTGGGCGCGGAAGTGGTAAAAACCCCCAACTTCACCTGGTTTGTACAACCGGTTTTCTGGTACAACCGTTCTGAAATTACACGTTTGGCAATCCCAGAACGCCTCACAGGCGGTTTTGGCGCAACCTTCGGACAATGGCGTGTCAAAGAAGGCTTCTCCCCTACCCAGATTGTAGGCCAGCCACGCACCGATCCCAATGATGCCACGTCATGGACGGTCTATGGCGATCAGCAACCGAAATATGAATTCTCATTGAATCAGCGCATTACCTTTCTGAAAAACTTTGAATTTTCCGCATTGTTCCATTACCGCCACCGCTTTACGGTAGTATCCTTGACACGCTTGTTATGGGACGAAGGTGGCAATACATCCGATTGGAATTCAACGAGTTTGAACCGTGGTTCCGATGGGAAGCCTGTCACTACGGATAATCCGGTTGCGCCAAACGGACTCGTCCGCCAGAATGTGAATGGCCTGGATGAAAGCGGCAATCCGCTACCAGGTTACAATCCGGTCATCACCAGCTTCCTCAAATTGCGGGAAGTGGCGCTGTATTACCGGGTTCCCGGCACTCTTTTGAACAAAGCATTTGGAAATGTAGTGCAGGGGGTGCGGTTAGGTGTATCCGGAAATAACCTGTTGCGTTGGACTGATTATACAGCGGGTTATGATCCTGAAAACTCTAACTTCGGTTCTGCTGCCTTGGGCAGTGGTGTTGATTTAGGAAGCACACCAGCCGTCCGTCGGGTAATGTTTCACCTATCTGTTGATTTCTGATTTATAACTCATTCTGACTTATGAAAAGACAAACTATAAAAATTGCGGCAATAATTTTGGGAGTAGCAATGTTAAATGCTTGTGAACTTGCACCGGTAACAGACCCAAACTTTCCCAGTGTGGGTGGAGTAAGTGAAAATGCCTCCAAATCCCAGTTGAACAGCCTTGCCATTGGCCAAATCGCATTGGCACGCAACGGCTTGGCAACCTACATGCAGGTAACGGGAACCTTAGGCAAAGAATTATTCAACTTCAATGGTACAGAGTCCCGATGGATGACGGAATTGAATGGAATTCGTCCCATTGATAACTCCGCATTCTACAATGGGGCCACTACCGGTTTTGGCTTACCCGTCAGGCAGGCCAATATCATCTTGGCATCTGTTGACAAGACTGGCTCAGTTACGGATACAGAAAAAAACGCTTACAGGGGTCTGGCCAATACATTCAAAGGGTTGGCTTACTTGCATATGCTAAACGTTCAGTACAAAAACGGAATCCGGCTAAATGTGGAAGATCCGTTCAACCCCAGCAAGCTTGTTTCGTATGAAGAGTCACTGGCTGGCATTGCCGGTTTTCTCGATCAGGGAGCTACTGAGCTCGATGCGGCAGGAGAGGCATTTCCATTTGCCATGCCCAGTGGGTTTTCAGGTTTCGATACTCCTGCGAGTTTTAAGAAATTCAACCGGGCCATTGCTCTTCGGGTAGCCATCTACCAGCAAGATTGGACGAAAGCTCAGCAATTGCTCCCTCAAACATTCCTGGATGAGAGCGGATCACTTGCCGTGGGTCCCAAGCACACCTTCAGTCCCAGCGCACCGGATTTTGCCAATCCTTTATTGAATACATCGTCAGCACCCATTGTTGCTGTGGAAAAAATATTTGATGATGCCGAAGCAGGTGACAAGCGGCTGAGCAAAGTAGTGGTACGTGACCCCGAACTAAGCTATACTTCAGGAGTAACCTACAGCACAAAATATTTGGCCAACCTGTACACCACGGGAGAGACGCCGGTATCCATTATTCGAAACGAGGAGTTAATTTTGATTGCGGCCGAAGTTGCCGCACAACAAAACCGCACAACAGACGCAGTTAAGTTTCTCAACATTGTACGCAAAGCAGCGGGCTTGAATGATTATGCGGGAGCCACAACGAAAGACGCATTAATCAATGCCATTCTGAAAGAACGACTTTACTCGTTATGGTACGAAGGGCATCGGTGGGTGGATATGCGTCGTTATGGCAAGTTAAATGAAATTTTTATTCCGGTTACCGGGATGAAAGTACTCGAACAATTGGAGCGTCCACTGGCAGAAGTGAACTGGGATGTATTCAATCCCTAAAATTTCTAACCAACCAAAAAGGCCACCTGTAAATGGTGGCCTTTTTAATTTAACGTGGGTTATCGATAAAATTAATGGGAAGCATTTGATTGTTGGCTAGTTGTGTGCGAACAATTGCGATTGCGGGCGATGTGGGTAGCTCAAGCCTATAAAAAAACGGGTTGGCTTCGTTGCCAGCGGGCCTGGCGTTGGCATTGCGAGGGGAAGCATTGACTTGGTCGAAACGTAAGTTGGGTGAAACCACGTAAGTTGGGTGAACCAAACGCACCTTCAGCGAAGCAACTTGAGTTTCAGTTAGCCTATGAAACGGGTATGGTAAACCGAATGCTTGAGTACCGGGTATTTTAAGACGTAAATTCGGCCTAGCCGTTCGCCAGTATGTTTTATTCTTATCCGATTCACTGCCGAGTATGGCTAACCGGATTGAGGAAGAAAACCTGTCATTTGCCTTTGATCTGGTTCGGTTTTCACAAATTGACTATCAGCTATTTCTATCCTCTGACAAAGCCGATGAAGTCGTTTTCGCCGTATTGGGTAATTTTGGATCAATCGATCCTGAAACGGCAGCCGAACAGATTATTGAAAAGCTGCAAAAGGCATCTGCCGGTAAGACGGAACTAAACCGCCACTCAGCCGATGTTACACACGTATCAGGTAGCAACAGTTGAGAATACTAGCTAACTTACGCAAACGATCACCCTTTATCGAGCAGGTTATGGACTCAATTACCAAATACATCAAGGAAGAAGATGATTATCTTTTTAAAAAAGGAGTTGCACAAAAAACTCGGGAAACAATTTTTAAATTCTTGAAAGATGGTCTTTTGACCACCAAGCAACTGGCGTCTTACTTTGAAGTCAGTGAAGAGTTTGTCGAAGAGCTTAGAAAGCAGCTCTAAAATACAAGCAATGCTAAGATCAGATCACCGTTGAACAGGAATGAACGTTGAAATAAAAAGTCTATAAACATACACTATTCATAAAAACAGTCCTGGGTAGTCAGTTACCCAGGACTGTTTGACATAAGGCTGGCAGGAGCTCAAATCCATTGACATACAAGTCCGGTGCTGACATCTTGTCAATGAAAGTTTGACCGAAGCCTCTGGCCGCCATTTCGCTTAATTCAATGGCATGCTCGACAAGGGCTGTCCGGTATAGAATATTTTTCTTCGCTGGGATGAGCTGACAGGATTTATGTTGCTGTTTTCCAACCGCCTTCGCTCCCTTGGCCTTCGCTCCCTTGGCCTTCGCTACCCTACATCGGTATTTTGGGTCCGAAAAAGCGGTTTGACCGCATGTGTCAGGAACTATCCCGTCAGAACATATTTTAACAGGGCAGGACCTGGATTCACGCTCCAATTGGAGTGGATATTGGCGCGGAAGCTCCCGATGAAATTGCAGTGTCGGTTATTGCTGAAGTTATGGGCAGGTTCAGCGGAAGATCAGCAGGCTACCTAAAGTTTCGTTCGGGCAGTATTCACTCCTAACAAAATCCATCAGATTTAGTTTTAAGCTTAAATCGTTGACGCAGATACACTTTGCTTACTACTTTGATAGCCAATGCTCAGATTGCCATCCTTGAACGCGGTGATCAACATGCGTGAACTGACACCCCCCTACAATAACCGAACCCTGGGCATGGAAAACCAGTGTTGGAAGTATAATCAGTGTGGATGGAAAACCAGTGTGGATGGCAGCATCTACGGCCACCAGGTGCTGCCATGCAGCTACAAAACATAGGGGCAGAATTAATTCCTTTACAAAAATATGACCAAAAGAATTGTATTGATCGCTATTGTATTTGTCGCTTGGGTTTTTGTTTCCCATTTTGCGTTTTCGCAAAACACAATACAACCAACAAACCAATTTACAGTTTCAGGATTGCTCGACAAACCCTTGACCGTTTCGTATGAAGATCTGACAAAAGAAAAAATCGTAACCATCGGCGATTTCAAAGTGACCAACCATCTGGGCGAGTTCAAAAAAGAATACAAGAACGTAAAGGGTGTTCGTCTTTTGGACATCTTGAAAAAGATAAGCATCACTGCAACAAGCCCCAAGCTTTTGAGTGAATACTACCTGGTTTTCAAAGCATCCGACGGGTATTCCGTGGTTGTTTCCTGGAACGAGCTTTTTAACACAGAAGTTGGCCATTCGTTCTTCCTGGTCGTGGAAGCGGATAACAAAAGCCAGAAAGATGCTACTGAAAAGATTCTTTTCATTTCCACGAAAGACTTCAAAACCGGCAGGCGACACATCAAGGGACTTGAAAACATAGAGATAAAAAGAATTTAGCATAATACGTTTAGTGGCATAAGTGTACAATCAGCATACGTTTATCAGCATACGTTTATCAGCATACGTTTATCAGCATACGTTTACCCATGGATACCCTGTACATTCTGCTCTTCCTTCTGGCAATCATTGCTTTTTTGTACTCTTCGGTAGGGCATGGCGGCGCCAGCGGTTACCTGGCGGTGATGGCGATAATGGGCGTTTCGCCCGCGATGACCAGACCTTCGGCCTTGGTGATGAACCTGGCTGTTTCAGCGTTTTCCTTCATCGGGTTTTACAGGGCCGGCCATTTCAAACCCAACCTTTTCCTTCCTTTCGCGACGGCAAGTATCCCGATGGCATTCCTGGGAGGGACGATGACCCTTTCCGACCCGGTTTACAAGAAGATACTCGCCGTTTGTATCCTGATTTCCATTGCCAGGATGTTGTTTGATTTCAACCGGTCTGAGCAGGCAAACCGGCCGGTTCCAATCTGGGCCGGACTGCTGGCAGGCGGACTGATCGGACTGCTTTCAGGCATGATCGGAATCGGGGGCGGAATAATCCTGAGTCCGTTGATGCTTTTGATGCGCTGGTCCAACATCAAGGAAACAGCAGCGGTTTCCGCGCTTTTCATTTTTGTCAACTCTCTTTCCGGACTTTACGGACAGATTCAGGCGGGGGGAATTCACTTGACTGACAATTTGCAATATGCGGTCGGGGCAACAATTGTGGGCGGACTTTCCGGTTCGTATTACGGCAGCCAGAAATTCAACATCCCGACGTTGCGTTACCTTCTGACCCTGGGACTGGCAATCGCAAGTGCAAAACTAATCTTCACATAAAAATCAATTTTACAGAGTTTACTATTTCAGATTTACTATTTCAGATTTAGAGACATAAATGGGGTGAACCAAAAGGGACACATCAAAAGGGACACATCAAAAGGGACACATCAAAAGGGACACATCAAAAGGGACACATCAAAAAGTAGTCGAAGAATTCCGTTCATTACTAATGTTCTTCACTACCACTGCCCCACCCGATTTTTCCATACGCCGATCTTCATCTGCACCAGGTATTAAAAAACCAAGCGCTACATTTTTGCTCTAACCTCTCTATTTTACAAATCTTACAACGGTCGTTGCGTTGTAATCAGTCGACTTGAGCTATTTTTACACCCGAGCGTGGAACGTATTACTGTAAGCGTGGAACACCTCTCCTATCCAGTAGCAGTTTTCCACAAGTTACAAACGGGTCCTCGTTTGTAACTTGTGGAAAACCATCTTATGTCATCTCTATCTGACAAGTAGTCCGGGCTGGTACCATTTTTCTGATCCAGACTATGGATGTATGTCCAATGTGTACCATATGGAATAGATACCATATGCAAATGTGTACCATATGCATAAAGGACAATTCCGGGTAGTGCTGCATGTGCAAAAACTTCGGTCAGTTGTACGAATTCCGGTTTGGCTGGTTTGCATGATTGGATGGTGACAGTATGCAATTTTTATCCAGGGTAACCTTTTTTATCCAGGGTAACCTTTTTTATCCAGGGTAAGCTTTACCGTGGTACAAAGTCCAATTCATCTTGGCCTCCCATGGCTGACAGGGTCGGCAAGCGGTTGGGCGTATGCGGGTTGGGCGTATGCGGGTTGGGCGTATGCGGGTTGGGCGTATGCGGGTTGGGCGTATGCGGGTTGGGCGCATGCGGGTTGGGCGCATGCGGGTTGGGCGCATGCGGGTTGGGCGCATGCG
>JAESGM010000415.1_pt1 | contig 37850 bp, 37 predicted proteins | sample 9269721 | NCBI WGS metagenome assembly JAESGM01 (sample SAMN15720920, study PRJNA650825) | algae metagenome | isolation source: Komarekiella atlantica HA4396-MV6 and co-occurring heterotrophs from... | place: USA: Theobald House, Kauai, HI | collected 2009-07-29
AATGCAAACACGCATGCTTATCATAGCACTGGCAAACGTAGTAATAGAGTTGGATCAGTTGTAATTGTCGCATTTTACAAACTTACCGCTTTATTGCTCGTTTGCTTTTTCTACTCTTGATTCACATCATAGATTAATTTTGAATTTACGGTGGATGCTCTTTATTCAATTGGAGCGGCGTGGTGTAACAGGAGCTTTGGGGGCGGCTTTTACAGAAAGCTTGATGGTTTGTCAAGTGAGCCAGACGTATATACTGCCAAAATCTGGCGTTTGTCTATCAAATAAGGGAGATACGTCGTTTGACAGCCGAAAGAGAGTATGTAAGAAAATAGTAGATTTTACTCATGTGTTCTTGGCGGATTATGCGAATAAGCAATCGTTCTCTTTGCGTGGTTGATACCACCATTGACTTCATTTGCCACCGAAGTATACACTGGTTCCAGTGAACAGTTCCGATGCTTTGCTGTGGTTGAGTGTTAGGTATAAACAACCCTGGTTCGCTACAGCCTGACCATTGTTCTGTTCAACAAACGAACTGACCAGTAAGCTGTTCAGGAACCGAAGTGAACAGAATTCTGGTCAGGCTGAAAAGTGAACAGAACTCTTGTCAAACCGAAAACTGAACAGAGTGCTGGTCATACATACAACTGAACAAAGTTCGGTTCACTGACGTCTGAAATCTTTTTTCCGTTCGTATGCTGGTCAGGCTTCTTACTGAACAGAACTCTGTTCAAGGATAGATGCCGATCGGGTTCGGGAAACTAAGCAGACAGGTAGGTTTTTAGCCGTAAATGAAAACAGGGGAATGATTCCCCTGTCTCATGAGCATTTGAAAACAAACAATTACCTGGCAGGGCTAAATGCGATGGCTAACGCCGGATAGCTTGCATACTGTTTGCGCAGACTTTCCGGAATGGCAACCTTTATTTTATCGCCCTGGCGTGTCCATTTGAGTTTGGTGCCATTGAGCAAAAGTGTCAGGGTTGTACCTTTGGCAGGCATATTGCCCGACCATTCGATTGTAGCAGGCAATGGCTGATTTTCAGGTAATGGCACCAATGCATAACGGGTTTGTCCGTTTTTCGATTGTGTGAAATAAATGCTACCGTCCTTGTAATGTTCGGTGGTACGGGTTCCATAGATGGCCGCTCCGTTTTTGGTAATCCATTGCCCGATCCCTTCCAGTCGCTGGACTACTTCCGTGCTGATCAGTCCGTCGGGTTGCGGACCTACACCCAGCAGCAGACTGCCGCCTTTGGCAACAATCTCGATCAGCGAATGCACCACCTGCGTAGGTGACTTGAACTTATCATTGGGCACATAGCCCCAGGCGTTGCCCAGCGTCATGCAGCTTTCCCACGGATTGTCAATTTTATGGTCCGGAATGCGTTGCTCCGGTGTTTGGTAATTCTCGTACGGCCCATGCACCGTACGGTCGACAACCAGCAAACCCGGTTGCGCCTGACGTCCCATCGCGGCAATGCGCGGCATGTCAATGTCCTGGCTCCACGCCGGTATGGCCGCTCCCCAGGCGCGTACTTCGTCGGTAACCGTTTCCAGGGGGCGCACCCAGCCGCCATCCAGCCACAAAATATCTATTTTGCCGTAGTTGTGCATCAGTTCGCTGATCTGGTTGTGCGTATAGGTCTTGAACTGATTCCACCGCCACGGATGCTTGCGGATATCGTAGTTGTTGTTGCGGTCGGCAGTGGCGTATTTGGGCCACCAGTAATATTCGCTGTGCCAGTCGGGCTTGGAGAAATAGGCCCCGATCATGAAATTTTGCTTGCGGAATGCCTCAAACACGTGTTTGGCTACATCGGCTTTGGGATTGGCAGCAAACGGTCCGTTCGAGATCTTGAAATCGGTCTGTTGGGTATCAAACATGCAGAAACCGTCGTGGTGCTTAGTGGTGAACACCACATACCGCATACCCGCCGCTTTGGCGGCCGTCGCCCATTGGTCGGGATTGAATTTTACCGGATTGAACTTGTCGCGCTGTCCCCAGTACCAATTTTTGTAATCGTCATAACTCATCGTGCTGTCGCGTTCAATCCAGTCTTCCGAGCACAGTTCCCACGATTCGATGATGCCCGGAACGGCATACAAACCCCAGTGAATGATCATGCCGAATTTCTGGTCCTGCCAGTGATCCAGTTTCTGCTTTACCTGTGGGTCGGTGGGCCACTCGTAAACAGTGGATTGTTGGTGAATGTTACCTTGGGCATGAACCTGTTGCAAACACAAGCTCACTAAAAAAGCTCCTGCAAGAGCCAGCTTAAACGTCTTCATACGTAAAAGGATACGGAGGTTTTAATGGTTTGAGAGATATTATTCTTATGAGCTCAAAGGTACAGCATTCAGGGCCTCACCCCCTGTTCCCTCTTCCATAGAGAGGGAACTTGACTTTCGCAGGACTTAGCTCCCCTCTCCACGGGAGAGGGGATGGGGGTGATGCTTTTATTTACGGTTGTCGCCGCCTTCTACCATGCTCAGGTAGTTGATGTAGCGACTTTCGGCAATTTCTCCTTTTTCTACGGCTTCAATGATGGCGCAACCGGGTTCGTGCACGTGGGTGCAATTGTGGTAGCGGCATTCGCCCATCCGGTCGCGCATTTCCGGAAAATAATGGCTCACTTCCCACTTGTCCATGTCAACCAGACCCAGTTCCTTGATTCCCGGTGTGTCAATCAGAAAAGTACCGGACTCTATTTCGAACATTTCGGCGAAGGTTGTCGTGTGCACGCCTTTGTTGGCAAAGGTGGAAACCTCGCTGGTACGTAGTTTCAAGTCCGGCGCAATGCTGTTGACCAGCGACGACTTCCCCACACCCGAATGCCCGGACAACAAACTTTTTTTCCCTTGCAGGATTTTGTGAAAAGCGGGCAGGTTCAGTCCGGTGACCGTCGATGTCTCAACGCACGGATAGCCCAGACTTTCGTACAAATCCATCAGTTCTTTCTGGTAGGTCAGGCCTTCGTCACTCAACAGGTCGGTTTTGTTAAAGATTAGCACTGTCGGAATGCGGAAACTTTCGGCAGTGACCAGAAACCGGTCGATAAATCCGGTAGACGTACGCGGGAAAGTAAGTGTGACAATCAGAACAGCCTGATCGATGTTGGCCGCCAGAATGTGACTGAACGCCGATTTGTGCACCGACTGCCGGATGATGTAATTCTCGCGTGGCTTGATTTCGCTGATAATACCCGTTTGCTGGTCGTCTTCGGGCTCGTACACCACCACATCGCCCACCGCAACAGGGTTGTTGACTTTGTTGTCTTTGAGCTTGAGTTTTCCGCGCAGACGACACTGGATGATCTCCTGACTTTCGGTCCGGACCTCGTACCAGGAGCCGGTTGAACGCATGACAATTCCTTCGGGCATAAGGGAGGCAAAAGTGGTTGGCCTGCAAAGGTACGAGGTTTTTGCTTTTTGTAAGGATACTATTTTACCGCTGATTAAAAACAGATTTGAATGATGGCGCAGATGAAAGGATGTCGGAGCGTCTTTTCTCATTGCGAAATATTGTCACCAACCCAGCCCAGAATCTTTTCCGTCGCTCCGGCACTCTGGCGTATGTAGGTGCGGGCGGTCTCAGCCAGTTGCTGGCGCCTGGATGCGTTCTGGTACAATTCGTCAAACAGCGCCGCAAACTCAGCAGTGTTATGAACGCAAAATGCGGCTCCGGCATCAATCAGGTCAAAGGCTTCCTGGAATTTTCGGTAGTCGGGCCCGAAGAAAATAGGCATGCCAAACACTGCCGGCTCCAGAATACTATGGATTCCGTCGTAAAAACCTCCGCCTACAAAGGCAAAGTCGCCGTATTGGTACAACGACGCCAGCAGCCCAATGCCATCAATGAGCAGCACATCACCTTGTATAACTGTCGTTTCGGTTGCGGACGAAAAGCGGAGTGTTTTGCGGGTTAGCGTTTTTTCGATATGCTGCAATGTTTCCTCTTTGATTTCGTGCGGAGCGACGATCACCTTCAACGGCTGCGAAAACCGATTCAGAAACGGCAGCAGCAAATCCAGGTCGCCTTGCCAGGCACTGCCTACGATCAGCAACGGGTCCTGGCCTTTGAACACCGCCGCCACCGGAATGTCCTTTTTTGTTTCCGCAATTTTACCGACACGGTCAATGCGCGTATCGCCGGCAACCGTTACATTCTGTAAACCAATGCGTTGGAGCAGCACCTGCGATTCGTTGTTCTGCACAAAAATATGGTCAAAGCAGCGCAACATGTTGCGAAAAAAGCTACCATACCATTGAAAGAAGGCCTGATTGGGCCGAAAAATGGATGAAAACAGAATAGTCGGGATGGATCGTCTTCTAAGTTCGGTCAGGTAATAATGCCAGAATTCGTACTTGGCAAAGAATACAATGGCCGGTCGGACGATTTCAATGAATTTTCGGGCATTGCTCCGGGTGTCCAGCGGCAGGTAGAACACCCAGTCGGCTTGTGCGTAATCCTTGCGGATCTCGTAGCCCGAAGGCGAAAAAAACGTCAGTAAGATTGTATACGCCGGATGCTGAATTCTGAAGTTTTCAATCACCGGACGAGCCTGCTCAAACTCTCCCAGCGAGGCGCAGTGAAACCAGGCCACCGGTTGCGTGGTGCCGGCACGGGAGGTTTTCAGCTTTTCGAAGATACCATTTCGCCCGGCCGCCCATTGGCGGGCTTTCGGATTGAATAAAGCCACTAACCGAATCAGTACTCCCCATAGGTGCAGGCCCAGGGTATAGAAAAACAGAATCATACGCAAACCGAATAAATCACGAAAAGCTGCAAGTATAGCAGTATTGTAAGAATTTCGGTGCCAAAGAATAAAAAAGAGTGAAACAGATGCGGATCTTTGTGGAAAATGCGTGGTTTTTACATCTTCTGAGAAAACGTTAGCTTATGAAAATCATCTGTACGGTATTCTTCACTTTTTTGGTAACAGCGGCGCTACTGGCGCAAAATACCGCCAAAGCCAGACAACTCGTCAAAGAAGGGGTGCAACTGCACGACGAAGGCAAATATGCCGAAGCCATCGGGAAATACGATGCGGCATTGGCCGAAGACGCCAGTTATTTTTCGGCCTGGTACGAAAAGTCCTTTTCGCTTTCGGCCTTGGGCAAGTCAGAAGAGGTGGTTGCGATTTCCAAGCGGTTGCTGAAGGATTTTCCGAATGAACCGGATTTGAAACTGGTGTATGTCTCGTACGGAAATGTGCTGGACGAATCGGGAAAAGGAAAAGCCGCGTTGAAAATCTATGACGAAGGCATCCGGAAGTTTCCGGATTTTTATTTGCTCCATTTCAACAAGGGTATCTCGCTCTCGATGCAAAACAAAACCGAAGAAGCCATTCCGTATTTCCAGAAAGCCGTTGTGCTGAATCCCGATCACGCCGGCTCGCATAACGCCCTGGGCCGCCTGCTGATCAACCGGAACAAAGTGCCCGGCGTGCTGGCGTTGATGCGGATGCTGGTGATCGAGCCGCAAACCAAGCGGGCCGCCGAAAACTGGCAGACGTTGCAGCCGCTGCTCATGCCGGAAAGCAAGAAAGAAATTACGATTTCAGCCGATTTTCTGCTGGGCTCGCTGAAGGAGAAAAAGAAAGAGAACAGCTTTGTGGCCCAGGAACTGATGCTTGCTACACTGGGTGGCGAAGTAAAATCAGATGACGGCCAGCCCATCACGGGAATGAAGAAGTTGATCATACAATTGAATCTGTTCTTTGCCGGACTGGCCAATGAAAACAAGGAAAACGCAGGCTTTTACTGGGATTATTACGCGCCTTACTTTGCGGCCTTGCAGAAGAGCGAGCACCTGAACACCTTCGCTTATATCATTCAGGCTACTGGCCAGGATGCTGGGGTACAGGAATGGCTCAAGTCGCACGGTAAGGAAATTGAGGCATTTTACGAATGGGATAAACAATTCGAATGGATGAAAAAGTGACTTGAATTGAAAAGACTGGCTTTCTTACAGCCAGTCTTTTTTTTGCCGCTGGGCTTTCTTTTCGGACTGGTGGCTTTTGTGTTCCAGGCGTTTGGCTTTGGCGGCAGCCGAAGGTTTGCTGGGTTTGCGGACTTTGGGTGTCACAAAAGCCTTTTCCAGCAAACGGTACAGTTTTTTAACGGCCGTCTCCTTATTCTTCAACTGGCTGCGGTCGGTTTGGGCCGTCACGATCAGTTCACCTTCGTTGGTCAGGTGGTTGGCGAGTTTTTCCCGAATCGTGGCTTTTTCTTCCTCTGTCAGCAAGGCCGAATTGGTCACATGAAAGCGAACTTCTACTTTGGAAGCGGTCTTGTTTACATTTTGTCCGCCGGGCCCGCTGCTGCGTACGGCTGAAAATTGCAGTTCGGATGAAAGATCTTTCATGATGTTTCTAAACCTTGTAAGGTTTTTAAAAACCTTACAAGGTTTGTTTGGCTGGTAGAATTTATTTTTGAATAGTTGAACCGGATATCTATGAGTTTTTTACCCGAAACCTACCATCACCTATACAATCATGCAAATGGTACGGAGAATCTTTTCATAGAAGAGCGAAATTATGCATTTTTTCTGAAGAAATATGCGCTGTACATTCCGCCGGTCGCGCATACATTTGCCTATTGTCTGTTACCCAACCATTTTCACTTTCTGATACAGGTGAAGCCCCTGCCGTTGCTTCTGGCATATGCCCGGCAAAAGAAGGCCCTTGAGCGAGGATGCGCTATCGAGGAAATTCAAATCGATGAGACAAGCGTTGATGCTTCTTCGTTTGTGTCACAGCAGTTTTCAAATTTCTTCAATTCATACGCCAAATCCTATAATAAAGTCTATCGCCGCAAAGGTTCCTTGTTTCTGGAGAATGTGAAAAGAAAGGAAATAGAACACGCCACTTACTTTCAGAATGTGCTTCAATACATTCATAAAAATCCGGTGCATCATGGCTTTGTCACCAAGCCTGAAGATTGGCCTTATTCTTCTTATGCAGCTATTGTATCCACAAAGCCTACCAAAGTGTGCCGGAATGAAGTGCTGGAACGGTTTGGCGGAAAAACGGAATTCATTACCTATCACCAACAAGCCATTAAACGGATCGAGTACCTTCCCTGAAAGACCTTCCAAGGTTTTAAAAACCTTGGAAGGTCTGCTTGTCGCTCAGGGTACTTTTTGAGCGGGCAGCCACTGGTAGTCGATTTTCTCGCGAACCCGGAAGGCTCCTTCCAGACGAGCCGTTTCAAAAAAGCTGGTCTGAAAATAGTCGCAACCTATCCATTCGATGGGCCATTGTTCACGTATAATCCGGGTTTTGTACACCGTATTGTTTGACACCGAATACGCACGATCAATCTGCGAAACCTGTTCGTATAAATACGCATCCTTCCTGACAGGTACCTCTTCGTCGAGTACATACGTCAGGGATTGCTCTTTGTGCTTTAGTGCCAGCAACTGAGGCGTCGCCACCAGATCGGCTGTTTCCAGATTGTAACTGGTAAGCCACCGTCCTCCCTGTGCGATAATGGGACTATCCGTAAATGACTTCAGAAAATAAATACCCTGGTTGCGACCGTTGTTGTAATGGGCGTCTTCGACCAGCAGCCGGAAGCCAATGTGACGGTAATTGAAACGAATGGCGGCCGGCAGGAACGTCGGATGCATGTGCCGGAGCTGCACATTAACCATTGAAATCAACGCCCGGCCCTTGTAATCCCGGAGGCGGATTTTCCAGGGGACCAGAGACTCCACTTCTTTTTTGTCTACGGAAAAGTTGATCAGATGCACATGATGTAACTCGCCTGTGTAGCGGATAGGGAGATTTTTAAGGAGTGCCATAGTTGTAACGTTTTGATAAAGGATTCCTTAGGCTCCGGGGAGTGATGAATCCTCGGATGTGTTAGTTTGTGAAGATGCTGGTTTCAATTTCGTGTGCGATATCCGTCACGGATTGTCTGCACGTATGAAGTGAATGGAGCCATTGTAAAACCGTTAGGACTTGCCTGATGTCCGTAGTACGGGTGATGTATAGGCTGATCCAGCCACTTTCGGCAAGTATGTGATGCGTATGAACGGCCTGTTTTTCAATCAGCAGGGCTCGGATTTGCCGGCCGGCCAACGCATCCAGTAATCCGTTGCCGTGTATATGCGCCAGTTCTCTGCCGTTCACCCGAAATTCCAGTCCGCCGTATCTGTGATAGTGAGTCGTGATGCCTTCCCATTGTTTGATCGTGTGCACGACATCCATCATCTTCTGATACACAGCCGGGCGAAACAGCAGCGTGTACACTTTCAGCTGTTCATCCAGTAGCAACGGCAGCAAAGGAATCCGCTTGAGCCACCGGTATTGTTTTTCGAGTTGTTGCAGAAAGTGGAAAGAAGGCATATCAGTTCGTGACCAGGTCTGTCTGCAGGTTTCTGAACACAAACTCCTGTTCCGAGCCAATGGTAAGGTCTTCAATCATCTTCCAGTAGAAGCGGGGCTTCAGTTCCGAATAATAGGTGGTCGTTCGGGTGATTCGGGTGCCGGCAGTTGTTTTTTCAATTTTGTATATGTCCTCATCAAATTTCAGCCAGCGCATGCCCAGCATATCCGATGCGGATACATCCATTTTCAGTAATTCATTGGGTTTAAAATCTTTGATGGTTTCCACGATTTCACCTTCTTCAAACACACAAATCCGTTTTCCGCCAATTTTTTCTTCGGTCAGGATGCACTTCCGGGGGACGGGCAGGCCAAGTGTATGCATAAAGTTGGTTTCGACATCCACCGTGTCTACATGAATAATATTCCGGTAGACTTCGGCTGGCGCCGCTGCCAGGACAACCGAAGTAGTGGTTGCTTCTCTGACTTTGGGGTTGCCCATCAGCATTTCTATGAAACTGCCGAGAATAAAAAATGCGAATGGATAAAAAATGCTTGCGTTAATGGTGTCTTTATTCTTTTTGGAAAAATGCCGGATCACGGCTGCAATAAGATAACCTAAAAACACAAACGGAACCAGAATCGGAATGGCCATCAGAATACATACAAAGCCCTCAACGCCGCCAGTGACCAGCAATAGTAAGAGTATGCCCAGCGCAACGAACAACCCATACAAAGCCCATTTGCGATCTGGCAAAATGCCTGAAGAAATGCCCAAGGCGATAGGGAGAATGCAAAACAGGCTCAGTCCATAACCTGTCCAGCCGATGAGCAGGAAAACGACTGCCAGTATGCTGAAGGTAAGTCCGATGATCCAACTGATGTAAAAGCTTTTTTTAGAGGAAGACATGCGAATGTCAGATAGAGGTGGAGGTAGAGAAATAGTTAATGGTACACAACTGGTTAACTTGCAAATATATATAGCCAGAAACAGGCCGTTGTCCATAAGGCGACCGACCAAAAGGCCAGCCATCGCTGGCTTAGATTCAGATAGGCGATCCGACGGAAGTGCTCAATATGCATCAGGATACTGCTACCAACCACACTCCCCAGCAACCATCCGGTGCACGTATGGCCTGTCAAGGCGTCCATCGCCATACCCGGCAACAGCACCAGTGTTCCGATGAGCATCAAAACTGCCAGCTGGCCCAGGTATTCTATCCGCAACTGACTTTTGATCAACAGAATAGCTGCTCCTGACTGCAAAAGCCAGCCTGTACCACAGATCAGCAGCATAGTTAAGCCATTGAGACCCGAAAGGTAATGTCTGGCTGACTGACCCAGGCCCCAGGTAATCAAACCAGCCAGCACACTGGCAAATATAATAAAAGTGATGCGATACCCTAACCGAAAATCCGGTGCGCAGTCAATGCCTTGCGGTGCGGATGCTGTGGCTGTAATGACACGCCGGTTGTAGGAAATGAAGTTGTAGAATTTCCGGATCGCTTTGGAAACCAGTGTGTTTTGCATCAGCTTTCCGATGCTGGGCATGCGCTGGCTGAGCAGATACGTGAGGGCGTCTACACCGTACAGCGTGTCACCGCCACCCAGGTCGACCAGCGGAATTTCGTGGCGGCTGCGTTGCAGATCCAGGTACCGGCGGGCTTGTTCGGGTTGCAACTCACAAAAGGCAATGCGGTGCTCGTCGGCCAGCAGACCCCATTTGACAAATCCTTTGGTATAGGCCTGGCACATGGGGCAACTGCTGTCATAAATAATCGCTTTGGCTACAGGTTTCATAGTTGTAGGAGCAGAGAAGATGAAGGATGATTTCAGGCAAAAATGCGTCGCGGACGGGTGAAGTATCGTTTCGTTTCAACGAAGCATAACGAAAAGTAAAACAGAGCCATGAAAGGTGCCAGGAAGAGCAGCAGGTAAAAGATAGGAAGGATAGGCATAAGTGCCACCGTCACCAGCGTGATCCAGTGATAATAGGACCGGGCGGTATGTTTGTACACATTCCGGGTGGCAAAGTGCACCAGCATGCTGACTACCTGCAAGCCACCTACCAGAAAATAAATTCCAAACAGTGCATTGCTGTTCACGGATTGCCAGTAGTAAATCAGGCCTCCGATGATGGCTCCCATTTGCAGGAGAAGATCGATAGTTTTGAACGTTTTCATGTTTGTGTTTATAAAATTTTCAATAAAAAATGAAACTTTAGCTGCTAAAATAATCCTGCGGATAGGGCAGGAGTTGAGTAATTGAATAGTTTTTATGATACCTTCTCTGGCAACAATCAGATTGACGAACAAACAGTATAACTCCAATGATGAACAGCAGTGATCAGATCAACTGATTTAAAAAAATCATAGTACCGAACCCTGACCCTTCGATGCCAACGGTTCCTTGTAAAGCATTCGATAGCCGACAAACAAATACAGAAGACAAGCGCAGACGGCCAAGATGCCTGCCATAACCATCAGAATGTCTTTGTATGCATGCTGCATCGAAAAGCCTAACAAGACAAGACTGCTGATGGACAAGCCCCAATACCAACGGATGTACTGCCGGAAAAACGGATGTTTGTAAAAGGATATTGTATGGAACAAGGCACTGAGTACCTGCCAGATTCCAAGAAAAAAGGTGCCTATCATGGAAAGAAAGATTCCTGCTGGCTGCATCGTGAGTATCGCGATCAGGCTGATTAGGGTGAGAACTACCTGAACATGGAAATCGGTAAAGCGGAGACGGGAAGGCATGGTTTTACTAGTTTCAATAACAAATGAAATATGTGTAGTCAAAATTACCCTGCACAGAGGCAGGGTTTTGATCGTAGTGGCGATACTATTTTTAGTTGGATGGGAAGACATACTTAGAAATCTGTCATCTTATGTCTCCTGTCTAAAACATCTTGTGTCTTTCTTCTTTGTTACTTCATCAGCTTCATCAGCGTGCCGAAAAACCAGTTTTCGTCGGCTTTGATCAGCGTTTCCAGCGTGCTGTCGGCACGGGTCGCGATTTTTTGAATGTCTTTGATCGGTTCGATAAAGGCTTTGTATTCCGCATCCTGCGGATCGCCTTTCACTTTCGCCACTTCTTCCAGAATGCCAAAGACCGGCTCCAGTTCGCGGCGGCGGCGTTCTTTCACCACTTGCCTGAACACCTTCCAGATGTCTTTTTCGGCACTGAAAAACTCTTTCCGTTCGCCGGGTTTCAACACTTTGTACACCAGCCCCCAGTCAATCAGATCGCGTACGTTCATGTTGACATTGCCCCGCGAAATCTGCAACTGCTCCATGATGTCATCGGCACTGAGCGGCTCGGCACTTACCATCAGCAGGGCGTGAATCTGGGTCATGGTGCGGTTAATGCCCCACTGCGAACCCAACGTGCCCCATGCCTGAATAAACTTGTCTTTTGCTTCCTGTAATTCCATAGCCCAAAGTTAGCTAATGTTTTCATACTTTCAAAATTTTTTGAAATATTATTTTGACAAGTGTCCGGGTTTTCGACTTTGAAAAGACACTATTTTTTCAGCCAGTGCAACGCCCGAAGAACCACCTTGCTTCGAGGGTTTCGACTGTGCGTTTTAGTATTTAATATCCGAGTAGTAAATGCCGTTTTGGGTTGAGCTGCAACCCGACGACTTGTAACGGGCGTAGCCAATGGTATGGACGATCAAATCCTGCCAGTCGGCGGTGTCGTTGCGCAGGTAGCTGATCTCTTCGTGCAGGGCCTGGAAAAAGCTCAGCGTGAACAGTCCGCCATTGGCTACATTGGCCCACGACACTTCCCCGGGCTTGGCTGCCGATGCCATCAGATTGCCTTTGGCGTCCATGAACAGACGTTTCAGCTTGGATAGGTCCGGATTGGCGTTTGACTGGGCTGACAGGAAATTGCTGGGTGTCGTCTGCGGAATGCCCACATCCGAATTGCAGCAGTCGCCCATGACAATGTTGAGCCGGGCTCCTTTGCTGACGATTTTCTGGTAAATCTCCTCCAGGTTAAACGAGTTGTCCGGGGCCGGATTGGCGTATCCGTTATACCGCAGATCCATGCGCGGCCAGTCGGAAGTCTGGTTGCTCCAGCGGTAGCCATGACCCCGGTATATGAAAATCACAATGTCGTTGCTATTGGGTTTGAGGTTGTCAAGCACGGCGTTGACCTGTGAACGGGTGAACCGGTTGTCATTGACCACGTACGACTGAAAGTTTATTTTCAACGCCTGCGCGACAGACTCAAACTCAGTGAGCAGGTTTTTCTGGTCAACGGCGCAACTGTTGCCGATATCACTGACCAGCGTGTTGGCCACGATCACCAGGTGGAGCTTTGTGTACAAACGCGAAACCGCCGTAAAATCAATTTCCGGTGCGTCTAGGCCGCACATGTGGCGGAGTGCGGCATATTCGGGCTCGTTGGTACCAAAAAAACGCCGCAGGTAGGTATCCGTTACAATGGCATTGTTGAGCTGGCTGAAGGCGTCTACGCGCGGGGCTGTCTGGGCATTCACCATCGGATTCATGCTGATGTACGGCAAGCCGGCACTGAGGTTGTTGTTCCAGATCCAAAGAAAATGATCCGGTGCATAGGTATTGCCATGCGATTCGGTGATGAATTTCGGATCTGTCCCCAGCAGGTGCAGGTAGTACGTGCCGCCATAATTGCCCGTTGTAGCCTTGTATTTGACATTGACCACCTGGTAATTGTTCTGGTGCGTGTAGCCGATCCGCATGTACGCTTCCTGTTCGTTGAAATACACCAGCAAACCCAGGTATTCGATGCCATCCGCATGGAACTTGACTTCGTACAGGGTTTGGGCAAACGAGCAAAAGGGGAGGAGGAAACACAATAGCACGCTGTTCCGGAAGACGGCAAAACCTGATTTCATACAGTGGATGGATTGTATTCTGTAAAGATACTAGTGATTTGGAACAGGTGCAATACGCCAAATGGCTTACGGAAATAGTATCTTCCGGAAAAGCAAAACTCCCATACTATGTGATTGTCTAAGATTTCAAAGAGACCTTTGAAAATCATATGTGTCATTCCGACGAAGGAGGAATCGGGCGCATAGGTACGGGGATCTCCGTAACTTTCGCGAATGCATTGGTCAGATTCCTCCTTCGTCGGAATGACATAATCCAGTTTTGCTAAACGTTAGACAAACACTATAAGTTGGGAGTTTTGCTTTTGTAGCCAACAACAGGTCAGGACTATACCGCTTTGATCCATTTTCTGGCTTCTTCCACGGTATTGAACACCCGGATTTCGTATTCGTCCACCTTCTGTATATAGTCTTTCGCCGACAAGCTGGCAAAGACATTTTTAGGCAAAATGAAGGCGTGTTTTCGGAGTATTTTCTTCGTGCCAGGTACAATTTCATCCTGTATCCATTTGCGGGAACTGTCGTACGAGCCCTCTATTTTGGTCTGATCACTCAGAATTTTGGTGATTTTGTGTTGCTCAATCAATTCGGCTGTCTTGCGAATGACGTTCCGGAAGTTTTCCTGTGTGCCAAAGTTGCCGTCCCAGGTGTCGTACAGGCAATTTTCTTCTTTGTTGTACACCAATGTGCAATACACGCTGCCACTGGCTCTTTGAAATAGAATGGGTTCCATAAAACGAGGTTTCTGTAGGGTAGAATACTAGTGTAGCTCAATCGACAAACACCGGAGAGGGAAAAAGCAAAAGGAAGGCGTAAGTGAGATGCGAGGGTTTGTCGCTGACAAATTAGGAACAAAGAAGCGGATGTAAAAAATAGACTAGAAAGTTTTTATACCTATGTATGATTTCAGAGAATTGTCAACTACAGAAGTTTTGTATCTGATAGAAATGTGAGTTGAGTATTTCTTGCCCGTAGGATCTTCGCGCAGCTACAGCGGTATATCCGATGGGAAAAGCGGCGTGTTTGCGCGAAGTTCCCTGCGGGAAGACAGCGTTACTATCATAGGTAATCTCCACATTCAGACTTGAGAGAAAGCGCTTCCATAGTCTGAAAATAGTATCCCCACCAATCACAAAACCTGCCTGGTCTGCCAGCATTACTCGCTCAGGCCGCCGTTGGGGACGTACTTGTGGCCCAGGCCCTTCTCGATTTTTTCCAGGTTGCGGATGGCCGACGAACTGATGTGTTCAAACTGCTTGTCGCACCGGATGAACACCACTTTGATGTCGGGTTTCATCTCTTCCATGAACCGCAGCTGGTTGACCTCGTAATCCAGGTCGTCGCCGTTGCGCAGGCCGCGTACCAGCGTAATGTCACAATCTTTTTCTTTGGTGGTCAGGTAGTCGGTAAGCAAGCCGGGGAACTTGTCGGTCTGGTGGTATTTGAGCACCGGCAGGCGCATGATGTCGGTGCCGTTTTCGTTTTTGTCCGGATTGATGCCCTGCGAAACAATCACTTTGTCAAACACCCGTTCGGCTTTGTGCAGGATGTTCAGGTGCCCGTTGTGCAGCGGATTGAACGATCCCGGGTATACTCCCACACGGGGTCGGTATTGCATCAGATAGGTCATCAGGTTGCGGAGGTTTGGGCTGTTCCGGGGGTACTTTCTGGCCCATTCGTCCAGCAACGCCAGCCGGCCCATTTTGTACAGGCTGTAATCGACAAACTGGAACTCCTTGAAAACCCCGCGTTCCCATTCGAGCAACTGGGTGAAATCCGATTCCGAAACCACCGCCATGTCCCACTCGACAAACTGGCGCGACAGCTCGGTGCGGGGCTGGTGGGTTTTGGTATCCAGGATCATGTCGGCCACTTCGGCCGTTACCGGATGCCGGGTCACTTCACGCAGCAGCTCGGCCGATTTTTCTTCGTTGTCATGGGCCGTGGGGTCGTATACGACGTCGTGGAAAAATGCCGTAAGCCGCAGCTTGTCTTTGTCTTCTTCTGGCAAGGATGATTTTTCAATTTGACCGATCAGAAAAGACAGGTGTTTTTCGGTATGGTAAAACCGGTGCGGTTCGTTCCAGGAATATTGCAGGCGTTCCACTCCTGCGGGGGAGATCTGGTAGGTTTCGAAAAAACGGGAATACCCGGAGTAATCAAACGAATAGGCGTGCATAGGCTGTGGCTACGTAAACGAATGCGTAAGTATAGCAAAAGAATTCGGTTTGCGGAATGGAAAAACCGGCTCGGAAAAATAGTATCCGCGGAATTGCCAAAACCCGGCATATGTTTTTAGCTTTGGCAATTCACCCTTTCTCTGTTCAATCATTTAATCCGCCAAAAATGCATCTGAAAATCAGTATCCTTTTGATTGCCCTTCTGGGAGTTGCCTGTAACTCCGCGCCACAGCAAAGCCAGCCTTCGATTGTCGGCACCTGGGAATTGATCTCGGCCACTTCCACCGAAAACGACAGCACGTTTTCCACATTCAATCCCAACCTGCGGATGATCAAAATTATCAACCCCACCCATTTTGCATTTTTCAATCATGACCTGAAGCAGGGGAAAGATTCGGCATCGGCCATGTTCAGCGGCGGCGGCGGAAAATATACCCTGGTCGACAGCGCGTATACCGAGCACCTGGAATATTTCAACGACCGGCAGTGGGAAAACAATACGTTTCATTTTGTCGTGACGATTGAAAACGACACACTGACCCAAAAAGGCGTCGAGAAGCTGGAAAAACTGGGCATTGACCGCATTATTGTCGAGAAATACAAGCGTGTGCAGCAATAAACTGTGATCGAAGCGTACCATCGGCCCCTGTACGAGCGGAGCGGGTTTCAGGGAAAATAGTATCTTTTTTCGAACGAAAACCCAACCGCTTGTGTTCTCAAACCGGATGAAACGAGGAAAGATGGAAGTGAGGAAGAGCCGGTGAAAATTTTTGCTTATTTGCGATGCAACGAAAACAAAACTCCAGGCAACGAGTTTAGTATAGAAAAGTAAGCAGGTATAGGATTGGATTTTTTGCGACTGCCTTTCTCCGCGTTAGCCAACAGTACACATCCCCCTGAATCGTATTTGAACTCTTTACACTGCGAATGAAAGTAAGCGTTTTTCGAAAAGAACATTTTAATGCTGCCCATCGGTTACACAATCCTGCCTGGTCGGATGAACAGAACGCCAACGTATTTGGCAAATGTAACAACCCGAATTATCACGGACATAACTACGAACTGATTGTCAAGGTGACCGGCGAACCCGATCCGCAGACGGGCTATGTGATGGATATGAAAGTCCTGTCGGATATTGTGAAAGAACACGTGACCGACAAGTTTGACCACCGCAACCTGAACGTGGATACCGAAGAATTCAAGCATGTCAATCCCACCGCCGAGAATATTGCCATCACAATCTGGCATATCCTGCGTGAAAAGATAGATTTACAACTAGAACTAAAAGTAATTTTGTACGAAACCGAACGAAACTATGTCGAATTCCCAGCATAACCATCTGCAAAGCGGTAAAATTCACGACGTGAGCCACCTGACCTTTGACGAGATCGGGGAGGACCACCTGTTGACTTCCTTTGACACACCGCTGCGTGCCGATGCGTTTGAACGTGACGATGACCTGAAAGTAGAAATGATCGAAAAGCATTTTCGCGAAATCATGCAGATCCTTGGTCTGGACCTGACCGACGACAGCCTGAAAGGTACGCCCAACCGGGTGGCGAAAATGTATGTGAAAGAGATTTTCAGCGGATTGAATCCGGAAAACAAGCCATCGGTCACCCTGTTTGAAAACAAATACAAGTACAACGAAATGCTGGTAGAAAAAGACATTTCGTTCTATTCCAATTGCGAACACCACTTTGTGCCGATTTTCGGCAAGGCGCACCTGGCCTATATTTCCAGCGGCCAGGTCATCGGCCTTTCGAAGCTCAACCGCATCGTGCAGTATTATTCCCGCCGTCCGCAGGTGCAGGAACGCCTCACCGTGCAGATAGCCCGGGAATTGCAGGAAGTGCTGCAAACCGAAGACATTGCCGTGGTCATGGATGCCAAGCACATGTGTGTGGCCTCACGTGGAGTAAACGACATTACTTCCTCGACGGTGACGGCTTTTTACGGAGGCAAATTCAAGGAAGAGGCTACCAAAGCGGAATTTTTGAAATACCTGAACCTGAAAACGGAGTTTTGATCCCCGAAAGGATACTATTTTTGAGAGAAGGCAGGGTATTTTCCTTGCCTTTTTCTTTTCCGGCAAATTTTAATATTTTTGTCAATCAATTATTTTGATAGGGATAGTAGAGATTGTTTCCGTCAGCTGAAGCAGACGGAAAAAAGTGAAAAGTCGGTTGAAACCGACTGCAAATTATATAAGAGCCGTTTCGATTACATCTTATTTCTTATAACCCACATGGCCACTATTATAGACTTGATCGGCAATACGCCGCTGGTAGAAATGAACCGCGTCAATCCGAATCCCAGGGTGAAGTTGTACGGAAAAATGGAAGGACACAACCCAGGCGGCAGTGTGAAAGACCGTGCGGCGCTGGGCATGATCAAAGGGGCGCTGGAACGCGGCGACATCCAGCCCGGCATGAAACTGATCGAAGCCACCAGCGGCAACACCGGCATTGCGTTAGCCATGATTGCCAGCATGTATGGCATTGAGATCGAGCTGGTGATGCCCGAAAACGCTACCCGCGAACGGGTGCAGACCATGGAGGCCTTTGGCGCGAAAGTAATCCTGACCCCGCAGAAGCTGTCCATGGAAGGCTCCATTGATTACGTGAACGAGAAGGTTGCGAAGGGAGGCTACCTGGTGCTGAATCAGTTTGGCAATGCAAACAACTGGAATGCACATTACCACACGACGGGTCCGGAAATCTGGAAAGACACCAACGGCACGATCACGCATTTTGTCTCGGCCATGGGCACCACAGGCACCATCATGGGGGTATCACGGTACCTGAAAGAGCAGAATCCGGCGGTGCAGATCATTGGCTGCCAGCCTACCGATGATTCCAATATTCCGGGTATCCGCAAATGGCCCGAAGCGTATCTGCCCAAGATATTTGAACGGGAACGGGTGGATCAGGTAATAGAGGTTTCGCAAAAGGAAGCTACCGCCATGACGCGTCGGCTGGCGCGTGAAGAAGCCGTTTTTTGCGGCATGAGTGCCGGTGGTGCGGCCGCCGCGGCCATTCGGATAGCGCAGCAAATCGAAGAAGGCGTGGTGGTTTGCGTAATCTGCGACCGGGGCGACCGGTATCTGTCGTCCGATTTGTTTGGTGAATAAACCGGGAGTACCGGGTCCGGTTCTAGTTGGATTGCAGGTAAACCGGTGCAGGGTTCTCGATGGCCAGGTATTCGGTGAGGACATCCATGATCAACGAAGGAACGGGTTCTGAAAAATGAAGGCGCAGCGTATAACCCAGGAAATACGATTTTTGCAGGCTCATTTCTGAAATCTTGTAGCCCAATGCCGACAGGTAGTGATTCACTTGTTTCAGGTAGGCAAAGCTGCAATCCACACTGTAGTAAACATCGGTATTCAGCAGGGGGTAAGCAGATGCAGGGGTTATGTTTTTCATAGCAAGTTTTGGGAAGAAATACATCTGTATATACCTTCTGTGCGGGGTAGGTGGCAAGTATTCGGCAAAAGCCGGAAATTCATAGACCATCGCCCCGATTAGGGTGTCAAATCCGGCCGGCTTCCGTTGGCTGCCGGAGGTTTTGGACTGCCGGCCGGTACTATTTCCGGAAACAGGCAAGCCGCGCTTTCGTATCCTGTCCACATTCCTGTATCTTTGCGGCCGGAAAGCAAACACACGATGACTATTTTGATTGTTGCCGATTTGCACGGCCGGTGGCTGCTTGCCTTGAAACTGGCGACCCGCCTGCAAAAAGAACGGAATCTCCAGCTGGATTTAATTTTGCAATGCGGCGACATGGGCATCTATCCCGATCCGGCCCGGTTCGACAAGGCGACCCTTCGCCATGCCCGGCACGATGAAACGGAACTGGGGTTCAGCCGTTATTTTGCCAAACCCAACGATGAGGTAAAGCACTTGTGGGAGCAGCTTTCGTGTGAGTGCATCGCGGTGCGTGGCAACCACGAAGATCACGAATTCCTGAACCAGCTGGAAAAGCAGTCGACCCAAACCCGCTTTCCGGTGGATTATTACCAGCGAATCCAAGTGTGCAAAACAGGACATCTACAAACGTTTGCAAAAGATAACCAGACCCTGACGGTTGCCGGCATTGGCCGCATGGGATACCGGGGAAACAAACGGCCGGGCGAAAACCAACGGTTCATCCAACCCTACGAACGAGACCGGCTAACCGCACTCCGGCAACACACGCGGCACGTAGACATCCTGTTGTCGCACGATTGTCCGCTGCATCAGTTCGACAAGGATTTCGGTATGCCGGAAATCCGCGGTTTCCTGGACTACCACAAACCCTTTTATCACTTCTTCGGGCATACCGGCCATCCCTACCAGGCGGTTACGGATGAAAACCGGTTGACAACCTCCGTCAAAGTGGCCGAAATGGAATGGCAGCCTGGCGGTACCTTGCCACACGGCAGCCTGGTATTGCTCCATTGGCACGATTCGTTTGACCACAAACTGGAAGTGGTCAATGATTCCTGGATAAAAGAATATACCTTTGAATCCTGGAAATATCTGTAACCAACGGTTTTTATGCCGGAAAAGATATTATTTTTCCGTTTTGCTCAACGGCGACAAAAATTATTTTTCTGAAGCAAGTACGTATGAATCAATCCATCAAAGATATTATTCTGTTCGAAAACGACGATTACATTCTGGTCAACAAGCCGCCGCACGTGGCTACATTGGACGAGCGGACCGGCGACCGGAGCAGCATCCTGCGCATGGCCAAAACCTACCATGCCGATACGCAGGTGGCACACCGGCTGGACAAGGAAACATCCGGGGTGCTGGCCATTGCCAAGAACCCGGAAGCGTACCGGCACTTGTCCATGCAGTTTGAACACCGGCAGGTGGACAAGATCTACCATGCGGTAGTCCATGGCACCGAACCGCTGGAAAATGTGAACGTATACCTGCCCATCCTGCCACTCAAGGACGGTTCGGTAAAGATTGACACCCAGAACGGCAAGGAAGCCGAAACGTTTTTTGATACGCTGGCGATTTACAAAAAGCATTCGCTGGTGCAGTGCGCACCCGTAACGGGCCGCATGCACCAGATCCGTATTCACCTGAGCTGCCTCAAGATGCCCATCGTCAACGATCCTCAGTACGGTGGCGCCCCCATTTACCTGTCGGAAATCAAGCGGAAATTTAATCTAAAGCAGGATTCCGAAGAACTGCCGCTCATTCAGCGGGTGGCCCTGCATGCGTATTCGTTGTCGTTTCATCTGCTGAACGATGAACTGATCACCGTGGAGGCTCCTTATCCGAAAGACATACAGGCCCTGGTGCGGCAGCTGGAGAAGAATGTATGACCGGTGTACGGGCAGTTGCAACAACGGAGGTTGATTTTTTAAACTGCCCCCTGCAGGTGAGGGGTTTCTGATTCGCTGAGGATACTATTGTCGGTTTTCCGGTTCCGTCACGCTGGTTACCGCTTGAAGTCCGGACTAAATGCCTGTTCACGCAATGCCGCTGCGAATGGCGAATGCCACCAGTTCGCTGGCCGATCGGGTATCGGTTTTCTTGAAAATATTCTGCTTGTGATTTTCGACGGTATGCGGCGAAATGCCCAGATTGCCCGCAATCTGCTTGCTCAGCTGTCCGGCAGCCAGCAGTCTGATTATCTCCATTTCCCGATCGGTCAGTTTCAGCAGCTTCTCTGTCATCGGTTTGTGCAACCCGTTCGACTGGCACAAAAAAATCTGATTCTGCGGGTCGCTGTCATCCAGCATTGTCATCATGGCTACGCCGTCTTTGCGCAGATGCGAAATGTCGTAAGCCACCCGTAACGAATAAACGATGTTTCCGTTGGCATCGTAATGATAGTCAGGCATCTGGACCATGTACCACCGGTACAGGCCTTTGGGGTCCAGCACCCGAAAAAAGGTATTGAACTTCAAATACTTGCGTTGTTCGGGTGGTAGTGTGCCCAGATACCGTTCCTGAAAACAATCATAGGCAATTTTCATTTCCAGATCCTCCGGATGAATCATGTCAGTCGTGATTTCATGTCCATTGGTAAGCCACGAGTGTGCACTGTGTGCTATGTGCTTTTCAACCTCCGCATCTACCGCCACAACCTTCATTTGCTTATAGTCGGCAATAAACCAGAAATAAGGAGCAAACGCCAGTTTTTTCACCGCATCAATGGTTGGCTGAAACAGCTCCAGCGGGTTGGGGTGGTTTTCATCCAGCAAACCGGCTATGGGCACAAAGTGGGAAGCATATTGTGCCATATTCATTGGGGCGAGTTCCTTTATTTTCATAGTTTCCTGGTTAAATCCTGTTTCTTATAAAAAAAGTTTAGCACCATAGTGATAATCCACTAGGGTGATGGGTGGTTACGTACTGCTTTTTTGTATACCAACAGACAGTCGGGTAAACATGCGCATACAATACGACCATTTCGACTTTCAAAAGATACTAAGCAGACAAACAAAAGAAAATAGACATGAGACGAAAGACAATAGGCTGAATTCCAGACGCGAATACTCAAGTAAAACATACGTTCCTTTTGTTTTAGCGATTCATTGATCGTCCAACCCGGGATTTTACCTGGAACAACTCACTCACATACACCCAAACGCTATGCAAGTTCCCAACCCAAAGCATCCAACCCGTACCAGCCGCTGGTTACCGGCCTTCACAGTTCTGGTTTACTGTATGGTCACATTTCCATTCATGGTCTCGTGCAAGAAAAAAGGCCCGGCTCCGGTAGAACAACCCGCCTGTTACAATGCACAGAAAGTAAATGCAGCCTACACCAAAGTCAAAAAATACCTGGCCGAAAAAGAACCGGCCTATAAAAACGGCACGCTGCCTTCGTCTGAAGTGGGCTTTTACATTGACATACTGGCCACGTATGAACGCATGGATTACTACATCAATATTGTGGCACTGGGGCCGGGTGTGAAAGTTACCAACGACGATGGTTCGCAGTACACCATTGATGAATTGCTGGTGATGAACTACAAAGAAGCCCTGTGCAACGAAACGGACGATGTCAACAAAAAGCTCTAGAACGGCCAGTAGTTGCCTACCCAAAGCCCTGGCTGCTGGCGGGGTTTCGGTTTTGCTGACGATACTATTTTCAGACCGGCACGGTGAAAACACGCGGTAGCAGGCTTACGATCAACCCTTTCCAACCAAAAAACCTGACATGAGATCCTTTCTTTTCTGTATGACCACCAGCATGTTGCTAACCCTCGGTTGCAAAAAAAGCGGCCCGAATCCCGCGCCGAATCCATCCGGTACCGGGGCCTGCCAGCTCAGTTTCTGGAAAGCTACCGAATCAGCCAACCCGTTTTCGTTTGCCTACACCAGCCAGGGAAAAATTGCAAAATCGAAGGTTTTTACCAATGGCAACAGCCAGCCGCCGACGGTCGTCGTATTTGAGTACGACGCACAAAACCGGCTGGTAAAAACCTACGACAGCCTGGGCGTGGCCCGAAACAACGAATTTACCGAAACAACCGTCTATTCGGCTCACAATGCGGCGGGCTATCCCCTGAAAGCGTTGCGCAAGTTTACGAATACGAACCGCAGGCTTGCCGAGCTGGATTTTGTCTACAATGGCAAGAACAACCTGGTCAAAGCGGTGATGCAGTTCTTTGACCTGAACGACAAACTGTACAGCAAGGACACGGTCAATTTCTATTATGACAGCAACGAGAATTTTGTCAAGGGAACGGCCAACACGCGATTGAACGGTACGCGGGGCGAATACACGGGTATCGAACTGGAGGGATACGACTCGAAACCGTCTTTTTACGGAAGCCTGGGGGTGGAGTTCAACCTGCAACGCGTTGCCGCCAGTGGCGATGCCTATGCGGCAGCGGGCTATTACGGCTATTACCTGTATTCGCCCTCGGCCCATAATCCCGGCAAGGTCTATCTGCACAACCAGGGACTGAACAACCGGGGCGACTACCTGACCTATAGCTACGAATACGACGCGGCTACCGGGTATCCCACCAAAATTTCGTTTACCAACACCAGTGGCGGTGTGACGCGCGGACCCGGTTTTGCCGAAGCCCGGTATGCGTGCAAGTGACGGTTGCCTGTTTTTTCCGATACTTTTCAGCGTATGCGTACGACAGGCGTAACACGTTGCGGTTAGCTTGTCCCGAGCCGCAAGGGGTAGAATGTCTGTACATGATCAGATTCGAATACCACAAAGATAGATTTGGACACAAACCTTGTTTGGTTGTTAGCGACCTTTGTGTCAACTAAAACAACGAACGATGGACAAACTATTGGTTACAGGAGCAACAGGGCACCTTGGGGGCGCAGTCGTCGAAACGTTGCTGAAGAGCATCGTACCCGGCCGAATCGCAATCCTTACCCGGAGCGAAGAGAAACGGGCTGCCTTTCAGGCGAAAGGAGTGAATGCCTTTCTCGGGGATTACAACGATGTGGGCACCTTGGAACAAGCCATGAATGGCGTGGCTACCGTCCTGCTCGTCTCGGCCGGCGACCAGGGCGACCGGATGCGGGAACACAGAAATGTGATTGACACCGCCACCAAGAAAGGAGTGACGCGTATCGCCTATACAAGCCGGTGCCTGAGGGACAGAAACACACTGGCCAACAAACTGATGACCGAACATTTTGAAACCGAAGACCACATCAGGGCAAGCGGGCTGAAATATACGTTTTTCAGGAACGTTCTGTATATGGACGCGATTCCGCAATTTGTCGGAGGCAGCAGCGCCCTGGAAAACGGTATATTCCTGCCGGCAGGCGAGGGAAGGGTAGCCTTTGCGCTGCGAAGCGAACTGGGCGAAGCCATGTCCCAGGCATTGCTGAAGGAAACGGATAACAACAGCGTTTACCATTTCACCGGCAGCCAGGCGTATTCGTTTCATGAGGTTGCCACTGCCCTCGGTGAACTTTCCGGCAAAGAGGTGAATTATACCGCAGTGGAGCCGGATCAATTTGCAGGCATGCTGAAGCAGAAAAATGTGCCTGAACCCATGATCCGGAAAATTGCGGATTTCATTACGGACATCAGGCATGACCAGGAAGCGGCCATTTACAACGACCTTGAACACCAGTTGGGCAGAAAACCCACCGGTTTGAAAGAGGGCTTGAAAATAGTGTTCGGATTGTAAGCGATTGCCTGCGATTGGTACGGGGTTTTTGCGTTTGGACAACCTACTGTTTTATTGCACTCGAATCCCCGAGTCGGAGTGCGCAGCACTGGCAAGGCAAATGTAGATAAGCCTCTCTGCTTGGCCAGGGCGGTTGCCCGGGTCTGTGAAGATACAGACCCGGGTGAATGAGTTCCATTTTGCCTGTCTTCCCGCAGGAGACCTCGCGCATGTACAACGATGCATCCGATGGAAAAAGCCACGCGTTTGCGTGAAGATTTCTGCGAAAAGACAAAGAGATACAATCCCAGACACCTTCCCAGGCGGCCCGAGTGGCAAACCGTTGCGGACACAAAACTGAAGAATACATCATGAAATCACCGACACCACATCCCCTCAGGACCATTGCGGAATACCACCGGTACATGGGTTTGCCCACGCCCGAGCATCCGTTGGTGAGTGTGGTACGGTTTGAAGACATCAAACGGCACCCCGATCCTTACCCGCGCAGCATCAGCCATCATTTTTACTCCGTCGCGTTGAAGAAAAATTTCAATGCGAAACTGAAGTACGGGCAACAGGAATTTGACTTTGACGAAGGCGTGATGCACTTCATGGCACCCAGGCAGGTGCTGACGGTGGAGGCGTCACCCGAAGAGGAATTCCGTCATTCGGGGTGGCTGTTGATCATCCATCCCGATTTTCTGTGGAATACACCGCTTGCCCAAAAGATAAAACACTACGAATACTTTGGCTATCAGGTAAACGAGGCCTTGTTTCTTTCCGAAAAAGAAGAAAGGCTGGTCACCGACATTATTGAAAAGATCGGACAGGAATACCACAGTCCCATCGATCATTTCAGCCAGCCTGTGATCATCGCCCAGATAGAATTGCTGCTGACCTACGCTGAACGTTTTTACCATCGACAATTCATCACCCGAAAGATAGCCAATCACCGGGTGTTGAACCAGCTGGAAATTTTTCTGACAAGCTATTTCACCGGGGATACCCTGGCTGAGAAGGGCATCCCCACCGTTCAGGCTATTGCGGAACATCTGAACATCTCGGCTAATTACCTGAGCCGCCTGCTCCAGCTGTTGACCGGACAAAGCACCAAACAGCTGATACAAGACAAACTGATCGACCTGGCAAAGGAAAAGCTCTCAACGACGGATTTGCCGGTGAATGAGATTGCCTATAGCCTGGGCTTTGAACATCCGCAATCCTTCCATAAGTTGTTCAAAAACAAGACCCGTGTTTCGCCCCTGGAATTCCGGCAATCCTTTGGTTGACCGGAAACAGGTGCACTTCCCTTTTGGGATACGAATACTGGCAATCCGTTGGCTGCCCAAAACCTGCCGGTGAGCACAGGGAGAAGCCAACGGACAGCCAGGATTTGCCTAATAGTCCTCATTCATTCCGAACGTGGGCTTGCGGTTGCTCCATTTGCCTTTGGTGAAATCGGGGAATTCGACCATGGCACCGCCCTTGCTGATCGATTCCTCGGAAAGCGGGCTGATGGCACTCCACGTAACGGCATCGTACACGTCGATCGGCGGAGGTAGCTTGCGTTTGACCGACTCAATGAAGGCGCGCAGCACGAAGAAATCCATGCCGCCGTGGCCCGCGTTTTCGGCGTCTTTCTCAAACTTCTTCCACAGCGGATGATCGTATTTGGCCTGGTAGTCGGCAAAGGCTTCCCACTGGTCGTGCCTGGCACTCACTTTCTCCAGGTAAATCTGATTGCCGTCGTTCATCCAGATGCCTTCGGTGCCCTGGGCCCGGAAGCCCAGCGAGTAGGGGCGGGGCGAGTTGGTATCGTGGATAATCACTATGTTTTCACCGTTCTGGCACTGGATGCTGGTGGTCACAATGTCGCCCAGCTTGAAGTTGACCTTCGCATTGGGATGCGTTTCGCCGCCTTTTTCGACGATATACTTATGCAATCCACGCGACTGGGTAGCCATGGAGTTGAGGCGGACAAACCGGTTGCCATAGTTGATGTTCATCCATTCGGCCACCGGACCGATGCCATGTGTGGGATAGATGTCGCCGTTGCGATCTACTGAATGCTGGGTGCGCCAGCGGGCTTCACTTAAGCCTTTGTCGCCAAATTCGACACCACCGCCATACGGCTGCTTGCCATCGTTGAACTTCACCGGACGCAAATCGTGCTGGTAGCCGCAATGGGCGTAGATCATCTCGCCAAACAATCCCTGCCGGATCATGTTGAGTATGGCAATCACATCGCGGCGGTAGCACACGTTTTCGAGCAGCATCAGGTGGGTGCCGGTTTTTTCGTGCGTCTCGACCAGGTCCCAGGCTTCTTTCAGCGTGACCATGGCCGGCACTTCCAGCCCCACGTATTTGCCCGCTTTCATGGCGGCAATGGCCATGGGCGCGTGCCAGTTCCAGGGTGTGGCAATGATCACCGCATCCACATCGGTACGTTGCACCAGCTTCTCAAAATCCTTCTCGCCCGAATACACCGCCGCCGCTTTGCGCCCCGATTTCTGAATCATCTGGTTGCTTTCGGCAAGGGCCGCCGGATCAATGTCGGCAATGGCCGTTACCTGCACATCGGGGCGGTACAGGGCTTGTTCCATGTGGTTGCGCCCCCGGAGGCCCACCCCGATGAAGCCCAGCCGGACCGTGTTTGTTTTCTGAAAACCCAGGGCATTCCAGTCGGGATGCAGTACCGAACCGGCGGCCAGGGCCATGGATGATTGTCTGAGGAAGTAGCGTCTGTTCATAGGAGCGAAAGAAGAACGGTGTACGTGAATCGTTTACAATAATAAAAAAATTTTTTATTGTGCCAAGTCAACGGAATGGTTTTTAAACCGGGGGATCGTGCGACCTGCGATATGAGTGGCAGCCGCGGTCAGTCAGCTATGCAACGCAATGGACGGAACTGCCGGTAGGGAGGAGTAAAACTGCAACTTTGTAGGATGATATGCTTTTCTGTGCCCCCTTGAGACGCAGGTGAGTGTATCGGTAATCGGGAGATTACCAGAATGTACAGACGCATGCACAGCCTATGCCTGACTACGGCAAAATCAAAAGGTGTCAGTCCTGGAGCACTTCTCTTTTAGCCAGGAGGCCGGATCAATCTGAAAAAAAACGCGTTTGTGGAATACGGAAAGTCACCTGCTTGCATTGGATAATCAAGCAAATGAAAAAGCCTGGAAGCAGGTTCGGCGGCACTGGGAAAGAAAAATTACGCTCTATTGTCTGTCCATGCAGTGCCACAGGGATGGGACCTTTGTTGTGATGCGCGCTCCGGGGATATGTAATTTTCCATTGATCATTGACGGGCGAGTAAAACTTTTTGAGACTATCTTGCACATCTTCAAACCGACCTGTTTTTACGAATGTCTTCTTCACCGTCTATCCTTGCGCATTGTCTTGTATTCTTGTCGGGCTCTTACCCGTTTACCGGATTACCGGCCAAGGTAGCACGGATTCTGGTTTTAATGGGTATACTCAGTTTCCAGCAGTGGAATGTCCAGGGGCAAACCCCCATCATTTTTACCAATCCAGGGTTTGAAGATACCCCCAAGCCTAACATTCCTCCCAGAGGATGGCAAATTTGTGGTGGTGACAAATCGACACCCGATACACAACCAGGCTTTTTTGGCGTGGATACCCGGCCAGCAGAAGGCAGTTCTTACATGAGTATGGTGTGCCGTTCGGACGGCACCTACGAAGCGGTCCAGCAAACGGCATTTTTAAAAAAGGGACAAAGCTATTGTTTTCGTCTGCAACTGGCTTTTAATAGTGCTGAGGGAGGTACCGACTATATACATTATCCCACCCTGTTCCGGGTTTGGAGCGGCTCGACTTTCTGCACAAGGGAAGAACTGCTGTGGACCTCACCGGTAATTGATCATACGGAATGGAGGACTTACCAGATTAGCTTTACCTGCCAGCAGAGCCAGCCTTTCATCATTTTTGAAGCGTATTTTGCACAAAGCTATTCTTATTGGGGCAGAGTGCTGGTTGACAATCTGCACAGTGTGGAAAATCTTGACATTCTCCCCAAAGATACTACGCTTTGTCTTCTGGATTCACTTTATCTGACCACTCCAACCCAAGGGTGGAAACAAATCCAGTGGCTGGACAGCACCGATCAGGTAGTTTCACAGGAATCGAGTCTATGGGTTAGTAAACCGGGTTTGTACAAAGTCAAAACATGGGATGGCTGCCTTTTCTATACCGACAGCATACGGGTGGGATACCGTGAGTGTGAGGACAAGTTTTTCGTTCCCAACCTGGTTACACCCAATCAGGATGGGAAGAACGAGGTGTTTGCTTTCAAAGGTATTGGTTACAGCGGCTGGCAATTGCAGCTGATCAACCGGTGGGGAGAACAGGTCTACCATTCGGACGACTATCAGCAGGACTGGCCCAGGGACAAGCCCAAGGCAGGATTGTATTACTACCGGCTGGAGAAAAGCGGATTCAAGCCCATTCTTGGATGGCTGCATGTGCTCTATGAATGAAACTCTTTGTTTTTATCGGACCAACCGGGATGGTGGTATTACAAGCTATAGTAACGACTTTTATCTTCGCAATGACAAGTTGATCAATCATTTGTGGTACTCTGTCATCCCCCCTTAGGCCAACCATCACAGAGTCCACACCGGGGGATGCAGGAATAGCGATGGTCACGGCATTGCGAGTATCTTTTTGAACACAGGGTCGAGTCGGTATAAAAAATCCTTTGAATATACATCGCCCCCATACCCCGCGCGGGTTCTCAGATCCGTTGGTGACAGAGGCACATATACCTCAACCCGGTCATGAAAGGCATCGGCAAGGCTGCTGACACCGCTCAGGTCAATCACCGGCTCGATTCGGAAAAGCAGCCCGGAATGAGGCAGCATGAAAATCATCGGATCAATGCCACGTCCCAGCGGCCTTCCCGTGGGTTGACCTACACTTACGATTTTTTCGCTGTACGTGGCAAAGGCGGCCAGAGTCCCCGCCGCCGAATAGATTTCTTCATCCTGCAGGATGTAAATCCTGCCGTTAAAACCAAGTGAGTTTTCGGATGGCCTGGTTTCTTCCCGCCACTCATACCATACAGCCAGGGTGTCACCGCCAACGGAAGGTGTTTCGAGGGGCAGTGGCTCCTTTCCCAGGCGTTTCCGGGCATAGGCGCTGGGTTTGCCAGCCAAAAGCACCCCGGTTGAAATCGGTTCGTGTATCAGCGACTCCAGTACCCGTATACCCACCACGTCACTTCCACCGGGGTTGCCGCGAATGTCTATGATTACCTTGGCGATTGACTTGCCCTGCCCTTTTTCCCTGATTTGCTCCATGTAGAAGGCAGTGTCTTTCGGGTCCATCATCGGCATGCGGACGTAAAGTATCTTTTGGTCGTCGAAATAGTCCACCGTTTTGTAGGGTGTGGTCACCTTTGCCCGGGTTCTTACCGGCTGGCGCGGATCCAGGTTGAGGATCATTTCCCTGCCGTCGGTTTGCTGAAAAGTGAACGCAAGCGTTTTTTCCAAGGCGAGGCTGGGAGCCGTGTAGAAGCTGTCATCATAAAACCGGTGCCGTTTCATGTCCCAATGCAGAACCTTGTCCATATACAGGCCGGCAACGAAACGATGAATGTCCTGGCCATTGAAACGGGTTAGTTTCAAGCCCGCGGGAATCGTACGACCCTGGCAGACAAACGCAGCGGCCAGGTAATAGTCGCCTTCCCTATAGGTCAGGGGGATGTCCAGTTTGATCAGACCGGCCAGCGAATCGAGGGATCTGACGTGAGCCCGTGTTGCGGCTACTCCCGCCGGGGTAAAGCGGTTTGCCGCAAATGTTTCCAGGTACTTCGCCTGCTGGACGGAGTCAAACTCCTGGAAAAACCAATGCGGCAGCAGGCTGTTGTGTCCATCCTGACACATGGCAAGTGCTCTGCGGATTATTTTCCGGAACGATGCATCGGTTTGGCACGTGTCCACCTGACTACGCAATCGCCTAAGCTGCTCAGGTGTGTCCAAACCCATGAGGCGTTTTCTAAGGCCGATCCGCGGGTCAACTTCAGTGATAACCTTTGCCAGCGTATCGAAATCCTCGTGCATCTGGCGGTTGGTTAATGCCAGGACGGCGTCGGGCAACGAATTGCTTTTTTTCTCAGGCCCTGCACGTAAAGCAAGATGAGCGGGCAGCCAAACCAAGGGGCCCAGGGCCAGCAAACCGAAAAAGAGGTGACTTTTCTTCAGCATAGGTCAGATTCAAGTACGTGTGATCTATCCTGGCGGGGTTAGGCCAACCAGCTTTCGTCTCGCCAGATCATTCGTTGCCTTCCGGCCAGGCCTGTGCTGGGTAGTCCCGGACAGGATACGCAGGCACCAGCGGGTGCTTGCGCCAGTTAGGGGCACTTTGCTGAAGATATCCTTAGATGTTTATACTTTCTTATCTAATTTTTTATTTAGACTTTGACGCGTTTCCGATATTACGGCTGCTTTAAATCGAGTAGGATCTCCTACAGCGGAAGCCTCACCTGTTTGTTGGTCCACTTTTATTTCTTGGCCGTAGTAATATTGTACGGTCTGACTAAGAGCATTTCCATTTCCTATTGTATTTACTCTGAATGTTATTGTAATCTTTACTTGAACAGTTGCATTTAAACAATCTGGTGCCTTGCAATTCTTATCATAACTAACAATTACAGGATCAACATCCACAGTAATATCATCATCAAATATAACTCCATCCAAAAGCAAATCTAAAGCAAAATCGGCATCCCTTAAATTTGCTTTCACCATTGCATACAATGCACTTAGTGCTACTCCTAGAGAGCCTCCTTTTCGAGTTTTAATATCAGTCGTTTTACCAAATCCGATTTTGGCTGCCTTACGAGCGATATCATTACCTATCTCTTTGGAATTCAAAGTTTGATAGGATATACGTTTGCTTTCCGGTATATCAGTCCTTTGTTGAATACCAATAGCTGCGCTTCTATTGGCATTCAACAAAGGAGAAAACAGAAATACTGTTATTAATATAAAAAATAACCTCATTTTTGCCATTTTTTATTTAGACTTTGACGCGTTTCCGATATTACGGCTGCTTTAAATCGAGTAGGATCTCCCATCCTGGCGCAAGCATCCGCTGGTGCCGGTCCTAGTGAAAGCATCCGCTTTCCAGCCGTAGGCTAATGTGGTAGTTGTGGTAGTTTCAACAATGACCACTTCCAAGACGCAGGCACAGCCTTTGCCTAGTGGTGGCGAATAAATTTACATAATAAATTTTCTGTAATGTTTACAATACTATTGTCAAGAAACCAAGTACTGTTGAAAGCAATCTCAATGAAAGGTAATGAATCTTTTCTTTGTAAAGACGATTCAAAAAATTATCCCATACTGAGTGAACTTTCTATCTATGATTATGATGTGTTTAATTATGAAGAGATGGATGAGCTTATTGGTGAGTTAACTAAAGCCTCTAAAGAATTAACTAATAATCAACTTTTACATATTGAAGAGATAATTGAACTAGCAAAGAAGTGTAAAGGTGATAAAAGTACCACTTTAGCTTTTAATCCTTTTTTAGATAGGGTACAAAATAGCAGGCTTTAGGAGAGAACGCATCGTTTATACAAGCGGGTACTTTTATTTTGAAAATATAGCCAAAATCTATTCTCAATACTGGCGTTGTGCCTACCCCTCCTGGCGCAGACATGATCTTGTGCCTATGCTATTGAAAGTATTGTTCAAAGTTTAGTATTTACTAAAAAGCTTTTAATCTTAGTTGGCATATCTGCGTTAATAATTGAATGCAGTTGCTCTTGATTGAGTGATAAAGAATCTGGCTGGTTACGGTAGTGTAGCTTAAGCGCTTGATTTCTGATTTTTCTCAGTTCCGCCATGTGACCAATTCCATATTCTAAAAGTTTTAACAGCTTTTCAGGTTCCTTCGTTTGGGAGTGAAGCTTTATCAGGATACCGGGTATGCTGTATTTGTCTTTCCGTTCATACGTTTTGTTGTCCAGCGAATTTTGATTAAGATTATCATAAGCAAGTTCATAGATTGAGTCATCAATACCTGTTTTGATGTCCAGGTATATCAGTGGAAGTTTTTTGTTTGGGTAGTACTTCCGGATATATGAGTTACATAGATCTGCGTATAGCTTTTTCGTTTCACCCTCAGTAGTGGTAGAAGGACCCTGAAAAACGACTTGGCCTATTTGGGTCACCACAACTTGGGCAGATGTCATTGCCCATGTGCAATGACCAAAAAATAGTAGTAAACAAAGAGAGGTCCGCGTAATCATCTTACTCTAATATTTTACTTGGAAAAGTTTCTATAATACAAGTACTATAGAAATACAGATACCAGATCGTTGCTCTTGTTGAAAGCATCCGCTTTCCAGCCGTAGGCTAATGTAGTGAATCGAACAGCGGTTTGCGTAGTTTCCAGCAATCATCACTTCCAGGATACTCGCCCGTCAGGTGTGGTCTTCTGTGTCAAAAAACTCTTTACTCACCGAAAGCAATAAGGTCAGAATAGAAAACTTTACCATCAGAAAAACAAAAGAAATCCGAAACATTACCAAGTCTATTCCTATGTCTGTAGTAAAAAATCCTGGATTCTTTTTTATCTCTGGATTTATTGTATACCTGAGCCCTGCCCTGTTTTAGTAAGGCGATATGTGCTCTGTTAAATACCAAGTAAGCTGTGTTTCTAAGTGTATCCACGTGTTGGTATAATTCCCCTACATCTGTAGGAAGTATAATATCTCCCTGCTGCTTTTCCAAGTAATCTAGATTGCTCTTCAAAGTTGGATTATTCGTTCTGGTTCTGTTTATCTCAATCACCTTTTGAATTAACTCCTGTTTTGAGAAAGAAATCGTCACCTTCTCATCTTGATAAATAACTTTTATACCCTGTATATCTTGTCGAACGCTTGTTCCTTTTCTGAAAAAACGAGTACAACTCAGTTGTGTAAACAAAATCATCAGAAACGTGGCTGTGAGGCATATCTTGATGGATTTAATTTTCCGCATCATTTCTTCTATAATCAATTTCTTGTGATGGTTTATGGAGTCGTTATATCTTCTGTTAGGCGCCGTCTGCTGACTATCCGTTGAACCAACGTAACTACCACCAGGTACCACGGCACCCGTGGAGGCTTGCGCCAGTAGGCATACACTTCTGGCCCACCCAAAACTTCCCGCTTCTTTCACTTTTTTGACCATAGTTTAAATAATCAAAACTTTGATCACCCGTTAGCTTATCAGCAAACAAAAACCAAATGCCTGACAATCAGGATTGTGCAAAATAAGTATTTATTGTAAATACTCATATTACTATAAAAAAGCAAAATAAGGTAGCCGGCCGGGGGTTGACAGGCATTGGGATTTTGGCTATGTTTGGGTATTGAAAGACAACAAAAAAGGAAGCCCCACTCCGGAGACTTCCCTGGATCCACACCGGCGGCCACAGGCCTAGGAAACTTGAAAACCGCCCGGTGCAGGCAGACAATGCCCCCTGTGTCAGGGTAGGCACTGTTTTATTTTTATGTATGCAAATAAAAGTGTAACACTTTCATTTTCAGACTTCTAGTAACTTTTTAATCGCGCGCCCTTTGAGGCTGCCAGCCTGATTGCGTTTCGGAGCGAAAGATCGCTGTGCCCAAACGCGTACACCAGGGGCAGGCGTGAAACAAAGGTAAAAAAAAGTAAGAAAAAGTAAACAAACTTCACGGTTTTTTTAGGGTAGGGGTGGCTCCTAACCGCCTCATAAGTAATACTGATAAAAAAATCAAAAAAGTAACAGTTTTGCTTTGGTTTGCACGGATTTTCGGAGTGGGCAGTATCCTGGGGTTGTCGACAGACATTTTTTCACCCTAACCCAATCGTTATGTACAATCCTTTTGAAGACCTCCAGACGCGACTGGTCCGCCTGGAAGTGCTCTTGCTTGAATTGCATTCCCTACAGATGGCCGCACCGGCCAGCCAGACCATCGGCGGCGTTGAGCTGGCCATGCAGCTGACCGGCCTGGCCAAGTCCACCATTTACAACCTGGTTTCCACCCAGCGCATCCCCCACCACAAGCGAGGCAAGAAGCTCTATTTCAGCCGGGCCGAGCTGGAGCACTGGCTGGCCGATGGCAAGTCGGAAACGCTCCGTGAGCTGGAGGCGGAGGCAGATCGGTTGCTTACCCAAAACCCACCGCAAAGCTGCTAAATCACTTGTTGTTTGCTTTTGCTCTTTCTATCGTCTTATCATTTGCTTTTAGTCTTATGCGTTGTCTTTTCCTAGTGCCCTGTTACTTGTCTTTCCCAATGAGGGTTTAGAGTCCGATTCTTTCGCGTACTCACGCGGGTGTCACTTTTTTGCTTGCCCAAAAAAGTAACCAAAAAAAGGCACTTGCGCCAATGCTTCTGCCCGCAAGGCCATCGCCAACCTCGCTGGCGCAAGAGGCCTGCGCACCTACACGGCCGACCACGAGTGAAGTGGGCAAGGAGGCCTCCCCCAACCCTCTCCCGTGGAGGGGGCTTCTAACTCCCCTCTCCACGGGAGAGGTGGGGGTGAGGCCTCAGGGCAATGTGCGCAGCACGAGCCTGCCTGTTACAGAAAGAGTGAAGCTCACTCCACTCGTGGCAGGTTGGGAAGGTGCGTCGGCCTTCTTTGCCCAGCGGGCCTAGCGTGGGCCCCGAGCGGGGAAGCTTTGGGCAAAGTGCCCTTTTTTGCTTCGTTTTTTGGGCAAGCAAAAAATGAAGAAGCGCTACAGGAAGAGATCTGTTTTGGACTAAAAACCATCATTGGAAAAAATTGATAAGGCGAAAGGGAAGAGAGACGCTCTGGACTAAAAACAAACCTTGTGAAAAAGTGACACGGCCAGAAAGAAGAGACATGATCTGTACTCTAAACCATAGTTGCGAAAGACAAAGCAGGCTGGTCTGTGAAGACACAGACCAGGGAAAGAGCGTACACCTACCCATACAACCCAAACAAACCGAAGAAACATCCCTATGAAAACCCATACGATAACCTTATTCCCCAACGCCTACGCCAAAACCGGGCAGGAATACACGCTGGATACCTTCCTGGAAAACATCCGCATCGGCATCTGGCAGGACGCCGTGCTGGCCGTACGTACCTGCAAAGACGAAAACACCCAGAAAAAGCTGAAAGAGAAGCTGCCAGCCGTAACGATCTCCGGCCTGTTCGAGGGAGGCAAGGCGGATAGCCATCTGAAACAACATTCCCAGCTGATTGCCATTGACCTGGATGCGGTTACAGAGATGGAACGGGTCAAGGATCTGCTTGAAAAAGACCCGTATACCCACGCCCTGTTTGTCAGTTGCCGCGGGCAGGGGCTGTGCGTGATTGTGCGCATCGAGGGCAAGAAGCATGCATTGGCTTTTGACGGACTGGCCCAGTACTATTTCCAGCAGTACGGGTTGATTGTTGATCCCAGTGGCCGGAACGTGAGCAGGTTGCGGTTTGTCAGCTATGATCCGGATTTGCGGCACCACGCGGACTCAGAGGTGTTTCGCCAGTATCCGGAGAAAGAGAAGAAAAAGCCGGATACACGGAACATTTACTTTGGCTCGCACGACCTGGACCATGTGTTTGCCCAGATACAGGAGCGGCAGATCGACATTACGGGTAGTTACCAGCAGTGGTGTTCGATTGGCTTTGCCCTGGCCGATCAGTACGGCGAAGCCGGTAGGGAACGGTTTCATCTGGTGAGCCAATACTCGCCTGTCTACGACGCGAACAAGGCCGACCGGCAGTACACCGCCTGCTTGAAACACAACGCCACCAGCACCGGCAAAGTGACCATTGCTACCTTCCTGTGGCATTGCAAGCAGCATGGCCTGTCGATTGTATCGGAGCAGACGCGGGCCATTGTGCAGAGTGCCAGGCTGGGCAAGAACGGCAGCAATACCGTCGAGGGTACGGTCACCGTACTCCAGCAGATCCATGGCATTGATCCCGAACTCTCGCGGCCGATTGTCGAGCAGGTCTACGCTTCGGCTCCCGAGACTGCCGATGCCGACCTGCCGCTGGTGGTGCGGCTGGAAACCTATTGGCGTGAATACCAGACCGACATCCGCCGCAACGTGATCAACAAGAAGTGTTACCGGGGGGCCGTACCCATTACCGAACGCGACCTGATGGACCTCTACCGGGACGCGTCCCAGAAGCTGAACCTGAACGTGCCCAAGGACCTGGTGGCCGACATGCTCAAGTCGTCGGTGGTGCCTGAGTTTCATCCCCTGCGTGAGTTCTTCGAGGGCATGCAGCACCCTACCGGCGGGCACATCCGCCGCCTGGCCGAATGCCTGAACTGCAAGCAGGGCACCGAATACGCCGAGCACATGCTGACCAAGTGGCTGATGGGCTGCGTGGCTTCGGCTTTCGGCAAGCCCAGCTCGGTCATGCTCACCCTATGCGGGGAACAAGGCAAGGGCAAGAGTCACTTTTTCCTGAACCTGTTGCCGGAGTCGTTTGCGTTTCGAAAGGAGCTCGTGTGCGAAGACCATTTCAAGAAGTCCGATCCGCAGAACAACAAATTGATGATGATTACCCGCTGGATTGTGATCGACGAGGAGTTTAACTCGATTGAGAACATCGGGGAAACAGCTCTGAAGTCATACATCACGCAGAACAATGTGAGCATCCGCTTTGCCTACGAACGGATCCAGGACACGTTCCCGAAGCTCTGTAATCTGGTGGGTACGAGCAACGAACACGCGTTCCTGAAGGACATGACCGGCAACCGCCGCTTTCCGATTCTGGAGACGGATCACATTGATCAGGATGCCTACAATGCCATCGACAAGTACGAGCTGTGGAAAGAAGCCTATTTCCTGTACCTGGCCTATCCCGATACCCGCTTTGACCAGGCAGATTTTCAGGCGATTAACGAACGGGCTGAGGAGTATGTCAAACGCACACCGGAACAGGAGCTGTTATTGAAGTTTTACGACGAAGCTGATCCGGAAACGGGCACCTTTCACACCGTTACTGAGATGCTCAGCATGCTCATAGGTAGCAGCAACATCAAAACGATGAATATCAGTAACCTGGGCAAGGCCATTGCGGCCCTGAAATGGAAGAAGACTTTCCAGGGCAGGGACAAAAACAAACGGTACGGTTATTGGGTCAAGGAGCGGGTCTTTGCCACGCCTATGCTCAAGTAAAAGCACAGGGGCAACAAAACAGAGGTGGGAAAAGGGCTGGGGCGGGTCTAACCTGTTGATAGTCAGGGCGGGGAGAGGGGGTGATGATTTTCAGGGGAAAAACTTTGTCAGAGCGGGGAAATGCCAACGCGACTCTTTTATCTATTTTTAATATAATATATACTATTTACATTA